>Ga0182027_10000270_pt1 | contig 89396 bp, 82 predicted proteins | sample 712E1DmetaG_FD_121300 | JGI IMG/M metagenome (GOLD analysis project Ga0182027, IMG submission 121300) | Permafrost microbial communities from Stordalen Mire, Sweden - 712E1D metaG (Illumina Assembly) | ecosystem: Environmental > Terrestrial > Soil > Wetlands > Permafrost | place: Sweden... | reverse complement strand
GTAATAGGCGAAATAGGAGCCGAGTATCACGGCTTTCCTCATTCCCGCCTTCCTCGCCGCCATGAGAAAACGGTCCACAGGGGCTACGTTGAACTTGATGTATTTATCGTAGACCGGTGGAGGGAATTCGACTCGCTCATCGACCCCTGCAGCGAAAACGAGGGCGTTGCCGCCGGCCAGTCGCCGGCCTATCTCGTCGTCGCTCATTTCGAGATAGTTTCCGTACTCGACGCTCATGCCGGCGGGGAGAACCGCTCCCTCGGGCAGAGGAGGCAGGGCGATAGCCTTGACCTCGTGGCCCCGAGCAATAAGCTCGGAGGCGGCGGCCGAACCTAGAAGTCCCGTTCCGCCGATCATGAATACTTTCATATAACGATGATACTCGCGACCAGTTGGCGGAACAAGCGAAGGTCGCTCTTTTTCGCGCCACCCTATAATGAGGCAAGGACTAAAGCTTTCAGTCGGAGATCGCGAAGGCGGGAAAAATCATAGGGCGTTGCGCAACGGTATCGCGCAACGCTCCTCTCGGATCGCGGCACCTAAAGCGCTACGTCCTGCAGACCTCTATGCCGGGCAGCTTCTTGCCCTCTAGAAGTTCGAGGCTGGCGCCTCCGCCCGTGGAGACGTGGCTCATCTTGTCGGCCAGGCCGAACTTGTTGACCGCCGCCACCGAATCGCCGCCGCCGACGACGGTGATCGCGCCGCGGCCCGTCGCCTCGGCCACGAGCTTGGCCACCTCGCCTGTGCCTTTGGCGAAAGCGTCGAACTCGAAGACGCCGACGGGGCCGTTCCATATGATGCTCTTCGCCGTCGCGATGACTGCCTTGTACTTGGCGAGAGTCTTGGGCCCTACGTCCATGCCCATGAGGCCGTCGGGGATATCGATCCCGTCGATGGCCACGGGTGCGGCGGCCGCGTCGAAGCTAGCGGCGGCAATATGGTCAACGGGCAGGACGATCTCGACCCCCGCCTTCTTGGCGGCCTCGAGCACCCTTTTGGCTGTATCAAGCTGATCGTCCTCGACGAGGGAAGTACCGATTTTGTGGCCCTGGGCTTTGAGGAAAGTGTAGGCCATTCCGCCGCCGATCACGAGGGCCGATGCGTTTTTGAGCAGAGACTCGAGCACGGCGATCTTCGAGGAGACCTTCGCGCCGCCGATAATCGCGACCATTGGTTTGGGGGGGTTGGTGACCATGGGCTCGAGGTATTTGATCTCCTTCTCCATTAGAAAGCCGGCGACGGAGACCTTCATGAACTTCGCTATCGAGGCGGTGGACGCATGGTCGCGGTGGGCGGTGCCAAAAGCGTCGTTCACGAAGATCTCGCCATAGGTAGCCAGCTCTTTCGCGAGCTTGTCGCGCTCGGCCGGATCCTCGCTTGTCTCTTCTTTATGGAAGCGCGTGTTCTCGAGCATGACGATGGTTCCGTCCTTCTGGCCTTCGATGAAGGCCTTCTTGCCGAAGCAGGAATCCTCGCCGGCGAAAACCACGGGCCGCCCCAACTTTTCCGCGAGATAGGCTGCGACGGGCGCCATTCTATGCTTGCCCGCTATGTACTTCGCCTCGTCGAAAGCCTTTCCGTCCCTCTCGGCCTTCTCTTTCGCCTTTTTCATGTCCTTCTTGGGGTCGCCTAGATGGCTCATAAGAACAAGGCTTTTAGCGCCCTGATCCATGATGTACTTTATAGTCGGGATGGCGGCGACAATGCGGGTATCGTCCTGCACCTTACCGTCTTTCATGGGTACGTTGAAGTCCACGCGCATGATAACGCGCTTGCCCTTGAGCTGGATGTCCTTGACTGTCCTGATCATAGATTCCCTCCATTAACGCTCTATTCTGCTAAAGAAAAAAGGCTGCCCTGGGATTAGTTCCCCGGACAGCCTTCTCGTTCATATCGCCGCGCTTGGCCTTCGGCTTGCGCTAGCTTACTTCTTGGAGCCCATATACTTGAGGAGATCGACGACGCGGTTGGAATAGCCCCACTCGTTATCGTACCAACTCACGACCTTGAAGAAGCGCTTCTCGCCGGGAAGATTGTTCTGCTTCGTGGCGAGGCTGTCGTAGATCGAGGAGCGGGGATCGTGGATGAAGTCGGTGGAGACGAGCTCCTCGGTGCCGTAGCCGAGTATGTTCTTCAGGTAAGTCTCGGAGGCCTTCTTCAGGAGGCCGTCGATCTCCTCGATGGAGCTGTCGCGGGCGGTCGTGAAGGTCAGATCGACGACCGACACGTCGAGGGTAGGAACCCGGAAGGACATGCCCGTGAGCTTGCCCTTGGTCTCGGGGAGAACCTCGCCGACCGCCTTCGCGGCGCCGGTCGTGGACGGGATTATGTTGATGGAAGCCGCGCGGCCGCCGCGCCAATCTTTCTTGGACACGCCATCGACCGTCTTCTGCGTCGCGGTAGTAGAGTGGATAGTGGTCATGAGGCCCTTGTCGATACCGATGCCTTCCTTGAGGAGAACGTGGACGACGGGCGCGAGACAGTTAGTCGTGCACGAAGCATTGGAGACGACATCGTTCTTCGCGCTATCGTACTTCTCGTGGTTGACTCCGATGACGAAGGTAGGAATCTTCTTGGTCTCGTCGGCGCTCTTCGCAGGAGCGGAGATGATGACTTTCTTGGCCCCCGCCTCGAGATGGCCCCAAGCCTTCTCGTTGCAGAAGAGGCCGGTGGACTCGATGACGTACTCGACGCCGAGCTTGGCCCAGGGAAGATTTTTAAGCTCCTTCTCGGCCATTACGCATTTGACCTCATGGCCGTTAACGACAAGAGTGTCGGCTTCGGCGAGGGAAGGATCGCTCTTCTTGGCGGAAATAGAGGCCTTCATCCGTCCGTGGACGGAATCATACTTTAGCTGATAGGCAAAATACTCGGCGTCAGTGGAGATATCGACGACGGCAACGACATCGATCTTATCCTTGCCGAGGAGACCCTGGTCCACGAGGGCCTGGAAAACGAGGCGGCCGATCCTTCCAAAACCGTTGATTGCGACTTTCATTCGAGTCCTCCTAATAAGAAATGAATCTATATTTTTATATTGAAACCTTACTAAAAACGCTATTCCATGTCAACAACCAAGGAAATATACGAATTCCCAGCGCTCGTATCAATTGCCCACCGATGTTGAGCATTTCTTCTTGGTGGACAGGGCTTTAAAACCCGACAGAAAGATAGTAAAATTAAAGACGCCCGATGCCGATAGTGTAGATGTCGGATCCGATCATAGTTCCCCTCCCAGTCTACTATGGTACGTCCGACACCCGTAACGGGTGGCCGGTTTTCCCCAAAACCGGCCTTTTTTTATACCCAAGGCCCCAGAACGCGGCATAACCTTCAACTTGACCAAGACAAGGGGCATGGCGTAGGCTGATATACATGTCGCCCGCACCCAGGCTGGCGAAGGCGGCTCGCATACTCATTATTGTCGCCATCGTCGCAGCCGTCGCTCTTGGTGTTAGCACGGGAGTCGCCATTGCGGCCACGAGCAACGCCCGCAACTCCGAGAATTTCTCGAGCCCGAAGCTCAATCTGCCTTCGAGGATCTACGACATTAAAGGCCGGCTCATCACCGAGTTTTTCTCCGACGAGAAACGGGAGATGGTTTCGATCAAGGATCTGCCCAAGCACTTGATCGATGCCGTGATCACGCGCGAAGATCAATCTTTCTATACGCATCACGGCTTCACTTTCAGGGGAATCTTTCGTGCGGCTATCGGCGTACTGACGCACACGAATCGCGGCGGCGGTTCCACGATAACCCAACAGCTCGCTGGCACCCTCCTCGACATCCGAGGCGACATCAGCATCAAGCGCAAAATAGTCGAACTCTGGAACGCTCTCCAGCTCGAACGCCGCTACACCAAGGAAGAGATCCTCGAGATGTACCTCAACCGGATGGTGATGGGCCCCGGCGTCTACGGCGTCGAGGCGGCAAGCAAGTATTTTTTCGGTCACTCGGCCAAGGAAGACAGCCTAGCCGAGTCAGCCATCCTGGCCATCCAGCTCTCGAGCCCCGCCAAGTATGATCCCTACAAGAACCCCCAGAACGCGAGCGCGCGCTCCCGCGAAATACTCGACCAGATGGTCCGTGACGGCTATACGACGAAAGCCGAGGCCGACGCCTCGTATCGCGACTTCTGGGATAATTTCGATTATACGCGCACCACGACAAGCGCGTATAACCGCCGCGGGGAGAACGACAAGGCGCCCTGGTTCAGCGAGTACGTCCGCCGCCAGCTCGAGGACCTGCTCTACGGCTCCCTCGACCTCTACAACGATGGCCTCATCGTAAATACGACACTCGATCTGGATCAGCAGGAGAAGGCCGACTACTGGATGGCCGAGGGCATCAAGCAGGTAAACAAGACCTACCAGGCCGAGAGCACGCAGAGCCTCGGCGGAGCCGAGAGGACCTATATACCCATCGTCGAGATGCTCGGCCTGGGCTTCGACCTCGAAGACCTTTTTGTCTCGAGCGCCAAAATCAAGGGCAAGACCTTTGACTACTACCAGAAAAAAATCAACCCGACCATCGACGCGGCGGCCATACTTTTCGGCCTGCCGAGTCTCAAGTCGATGGCCAACGGGGGTTCGGTCAAGATCCTGTCCGGCCTTGCGAAGACGACCGTCGAGGGCGCCCTTGTCACGATAGAGCCTGATACAGGCCATATCACAGCCCTCGTCGGGGGCTCCAAATTCGACGAAGCCAATCAGTTAATACGCGCGACGCAGTCCAAGCTCATGCCGGGCTCGAGCTTTAAGCCCCTTTACTATTCGGCGGCGATAGACACGCGCAAGTTCACCGAGGCGAGCCTCATCTATGACGAGCCAATCGTCTTCCACAACGAGGACGGAACTCCCTACACGCCCCTAGACTACAAAGGAAAATGGATGGGACCCGTCCTCATGTGGAACGCCCTTGCCCAATCGATGAACGTACCCTCGCTCAGGGTACTCGACGGCATAGGTTTCGACGCCGCCATCGACCGCGCGGCTGCCCTTCTCGATATATCGGATCCCGAGGAAATTCGCAGAACCTTCCCCAGGGTCTATCCTCTCGGCCTCGGCGTAATCGGCATTACCCCCCTCAAGATGGCCAGGGCATTCAGCATATTCGCTAACCAGGGTCGGGAGGTGACGCCCATCTCCATTCGGTCCGTCGAGGATCGCAACGGCCGTGTCATACTCGAGCCCGAGAAGGACATCCGAACGCAGCAAAAAAAGAAGGGCGCGGGCCTCCAGGTTATCAGCCAGCAGAACGCCGCAATCATGGTCGACATGCTCGGCAAGGTCGTCAAATACGGCACCCTCGCCGGATGGACGAACAACGGCACGTATTTCACCTATACCGACGCCGCGGGTAAAAAATACACGATACCGGCCGCAGGCAAAACCGGCACTACGCAGAACTGGGCCGACGCGTGGACGGTCGGCTTTACGCCCTACTATACGACAGCGATTTGGTTCGGCTTCGACAGGCCGGGCAATTCGCTTGGTACGACTCAGTCCGGCGCCACCGTCGCGGGTTTCTATTGGGCAAACTATATGAAGGAGATCAATAAGGACCTGCCGCCCAAGAACTTTCAAAGACCGCAAACAGGCCTTGTTGAAGCCACGGTCTGTTCGGTAACCGGCCTTTTGCCCACGCCCTACTGCACCGACGGCACGACGACCCTGCTCTTCTTAGAAGGCACGCAGCCCAACAAGCTCTGCGACTGGCACAGCCTGAGCGCCGAGCGTGATCGGACCCTCATCGATAAGCTCGGGGGTCAGATCCGAAGTCTTAGCGATGGGACCACTGTCGATTCGACGCTTAAAGTGAACATACCCGGTTTCGGCTTGGGCGGAAACCCCACACCCGGATCGGCTGCGGGGACCCAGGATGTCGATGGCGGCGGGCAGACAACGGAGACTCAAAGCGGTATCCTCAATTAAGAGAGTCCCGGAGGAATCGATGCGCGGTAAACGTACACTGCTCGTCCTCTCCATCGCTTGCCTCGCCCTGACTAGGCCTCCGACCGCCGGCGCGCAGGAGCCTATGCGTATCCTTCGCGTTTCCGACTTCAGCGGAGACGGCATCGAGCCGGGAGAGGCCGCTGCCCTCCAGAACCTCGTAACGAGCTATGTCATAGATCTCAAGATGTTCAGGGTCATCGACGGGGTAGGCCAAGAACTAGCGCTCAAGGAAGCGGAAACGGCCGTGCAACTCGGTCTAGCCAAGGATATCGCGCCCCTCTCGGCGGATTATATCCTGTCTTCCAAAGCCAGCCGAATAGGTTCGCTCATCGTTTTCACCATAGACGTGACCAAGGTGGCTAGCGGTGAGAAAAAAAGCGTCGCCGATACATTCTTTTCTGTAAATGATCTTATTCTCGCATCGCGGAGACTGACACTCGCCCTATTCGAAAAGCGTCAGGACGCTCCGAGCGTCGCTTCCGCGCCGACATCTCCGGCGACAGCTTTCCCTTTATTATCGCAGTCTACAGCGCCGCCGCCCGTCGCGGCGAACCCGACGCCTAGTCTCCAACTCGTCTCCGGCACCTGGAAGGGCGATAAAAACGTGGACCGGGTCACCATCCTCCCCGACGGCAGGGGTTTCGCAGTCCTTGCCTCGGGCGTTCGCATGAAGGTTAAGGCGTCGATCGAAGGATCTGCGGTCTTGATAATGCAAGATCAACCCAATTTATCCGATTTCTATCGCCCTGGCCTGGATAGCAAGTCCGCGAGGATAGTCGCCGCGGCTGCCCGGCCTTGGCGATGGGTATTCGCGCTTTCCTCCGACGGCATCAGCCTTAACGGGGTCAAGGAATCGGTATTCGTCAACGTGAACGAGAAAGGCGCCGTGGCGCTGGACAATAACTATGTCCGGGACGCGGTCTGGACTAGGCTGTTTCGCTGAATTCGTCCTGGCAATAACAAGCGTTTGTTGGATTGGCCTAACGCCGTCTACGCGAAGAGGAACTCCCACGCGTAGCGGAGAGGAAGGCCATCACGGCGAGAAAGACGCCCAAAGAGATCTCTTTGAGGGCGAGATCGCCCAGAGCCGGAGTTTCCGCATAGGATATAACCATGCCTGTATTAATCGGTCGTAGGCGCTCCACCTTCCCGCCAAGAAGGATCGCTGTCTCGCCTTTGCGTAGGTATCCTAGGCTTCTAGCCTCGCGCGCGGCCCTGTCGGGATCCGATTTGAGGGACTCGAGCTCCGCATTTAGGCCCTCATGGAGAGTAGCCAGCTTGCCGAGGTTCGTCTCCATGGCCGCTTTTTTCGCTTCTAGGCGGTGATATGCCGTTAGTCCCGCAGGCCCGAAGAGCAGGGAAAGGAAACAATATAAGACCAGCCCCGCGTATATTGAAATCGCGAGGCGATATCCGACGCGCGAGGCCCCGTGCCGGTCCGATGCTAATACCCCCCTCGCGCTGGTCATTGTTTGGAGGCTCATCACAATCTATTTACGGCCTCCCGGGTCTCGGGCTTAATCCGTATCCGGCATCCTCGAAGCGATTATTGACAACCGTAACAGTGACGCTTAGAGTGGAGTTCGGTCTATGAACACGTCGTTAATGTGCGGCGCCGAACTGCCGATACTGTATTAACGACCGCCGTAACGGAGAAACCATGGCCATACGTCCCGATACCGATCCGAAGAGCGCATCGCCGCGTTCCGGGGCACCGAAGGGTGAGCTCGAGCAATACGGCGTCTGGGTCAAGGCGGAGCCTCAGGATGTCATCGAGGAAGTAGCCGGTTCCGGGGACTTGGATTTCGACCTCCCCGGCGATACAGCCTCGCTCCCCGAAGAGTCCTTACTTTCCGAAGACGAGGAAAAGCTTCTCGGGACCTTCGATTCCGAATTCGAAGCTCCTTCCGGATCTTCAGCCGACGAATCGGGCCCCCTGCCCGATATCGAGGATATGCCCCCGCTCGAGGAATCCCTTGCGTCGGAGCCAGCTCTAGATATGGAAGAAATTGAGGATATCGGTTCGCAAAGCATTGACATCTCCCTCGAAGACATCGAAAGCTCCCGTCCCAGCTCTCCAATCCATCCCGGTGCAGAGATCGATATGCAGAGCGTCGAGGGCTTAGGCCGTCCTTCTGTGGCGGAGGATTCTTCATCTGGCTCGATCGAGGACGTCTCTTCCGAATTCCTAGACTCAGTCGAAGAGTCAGAGCCCTCTTCCAAGGGCATGAGGGCTTCCGTTTCTGATTTCGGGTCGGGCCTGGACGATGTTACGGCCGACTTCCTCGATGTCGAGGAAGTATCGACGGTATCCAGGGCAAGTGAATCCTCCGTCGATTTCGAGCCCCTCGATATCGATCTGCAGTTCGACGACTCCGCGGCGGCCGGAATAGATTCCCGATCCCGGCCTGCCCCCGAAGTGGCCGGCTTCGAGGCGGTCACCGAGTTCGACGACTTCCTGAGCTCCGACGGAGCTCAGGCCGCCTCCGTGGACGCTGGCTTTGACGATATATCGGCAGTGGAGCGCGAGCTCACTTCCGCTCCTCCCAAGGCCGCCCCTGTCGCGCGTCCGACTTTTGCCGCGGCAGCCGAGAAACCGGAGCCTTCCGCCGAAATTCTCCAAAAAATCGCCCAGGAGCTATCTTCGATACGCGGCGAGCTCGCTTCCTTGAAAACGCAGATCGGCGAGGTAATGAGTTCCGTAGAGTCCGCCCCTAAAAAGGCGGGCGATTCTTCTCCCGAGGAGGGGGCGGAATCGGGTCCCTCAGGCGGCTTCTTCGACGAGGAGGAGGATGAGACCATCGCTCTCACCGGCGACGAGCTCGACAACATCCTCAATACCGCCGATTTTACCGAAGAGACCGCAGAGACCGAGCAGCTCATCGAAATTGATTCGGATGGCCTAACGCTTGAACCCTCCTCTCATGAGGACAGGAACCTTCTCGACGAGACCCTCCTCCCCGAGTCGGGCGACTATTCGACGCCTGACTCGGAGCCCGCGATAGAGGAAGTCAGGATAGGCCAAGCCGATAGCATAGACGAAATCGGGCTCGAGCCCGATGAGCTCAGCCTCGTTATCGAAGAGGGCATCATTCCGATGACCTCCGCTCCGGATGACACTTCCTATCTCGAAGCCGTCGAGTCCATCGACATCGGGGATGTCTCCTTGAGCGACGAGCCCCTCGTCGAGCCTGATCTCTCGAATTTCGAACTCGAACCCGAAGATCTCGAACCCCGCCTCGAGATAGACGAGGAGCTTCCCTTAGCCTCTCTCGAGCCTGATCCGGCGGTTGAGGATATGACCCTCGGCATCGATGCCGGACTAGGCTACGCCGCCGAAGAATCCGTCGTCGATGCAGAATTTCTAGAGCCCATACTCGAGATCGAAGAGCCCAATTTCGCTGAGATAAATCTCCACGAAGAAGGCCTGGAAGCTAGCTCCTCTTCCGAGCCTTCCGAGCTCGAAGAGATAGATGCCATCTCCGATTCGGATCTCTCTGCTTCCCTCGCATCCGAGCCCTTGCCGCTCCGCAGCGAAGAGCTACCCATCGAGGAAGAAGAAGATATAATGCTCGCGGCAGACGAGGAGTTTGCCCCTGCGCCCGCGCGCGAAACGCCTCGATCTCCTGCCAAAGCCCAATCGCCTAAACCAGTCGCCGCGAAAGGCCCTGCTCTTGAGCCTCCGATAGTCGGGGATGTCGTACCGGAGCTTGCCGCGGCCGATGGGGATAGGCTTAAATCCGAGATACGAAGCGTCCTCTCCTACCTCGATAAGCTCTTGGATTCCTTACCCGAAGAAAAGATAGAGGAGTTCGCCAACTCCGAATACTTCGATACCTATAAAAAGCTCTTCGAGGAATTGGGCTTGGTGTAAGATGAGCCTCCTCGAGAAGGCAATTCGCGGTTACGAAGCAGGCAGTTCTCATGACCGCACTAGCCTCTTTTCCCGTGCCATCGCGGCGCGGGAGCCCCTCGCTGAGCAAGGCCCCATGTTCGACACCAAGGGCTTCGAGGAACTTGAAGGCCGCCTCGGCCGCCTCGCCCGCTGCCAGGATTCGATTCTCGCGTTTTGGTCCTATGTATCCGAATTGCTCCCTCTCGCCGCGATAGCCCTCTTCCTTCCCCGAGGCGATTTTCTCGTACCCGCCGCATTGAACGGCTTCCCGTGCAGAACGAAGGACGGAGTAGATGGAATACCTATGTCCTTGGCTCTGTCTTTACAAAAGGGCGTCGAAGCGCTCGGGAATGAGGCGAAGGCGCTTCTCGCGCCCATTCTAGGCGTTCCCCTTTCTTTGAGCCTGCGCGCAGCCGCTACGCGGCCCGAATCCAGCTTCGTCGGACTATGGGTGTACCACGATCCCATCCTCGATGTTTCGTCTGCGGAAATCCAGGCCAAGCTCAAAGCCCTACTCGCCCGAAGCGGAGCGACTTTCCCAGAGTTGTCGATCGCTACCACCGTATCCGATCCCGTTCGCGTACTCGCCGCCGCGGCGCGGAAGTTTCATTCGGCCTTGGCCTTTTCCTTCGATCTCTCTTCATTTAATACTGAGGATCCCCGCTTTCGCGGTCTCGAGACGATCGCTCTCCGCTCCGCCTTTATCGCCGCCTGCGGCAGAATCCTTTCACAGGGCGGAACGACTATAGCCTACGGCGAGCAGTCCGTCGCTTGCGTCCTTGGATCCGGCTCGGCGATCGATCCCGACCTCGCCCTCTTTCAGTTCGCGAAGACGCTGAGACGCATATTGCCCTTCCTCGCTGTTTCATCTTTCCCCGAAGGACGTGCCTTGGGCTTCGATCCATCTTCGGAGCGAGACCTCAAAAATCTGTCGCGTTTTCTCTTTCATTAAAATGGAGCTTTCCCTAAGCCCCTCGCGAAGCGGGTCGCCCACTTGCGCCGTGGGCGGCGTCTGGCTGCATTCGCGCTACGAGCCGGAGCGCGAGGCCATGCGCCTAGCCGAATCGGAAATAGCGGCGGCGAAGCCTTCCCACGTCCTTCTGCTCGGCCCCTGCCTCGATTATCTTTCCCCGGCAGTGAGGACAATCCTTCCGGGCGCGCGCATAGCGGCCGTACAATACTCATCCTTTTTCGCAAGCGCCTTCATAGGTCGCGCGGACGCGGTCTGGTATCCGGATTCGCCATCGACGCTCGAGTCCTTTATCGACTCGGCTTTGGACGAGGACGCGATATCGGGCGTCGCCGTGATCGAATGGGAGCCAGCCTCACGCGTCTTCCCCGAGGAGGCCCTCGCCGCGAGAAGGGCGGTCAAAGCCTCGCTCGACAGACTCGCTTCCTCGACCGCCACAGTCAAGGCCTCGGGCCGGAGCTGGATAGCCAACGCATGCGCGTCCTTCCTCCTGCTCGAGCGCCTTTGCGCGCCCGAGCCCTCGAGCGCGCCTATTCTAGTCGCCGCCGCCGGTCCCAGCCTCCTGCAGTCCCTCCTCGGCCTCTCGCGCATTAAGGGGCGCTTCAGGACGATCGCAGTATCCTCTGCCCTAGCGGCATGCCGATACGCCGAGATCGAGCCGGATATCGTCGTCGCCACCGACGGAAATTTTTGGAGCCGTCTCCACCTCTACCCTCTCGCGTCCAAGCGCATTCCTCTTGCGGCGCCCCTCACCGCCCTCCCCTCTGCGTCAATCTATCGCGGCTCGAGTCTTATGCTCCTCGACCAGGGATCGTTCGCCGAGTCCGAGCTTCTGCCCTGCCTGGGCCCGGCGCTCGCGGTTCCGCCCCACGGAACGGTGAGCGGCACGGCGCTTCAATTGGCCTCCAAGTTGACGCAAGGTTCCATTGTCGTCGCGGGTTTAGACCTCGCCTCCTTCGGCGATCTCGACCACGCGCGTCCCCACGGATTCGATGCCTTTTTATCTTCTGGCGTCTCGCGCGTCAATCCTTTCGAGGCGAGGGCCTGGGCGAGGAGCATCGAGTCGATGCCTCAAGCTATGCCCAAATGGCCCTGGCGCACATCGCGGAGTCTTATCGCCTACGCTTCGGCCCTAGCCCTCGATTCAAGGGCACTCGCGGGAAGGCTCTTCCGATTGGGTCCTTCGCCCACGCCCCTGACGGGCTTCGCAGATATCGATCAGATGGGCTTCGAAGCGCTCGCCGGCGAAGGGCCTATCCGTCTCGGTCCTCTTCGCCTCGCTGAATTCCCCCTCATCGCGCGAGCTGAGCGGGAAACAATATTGGCCGGCCGCCTCGCCTCCTGGCGCGAGCTCGCCGCGAGGGCAAGCGATGACTTATACAGCGGCGTACTTCCCATCAAAAAACTCGTCGGCGAGCTCCTCAGGTGCATTGATATCGTCGATTACGCGGCGGCGAGGCGCGCGATATTGGCGGGAGGCGCGCCCGGATCCGCTGCCCGCGACCTGGCCTCCCGCTGTGACAGTTTCCTGTCCGCGCTCGAGAGGAGGTTCGCCTCGTGAGCGATCTCGTCTTCCATCGAAATCTGCTCGCTCTTTATCGCTCGGATCAGAGCCTAGGCGACAGGCTCCTCGAAACGGCTCCCGATCCCGCGCTGTCGATCCGCACGGCGCGGAGCGGCGCGAGCGTCCCTGTCGTAAACCGCGGCGGCAGGGAATCGCCCATGCATTCGCTCGTGGACCCCGAACGCGAAGCGGAGAGACTCGAGCTGGCTCAGCCAGCGGGCGGCTTCATCGTGGCCCTGGGTCTGGGCGCCGGCTACCTCCTAAAACGTTACCTCGCCTCGAGCGCGACGACGGGGCTTCTAGCTGTCGAGTATTCGGCCACGATGCTCCGCGCCCTCCTCGAGGAGATAGACCTATCCGAGATTTTCATAGACGAGCGTTTCTCCATCCTCCTCGATCCGAGCCCCGAAGAGCTCGGCGAGGCGATACTCTCGCTGTACGTCCCGTCCCTCTCTGGCGATATACGCAGCCTCCCCTTGCGCGGCAGGGTAGATCTCGACCCCGATGCTTTCGCGGGAGCGGCGAGGGGCCTTAGGGCCGTCCTTGGCAATATATCGGACGACTACAGCGTCCAGGCCTTCTTCGGAAAGCTTTGGTTTAAAAACGCCGCACGCAACCTCTTCGCTGCCGAGCGCTCTTCGGCTCCGCTGCCCCCGATCCGCCGCGCCGCGGTGTCGGCGGCCGGCCCTTCCCTTGAGGACCAGATACCCGCGTTGCGCGACGCCAAAGCTGCCGGCGCATTCCTCATCGCCACCGATACGAGCCTCCCGGCCCTCATGGGCAGGGGCCTCGTTCCCGACGCGGTAATATCCATCGATTGCCAACACATCAGCTATTACCATTTCCTGGGCGGCATACCGGGGGGACTGCCCCTGATACTCGACCTCGCCTCGCCCTCGACCCTGTGCCGCCTCGGCAACTCCGTGCGCTTCTTCTCATCGGGCCATCCCTTTTGCGCATACGTGTCCTCCAGGTGGAAGCCATTCCCCTCCCTCGACACATCGGGGGGCAACGTGACGCACGCCGCCCTCTCGCTCGCAGAAGCCCTCGGCGCCGAGTCTACCCTGCTCGCGGGCGCAGATTTCTCTTATCCAGAGGGAAAGTGCTACGCGCGCGGCACTTATATCTACGGATATTTCGGGCGATCGCAATCGAGGCTTTCTCCGCTCGAGGCCCTCTTCTCGGGTTTCCTTTTCCGTGGCTCTGACATGGAGAAGGAGACCGGGGAGGGCAACTCGGGAGAAAGCTACTCGCGCTACCTGACAAAGCCCCTTATGGCGTACCGCGAGCATCTCGAGCGCTTCGCAGCCCGCTCACCGATGGAAATAATTCCGCTTGTGGGCCGGGGCGTGCATATCAAAACGCCCCATGGAAGGCTGCGCAGCGAAACTAAGATTCGCCGGGTCTTCGCGGCTGGAAGCGCAACCTGCTCCGCCTCGGACTTCCTCGCTCGTTATGCGAAGGATCTTCGCGCCCTTCCCCCGCCTCGAGATCCGGCGATAAGCTACTTGGGATCCCTGGGCTCGGAGCAAAGGGACCTTTGGACTACGCTGCTTCCCACCGCCAGCAGCTTCCAGCGCGAGGCCGGATCCGCGAGGATGGAGCCCGCTTCACTCCTCGAGGCGACGCGCGCCTGGGCTGTCGAGACCGTAGAGGAAATCCTTTCCGCGGCGAAGCGATAACGAGGCCTAATCCCAGACTTTAGTTCTTGGATCGAGTAAGGAATACCGTACGTCCGGCCTCGACTCCGTACTTCTTATAAAGCCAGGCTTCGAGCTCCTTCGCTCGTCGCGTGAATGCGCTGCCGAACTCGGCCATATAGGCGTTTACCTTTTCCTCCAGCTCGGGATGCTTTTCGAGTAGTTCCGCGCTCTTGCGTTTGACGAAGTATTCCTCGACCGCGGCCGTCGGCTGCTGCAACAGATATGCTTGAAATTCATTTCCCATCAGGTAATCGGAACCGACGTCATAGGCCGCCCATCCGAGGTAAGTCTTCCAAAACCATTTTTCCCGCTCTTCGAGTGAGGACCAGAGACTGCGAGCGAAGCGGCGGTAGTCGGCATCGGAGAAGAAGATCGCGTGAGTCGACTCATGGACCGCGAATGTCCAGCGCAGCGCGTCGCCCGACTCTCGGGCGATCGAAATCATCGCGCCCTTTCCCGGCTCGAACGTGCCCCCCGATTCCACTATCACAGCCTCCCGCAGGAGGACGCCCTCTAACTCCTTTTCCGCGGCGTCCAAGGGAAAGGACTTCTCCCTGGCCGCGCGAAAGAAGGCGGCGAGATCCTCGCTCCCATAGTCGTGCGCGTTCCATCCATGCAGCGCCGCGATATCCTCGTCCTTCAGGAGAGTTCCCCTGTAACCCAGCTTTTCGACGAAGAAGGCTAGACGTTTTAAATACCTGTCTTGCGTCGCATAGTCCTTGAAATCGAAAATGAGGACCGAAGGTATCAGATCCCATCGATAGACCGAATACTCCGCTATGGGAGCCTTGGAGAGGAGTACCCTTCCTAAGTCGGCCAGCTCATAGTCCTCGATCCCAAGCACGGCGGCGTAAAAAGCCTTTATCTCGAGGCCCTCGGGCGCGCGCAGGCGAAGGGAGGAGCAATCGCCGATGAGCAGCGGGTCGAGGACCGTCCTCGCCCCCCCGGGATGAGTCCGTATCGCGAAGACTCGGGAAGCCCCGCCCTCGGAGAGGGCCGCCAAGCGCATCGAGCCTCCCGGGGCCGAGTTTCCGTACTCGATAAAGATCCCCTGCCCCCGCGCGCCGCCCGCTTCGCCTACTCCCGTAAAGGGCTTCTCGATAGACAGCTCCTGGTAGCCTTGCCCCGATGCCAAGGTGAAGCCCGAGGAAACGCGTACATCAGATGGGCCTATCTCGATGCCACGAAAGGAGGGGCTGAGGGCGATCGACTCGATGGAGAAATCTCCGATCGTCCCTTCTTCCGAAACGCTAAGCGACGCGATGCGCGCACCCGTATCGATAGGGAGCGTCAGATAGACACGCCCCGCCAAAAGGGGGAAGCTAGGTGAGGCCGTGGGCGAAGAACCGTCGCGCTTGGGGCTTAGGGAAACCTTGACTCTAGTGGACGATTGGGCCGCGGCGCCGCGTCGGATCTCGACGACAATCGAAGAGAGCGCAGGCACGGCGAAACTCTTCGCTAAGGAATAGCGGTTGGACTGCCGCCCCGCCGCGAAGCGGCCCTCTTCGCCCGCCGGCCATGATCCAGTCTGCGTAAAAATGAGCGCCGCTCCCGCGGCGTCCTTCCAGACAAAACCGCTAACGGTCTGCGTACGGCAGGAAGACAAGAGAAGGAAGGAAGCGGCAAGGCAGAGAAAAAGGAATACCGCGATCCGTCCCGCCCGCGCTGACATCATTTCAGGGCAAGTACGCTTCGAGCGATAAGCTCCGCTACTTCGTATTTCTGGTTGCCGCTGATATCGAGATCCGAACGCAATAGAGTCTCCCATCGCCCGAGAAAATCGTCGGGCAAAGACCTAAGCTCACGCAGCTGGGCCGAGACATAGCGGTGCGAGGGCTCGAATCGCTCGTTGGCGGCATAGAGCGCGGCCGCGGCATAGCGGATGAAACCAGCCATAGAGACGCTGTAGAAGTAACCGTCATCGCTGAAAGAGGCGGCGCCGAGGTCGGCGAGGTAATGTTCCATTTTAGATAAGAAGGCGTTGCGAAGGCCCTCCCAGAAGGAATCGGAAAGCTCCGCGATGTTCTGCCGCACGCCCTGTATCCAGACGCTTTTCTGATACAGAATCCGCGAGTTGATCAGTCGGTAGAACATATAGGTACCGGAATTTTTAAAGATCCACACGATTTGGGAATCGGGGCCCTTGCAGCGGCCGACGACGTCGTCGATCATCGCCACGCTCTTGTATTCGACGCGCACTGGCATCCCGTCGATAAAGAAACGGTCCTTGGACCGAGAAGCCGAGCTCTCGAAGGCGCCCGGCTGGCCCAGGGCATTGGCGAAGGTCTTTTGCCGCTCTTCGGCTGTGGGCGGCACGGTACGAAGGTATACATCGACAACGAGGGCAAAATAAGGATCGAGGACATCCGACTCCGAATGCTCTCCGATGGATACGCACTCGACGGAATCCCAGGTAGAAATAGCGTCGGTGATCGATTGAGCCAAGCGCTCGACTTTCTGCTTCATGCAGTTTCCTTTACATTGAACAAGCTCCGATTGTATCATGGATCCGTGCAAAAGCCAATCGAAGTGCGCGGAGTCGCGCACCGCAAGAAGTCCCGGGCCTTAATGATCGCCCTCGAACCGCCGGGGAACGTGGCGCGGGACCTGGCGCTTTATAGGCGCGAGCTCTTCGCCAGGCTCGGCGAGGGCTCCGCGCTCGCCTTTCCCGAAATCGTTCCTCTAGCTTTCGCCTCTGATGCCGGGCGTCTCAGCGCCCTCGCTCTCGCGGACTGCTGGAAAGGCATCGAGGGATCCTTTCGGGCGACTGAGCCCCAGATCTCGCGCGGTATCCTCTATCTCGCGATGGAAGGTCCCCTCAGCGCCCTCAGTTCCCGCGCATTCGAGGCCTCCCTTGCCATGGGAAAGCATTTCAGCATCGAATCGCCGCTGGAGACAGGCATAGGCATATTCCTCTGCCGCCCGGCCGATCCGAGTCTCGCGCTGGCGGAGGCCGCGCGGATTGGACCGCCGCGCGCTGGTTTCCGCGATTGCTCCCTTATACTTCTCGGCCTGCGCCTCGGAGCGGAGCCCTTCGCCGCGGCGACCTGGCGCGTGCTCGCCCGGGCCAAACGCCGTACCGGCCTCATCTAGAGGATTCGACGGCAACCTTATCGCGCCCGCAATCCTTGGCCTTGCGCAGCGCCCGATCGGCCGCCTCTATCATGTCGGCCGGACTAACGAAATCGGGATACGAGGCTATCCCCGCGGAAAGGGTAACAGAAAAGGAAGCCTCCTCGAAGCGGTGGGATAGGCTTCCAAAGCTTTCGCGCATTTCGTCTATGAGACGCGCCGCGCATCGGCAGTCGGCGCCCGGCAGAATAGCGCCGAATTCCTCACCGCCGTATCGCCCCAAAATGTCGGTTCGCCTGAGCCTTTCCGAGAGGAGCCGCGAGAGGCTTCTCAGTATCCGATCGCCGGTTAAATGGCCGTAGCGCTCATTCACTTCCCTAAAACGGTCGATATCGATCTTCGCGAAGGAGATTAGCGCTCCCGTGCGCCTCGCCCGGAGAACTTCGTCGGAGAGACGTTCAGTGAGGGTCGTGTGGTTTAGGAGACCCGTGAGGTAGTCGCGCTCCATGTAGAAACGGATCGCTCTCGTGCGCTCCGCGCGCATGGCTACGCTGCTCACGAGGTGCTCCGGCTTGATGGGCTTTTCGAGAAATTCGTCCCCGCCGCGGCGTATGGCCGAGATCTGCTTCTCGAGATCGCGCTCTACGGAAAGGAAAATGATCGGTATTGGAGCGAAGGCTTCGTGCTGGCGAATGATACCCGCCAATTCGGGCCCCGTACAGCCGGGCATATACATATCCATGAGGATGATATCCGGATTGGTTTCAACGAGGAGGGAAATGACCTTCGACGGATCGGTAGCGGTCGAGGCCGCCATGCCCGAACGCGTCAGCACCGCCGAGTTGTATGCCACCTGCTCCGGGTCATCGTCGATGATGAGGACACGGTAGGGCTCGGCCTCACGCTCGCTGAATAGGGCGTCGATCTTTTCGGCGAGGCGACAGGCATCGACCGGGAGCTGGAAGAAGGCCTCGCCGCCCGCCCGAACCGACTTGAGCCTCGCGCCGAAATCGTCTTTGTCCGCGTAGTAAATCACCCTAAGGGCTCGGCCTAGCGTCTCTTTGAGCCGCCAGATCTCCGTGATGAAGGCGGGTTCCTTATCGATGCGTTCGGCGTCGATAAGGAGAAGGCCGGCGCCGATAGATGCGGTAAGACGGGCTACGTCGCTTACATCCTCAACTTCACGCACAGTGATGCCGTATATCCGCAATTGCTCGAGGAGTTCGGGACCTATTCCCTTGTCCCCCGCGGGAATGAAGACGTTTTTCACCATATTTCCCTTGCGATCTCAAATTTCGGATTGTATTTTACACTCGACGCCCTAATGACACCAGGGGCGTAACTTACGGTCCGCCCGCGCCTTTTCAATGTGTCCCCGACATGCTATATTTCGGGGAATATGAACGGAGGCATCATGAAGCCACACAGTGCCGCGGCCCTCGCTGTCGCGGCGCTTCTCCTCTTGCCGTTCTCGGCCTTCGCGCTGGACTCGTCCGGCGCGGCTCAACCCGAGGGGCCAAGCTCGCCGCCGGAAACCAGCGCCCCCCCTGCCGCGCCTGACTTGTCGGGCAGTCCTTTTTTGCCGGGAGAGCAGATGATCATCATCGCCGCCGGGCTGCATATTCCCGCTTTTCTCTATACCGCGACGGGAAGCGGAGTAGGCAACCTCAGTCTTGGCGGCTCTTTCTCCTTCGACTACCAGTACTTCGTCGCGAGGGGCCTGTCTATCGGCGGCAATGTCGCGGGAGCCTACAACGATACGATAGGCGGCCTTTCGATCTTCACAGCCCCCATCGGCTTCACCGCCTCCTACTGGTGGACGAAGCTTCCCTTCGAGTTCTCGGTGCTCGGCGAGGCGGGCGGTTATATCATGCGGTACGCCGTGACCCCGAGCAAGGGCATGATCGATCCCTTCGCGAAAGCGGGGGCCGGGGTATATTGGCGCGCCACGCCCTCATGGAGCCTCGGCCTTCAAGCCTACCTATGGTTCATACCCGAGATACATTATGGCGACTCCGCAAATCTCTGGGGATACGGCGGTTTCGTTGAAACCTCAATCGGCGCTGTCTATCACCTTTAGGAGACGAGAATGAGAATTACAAGACGCGTTTTCTGCGCCGCATCGATATTCCTCGCCTTCAGCCTCGTCAGCTCCTGCGATAATGGCTTCGGCATATTCCAAAACGTCCAGGGCGAGAAGAAGCAAATAGGCACAAAAGTCTTCCAAGCGACTTCCGTTTTCAACGCATTCGGGCTCGGCGGGTATTATTACGCGGCTACGGCTACGCTCAATAGAAGTCTGGTGGGAGAGGACAATTGGTCCTTGGTGGCTATCAATAACCTGCCCAATTCTAGCACGACCTATACTCTGCGCAGCGCCGTCCTTGCTTCAGGCGCAAACATGCCCACACCCACCATATTCGCCCTGATCGAAACTGGCGTCGAACCTTCTATTACCGTCTCTGTCTATTCTTCGACCGACGGAGCGTCCTGGACGGCGGTCAGCCTCCCCACGCAGACCTATCCCCCTAGTGCGACTATTTCCAATTTCGATGCGCTATTCTCGACTAGCAGCGGCGATGTCTACGCAGAAAATCATAGTTACGCTCCTACTCCAAACGACCCGAACAATGCCGGCCCGAGCAGCTACACCCTCTATCGCTTCGCCGGCGGGTCCTTCGCAAATCTCGTTTCCACCTTCACGCCCGCCAACGATAAAACGATCCGCGGCGTCGTATTCGACGGCAGCAACTATTGGTTCGCCTCGGAAGACCTGCTCTATAGCGGAACGTTCGCCGACGGGACCAACGCCGCCAATTCCCTCGCGTCCTTCCCGGGCCTCGCGCCATCTAGCACGATATCGATATGGGACATCTCGCATACGGGCGGCTACGTCTTCGTCACCTCCAAGGGCGGCTACATCTACCGAAGCGACGGCGTTAGCGTCAATCCGCTATCTGCGACACTTCCCCTGACTCAGGTCATTGAAGTTCCCACGAGTTCGGGGAATACTCTCCTCATCGGCACCGACGCGACATCCACTACGCAAGCCGTGGGCTACTACGAGGGAGCGTGGGGGGCCATCGACCTTGGCTCGAAAAACTATGCCGTGGCGCTAAACTCTTCCATATTTTCCGAGACAATCGGCGCATTCCCCGTCCACGCATTCTATTTCGACTCATCAAGCGGCAATCTCTTCATCTGCGTCTCCCCCGGCTACTCGAGCAATGCCTATTACGGTTTGTACAAAAGCACTTGGTCCAACGGCTCTTGGTCTGGATGGTCGGCCCAGTAGGCGATCTACGGACGATCCGCTTTTCTCTTCTTCCTCCGCCGAGCCCCTTGCCTCTCGGATGCGGCCGAGAAGCCTCGACGAGTTCGCGGGGCAGGAGCATATAGTCGGGCCGGGCCGCCTATTAAGGCGCGCCATCCAAAAGGATCAGCTCTCCTCCATTCTGCTCTCCGGCCCTCCAGGCACCGGCAAGACAACTTTAGCCCGAGTCATAGCGAACACGACAGCCAGCCGCTTCGTCACCCTCAACGCAGTCCTCGCCGGCGTCGCCGATATTAGAACCGCGATCGAAGAGGCCAAGAAACAGCGGGAGCTCTACGATCGAAGGACTATGCTCTTCGTCGATGAAGTGCATCGCTGGAACAAGGCCCAGCAAGATGCCCTCCTGCCTTGGGTCGAGAACGGCACGATACTCCTCATCGGAGCCACCACCGAGAATCCTTTCTTCGAGGTGAACCGCGCCCTCGTATCGCGCTCGCGCGTTTTCCAGCTCAAGGCCCTCGACGCCGCCGATCTCCGGAAAATCGCCGAAGCCGCGTTGGGCGATAGAGATAGAGGCTACGGGGAGTGGAAGGTCAAGTTCGAGGAAGGGGCCCTCGAGCATCTGGTCGAGGCGGCCGACGGCGACGCACGCAGCCTCCTCAACGCCCTCGAGCTGGCGGTTGAGACGAGCGCCGAGCCTTGGCCTCCCCAAAAAGGCTCGGGCATTGGCGTGAGCCTCGCGGCGGCCGAAGAGAGCATACAAAGGCGCGCCGTACTTTACGACAAGGACGGCGACTACCACTACGACGCTGCGAGCGCCCTTATAAAGAGCATAAGAGGATCAGATCCCGACGCCGCTCTCTACTGGCTCGCGCGCATGGTGTATGCCGGCGAAGACCCTCGTTTCGCGCTCAGGCGCATGATCATCTCCGCGTGCGAGGACGTCGGGCAAGCCGATCCGGCGGCTGTCCAGGTAGTACTCGCCTGCGCCCAGGCCTTCGACCGCATCGGGATGCCTGAAGGACAGTACCACCTTGCCCATGCCGCGCTGTACCTGGCAACGGCGCCCAAGTCCAACTCGAGCCTCGGCTTTTTCGATGCTCTCGCCTCGGTCGAGGCCGAGGCGGCCGAGGTTCCCACCCACCTGAAGGACGCGAACCGGGACGCGAAGGGCTTCGGTCATGGCGAAGGCTATCTCTATCCCCATGCCTACCGCGACCACTGGGTAGCCCAGCAATATCTTCCCGATTCGCTTCGCGGCCGCGTGTTCTACCATCCCGGCGCGCTGGGCATTGAAGGCGAGCGCCGCCTAACCGTGCTCGAACGCAGGGAAGCGCAGCTCGCCTCCATCCTCGAGGCAAAGGGCGAGGATGATATGGGCGGCCTCTCCGGAGAGAGCTTCGCCTGGTCCAAGGCCGGCGAAGGTAAGCGCGAATGGCGCGTCCGGGCCGAGGGCTCGGCTTCGGCGCGGCTTTCCCTCCTCCGCCGCTCTTTATTCGACATAGCCGCTCCGACGCGGGACGCCCGCGTCCTCGTCCTGGACGCCCGCGAGGGCTACCTTGTATGGGAGGCGCTGCGGCGCTGTCCCGAGGGAACGGTAGCAGCGGCGGCTTGTTCCCGCGAGGAGGCCGACCTGATTTCTCAGTACGCCTCCACTTTGCCAGAACTAGAGCGGCCCCTCGTCGCCGTCCTCCCCATCGTTCCCGGCGGCTCTGCGTCGCCGGGAGCCGCGCCCTTGGACGCAGTCGCGCTAGAGGCTGCCTTTGGCTTTTCCCGCTTCGATCTAGCACTGGGCCGCGACCTCCTCGATCCGCGGGACGCGGCCCTTACTCCGACGAAAATGCTCGAGATCCTCGCACGAGCCTTGCCCGGAACGGTCTTGGCCCTTTCTCAGATCCTCCCCCGCGAGGGAGGAAGGATATCCAGGCTTTTTATGAAGACTCTAGGCCCGGAACTAGCGGCAAGGCTCGGCGAATTCGAGGACGGCTTCTACGCAAGGCAGGATCTGCCCACCCTCGGACCCGGCAGGGCGGAGTTCGAGGCTATGCTCGGCGAATCGGGCTTCATCTGCGAGATCGAGGCCAGGAGAGACAGCTATCCACGGCGTCTCTCGGGACCCGAGATCGAGTCCTGGCTCTCGCCAGCCTCGGCCTATGGTTCAGCCCTCGCGCAGTGTTTCCCGGTCAGCGATATTTCGCGCATCGGTTCAGCGCTAGCCTCGGAGGGCGCCCTCGTCGATTGGCCTATCTCCGTCCTCTATGTCAAGCTTCGCTTCCCCTCCTAAGCTTTAGGGAAGGCCCCTCTTGACCCTAGCCTGAGCGCGAAAGCATGCTCACACCAGCATGGCCCAGCGATTCCCCGGTTCCGACGAACTGTATACATTTCTCCTCGGCTTCGTAAACGTCGAGAGAGGACAAAAGACCGTCTTCAAGCTGGATCGAATGCGCGCGTTGTGCGAAAGCCTCGGCAACCCTCAATCCACCTGCCGAAGCATCCATGTCGCCGGGTCCAAAGGCAAGGGCTCGGTATCGGCGATGATCGCCCGCGCGCTCGAAGCTTCGGGGCGGAGGGTAGGCCTGTACGCGAGCCCGCACCTCCTGCGCTGGAAGGAGCGCATAAGCCTGGCCGGCGACGAGATGCCCGAAGAGATACTCCTCGCCGCCGCCGCAGAAGTACTGCCCCTCGTGGACGGCAAAGGGGCCTCCGATTTCCCGGGCGGCGAGCTGCCCACTTACTTCGAGCTCACGACGCTCATCGCCTTCTGCGCCTTCAGGCTAGCCGGCTGCGATCGCGCTGTCATCGAGACGGGCCTAGGCGGACGCCTTGACTCGACCAATGTCGTGGACTCCGCCGCGAGCGTGATCACGCCCATCGAACTCGAGCACAGCGAGTGGCTGGGCGATTCGATAGAGCTCATCGCGGCGGAAAAGGCGGGAATAATAAAACCCGGCATGCCCTGCTACTTGAGCCGCCAAGGCCCCGAGGCGCGGGAGGTTTTCGAACGCTCCTGCGTCGAGAGGGGCAGCCCCCTGCGCGATGCCTGTACCCTGACCCAAGCTGCGGATGTCTCGATAAGCGCATTGGGGACTAGCGCCATCATATCCTTCGCGGCGGATTCTCCCTTGGCTCTGCGCTTCCCCTTTGGGATAGAGGCGCGCACACCGATGATAGGCGCAATCCAGGCCGAAAACATGGCCCTCGCCTTGTTGGCGGCGGGAGAGACAGAAGCCCTCTTGAGCGCGGAAGACGCGGAGCGAGGCCTTGCGAAGGCTTTCCTGCCGGCGCGCTTCCAGATCCTTTCCCTTAACCCGCCCGTCGTCCTCGACGGCGCCCATACGCCTTACTCGGTGCGCCTCGCCCTCGATAGCTTCGCCGCCCTCTACCCCGGCCCCAAAGCCCTCCTCTTCGCCTGCGCCGAGGACAAGAAGCACGCCGCCATGGCCATGGCGCTGGCTCCCGAGTTCGATCGCATAACGCTGACGCGGCCGGGCACCTTTAAGCGCGGCGACCTCGCGGCACTCGCCTCGAGCTTCCGCGAAGCGGGCGCGATCTTTCGCGTAGAGGAGAATCACTTCGAGGCCATCGCCCAAGCCCGCGAAGAGGCCGCCTCCCTTGGGCTGCCCCTCCTGGTGACAGGCTCTTTTTACCTCTGTTCGGCATTTATCAGGGTGTTTTCCTAGCGATAAGCCGAGGCGGCTTTTTCGGCTTGAGCCTGCGAACCGTAGATATCGAGCTCGGATACGCGCACCCAACCATCAGCGCCCTTAGATTCGATGCCGTACCAAATCTCCACCTCGTCGGGCTTGGTCGCGTCGCCGCTCGGCCTGAGGTCGCGCTCTTCGAGGCGATAGACAGCGCCGCGGCGAAGGTGGTCCAGATCTTGGGTCGAGTCCGAAGGGCCTGCCTTGAGCCGCACGTAGGCATCCTTGACGACCGCCCAGCCGAGGCCGCCCGTCAGTATTGGATTGGCCTGCAGCTTCAGCGATCCCTCGCCGGTGCGCGAGCAGGACACAGCGGCTATGAGGATCGCGATCGCGAATATCTGCTTCGATGCTTTCACTAAAAACCCCTCGTCTGATTGATTTTATCCGAAAACGAAGGCATGTTAAATACATGGGCCGCCGCATCCCGCTTGCGTTATTTTTTTTCTTCTCCTCATTATTCGCCAGAGCTCAAGCCGGCGTGCATGCGTTCAACGCCGATTTCGCGTTTTCTGGCCTACTGCCCTTCAGCTGGGGCGGCGAGAGGCCCGTGCTCTCCCATCTCGGCTTTGACGCTCTCGTTGCCTTCGAATACGATTCGCCGATTTCCATCCCGCTCCGCATCGAGATCGCGTACCTGCGCGTATCGCCGTCGCGCATCGCTCCCACGGGCGAGCTGTACAGGGCCTGGGAAGGCGGCCGTTTTGCCCTGCTCTCGGGCTATTGTTTCGCGCCCTTCCCCCTCGGCGAGCTCGGTGATCTGAGCGTCAGTCTCCTGGCGGGAGGGGCGCTCACGGCGGCCGACTTTACGTCCACCGCCCTCGCCTTCGCCTATCCTTCCATCCTGCTGGAGCCGCGCCTCGCCCTCGCTCTCCGCGGCTCCAGCGCTGCGAGCCCCAGCGCCAAGGACCCGGTGCAGGGCCCTTGGCTGGCTCTGCCAATCGAACTCATGTTCCGCGCGGGTACGTATACTCTCGCTCCGGGCCTGAGCCTGGGTTGGCGCTATCGATTGGCGGCCCTGATATGAGAAAGGCAAGCATGCTTCGAATGGCCGCGGCGGGAGCTATAGCCCTCGCGTTTTCACCGGCATTTACGTCCTGTTCGCAGAATGTGAAAATCACGGCGCCGCATTATGCGCTCGTGTATGGGATCGCGGCATATCAGTACAAACCATTGACCTATACTGTCGATGACGCGCTAGGAATGGTCACCGCGCTCACAGGCGGGGGCTGGGATCCGGCCAATATCAGAGAAAAAGCGGATGCCGCAGTAACAAAGGCCCAGATCAAATCGGATATCCTTTCGCTCGCGAATGTTTCTTCAGATTCAACGGTATTAATCTATTATTCAGGCCATGGTTCCTATGCCGACGCTACCTGGGTAACTTTATACCCAACCTATTCGGGGCCCTATATCGTTCCCTACGACGCCGTCGGAATCTACGGCCTCGACTCGACAACGGCTCCCAACCTCGTTTCGCCCGCGGAGCTGGAGAGTTGGCTTGCTCAGCTGGGAACCAAGAATATCATCCTTATTCTCGACAGCTGCTTTTCGGGCGGCTTCGCCGACCCGGGCAGCGCAATCGACAGTTCTCCTCCCGACTATTCGGCCATGCCTTCGTATTCGGCCTTCGCTGCGGCGATGGCTAATTTCGGGGGACTCCTCGCCGCCAACGCCTCGGCCTCGGGGGGAAAGACGCCTATCGTCCTATCGGCGGCTGGCTCCAAGGAGTCTTCGTACGACGGCACGAGCGCAATGGCCCATGGCGTTTTTACTTACTATTTGCTCCAGGCGGCGACTAGCGGAGACGCAGACGGCGACGGCTTTGTGACGATAACCGAGGCCTATGACTATACTGCCAAATGGGTAAAAACATGGGACCAGACACTGACCACGCAAGATAACCTCTCCGAGGTATGGCCATTTCTCCCTCACCTATCCGGCGGGGTCGGAGACCTTGTGCTGTTCACAAAATAAGGGCTCTATTCCTCATCGACGTATGCCTCGAGCTCGCGGCGGCGTGCGGGGTCTATGAGGCTCAATCTCTCGCAGGCGCCAAAGAGCTCGCGCACGTGGGCAAAGGCCTTAAGCCTTATGCCCGCTGCCTCCATGTCGCGGCGCCCCTGACGGCCGCGCTCAATAAGGACCACGAGATCCTCGACAACGAGGCCTTCGCCCCTAAGAATTTCGGCCGCCTCGAGCTTGCTCGCCCCTGTCGTGATGAGGTCGTCGAGAAGGAGGAGACGCTCGCCGGGCTTATAGTCGCCTTCGACGCGGTTGCCTGTGCCGTGCTCCTTGACGGGCATTCGCGGCCATAGCATGGGGCGGCCCGTTCGGAGGCTCGCCGCGGTGGCGAGGGGGAGCCCGGCGGCCGGTATGCCCGCTATCCGGTCGTAGATGAGGCCTTCCGCCGTTCGGGCGTAAGCCTCCGCCGCGAGGGCCATAGCGGCCGGATCGGATACAAGGCGCCGCAAGTCGATATAAAAAGGACTTTTCTTGCCACTTTTTAAAGTGAAATCGCCCAGTTTGAAGCAGCCTGTGGAGATAAGAGAAGAGAGAAATTTTTCCTTGAGCGTATCGGAAACAGGCGCCGCCGCAGATGGAAAAAACGCCCGGGTTCGGGTCCGGCCCGCGAGGGAGCGGGCGTCTTCTATAGCGTCCCTAAGGTCGCGAGCGGCTGCTCCAGGGTCAGCCGCCCCGGCTACCGAGCGCGCGGCCACGATGAGAATGCCCATGCCGTCGGCTCGCGACCCCGCGGCGAAGGCTTCGTCGGCCTTGCCGCCCTGTGCGCCGATGCCCGGGGCTAGGAACCAGGCGCGGGGAGCCGCCGAGCGAACGGCCGCCATGCCCTCGATGTCGTTGCCGGCGACTACTAGCCCGACCGAATCGGACCAGGATGCGCATTCCCGCGCTATTTTAACGAATAGAGATTCGGCCGAACCGGTAAGCGTAAGATCCTGGAACTGTCCCGCGCTTCTATTGCTCGTACGCGCAAGCACGAAGACGCCCTTTTCTGGGTATTTGAGGAAGGGATCGATCGCGTCGCGTCCCATATACGGGCTTAAGGTTACGGCGTCCCCGCGAAGGCGGTCGAAAAGCGCCGTCGCGTATGCAATGGCGGTAGCGTCGATATCGCAGCGCTTGGCGTCGAGGATTACGGGAATGCCGTCCGGGACGAAGGAGATGGTCTCTTCGAGGGCTTCGAGACCCGCGGGGCCCAGTGCCTCGTAAAAGGCCAAGTTGGGTTTATATGCCGCCGCGTAGGGCGCGGTTGCCACGATGATGCGGCGATTCTCGGCTACGATTGCGGCCGCCGCCCCGGTTTGGCTCGGATCGACGCGAGGATCGAGACCTATACAGAGGCATGTTTCCTTGGATGCTACGATGCCCTCGAGCCTAGTGAAAAAATTCATATGAGCGGAGCCTAGCATGATGAAGGCGCTCAGTCCAGTTCCATCGATACGCGTGCTTTTCGTGAAGTGAAGCTGTATACTAAAGCCATACATTCGATTAATCAGCCTTTTAAGGAGGCATTGGACATGAGATTCGCGATCGTAGCGCTACTGACTTTATTCCTCGTCGGCACAATTTTTGCGCAGGACGCGCCAAGCGCACAGGACACGGCAAGCGCGCAGGACGCGACTCAAGCTACAGCGCCGCCCCTAGTCCAAACTGATGACCAGCCCGCGGCTCAGGCCGATGCTCAGCCGGCGGCGCAAGCCGATGCTCAGCCCGCGGCTCAAACCGATGCTCAGCCCGCGGCTCAAGCCGATGCCCAGCCCGCGGCTCAAGAAGCTCCAAAAGCCAGCTTCGCTTTTCATGGCGACATGGATTTGGGTTCGGACGTGCTGCTCACGGGAGTGGCTGGCGCGGCCCAGACATGGACTCGCCTCGGCTTCCAGCCCGACTTTTCATTCGGTAAATTTGGCATTGGTTTCGACCTGACCATCCACTTCATGCTCTATCCCACGCAGAACGATTCTTTCGATATCTACCCCGGCGACTGGGTCCCAAACTACAACGGCGATGGCAAGTCCTTCTTCGATGTATACCTGCCCAAAATTCTCTACATCCGCTACGGCCTTAAGGGCGAGGATCCCCTCTTCATGAAGCTAGGATCGATCGATAGCCTCAGCCTGGGCAATAATTTCATCATGTCCAATTATTCGAACATGCATTTTTTGCCCGAGCAGCGCATATTCGGCCTCGACCTCGGACTAGACGGCGCGCTTTTCAACTTCCCCTATGTCGGCATCGAGGCGCTCACGGGCAACCTCGCCCGCTTCGACGTAGTCGGCGGCCGTGTGTACGCCCGGCCCCTCGTAGGCACCTCGATACCTATACTAAAGAACATGCAGGTCGGCGCCACGATAGTCGCCGATACCAAGCCTGATCTCTATGCCAATACCAAAGCGCCGGCGACAGCCATCGCCGCCTACGGAGCTGACATCACCGTCCCGATACTCAGCGGCAAGGCATTCCCTCTGGTGACCTTCACCGACGTGGCAATAGATCCCAACAAGACCGCTGGCTGGATGCTAGGCTTCGGCGGCCGCCTCATCGGGGTCATTACCTATGGAGCTCAGCTGCGTGTACTTCAGGGCGGGTTTATCCCCTCGTACTTCGATGCTAATTACGACATCTTCCGCGCGCAGAAATATGATTACATGCAGCTGCCGCCTCCATCCGGCATTTACACCGGTTGGTTCGCGTCTCTCGGCGCTTCGCTATTTTCGGATATCTTCATCTTTAACACCGAGCTCGACGGCCCCTTTAGCGGCGATGGCATCAACCCCTCAGCGTCGGATCAAACTAAATACCCTCACCTGCGCGCTATAATTCAACTTAACCGGATCGACAAATTCCCATTCTACTTCGATGCGTCCTACGACAGGTACTTCATCGGGGCGAAAAACGGGTTCTTCCAGGACCTAGTCGATCCGACGGACGCGGTAATCGGGCTCAACGTGAATTATAAAACCGGAGCATCGGTGCTTACTCTTGCGTACAATGCGCAATGGGATCCGGCCAACAACAAGTTCAACGTAACGTCCAGTCTATTTGCGTCGATGAGTTTCTAGGGCCACTCAGGAGGTCATGCAATGAAACGTATACTATTCGGGCTTCTTATACTTGCTCTCCTGCCGGCCTTCGCGGCGGCGCAGGGGAAGGTTCCCGCCGCGGCGGGACAGAAGCTCATCCTCGAGTTCGTGGATGGCCCCGATTTCTCGGTTGCCGCCGCGGACAAGAGCGTCAAGTCGCTGAAAACCGGCATAATGGAGGGCGACGACATCCCCGTGGGCTCCACCATCATAACCGGGCCAAGCACCTCGGCCGAGCTTAGGCTCAAGCCCAATGGGACTATCATCAAGCTCGCCAAGTCGACCTCTTTTACGGTCGCCGGCCTGGCCAGCACGCCTAAGGACAAGAACGCTTTCGCTCTGGTCGCCGGCAAGATACGCGCTGTCGCGGCTAAAGGCGCCCAATACCAGATCAGCTCGCAAACGGCCGTCTGCGCCGTGCGCGGCACTGATTTTATCTTCGCGGTCGATGAGGGCGCCAAGGCCGTTCTGATGGTCGCCAAGGGCCTCGTTCAATTCGACAAGACCGACGGAGCTGGATCGGTGCTCGGCTCCATCCCGGTCGCGGCAGGCGAGGCGGCCGACGCCTTCGCCGATGCCTTCGCCTCCTATAAGTACAGCGCGGATCAGTTTGCCGAGCAATTCGGCGACCTGAAGTTCCAGAAGCTCCTCGAGACCGATGTCCCGGCACAGGCTGGAGAGCCAGCGCCCGCCGCCGAAGCGGCCGCCGAGCCCGCGCCCGCCGCAAAAGCCGCCCCAGAGTCCGCTTTCATGAAATGGCTGCGCGAAGCCCTCGGCTTCGAGATCGGCTCCGTTACCATCGACGAGACCACCTATTCCAAAGCCATAATCCAGCCCAACCTGGCTTTTGGCAAAGTCAAGCTCGGCCTTTACCTGCCGATCATCTACAGCGCCAACCTCTTCGATGCCAACGACTGGTATCACCCCGCGGGCAATGACGAGTGGTCTTTTGGCATCGCGCAATTCAAATCGGGCGACTATACCGGAGGCGCCCTCGACCTCGCCAAGGACGTCGCCCTCAAGATCAAGTACTTCGAGTATGGGACCCAGCTCAGAGATCCCTTCTTCGTCAAGGTCGGGAGCCTTGATGACCTTACCCTCGGCCACGGTCTCATCATGCGCGATTACGCGAACGACACCGACTTCCCCTCCATCCGCCGTCTCGGCTTCAACATGGGCCTCGACACGGACGGCGGCGGCTTCGAGCTTGTCGCAAACGACCTCACCGCTCCCCAAATTTTCGGCGCGCGCGCCTTCTTTAGGCCGGTGCCGAATTTCAAACTCGCCCTTGGCGCTTCGGCCGTAATCGACTGGGCCCCGGCCTCCGTCGATCCGAGCCTTCTCCCTGGAAACTCCTCCGACGCGCTGAAGCTGATTGGCGCCGGCGTGGACCTCGACCTCCCAATCATACAGAGCTCGTTCCTGGGCATCAGAGCCTTTGCCGACGGCGCCGTGGCGGTGCCCTATACAACCGAGAAAATCGGATCCGTGGCCCCTGGCCTGCAGTACCAACTCGTCTACAACAAGGACACGGGCGAGGTGAAGAATTGGGGGGCGGCGAGCGGTTTGCTCGGCAATGTCCTCTTCATCGATTGGCGCCTCGAATACCGATACTTTACCGGGAATTTCAGGCCCGCCTTCTTCGATGGCACCTACGATCGCATGCGCGGCCAGTATGCGGCGCAGTACCTTGGCTACCTCGCCAATCCCTCGGCCTACTCCGACACCCCGAACGTAATGGGCATCTACGGCGAAGGCGGCTTCAAGCTTTTCAATGACAAGCTCGACTTTACACTCGGTTATTTCTGGCCTTGGTCCCTCGATGCAGGCACCGACATCCAGAAACAGCTCGTGCAGTCATCCGACGACTTCCAGGTCAAGCTTACCATCAAAAAGGGATTCATCCCCATATTCGATGCGGCAGGAGCCATTACATACGAAAAACGCGGCCTCGCGAGGTCGCTCGTCGATAAAAACTTTACCCTCCTCGACGCCAACTCCATCTTCGGAGGTGAGATAGAAATTCCTGTGCCGAAGACGCCCAATCTCGATCTGGCGGTCATCTTCCAGACCGAGCCGGTTAGGGACGGCGGCGGGAACATTGTTTATGCCGACCCGGCGAATGGCATCCCGCAGCTTAAGCCCAGCATAAGCATCGAGACTCGTTTCCACTTCTGAGTTCGGTAGTTAGTTGAAAAGCGAGGCCGTCCCGTTTTGGGACGGCCTTTTTATTGGCTTGCAACCAAGAAGCTATAATTGCTAAACTTCCTTCCCGTGAGAGAAACTATCGACATCCTGAGCCTTGGCTCATCAGAACTGGCCGATATCGCCGCGCGCGTGCTGCCTTCGGGAGCGGGGCTCGCCGGTCGGATTTATTCGCGCGTTTTTGAGGTGGGGAAACTGGATCTGGACGGCCTCTGTTTATCGCCCAGATCGATATCGGCCTGGCGCGAGCGATTCTCCCTTGGCCTTCTGAATATACGCCGTGTAGTCAGGGAGGCATGCGAGACGGAGGGCGGCGCTCAAGCCACGGCTAAGGCCATTCTCGGCCTTAGCGACGGGAGCGAGATAGAGTGCGTCCGAATACCAATGCCCGGCGGAGATGGCCATAAGGCGACCCTCTGCGTCTCCTCACAGGTCGGCTGCCGCATGGCTTGCGTCTTTTGCGAGACAGGCCGCGCGGGGCTCCATAGGAACCTCGCCGCGTCTGAGATCGTTGCCCAGGTCCTTACGGCGAGAGTCATACTGGGCTGGAATTTCGGGAACATCGTTTTCATGGGCATGGGCGAAAGCCTGGACAACCTAGGCGAAGTGGCCCGCGCAATACAGGTTCTCGGCGACGAACGCGGCCTCGGTTATTCCATGAATCGGCTCACGATTTGCACATCTGGGCCGGATGGGGGCATTGAAGCTCTCCGCGAGCTCGGCCTAAAGCGCATCAACTTGTCTATAAGCCTCAACGCTGGCAACGACGAGAAGCGCAATGCCCTCATGCCCGTCAATCGTGGCAGGGGCCTTGCGGCCCTGGTCTCCTCCCTCTCGACATATCCTATGCGCCGCAACTTCGCCCTTGGAGTCAACTGGTGCCTCATGCCCCATCTAAACGATTCGCGCGAGGACGCTCGAGAGGCGGCCGCATTCTGCGCAAGCGTCGGCCGATGCATCGTCAACCTTATCCCCTACAATCCTGGCAGGAATCCAGTCGCCCGGGCGCCAGAAGAAAGCGAAATCGAGCGCTTCGCCGGCTGGCTCGCGGAAGAGTGCTGCGTTGTTAAAAGGAGGGCTTCTAAGGGGAGGACGATCATGGCGGGCTGCGGCCAACTCGGCGGCGCGCTTGGGAATGGGAGCGGTTTCTAGCCTTAGCGCGATTCCACAGAATTAAGCCTTTGGGGCATGACTTGAGATGGCGTCTATCTTCGCGGCTATGCTCATCGCGAAGGCATTGAAATCGGCCGCATCGGATTTGGGGAACCTAAAGCCCACGGCTCCGGGATGCCCGCCGCCGTTCACGACCGAAAGCGCGCTTAGTATTTCGCGAAGATCGAGGTCCCGGTAGGCGTGGCTTCGCCTAACGCGGAATTGCATGAGCTCGGAGACCGCTTTGTGGTCGGGATATGCCACCAAGCCGAGCTTGCCCCCCTCCTCGGAGAGAGCGTCGGCTACGGCCTTCGCTATGGTGGTCAGCGTATCCTCTCCGAACTCGTCGTGGATCGCCGAGGCTTCGGCTTGGCTCAATACCACGTACTCGAGCGAGGAGAGCCGCCCTCTAGCGGCCATCATTCTCCTATAGCACTCCTCCTCCTCGGAGGACAAGGAGACGATAGCCGCGAAGACCTCCTCCTTGGAAGTGAAGTTGCCCGAGCCCGCCGCCGTCTTTTGCGCGAGAAGGCGGTCGAAGAGCGAGCTGAAGCGCTCATAGAACCATCTCTCGCGTTTGGTTTTGAGGTACTTGCCCATGCGCGAGTCGGCGATGATGCCCGTGAGCACGGCGAGTACGAAATTCCGTGCGAGAAGGCCTCCCGAAGCCTCTCCCGGCCTGTAGCGCGGGTTATCATCCATCTTGAGCGCGAGATAACCGACGAGCTCGCTTGCCGAGGAGGCTGAAGCGACGAGGCGATAGCCCTCATCGCCGAAATAGGTGGAATCGGCGCCGAGGTGGTGGTCGACCTCGATTTTGAGTACGGTGGGATCGGAAACGATCTTTTTTAGGTCGTCGCTCATCTCCAGCATCTCGGGCTTGGGAGTATCCAAGGCCACGACAACCTGGACGACACCCGGGAAAGGCGCGTCGTCTTGGAGCAGGACAATGGAGTTATACGTGCAGATGTTAAGGAGGTAGGAGAACTGCTCGTGCACATTCCCACAGAGGTAGATATAGACAATCTTGTTGAACTTGCTTGCGAGAAGGCCAAAGGCCACCATTGCCGCGACGCAGTCCTCGTCCGGATTTCGGTGACCGATTAGAAGAAAGTTATCGCGCTCCAGGAACACGTCGGCAATCCGCCTCGCGATCCTGTTTTTCTCCGCAATCGAGACAATGTCGGTTTTCGAAGCAGGCTTCGCGTCCATGTCGGCCCCTCGAGCGTTACTTTTGTATCCAGTGTAGCCGCGAGTCGCCAAGCCGCGCAAGTCCCGCCCTTTTCGCTTTCGGGAGCTACTATCTCTGGCTGACAAAAAAGGGGCTCTCGTGATTGGCTCGGCAGATCGCGGCCGCGAGGGCGTCGGACGCATGATCGGGCCGAGGGATGTCCTCCAGGCCGAGGATTATCCGCACCATCTCCTGAACCTGGTCCTTCTCCGCGCGGGCCGAGCCCGATACCGCCTGCTTGATCGCCGTCGGGCTGTACTCCACAAGGGGCAGGAAGGCTCTGGCGCAGGCGAGGCGTATGACGCCCTTCGCCTCTGCGACGGGCATGGCTGAGCTCACGTTCTTCCAAAAATAGAGGCTTTCCATCGCCGCGGCGCCAGGCTCCCACTCTTCGATAAGGTTCGATATCGCGGCGAATATCGCAAGTAGTCGCTTCCCCATGTCCTCTTCCTTGCGGGTGACGATGCAGCCGTGCTTGAGATAGCGAAGCCTTCCGCCGCACGACTCGAGGATGCCGAAACCCACCGAGGCGAGGCCGGGATCGATTCCTAAAATGCGGAGGGCCGGTCCGCGGACGAGCCGCTTTAAGCAGCTCGCCGGCGATCCGGCCCCTTGACTCGCCGCGCTCAGGGAATTATTCGTCGAGGTCCTCGGGAATCTCGACGTTGTGGTAGACATTCTGAGTATCCTCGCACTCCTCGAGCCTATCGATGAGCCTTTGCACTTTGGAGGCGGTTTCCTTGTCGGGGGATATATATGTCTCGGGCACCATCGATATCTCGGCCCCATCAGTCTGGAAACCGGCCTTGTTCATGGCGTTGAGCACGGTCTCGAATGCGTCGGGAGCGGTATACACGACGAGCTCGCCGTCCTCGTTCTGGACATCGTCGGCGCCGGCCTCGAGGGCGGCTTCCATGATCTTGTCCTCGGTGTATTTCTCGCCATCGAAGGAGAGGACACCCCAGCGTTTAAACAGGTAGGCTACCGATCCGGTAGCGCCGAGGTTGGAGCCGGAACGAGTGAGTATATTGCGAATTTCAGCCGCCGCGCGGTTCTTGTTGTCGGTAAGCACTTCGATAAGGAGGGCGCCGCCGCCGGGTGCGTAGGCTTCGTAGATAAGCTCCTCGTAGTTAACGCCTTCGAGCTCGCCAGTACCCTTTTTAATGGCGCGATCTATATTTTCCTTGGGCATATTCGCCGCGCGGGCCTTGAGGACAGCCGTACGAAGGCGAGGATTGCCCTCGGCGTCTCCGCCGCCCATCCTGGCGGCGATGGATATTTCCTTGATCAGCTTTGTGAACATCTGGCCGCGCTTGGCGTCCAATGCTCCCTTCTTGTGCTTTATCGTCGCCCATTTACTGTGGCCGGACATGTGAACTCCTTGCTATGGATATGCCGAAAAACCATATCACAGAGCCGAAAATACTGTCAACCACATGACACTTTACTCGGTTTTAGCGTAATGAATAAACAAAAAAACAAGAGACGTCCAAGAAGTAAATTACCCCTAAGACATCTCATTTCTTGTGAAAAAGGCGAGAGAGATTACGAGAGATTAGCGCTTGAGGTTGATCTTGCCCTTTTGAATGCCGTCCCTCAGGACTTTCATGGAAAGCTCTTCGTACCATCCATAGTCGAAGGGTTGCTTTCCGCGGATGGTGTGCTTGACAGCCAGCTCGAGATCGTCTTTACAGGGTTCACAGACTTCGATATCGGCAATCCTGAAAATAGTCCTCGTCGGAATCGGATTATCTATCGTTTTCTTGCAAACATCGCAGTAGTTGACTTCCATAGTGCCTCTCCTTTGCGTTCGTCAATAACTTGATGATATGATATCGCATCGCGCGAGCGCGCGCAAGCAGTATATGGAGTGTACATGTCCATCGCTATTACGATAGGCGAAAGAACCTACGGGCCAAAGGCCTCCTTAGTCATCGCGGAAATAGGCACCGGTCACGGCGGCTCTCTAGCCAAGGCAAGGGAACTCGTAGCCGCGGCCGCGGAATCCGGCGCCGATTGCGCCAAATTCCAATGCGTCCTCGCCGACGAGATCATCCATCCGAACACCGGCTATGTCCCTTTGCCAGGCGGGCCCGTAGCTCTCTACGAAAGCTTCCGTGCGCTAGAGAAGAGCGAGGATTTCTACGCTGAGGCGAAGGAATGCGCAGAGGCGAGAGGGATGTTATTCATGTGCACGCCTTTCGGATTGCGCAGCGCAGGCCTCCTGCAAAGGATAGGCTGCAAAGTCATAAAAGTGGCGAGTCCCGAGCTCAACCATTTCCCCCTAATCGACGAAATCGCGTCCTATGGCCTTCCCGTCATACTCTCGAGCGGCGTGTCTACCTTGGCGGACATAGATCGCGCCCTTCGGCGTTTCGGCAGTCCGACTAGCGCTACCGGAAACGTCGCCGCAGGCGGTGTCGCGCTCCTCCACTGCGTCACCGCCTACCCCGCCCCAGCCTCTGACTACAATCTCCGCCTCCTAAGAAATTTGGGCGCGCTATTCGGCGTCCCTGTGGGAGTGTCCGACCATTCCCTCGATCCCATTCTTATCCCCGTCCTTTCCATCGCCGTGGGCGGCTCCATCGTAGAGAAGCACATCTGCCTTTCCCGCGACGATCCAGGACTCGACGACTCGATCGCCCTCCCGCCAGAGAGCTTTTCCTCGATGGTCCGCGCCATACGCAGCGCAGAGGGGGCGCGGTCCGAGGATACGATAGCGGCCCTCGAGTCCGAATATGGAGCCGCAAGGGTGACTGCAGCCCTCGGCGACGGCGTCAAGCGCCTGGCGCCCAGCGAAGCTGACAATTACCGCCGAAGCAACCGCTCAGTGCACGCGATGCGCTACATCAAACGGGGAGAAAGCCTTTCCGAGGCCGACCTCGCGATACTCCGCACCGAGAAAGTGCTGAGGCCCGGCCTCGACCCAGAGCTTTTGCCCGTCATAGTAGGCCGCCGCTCGGCGCGCGATATCGCCTCGGGTGAGGGCATAGAGTGGGCGGATGTAGGCGAAAGGATCTGTCCGGAAGAGGGTGTGTAAAATACGCTGAGCATCCAGCCTCTCTTGTTTCCTATTTGAGCCTTACGATCGTCTTCCCATAGCCGCCCTCTTCGGGGCGGGCGAAATGGTAGTCGGCGATCGCGGGATGACCGCGCAGGTAATCATGGATGCCCTTGCTCAGAACGCCCTCCCCCGTGCCGTGGAGTATTTGAAAGAGGTACAAGCCCTGTAGGCTCGCCGCGTCGATCTGCTTCTCTACGGCATCGAGGGCGGCCGCGAGGCGAAAACCCCGAAGGTCGAGCTCGAAGGCGGCCCCTGTTCCGCCGCCTTCGCCGCGAGGCGCCAGCTCTACCTGCACCTGGGTCTTGGTAAGCGGCGCGTCTGCCACGGGAAGGAGCTCTCTTTCGGGAAGAGTTAGGCGAATCGACTCGGTCTCTACGACCCAGAAGCCCTTTTTCGCCTTGCGTATGACAAGACCGCGTTTGCGCCCCGCGCCGACGAGGACCTGGGCGCCCTCCTCGACCGTGAGTCCCTTGACGAGGGTGCGGCTCCGCGAATGGCCGCTCGCCTCGCGCTCCGTCAAGGCCGAGGCGTCGGAAAGATCGTCAGCGTCATCGCCGCATCCGCTCGCCGCCGAGGGTTCCTGCTTAAGGTTTTCGAAACGCTCTTCTTCTCCATCGACCTCCCGCGCCAGCTTCGAGAGAAAGTCTTTCACGCCGCGAGTCTTCTCTGGCGTGATCTCGCCCTCGCGAATCTCCTTGACTAGATTCTCCAGAGTCTTGCGACTCTCGCTGAGCAGCCTACGCAGGTCGGACACGCCTCGCTCCCTAAGCTCGAGCTCCTTCTGCCGAACGCGGAGAGAGCCGAGGTCGGCCTTCCTCTGCGCTTCCTTCGCGTCGCGCAGGCGCTTCCGCCTGTCGGTCTCTATGTCCTCGAGCTCACGGTGCTTTTCGGTGAGACCCTTGATGAGTTCGCTTACGTCCGCCCTCTCCTCGGCCAAATACTTGCGCGCTCCCGTCACGATCACGGCGGGGAGGCCGTTCTTGGCGGCGACTTCGAGGGCGCGGCTCTCGCCGGGCACGCCCATAAGGATGCGATAGGTGGGCGAGAGGCTCGCTTTGTCGAAGTCCATCGAGGCGTTGAGGCAGGCAGGACGCGAGTAGCCGTAGTTTTTGAGGATTCCGTGGTGGGTTGTAAGAACGGTGAGGCAGCCGCGCTCGATAAACCAATCAAGAAGGCTCATCGCGACCGCGCAGCCCTCCTCGGGATCGGTCCCCGATCCGAGCTCGTCGAGGAGGACGAGGCTCTTCGCCGTGGCTGCGGATACGATGCCGCCAATCACGCGAATATGGCCCGAAAAGGTCGAGAGGGACTGGTCTATCGACTGCTCGTCGCCGATGTCCGCGTATATCGAATCGAATACGGCGAAGCCAGACTCAGGAGCGGCAGGCACGGCGAGGCCGAATTGGTTCATGAGGGCAAGGAGACCGATGGTCTTTAGCGTCACCGTCTTGCCGCCCGTGTTCGGGCCGGTCACGATGAGGGTCCTCGTGCCCTCGGGCAGCTCGACGTCGATGGGCACTGCCTTGATGCCGATTAGGGGATGACGCGCCTTGCGGAGGACGAAACCCGAGCTTAGGTCGCGGGCCATGCAGAGGCCGCCTGCGCGGGCGTGCCGCGCCCGAGCGTAGAGTCCGTCAAGAAAGGCCATCATGGAGCGGGCGGCCGCGACCGCGCCGGCATGATCAAAGAGCTTTTCGGTCGCGTCCTTAAGTACGCGGAGGAGCTCTTGTCGATACCGCGCCTCCTCCTGAATGAGTTCGTTGTTCTTCAGCACGAGCTCCTCGGGCTCGATGAAGACCGTCTGTCCCGTGGCAGAGACTTCGTGCACGATGCCTCTGACCCTCGCCTTGAAGTTCACCTTGACAGGCAGGACGGTCCGGCCGTCGCGGAGGGTCGGCTCGTCGGTCTGGAGCATAGACCTGAGGTCCTGGTCCTTATAATAGGAATCGGTGATCGCCGATATGTCGCGGTTGATGCGGGATATCCGCGATCGCGCTTCCCGCAGCTCGGGCAGGTCGCGCAGACTGCCGTCTTTATTAAGGACGCGAAAGACGACGCGCGCGACTGGGACTAAGTCGGGGCTCGAAGATAGTCCGAGGGAGGGTCCCTTTTCTTCGACTCCCCTCATGAAGGCGACGAAGGCCGCGTAGGATTCGGCCCAGAGCCCCAGGGCGTAAAGCTCGCCGATCTCGAGGGAGGCTCCCCTTTTTGAAATGGCCTTAGTAGGAGCGGCTATCTCGGGGAATGAGGCCGAAGTGGGCTCGCGGTCTTCCTGGAAAAGTCCGATGAGGGCCGAAACTTTCGCTTTTAGCGCAGCGACTTCGGCGACGTCGAGCCTCGGCGAGTCGCCGAACACCGCCTCGCGTCCTTCCTCGGAGAGGCAGTAGCCCGCCACGTCGTCGCGGATCCTCGAAAACTCGAGGAGTCTCAGAGTGCGTTCGTCAGTCATCGTCGCCGCACTTTCCGTGGAAGCGCGCCGTCTTGCGCGCTCCATCGCCCCGCCGTACGCCGGAGCTCCTCGGGCCGGGCGCGCTGCGTCCTTCATTCGGAGAATACTCTGCGTTCGCCTCGAGCTCGCAGCGGACGCGGAGGTAGCTCTCGTAGCGGTCCTCGTGCACCAGTCCTTCCTCGACGGCACGCGTTATGCGGCAGCCGGATTCATTGCTATGGGTGCATGATAGGCCGAACTCGCAGAGCGGCGCGAGGGCCGCAAGCTCGGGGAAATAGGCGTCGAGCTCGCCGGGTTCGATGCCGCGGAGGGCCAGCCGCCTGACTCCCGGCGTATCGATGATGCGCGTGCCCCCGTTCAAGATAACGAGTTCGGCCATTGTAGTCGTATGCCGGCCCCTCGCGTATTTTTCAGAGACCTCCCCCGTCCTGCGCCCGAGACCAGGCTCGATAGCATTGAGGAGGCTCGACTTGCCGACGCCTGATTGACCGACGAAAACCGAAGTTCTGTCCCGCAGCCTATCGAGGAGGGCTGCTACGTTTTGGCCGGTCGAGGCAGAGCAGCGCAGGATCCCATAACCCAGGGCTTCATAGAGGGATAGTCTCGCTTCCGTCTCTTCGTCGGTCCCGAGGTCCGATTTGTTGAGGGCGATTAAAAGGGGCACGCGAGCCGCCTCGGCCAATATCGCGACCCTGTCTACAAAGCGCGGCCTAAAGGGCGGGAAAGAGGGGGAGGCCACGCATACGACGATGTCCACGTTCGCGGCTATGGATTGCTTGGCGCGGCCCTTTTCGTTGTAGCGCCCGAAGACGTTGCGTCTCGGCTTCAAGGCCGTGACCATTCCCCGTCCAGCATCGCTGGGCGATACTTCGACCGCGTCGCCGGCGGCGAGGGCATTGTACTCTCCCTTTTTGTCCTTGATGCGCTTGCCCTTAATCTCGCATAAGCGTCTCTCTCCGTCCTCGCACAGGATCGAAAAGAGGTTGTTCGCGCCGTAGAGGACTATGCCTTCCATGCGAACTACTGTCCGGAAAAGGATTCGGGAAGGTTTAAGCCGAAGCTCCGAGCGAGGAAAGCGTACTCTGCTTCAATGCTTTTCGTCCCCGTCAGGAGGAAGATCCCGTAGGGCTTAGCAGCCTCGGATACGCCGCGGCCGCGGCCATTTAACAGGCCACGCTCGCTAAGCACCTGCCTGAGCCTCTTGACGACACCGGCGCGGGAATCGACTACTTCGACGCCGGGCCCGGCCGCAGCCGCGATATCGTCGCGGAGATGGAGGAAATGAGTGCAGGCGAGTACGATCTCGTCGGCGCCCCCTTCGACAAGCCGCCTCACGTATGGTTCGACGGCCTCGCGCCTTTCCTTGGCGTCGGCGACGCCGAAACGCCTTTCGACGAAGGATACGAGCTCCTGAGCGGCCTCGCGGAGGACGATGACGCCCCTGGCATGACGCGCAACAAGGGCGTCGAGATAGGGATCCTCAAGGGCTCCCGCCGAGGCCATGACGCCGATGACGCCGCTGCGCGAGCGTTCGGCCGCAGGTTTGACCGCGGGGACGGTACCCACTATGGCGATCCCGGGATTGGATTTACGCGCGGCCTCGAGGGCCGCCTGCGAGGCCGTGTTACAGGCTATTAAGATGGCCTTAGGAGAATACGCATCGACGAGGCCTGAAACTAGGCGGAGGACTGAATCCCTGACTTCCTCGCGCGGCTTAGTGCCGTAGGGGAAACCTACTCTGTCGGCGAGATAAACGAAGGATTCTCTGGGAAGCATGGCGCGCGCGGCAGCCAAATAGGGAAGGCCGCCAACACCCGAGTCAAATATCGCGACAGGACGACTACCTTGCCTAATCGGCGTCATCCCCCGAACAGCCTATTGAGATCGTCGTGCGCTTTTTCGGCGGCGGACCGCTCGGAAGAGCGCCCGCTAGTAGGGGCGAATAGGGCTGGGTTCGTCTGGTACCAATCGCAGCGGTTTCTACGATCCTTATCCGGGATAGGCTCTTCGATAGTCTCCGCGCAATCCCATCGGGCGCCTGCCTTATAAAAACGACAATTCAGGCAGGCGTGGAGGTCCTTGCCGCAGCTCTCGCAAGCCTCGTTGAAGCCTGGCGAGCGATCGGCGGGCATCGGTGATCCGCAGTACGAGCACATGGGGATATAATACGAGGCCATGGCTTCATTAGCAAGACTTGTGCCCTCGTCCCTCCATCGGATAACCTATTCTCATGCATACTTTCCAGCGATGCGCCGAGCCTGGCTGCTCCTCGCTCAGCTTCCACGGCGGGGCGCTCTGTCTCGCCCATAATCCCGATCCCGCCGCCGCGACGGCTGTCGCCCAGACCCTCCTCCTCGCCGAGGATGTCGGCAAGGATCTGAGCCTCGCGGGAATGTCCTTCGTGGGACTGGACCTCTCGCGGCGCAAATACATAGGCTGCTCCTTCATCGGCGCCACGTTCCGGAACGTCCTCTTCACGGGCAGCACCTTCCTCCTCTGCTTCTTCGACCGCGCCTACTTCGAGGCCTGCGATTTTTCGGGCGCGAACGTGCAGTTCGGTTCCTTCGGCGGCTCGGAGATCGTCAATGTTTCTTTCGAAAACACCGAGCTCATCCATTGCAACTTCGATGGCGCGAAAATCCGCGAGACTACTTTCAACGACTCGAACCTCTATGACTCGCGCTTTATCCGCGGCGAAATCGACCATTGCGACTTCGAGAACTGCGACCTAAAGCGCGTCTATTTTATCCCCGCGAGGCAATCGGGCGTTTCGTTCAAGGGATCGAATACTATGGAGGCCATCAAGGACCTGGAGCACCTCTACCTATGACGAGGTCGCGATAGCGACCCTTACAATCCATTCCTTTCGGCAAACGGAGCGTAGCGACGTATGAAAATCTACCATCACTACTCGCTGTACGGCTTCTCCAACGTCTACCTCGTCGGCAACGACGACACGAAGGAGGCCCTCGTCGTCGATCCAGCGGAGATGAACGCCGCGCTGCTCGGCCATATAGAGAAGAACGACTACGCGCTAAAAGCGGTATTCGTCACCCATAACCACCCGCACCATGTAAGAGGCCTTAAGACCCTCCTTAAAATTTACGACGCTCAGGTCTACGCGGCCAACGCCTCGGTCGCGGGCTTTCCTTGCAGGGCGCTCCGCGACGGCGAGTCTGTCTCCACCTGCGGAGTCTCCGTCGACGTATTCTCGGTGCCCGGCCACTCGCCCGACTCTTTGGTCTTCCGGATCGACGGGATGTTATTCACGGGCGACGCGTTGCACGCCGGCCTCATCGGCAAGACCTTGAGCAGCTATAATGCGGTAACCTTAGCCGATCGTCTGAAATCCAAGATACTCGACCAAGCCGACGAGTACGTCATCCTTCCCGGCCACGGCCCGCCCTCGACTGTCGGCACCGAGCGCCGCTTCAACGTCGGGCTCGAGCCCGGCTACGCGGAGAGAGTCACATCGCGCTACGACTTCTTCGTGTAAGCCGAACGCGAGGCCGCGTATTTCCTTGACCGCGCCGCCGCCTGAGACTAAGCTTTTCCCCGCACTCATACTCACAGGAGGGAATGAAATGAAGAGACCGATCGTCCTGGCGCTTGCCTTAGTCCTCATCATGCCGGCATTGCTGTCCGCACAGAGCATTCCCCAACTGAAAGCCAGCGCCGACGAGGCCGTGAAGACCGCCGCCGCCGCGCCGAACGATTACGCCGCCAACTGGAAGGCCGCGCAGGCCTGCCGAAAATACGGCGACGAGATGGTAGTCCAGCAATCCGAAGGATGGAAGAACCTCGCCAAGGCCGTCGCTCGCGATGGCATGAAGTACGGGGAGATAGCGACTAAGGTCAATCCGAAAGGCATCGAAGGCTGGTACTGGTATGGGCTCAATGTCGGCACCTACTCGGACTGCGTCAGCATCCTCACCGCCCTCTCCGATGGGCTCAAGGGCAAGACGCAAAAATCCTTCGAGACATCCTACGGCCTCGACAAGAGCTACGATAACGGCGGCCCGATCCTCGCCCTCGGCCGCTTCTGGCAGGTACTGCCGGGCATTGCCGGAAAGGACCTCAAGAAGGCCGAACAGCTTTTCAACGAGTATATTGCCCTCTTCGGCGCGAGCGCGGACGCCAATAAGGACGCCTGGTACTACCGCGGCTCCCTGTACAAAGAGCGCGGCAAAATCGCGGAAGCCCGCGCCGATCTTCAAAAGGCCGTTTCGATGGGCCAAAAAGACGCGCCTAAGCTCCTCGCGGAGCTAAAGTAAGGTACAAGCATAGGACCTCCATTTTTCCATGGGATACATCCACGTTCTGTCCCCTGAGACCGCGCGACTCATCGCGGCGGGCGAAGTCATCGATCGGCCGGCCTCCGCCCTCCGCGAGCTCATCGACAATGCCATAGACTCGGGCGCCTCGGAAATTTCCGTTCGCATCGAAGAAGGAGGCATCGGCCTCATCCGCGTCGCGGACGACGGGTCGGGAATGGATCGCGCCGACCTCGAGCTCGCGATCTTCCCCCACGCGACCTCCAAGATCGCGACTGCCGACGATCTTTTGCGCGCCCGCAGCCTCGGCTTCCGCGGGGAGGCCCTCGCCTCGATAGCCGCGGCCGCCGTCGTGGAGATCAGCTCGAAGGACGAGTCCTCGCTTTCCGCCCATCGCCTCCTCTCGAGCCCGGGAGCCGAGCCGCGTATCGAGGCTTGCTCCGGCAGGCGGGGGACTATCGTCGCCGTGTCGGGGCTCTTCAAGGACTTCCCCGCCAGACGCCAGTTTCTCAAGCGTCCCCAAGCCGAGGCGGCCCTCTGCCGTCAGGCCTTCGAAGACAAGGCCGCCGCCCATCCCGCCCTCGGTTTCCGCTTCGAGTCGGGCTCGGGCCAGCCCCTGTCGCTGCGGCCCTCTTCAAGGCTCGAGCGCATAAGCGGCCTCCATCCCGAAGTACCGCGCGATTTTTTGCACCTGGTCAAATTCTCGGGCGCCGGATTCGAGGGCGAGCTGATCATCGCGGGCCCGGCCTATTCGCGCCCGGACCGCCGTCTCATGCAAGCCTTCGTTAACCGTAGGCGCGTCCAGGACTGGAGCCTCCTCGGTTCCCTCGACTATGCTTTCTCAGGCTTCCTGCCCGGCGGGCTCCATCCCTTCGCCTTCCTATTCCTCGAGATCGACCCCGCCCTCGCCGACTTCAATATCCATCCGGCGAAAAAAGAAGTGCGCTTCAAGGACCCCGACGGGCCGCGCCGCGCGATGAGCTCGGCGCTCCGGTCTTTTTTGAGTGAACTTGTTCGCCGCGATCCTCTGCAGGCTCTTCCCGACTCATCAGGCGAGCTGGATTTCGTGTTCCATCCTGTCGAAGCGCCCTCCGCTCGCATTGGCAGACCTGGTTGGGAGGCCTTCGACGAAGTGCGCGACAGGGCCGAATCGGGAGCCTCGGCGACTCTGCCCTCCCCTCTTCCTGAGCGTCATTTCCGTTACCTCGGCGCTGCCCTCGGCCCTTTCCTCGTTTTCGAGCTAGACGGGGCTCTGTGGTTTCTCGACCAGCACGCCGCCCATGAGCGCATGCTTTTCGACGGCCTGATGGCCCGCCCTCCCGATTCGCAGGAGCTTCTCGTCCCCGAAGAGATAGAGAGCGATGACGACGCCGAGGACGCGCGTATCGGAGCGGCGATCCCAGGACTGGCCGAGGCGGGCTTTAGGCTGGAGCGCGAGGGAAGCGCTTGGATAGTCGCGGCGGCTCCGCCTGAGCTGTCGAAGGCCGCGGCCGAGGCGGTGCGCGAACTGGCGCGAGGAACAGGCGACCCGCGCCGCGCGGCCCGTGCTCTTGCCGCATGCCGCGCTGCGATTAAGGACGGCGACCGCCTCGACGACGCGGCGGCCGAAGAGCTCATCGCGCGCGCCCTCGAACTGCCCGAGCCGCGCTGCCCCCACGGCCGCCCGATTTGGTCGCGCATTACGCGCGAGCAGCTCTATAAGCTCGTCCGCCGCGATGTGTAGCTTACAGGCCGGCCAATATCGTATCGACTTCGGCGCGCTTCGGGTAGTCGGGTTTTTTTGCCACTAAATCGCCTAATGTCTTCTTCGCGTTGGCCGCGTCGCCCGTCGATGCGTACAGCTTGCCCAGCTCGTAGTACGCGTCCCACTTCGAGGGATCCAGCTTGAGAAGCGCGACGTAGGCGTCCTTCGCGGAGTCCAGCCTGTTCGCCGCCATGTATGCCTTGGCCAGGTTGAAGCGTACGGTGGCGTCCCGGGGCGCGAGGTTGAGGGCGATCTCGTAGTGGAATACCGACTTGTCATACATGCCCTTTTTGCCATAGGCGTTGGCGAGATTGTTGTTCGCCTCGAATGATTTGGGATCGGCCTGGTATGCCTCGTCGAGATAGACCAGGGCTTTGTCCGTAAGCCCGGCGTCGAGGTAGATGCGCCCCAGGTTTATCCTAGGCTCGGCGTACTTCTTGTCGAGCGAAGCCGCCTGCGTATACGCGGCGATGGCGCCGTCGGCGTCGCCCGATTGCTCGTCCGCGAGGCCTAGGGTGTATTGGTAGGCGGCCACGTTAGCTGCTTGAGATACTGCTTTTTTCGCATAATTGACCGCGTCCTGGGACTTGCCCAGCTCGAGCTTGACCGTAGCCATATTGTAATTGGTGAGCGCGTCGTCATTCACCCCGAGGGCTCGCTGGAACAAACCTTCGGCCGATTTATAGTCGCCCCCGTCCGCCTGGATTACGGCGAGCTCGCGCATCGCCTGCGCGTTGCCGGGATCGAGCTGGATCGCTTTGGAGTAAGACTCCATGGCCGATTTCCTGTCGCTTCGCGTCGCCTGTATCCTTCCTATCTCCTGCCAAGCGCCGCTGTAGCCAGGGTTGGCGACAGTCGCCTTGCGGAAGGATTCAAGGGCCTTAGACTGATCGCCCAGGGCCTTCCAGGCAGCGCCGAGATTATAGAAGCCTCTCTCGAATTTAGGATTGAGCGTGGTGGTCGCCTCGAAGGACTGCCGCGCGTCCTCATAGCGGTGCGCCTTGAAATAGGCGATACCGAGGGCGTAGGAATATAGGTAGTTTTTCGGGTCGAGGCTAGCGGCTTGCTTAAACTCGGTGATCGCATTGTCCGTCTGGCTCAGGTCGGAGTTGATCTTGCCGAGCGTGTAATACGGCAGGGCGTTGGAAGCATCGCGCTTCTTCGCGTCGCGCGCCGTCTGTATCGCCTCCTGCATGGCGGCGTCCGCCCCGGAACCCGGGTTCTTCTTCGCGGCCGAGTAGAGAGAATCAGCCATGTCGGCGAGCTTCTGCCCCGCGAACTTGTCCTCGCCCTCGGGCAGCTTGTCCTTCGCATCGGCGAAGAGCTTATCTCCCCCCCCGAAATCGCCTGAGTCTACTGCCTTCTTGCCCTTGTCGATGAGGTCGTTAACCGTCCTCATCTTAGCCTGGAGGTCGCGGCTCATCTTCGCTAGCTCTTCTGTCTCCGCCTTCTTGCGCGAGGATTCCGCGTCCGCCTCCGCTTTTTTCCGCGCGGCCTCCGCATCGGCATCGGCCTTCTTCTGCGCGTCGGCGTCAGCCTTTGCCGACGCGGCGTCAGCCTTTGCCGACGCGGCCTTCGCCGAGGCGGACGCCGCCTGCGAAGCGCTAGACCCGGAGGGAGCCGTGGTCTTCAGCTTTTGGCCCAGCTTATCGAGGGACTGGGCGATGGCCTTTTGTCCCGAGACCTCGGCCTGGGCGGCCTCCTGGGCCTTAGCGGCATCGGCGCCGGACTTGGCCTGCATGGCTTTTTCACGGAGCGCGCGCGCGTCGGGATCCGACGAGTCGTTTATAAGCAGCTTATCGACAAGGTCGAGAGCCCTGCCGAAATCGCCCTTGTCGAGGTAGTACTGTGCCGACGTGAGCACGTTCTTGCGCGTCCTCGCGCCCTGCGCCGGCCCCAAGGCAACGAAGAGGACAGACGCCGCGACGATGATAGCGGCAGCGGCGATTCCGACCAGTATCTTGCCCTGCTTTGTCATGCTTGAATCTCCTGCCTGGGGTTATTCGTCTATCTTGAGCTCGTCGCCATAGCCTTGCACGTTCCCTGCCCCCGCCGAGATGCTCGTGGTCTCGTCGGCCGCAGCCTTGAGCGAGGCGGACATCTGGTCGAGCAGCTCTTTTCGCGCCGCTTCGTCGGCCTGTTTCTTGGCTTCGATCGCAGCCGCGGCGCGCTCGGTATCGGCTATCCCCGCATCGAGACGCTTCAGCAGCTCCTCTATGTTGCCTCGCTGGGAGCTCGAAGGCTCGAGCTCCAGATAGCGCCGATAATCCGCCTTGGCGCCGCCATACTCTTTAACGGCGAGACGGGCGTTCGCCCTGTTTAGGTAGGTTGGCGCATAGCTTTCGTCGGCCCCGAGAGATTGAGTGAACATGTCTGCGGCGAAGGAGTTCTTGTTTTGGAGAGCGAATATGTTGCCGAGGTCGAAATAGTAGAGATCCTTGAAGCGGACAGCCTGGACTAGTCCCTTCCGTAGTACGGCCGATGCCTCGTCGAGTCGTCCCAACTGTTGATAGGAAAGGGCGAGATAGAGCCAAGCCCTTTCGTCGGTACCCGGCTCGAGTATGGCCTTTTCGAGAAGGGGCGCCGCCTCCGCGGGCTTATTGTCGCGGAATAAGCGCTCGCCCTCGTCGAAAGAGCCAGCTGCCCAGATGCCGACTGAGGCAAATGCCGCGAAAACCGCGGCAACGATAAAACGGGCCGTTCTCACCAATGCCCCCCCTCGTCTCGCCCCGTCTCTTGAGGTGTCGCAAAAAGCCATAAAGTGCTTTATAGTAGAATACCACGGAATGGGCCGCGCAGCCAAGGAAGGACGGCCCCCTGGGACGGGAAACAAGAATGTCGTTCGTCGTCGTGCTTATATTAATTCTCGGCGTCGGGGTTTTCTTTTTAAGCGCGTTCATTGTGCGGATGGTGTCGGCGCCCCGTCAGTCTAAGGCCATCGCCGAGGCCCTTAAGCAGGGACGCTCTAACGTCGTCGTGCGTTCCGCGAAGGCCCTGCTCCAAAAGGACCCGCGCAACGCTCCGGCGCATTGGTATCTCGCCCAAGCCTACTTGGCGGAGGGCAAACCCGAACTTTCCCTTATGGAGCTCAAGGCGGTGAGCCAGATCGGGCAATTCGGCCTCGAAGTCCCTGAGACAGATTTTCGCATGCGCATCGCCGCCCTCTACGAGCGTTTCAACCAAATTGATCAAGCGTCGGGGGAATATATTCTCCTCACGAAACTGGAGCCCCGGGTGGCCGTCCATTTCATGGACGCCGGCCGTCTATTCGAGGCACGGGGTAAAACCGATCTCGCGGTCAACTACCTGCGCAAGGCGATCGAGATGGACGAGCGCCTCCATGTCGCCCATCATATCCTCGGGCTCATTCTCTACAGGACCAAGCACCCCATGGAGGCCAAGACCGAGCTCGAGGCGGCTATAAAGTGGAATCCCGACGACTTCGAGGCCTATTATTACGTAGGCAAGGTCCTCAAGGAGATGAGCGATTTTACCGCCGCCCTCCTTTCCTTCGAAAAGGCAGGCCGGAGCCAGGAGCTCAGGCTCAAGTGCTTCGTCGAACGAGGCGGCTGCTACATGAGCCAGGGCTCGCTCGACAAGGCTGTATCCGAGCTCGAGCGGGCAGTCAAGCAAATCAAGGATGAGGGCGCGCCCGAGAGCCTGTACGGCCGCTATTTCCTGGCGTTGTGCTACGAGAAATCGCGCAGCCTCGACCAGGCTATCGAGCAATGGGAGCGTATCTACTCCAAAAAGCCGGGATTCCGCGATGTCGCGGAGAAGCTCACTCAATATCAGGAATACCGAACCGACGACCATATAAAGGACTACCTTACCTGCGGCAAGGAAGAGTTCGCCGAAATATGCAAGTCAGCCGTCGTGATGTCCCTGGGGCTCTCGATACGCGACTGTACCGACATTCCGAACGGCGTTGACATCATCGCCGTCGAGGGCGAGTCGGAAAAGTGGATGTCCGCGAAGAAGATCCCGACCCTCGTCCGCTTTCTTCGCGTCTCGGACAACCTGGACGAGGGGAGCGTGCGCTCTCTGCTGGATCAGATGAAGAAACTAGGCATTGTCCGAGGTTCCATCGTGACAAGCTCCGCCTTCTCGCGCGCCGCCCTCGAGTTCGCGGAGAACAGGTCCGTCGAGCTCCTCACGAAGGATAAACTGCAGGAGATGCTCGCCAAAACCAGCCCGGCGAAGAGGCGATGAGGATCCTCTGCGTTTCCGACCAGGTGGATCCACTGGTCTATTCGCCGCGGATGCGCGAGCGGTTTAAGGACGTGGGGCTCGTGCTGAGCGCCGGCGACCTCCCGCCTGAATACCTCGGATTCATCACCTCCATGCTCAACAAGGACCTCGTTTTCGTCGCGGGAAACCACGACCTCGGCGATCTCGAGGCGCACGGCGTCGCTCGTTGGATCGAGGGCCGACCCGATGCCGCGAGCTCCGCGACCGGCGCCGTTGACGTCGGATTTAGGATTAAGCGGGCCGAGGGGCTAATCATCCTCGGGCTTCCAGGTTCGATGCTCTATAATAGAGGACCCAATCAATACAGCGAATTCGGGATGTCGCTCAGGATAGCCCTGCTTACGCCGAGGCTGTTGATGAACAAGCTACTGCGGGGCAGGGCAGTGGATATCGTCCTAACGCACGCCTCCCCCAGAGGCATCCACGACAGGGACGATGTCTGCCACCGGGGCTTCAAGTGCTTCCTCTGGCTCATGCGGGTTTTCAAGCCGAAATGGCTCGTGCATGGGCACATACACCTCTACGATCTCGCGGACGTCCGCATCAGCGCCTATCTCGAGACGACCGTTATCAACGCCTTCGGCCATTGGATTCTGGATACAGAGGCAAAGGCATGAGCGGCTGGTTCGAGAATATGGCCGAGGGGGATTTCTCTCGCGCGCGCACGAGAGAACTCCTCTCGCGCATATCCCGCCTCCTCGACCCCGAGCGAGAGAATCTCCTGCCCTTTGAGGACGTCAAGGCCATACTAAGGCCCGCTAGCGAAACCTACGTGGGAATGGAGGCCGTGGCGGTCGATAGGATCGTGGGCAGCGAGGGAAGGTACCGCGACTTCAACCGGCATTTCCTACCGAGGCGCGAGTTCCTCCGCTCACGCTGGATTAGCATAGACATGGCCCACTACAATGACATTCCCCTTCCCCCCGTGCGCATATATGAGGTAGGCGGAGTCTATTTCGTCAGGGATGGTAACCACCGCGTATCGGTGGCCCGCATGAGGGGCCAAATGATGATCGACGCCGAGGTGACGAAGCTCGATACAGTCATCGACCTCAAGCCCGGCATGACTCTCGAGGACTTAAAGCGCGAAGTCATCGCCTATGAGAAAAAGCGATTCTACGAAAAAACCGAATATGGGACCATCACGGGCGACGAGGGACTCGACTTCACGAGTCCAGGCCGCTACGACCAGATCCTCGAGCACGTGCTCGTCCATAAATACTATCTAAACCAGAACCTTGAGGGGGAGCTCTCCTTCGCGGACTCGCTCTGGTCTTGGCACGAGAATGTGTACAGACCCGTTGTCACCGCCATTCAAGAGGAAGGTCTCATCTCGCGCTTCGCCGGGCGCACCGTCTCCGATCTCTACATGTTCATCGTGCAGCACTGGGATGAACTCAAGCGAAAATACGGCCTCGAGTATTCCCTCGGCGAGGCGGCAAGGGACTATGGCCAGCGCTTCGGCATGAGCCCGCTCTCGCGGCTAAAGGGCCGCCTTGCCGGCTTTTTCGAACAACTCGCGAGGTCCTCGGCCGACCATAGCGAAAATGGCGATAAAAGTCGGTAACCCCCGCCATCGAAAGTTGTTACCTAGTCAGACGGGGCGCTAGACGAGACGCCGCGTTCATGCTTCTCCTTCTTTGGGCAACGCTCCCGGGGTTCTCCTCCTTCCCCGGGAGCACTTTTTTGCCTGCGTCGTGTCTGCTTCACGGCGGATTGACATCAATCACGGATTTTATTACTCTACTTCGGCAGAGAAGGAGTGATCCATGGCAGCTGTTTCCAAGAACGCCCGTACATCGAGCGCTACTCAGCGTTTTTTTTGCACCTGCGGCGGCGAAGTGAAGATGAAAACCCTTTTCGAGAACGGCAAGGTTAAAAATCTCGCTGAATGCGAAAAGTGCAAGAGAACCGAGCGTCGCCCGCGCGATTTTGTCTGATCTTCTAGTTGCTTTTACGAAGGGAGCCGCCATTGGGCGGCTTTTTTGTCAATTCGGACTTATTCACCCGCAGCGCGGCCAAAGCCGTAGCAATTTCTTCCCTTGCCCGTGAAACCGCATCTAGAACTTCTTTCTTCGCGCTCAGGGTCGGGGTGACCCTGAGCACGTGAATTCGGAATCGGGCGCCATTCAGGTTGCGAGCGATGCCTTCCATATTCGCGACCTTCCAGCCGCCATCTAGGACGGCGACGACTAAAGGCAGCGCCGTCTCTTCAAGGATCTTGCGGACGCCCGCCGTGTGGAATACGCCGACCTCGCCGTCGGGGGAGCGCGTCCCCTCGGGGAATATTACGGGACAAGTGTTCTCGCGCCTGCAACGCCGCGCATAGCGCCGGATCGAACGCATGGCTTGCGTCGCTTCGCCATTTCGCCTGACGAGGGCATGCCCCTGGGTTCTCAGGATGAAGGAGACGAAGGGTATCCCCACGCGGAGCTCCCATTTTGCCACGAATCTGAGCATTCTTCGCGGGAAGAGCGCGATGCAGACGGGTATGTCCATGAGACTTTGGTGATTTGCCACGAGCAGAAAGCGTTCGGGTAAATCGATTCCTGAAAGGTTTTCATATTCTAGATCGACCCCGCAATAAAAGTGCATTAACCTAAAGATATGCCGGACTGCGCGATGGGCGAAGCCCTCTGTTGTCTCGAAAGCGCGGCCCGGTGCAAGTAACCTGAACAGCGTGAGCAAGATCTCATAGTACGAGAACAAAATTATAATAGAAACTATCACCAGGAAGTTGAGCATCCGGACCACCTGTAATTCGTTTTATACTATGGAACGCGGACAGTGTTAAGGACTGCCCAAGCCTTGACAACTCCGTTCCGTTCTGGTAGCTTCGATCGATAGTCAGGTTTATGAAACCGTGTCATCCGTTCATGGAGGGTAGTGTATTTGGCAACAACGAATAAATCCGCCGAAAAGCGCAATCGGCAGAGCGAGAAGCGTCGTCTTCAGAACAAGTCCGACAAGACGGCCATCCGCAGCAGCGCGAAGAAGGTTCTGGTTGCAGCCGAGGGCAAGGACAAAGTCGCGGCCGAAGCGGCGCTTAAGGACATGGTCAAGAGAATCGATACCGCTGCCCGCAAGGGTATTGTTAAAAAGAACGCCGCGGCGCGTAAAAAATCGCGTATGCAAAGGCTCATCAACGCTCTCCAAGCATAAGATACGGTAGCTAGGAGACGCCCCCACGCGGCGGACCCGAGCACCGGACAACGGGCACAGAGAAGGGGATCATGGCTGGTAAAGTCACGAAGGCCGAGCTCATCGAAGCCCTCCACGCCGGAAGGACGCTCAATCGAAAAGAAATTCACAGCCTCATAGACGCTCTTTTCGACGAGATCAAGGGCGCTATCCTTTCGGGAAAGACAGTTGAGCTCAGGGGCTTTGGCACCTTCGAGGTCAAGCTGCGCAAGGGCCGCAAGCGTGCCCGAAACCCCAAGACCGGGGCTATCGTATCAGTCGAGGATCACGGCGTAGCTGCTTTCAGGCCTGGCCGCGAGCTTAAAAAGGCCGCTTGGACGATCGCCCCCTCCGCTATCGGTACAACCGAGAGCGAAGCACATTAGTCTCCAAGACCCATAATGCATCTCTAAACCGCTCGCATTGACAAGCGTGGTGCCCTGTGTGAGAATGTCATATACCGTCTGCGTTTGGGTCGCGGGCGGCTTCGCGAGCTAGGACGGAAACAGACATGGACACGAAGAAGCGCATACTCCTCGTTGATGACGAACAGATCAATCTTGAGTTCTTCGAAGTGATGCTCACCAAGCTGGGTTTCGAGACGGAGAAGACCGACAACGGCGCCGACGCCCTCGAGTTGGTCAAGCGCTTCAAGCCCGATCTTATCATTCTCGACAACGTCATGCCCCGCCTATCCGGATGGGAAGTCACCAAGATCATCAAGACGAGCGAAGACTACCGCGAGTTTGCGGATACTCCGATCATAATGTTCTCCGCGATGGACGATGTGAAGGATAAAGTCGAGGGGCTTGAGCTCGGGGCGGACGACTACATCACCAAGCCCTTCAATTTTTCCGAGGTACTCGCCCGCATCAGGGCGGTTCTGCGAACGCGCGAGCTCATCCACCAGATAGAGCGCCGCGAGGCGCGCATCAGGGTCTCCGACGAGATCGCCCAGCGCGTGCTCGGCTTTGCCGCCAGTCTCCGCGCGCCGCTCGTCGACCTCGTGAGCGATGCCGAAGCGCTCGAGAGCGAGTGCGGCTCGGCCAAGCCTTTCGTTCTGCGTACGCGAGAAGAAGCCAGACGCGCTATCGCCGAGCTCGACTCGCTCGACGCGGCAGTAGCCTCGCTCAAGGCCGAGGCCGACAGCCTCAAGAAGGCGGAGACCGAGCTGCCCGCGATAAAGACCAAATTCCGGGGCCATCCGGAACAGTGAGGGGTCTCAAATGATAGTCACCGAAGAAAAGCGAAAGGTAGTCGATCTCTTCACCCAGGGGCGAAAGCTTTATAAGCTCATGCAGTTTGGCGAAGCGCTCAAATACTTCGGCGAGGCCCTCAAAGTGGATCAGAACGACGGCCCTAGCAAAGTCTATTACCTTCGTTGCAAGTTTTACGTCGATAATCCGCCGTCCGAGGATTGGGACGGCGTCTTCGTAATGACCCATAAGTAGGACGGCGACAGATGGCCAAGGTCAGGAAAGAAGAGGTAACGCTGCATATCGCAACTACCCTTGGCAAGGAAACGAGCTTCTCTGGGACCCTCCGGTTCAAGGATTCGCTCCGTATCAAGGGCAAATTCGAAGGCGAGATCGACTCAATGGGCAAGCTCTTCATCGACGACGACGCGGTCGTCAACGCGCACCGAATTCGCGCCTCGAGCGTCGTTGTCGGAGGCGTAGTGCATGGCGACATCGAGGCGGCAGACCGGCTCGAGATGCTCCCGAGCGCCAAGGTATATGGCAATGTCCGCACCTCGCGACTCAGAATCGCCGACGGAGTCATATTCGAGGGCAAATGCGAGATGATCCGCGACCCGGCTTCCTTCGATCCCTTCGCGGCTGCCAAGGACGACGCCTAGCTTGTGCTGCGTCCGAGCCGCAAGCGTCGAGGCTGCGGCGAGCGCGCTTTACCGCGCCTTAAAAGATAGCCGACTGCGTTTGGTGTGCGCAGAGTCATGCACAGGAGGCCTCGTCACCGCGGCGATTACCGATAACCCCGGCTCTTCCTCGGTCTTGTGGGGCGGCATCGCCGCCTATTCGAACGAATGCAAGTCGCGGCTCCTTGGCGTGCTGCCCAAAACGATAACCGAGTTCGGCGCAGTCTCGCGCGAAGTCGCGCGGGAGATGGCCGAGGGAGCGCTCGCCGCGAGCGCTCCCTCCGGCGCATCGGGCGGAGCGAACATCGCGCTCGCGATCACCGGCATAGCCGGTCCCGAGGGGGGCGCTCCTGAAAAGCCAATTGGCCTCGTATGGTTCGCCTTTCGCCGTGCGGGCGGCAAGGACGGCGCAAAGTCCTTCGAGGAATCCGCTATCTTCACGGGCGATAGGCAGGCTATTCGCGAAGCCGCTGCCGAGCGAGCAATGCTTCGCGCGGCGTCCCTCGCGACCGGCCGATATTGACAAGGCAATAAGGCCGGTCTATAGTCGTTTAAAGAATGTCGAACGGCGACGCGCTAGATTGGGCGCGACCCTAAGCCAGACCGACAGTCCCGGCGGGGAATGAGTTCCACGCGTGCTCCGGATTAGGATAGCACCTCCCTATTCCGAGACGGCTTTTTATTCCCGACAAGCATCGGATCTTCAAGAAGGAAAGGGCCCTGCGGCCCGCCGTACACAATGGACAACCCAGAACAGCGTTCGGAGAAACCCATGGCGATCATTCGCAAGCGAAAGACCCCGGATCATGCAGATGTCGATGGTGGAAGCGAAGCTTCGCCCGGGGATCAACCCGAGCTTTCGTCCTTCGCCCCTTTCGCCGAGGGAGAGATCAATGCCGAGGATAGCGCCCGTGAAGAGGCCTCAGCCGAAGCCGCCCAGGACTACGAACCGCTGGGCGACGATGAAGGCGAAGGCGAAACGCGCGGCCCCGTCCGCATTCGGGTCAAGCGCAAAGCGCCGCGCGCCGACTCGGGCCTGCCGGGAGAGTTCTCCTCTCAGGGCCCCAAATCGACGGAAGATCGCCGCGATCTACAAGGCGAAGGCCGCGACTCTATGCAAGCTGGCTTCGTCCGCAGGCAGGAGAGTTTCGAGCGAGCGAACGAAAAAGCCCAGGCCGAGCAGAATGGAAAGTCCGACTATGGAGAGAACCGATCGCGCCTTTCGATAAACGACCTTACCGAGATGGGGCTCAAGGAGCTGCGGGACCTCGGCGGAAAGTACGGCATCAATCACGAAGAGATGATCTCCTTCAAAAAACAAGAGCTGATCTTTTATATCCTAAAGGCGCATACCGACCGCAGCGGCATAATCTATGCCTACGGCTCTCTCGAAATACTGCCCGACGGCTACGGCTTCCTTCGATCGCCGCAGAACTCCTACCTTCCCGGTTCGGACGACATCTATATCTCGCCATCGCAGATCAGGCTTTTTAATCTCAAGACGGGCGACACAGTGTACGGACAGATCCGCAGTCCCAAGGAGGGCGAACGTTTCTTCGCGATGCTCCGCGTCGAGCAGGTAAACTTCGACGAGCCCGCGGTCGCGCAGAACCGCATACCCTTCGAGAATCTAACGCCCCTGTATCCGCACCAGCGTCTCGACCTCGAGACGACGACGCAGGAAGTGTCGACACGCATCATCAACCTTTTCTGCCCCATCGGCAAAGGCCAGCGCGCCCTTGTCGTGTCCCCGCCCAAGACCGGCAAAACCATCCTCCTTCAGAAGATCGCCAACGCTATCACGGCCAACCATCCGGAAGTCTACCTAATCGTCCTCCTCATCGACGAACGACCCGAGGAAGTCACGGACATGGAGCGCACGGTCAAGGCTGAGGTTATTTCCTCGACCTTCGACGAGCAGGCTACGCGCCATGTCCAGGTGGCCGAGATGGTTCTCGACAAGGCCAAGCGCCTGGTCGAGCATGGCAAGGACGTTGTCATCCTTCTCGACTCCATCACGCGCCTCGCTCGCGCCTATAACCAGACGGTGCCCACGAGCGGCAAGATATTGTCGGGCGGCGTGGACTCCAACGCCCTGCACAAGCCCAAGCGCTTCTTCGGCGCGGCGCGCAATATCGAGCAGGGCGGATCCCTCACGATCATCGCTACCGCACTCATCGATACCGGATCGAGGATGGACGAAGTCATCTTCGAGGAGTTCAAGGGCACGGGCAACATGGAGATCAACCTTGACCGACGCCTTTCCGACCGCCGCACCTTCCCCGCCATCAACATCAAGAAGTCGGGTACCAGAAAAGAAGAGCTACTCCTCACGGAAGAGGAGCTCCAAAAAATCTGGGTGCTTCGCAAAGTCATAAACCCTATGGACGATGTCGAGATAATAGAGCTCCTGATTGACAGAATGATGAAATCAAAGAATAATGAGGCGTTTTTGAAATCGATGAATACTCCGTCATAAAACGGAGGTTTTCATAATCGCGAAGCGGACCGCGCTGGAATAAGCCGCGCGGGTCGCTAGCCGTCCATATGGCCGGTTTTCAGGCATTCGGGCTAGCGGAGGTTTTAGATGAAGAGCGGAATTCACCCCAAGTACGAGCTCACCACCATCACCTGCGCCTGCGGCAATGTCATCGAGACCCGTTCGACGGTAAAGAGTATCCAGGTCGAAATTTGCTCGTCCTGCCATCCTTTCTTTACCGGCAAGCAAAAGCTCGTAGACACCGCGGGACGCATAGAGCGCTTCAACAAGAAGTACGGAATTAAAAAGGCCGAAGAGAAGTAAGCGCTCGCACCAGAACGAGAACGGCCGCTCCCGAATGGAAGCGGCCGTTCTCATTTTCCGAGAACCGCATATTACCCTGATGTCCCCGTGCTTGCCATTCTCGCAGCGCTGATAGCTATACTGTTTCGCCGCGCCCGGCAACGAGCTTCACGCCGAGCTCTCGGAGTTTGTACTTCTGTATCTTGCCGCTCCCCGTCATCGGGTACTCCTCAATGAAAAAAACGTACTGGGGAATCTTAAAGCGGGATATCTTGCCGCGGCAGAAATCGCGTATCTCCTCCTCGCTGAGCTTCGCTCCTTTTTTTAGGATGACAAAGGCGGCGACTTCCTCCCCGTACTTTTCGCTTGCGACGCCCGCGACCTGGATATCGAGAATCCCCTCCATGCCAAGGAGATACTCCTCGATCTCCCTCGGATAGACGTTCTCTCCGCCTCGGATGATCATATCCTTGATGCGGCCGGTGACGCGGAAATTGCCGGCCGCATCGACGTCGCCGAGATCGCCAGAGTGCAGCCAGCCCTCCGCGTCGATGACCCTCGCCGTCTCCTCCTCCATCTTGTAGTAGCCCCTCATCACGTTGTAACCGCGGCAGCAGAGCTCCCCCTGCTCGCCGACGGCACAATCCCTGCCCGTCTCGGGGTTCCACACTTTTACTTCAATTCCCGGCAAGGCCCGGCCCACCGTACCGACCTTTACCTCGATTGGATCGTCGGTTCGGGTCTGGGTCATCACGGGCGAGGCCTCGGTAAGGCCGTAGGCGATCGTAATATCCTTAGCGTGCATTTCGCTGATGACTCGCTTCATTACCTCCATCGGACAGGGCGAGCCGGCCATAATGCCCGTTCGGAGGGAGGAAAGGTCGAAAAGCTTGAACATCGGGTGGTTCAGCTCGGCTATGAACATAGTGGGCACGCCGTAGAGGGCAGTGCATTTTTCTCTCTGAACGGAAGCGAGCACGAGGAGAGGTTCGAAATTCTCGCAGATGACGCTAGTCGCGCCATGAGTAAGAATCGCCATCACGCCGAGCACGAGGCCAAAACAGTGGAAGAGGGGTACGGGCAGACAAACGCGCTCGGCCTCGGTGAAGTGCTGGCATTCCCCGATGTTAAAACCGTTGTTTACGATGTTGTAGTGGCTCAACATTACGCCTTTAGGAAAGCCCGTCGTCCCCGAGGTGTACTGCATATTGATCACGTCCTGGCAGGAGAGAGAGGCCGAGGACTCGCGCAGCCAATCGTCCTCGCAATGGGAGCCGAGGAGGAGAAGCTCGGGGAAGCTGTACATCCCGCGATGCTTCTGCGGACCCATGTAGACAAGGCTTTTCAAGCGTGGAAAGCGCTCGCTGGACAAATGGCCGCGCTCCTCGGTCTCGAGTTCGGGGATGAGTTCGCGGACCATCGCCACGTAGTCCGAGTCCTTGAAGCCGTCGACGATGCAGAGGGCCTTCATATCGGACTGGCGGATGATGTACTCGAGCTCGTGCATCTTGTAATTCGTATTCACAGTAACCAGGACGATGCCGATCTTGGCCGTTGCGAAGAGTACGGTGAGCCAATCGGGCACGTTGTTGGCCCAGACGCCCACGTGATCGCCTTTTACGAGGCCGATCGCGAGGAAGCCTTTCGCCAGGCGATCGACCCTCTCGTCGAATTCCGCATAGCTGAAACGGAGGTCGCGGTCGGCGTATACGATGAATTCCCTGTTGGGTGCTTTCCTGGCCCAGGATGCGAGGAGGCCGCCCACCGTCTCGTTCGAGAAGGTCATGTCTGACTCCTTAAGTTAGAAGGGAGCGTAGACGACCGCTAGCACCTTTGCGGGCGCCGCGGAGCTTACTCGGTGAGGCACGATCGAGTCGTAGTAAATGGAGTCGCCCACCGTGAGCTTCAAAGTCTCCGAGCCGTAGCGAATGTCGATCTCTCCTTGGAGAACATACATGAATTCTTCGCCCTCGTGCGTGGATAGGCTGCTCCCGCTTCCCGAACCGGGGCGAATATCGACGATGAAGGGTTCCATGGATCGACCGCTCTTGCCCTTCGCTAGGGAATAAAAGTTCAACGCGCCCATTTGGGGCGATTCCTGGCCGGAAGCCCTCATGACCTCGGCGGCTTGCCCGCTTCGGCAAAGGATAGGACCCTCGCCTCCCGCGTCGTCGAGGAAGGTGCCGAGCCGCACGCCCAGGGCGCGGGAAAGTTTGACAAGAGGCGCTATTGAGGGGCTAACGCGTTCCGACTCAATAGCCTTGATTTCCTCCTCGCTAACGCCGCTGCGCGCAGCCAAATCGCTCAGCGAAAGCTTGCGTTCGTTGCGCAGCGTAGCTAGCCTCGATCCACTCTTGTTCGATTCCCCCATGCTAAGCCTCCTCGAGCCTTTCCAAGGCATAATGACAAACATTGTCAATGGGTGCAAGAGGGAATATGTATTCTTAAATGCGGAAACCATACTTTCAAGCCCTAAGGCGATGCCTCGAGCTGGGCGATGAGCGCAGCCATGCGCGAGCAGGCGCGGCCGCGGTGCGAGAGGCGGTTTTTTTCTTCGACCGAGAGCTGGGCGACACTTTTCCCAAGCTCGGGCAGGTAGACGATGGGGTCGTAGCCGAAGCCGCCGCTCCCTATCGGCTCTCGAAGGAGCATGCCGGCGCATGTTTCCTGAACCGCGAAGAGGCGCTCTTCGGAAATAACGAGAACCAGGCAACAGACAAAAGCACAGGCTCGGTTTTCTTGCGCGGTCATTCTATCGAGGAGATAGGCGTTACGCTCCTCAGCCTCGAGCTTGTTCTTTCCGTCGAGGGAGCCATAGCGAGCGGAGAGGACGCCCGGGGCTCCGCCTAACGCGTGAACAGACAATCCCGAGTCGTCGGCGAGCGAGGGCTTCTCGACGAGCGAGTAGAGGGCCTTGGCCTTCTTCACGGCGTTCTCGAGAAAGGTCGATCCGTCCTCCTCGACTTCGAAGCTCTCTATGCCGGCATCGGCCGGGATTCTGAGTCTATGTCCCGGTAAGGCAGGGCCTAGCTCGACGAGTTTATGGGCGTTTCCCGTAGCTACAAATAGTTCCATGGCCCCTGACGATAGCCTCAGGTCCTCGACCGAGGCAAGGTGGCACCGCTGTACTTTATTCGACGGGGCCAAAGCGCTTCCGAAGATAGTAAAGGCCGGAGTCTACCGTACCCTTCGGAATGCCAAGTATCCTCGCGACAATAGAATTGGGTACGATAGTCCGGAGAGTACCGAGCTCTTCCTTGACCCTGGCGAACCGCAGCAATTCCCTGTCTATTGCCAAGGAAAATTTCGCCTTGCGGTAGCGGTCCGCCTCATCGGCCATGCGGACCTCGAGAAGCCTCAGTCTAGTCCAGCTCGCGTTGCGGCGCTCCACTAGACGCTCGATGCGGGAACGCTCGCTCGCGAGGGAGCGCCTCCCCTGCTCGACCGCCGCGGCGAGCCATTCGCGGCTGACCCCAGCGGCCCCCGCAGCGCGCGAGACACCCTCATCGTCGATCTCCCATGCGCACTTGACGGCAAGGAAGACGAGACGATTCGAATAGGCGGCCGCCTCGGCCGAACAGCGCGGCATAAGTCCGCCTCGTGCTCGAGGCCTGCGCTTAGTTGCCCTTCGCACAGCTTTCCCGCACTCAGGAAGCTGTATTTCGCGGGTGGAGCGAAGGGCTTCGAAGCTCTCAGTCGCAGTAAAGTCAGCATCGATGCGCTCTATTTCGGGAAAAGCGGCCCGCTCGCAGACCATTTCCCGTTCAGATGCCCTTCGACGCTCGCGTCGCGCGGTACGCGCGAGATAGCGAAGACTCGTGGCGAGGTAGGCGTCGAAGGAGTGCCCTCTGTCCTCGAATCTGTCGATGAGTCTTACTATCCTTCCTCGAAACTTGAGAAGGGCGTTCGCTGCGTCGTCCTCGTCGTCGAAACCGTATTTGTCGTGTGCGTCGTAGACGAGGGCCGCTACTTTTTCCATGATGAGGTCACGCCCCTCCCCGCTCGCGCGATAGGCGAGGACAAGAGCATTCAGCGTCGTTTCAGGCATAGGTTCCTCCATGCGAGGGAGGAAAGCAGGAATCATGCCCATATGAGTATTCTCCGACGGGTCTCTCGCGCCGAGATTCGGAGTTAGGAAGTGGCAAAAAGAATTACTCAATTCTGGAGAGGAAAGAAAATATTTCTAGCCGAGGTTTTGACTCCACTGAGGCGCCGGGCAGGGGACCTAAGGTCGCGATGCGCTCCAGGCACTAGCACGAGGAGAGCGAACCCGCTCAAAAAGAGCGGATCAACGCTTGCTAAACCAGGGCGCAAAAGCCTTCGTAAGCTTGTCCTTCACTTCCTCGAGCCCGCCGCGAATGGATAGCCCTGCGGCCAGACGATGTCCGCCGCCGCCGAAGGATGCGGCAATGGAACCGACATCTATCCGATCGCGGGCGCGGAGGCCGACGGTGCAATCGGCCTCGCCCTCCTGCCGGATTATCATCGCAGCCTCGCAGCCCGTAATGCCGAGTAGAAGCTGGTATAGCGTATCCGAGTCCCTGCTCGCGAGCCCGTAGCGCTGCTGATCCTGGAGCGTCACGAAGGAGACGAGGACGGCGCCGTCGAAATGTGGCTCTGTGCGCGTGAGTATCTCTCCCATGAGCTTACGCGAAAGAAGGCTCTTGCCTCCATACATGAGATTATAGATGTTCTTTGGCGAGGCACCCGCGGATACGAGTCGTGACGCTGCTTTAAAAGTCTCCTCAGAACTCTCGTCGAGGTGCCGAAAAAAGCCCGTATCCGTACCTAGACCGAATAGAAGGTACTCGGCCTCTTCCTTGGTCGGAGTCCCGCCCATGGCCTCGATAAGGAGGAGTACCATGATAGTCACCGAAGGAGCCTTGTCGTCAATAAAAACGACGTCGCCCACCGCCGCCCCGCTGGCGTGATGGTCTATAAAGGCGATAGGCACCTTGGGAAGGCTTTGGGCGACGCTACCGATCCTCTGAAGGCTCGAGCAATCGAGGATAAGAGCGGCGGCTCGCTCGGAGGGTTTTTCGGGGGGCGCTTCGACGGAAAAGCGACTCTCATAGGGCATGATCTCGGTACGGGTAAAGGGGCCGGCCGAACAAAGATAGGCATTTTTTCCGCTTCTCCTCAAAAAAGAGGCGAGAGCCATCTGGGAGCCGACGCAATCGCCGTCCGGTTCCTTATGGCCAATAACGTAAAAAGGACCGTGCCGGTCAATGAAATCAAGGAGCTCGGGAGGAACGGAACGCATAGTGCATGCCTTTCTTCGCCACCGACGCGGCGAGACTAGCGAAGGATTCCAGTGCGGGAAAACCTTCAGAAAGAAAGCTTTAAATCCTCTGAAGCGAACTTCCCCGCGCCCTCAGCCGGAGTGAGTATACCCCAAGTCTGATCTTTTTGGTCGGCTAGGACATAAAGTCTGAGATGATCAAACTTGCCGTCTTTGTAAAAGACCGTCATATAAGGGAAACTAGTGTCATTGCCGCGCACCATCTCCGCCTTGCCGCCGGAAACGAACCACCGGGCGGGAAGGAAAACGTCAGCGACGTCAGCGCTGCCCTTGCGGTAGATGACGCGGAATCCGTCGCTGTGGGAGTAAACCTTCACCACGTCAATCCTGGCGGGATAGAAGGAGGACTCGTTCGCGGGCGCGGGCGCAGACGCTAGAGCGCAGGCGACGATGGCGATCAGAACTACGATGATTGTTGCACGTTTCATTCGATCCTCCGTTCGGAAGAAATTATAGTCCATGACGGCAACAATGCAAGTCCGTATCGCGCCTGTGTTGCCCGCTCTCTTGCGGTCGGCTATATTCGTTTGATGGAGTCGCGAGAAGGCCTGCGAACCCGAGCAGCCACGGTTTACGATATACTTTACCCCCTCTGGCCCGAGGCGAGGCCTCTCCTAGACTACCGCAACCCTTTCGAGCTGGTATGCGCCGTCGCACTCTCTGCCCAATGTACGGACGACCAGGTAAACAAAGCCACGCCCAGCCTCTTCGCCGCCTGGCCTACGCCCAAAGCCATGGCCGCGGCCAGGTCCGAGGAAGTGGAGGCCGTGATCCGAAGCATCGGTTTTTTCAGGACCAAGGCGCGTCACCTCATCGAGGCAGCGAGGATTCTCGAGTCGAGCTTCGCGGGCGAGGTTCCCTCGACAATGGAAGAACTCCTCGAACTGCCCGGCGTCGGGAGGAAGACGGCCAACCTCGTACTATCGGCCTGCTTCGGGCAGCCGGGCATTATCGTGGATACTCACGTTCTCCGGGTCTGTCTGCGCCTGGACATAGGCAAGAAGCACGATGCCTCCGACATGGAAAAGCGGATCGCCGAGCTCGTGCCGCGGGACAGATGGACGCGCTTCTCGCACTCGCTTAACCGCCATGGCAAATTTGTCTGTCAAGCAAGGAAGCCCTCCTGCATGCCAAGCTCCGTCCTCCCGCCTTGCCCTATTCTGGCCCTTTGCCCACGCATTGGACTTTAGCTTCCCGCATTTTCCAAGTAAACGGCTTTTCATAGATCGGCTTCTGGGCTATCCTTTACTACTATGCTCAAACCAAGCTTTGGATGGGCCCTGGTCACGGGGGCATCTGGCGGAATCGGCAGGGAATTCGCGCTTCAGCTCGCCCATGCGGGATGGAAGCTCATACTCGTCGGAAGAAACACCGAGCGCCTAGAGGAAACCATGCGCTCGTTCGGCGGGCGAGGGGCCGAAGAGTCCATCGCCATCATTGCCGATCTCTCCGCCCGCGGCGCCGGTATCGCTCTCCACGAGCAATGCGCCGCCCGGGGCCTGGCTGTGGAGCTACTTGTCAACAACGCGGGCTCGGGACTCTTCGGGAAGAGCGCCGAGCTGCCATCGGATAAGGTAGAGGCGATGTTGAGCCTTAATATTCTATCCCTCACTTCGCTCTGCGCCCTCTTCGGCCGGGACATGAGCGCACGAGGACGCGGCAGGATCCTCAACGTTGGGTCTCTCGCGGGCGGCTTTGCCCTGCCCTATTTCGCCTCGTACGCCGGTTCAAAAAGCTATGTCCTTTCCTATTCCCTCGCCCTCCGTGCGGAACTCAGGGCTTCGGGCGTGGCGGTCTCCTGCGTGCTGCCTGGCTATGTCCGTACGAGCTTCGATGATAGCGCGGGCATCGCAAGTACGGCTTATCGCTCCTTCTCCGCAAAGAACGGCATGGACGCTTCCGCCGTCGCGCGCGCGGGTCTTCGGGCCCTGGACAGGGACCGGCCCTACGCTGTCGCCGGCGCCCGCAACAAAATAGCCTTAGTCTTGTCAGGATTGATACCACAATCGGCCCTCCCGGCTATGGCCAAGCCCCTCCTCGACCATATGACGCGCAGGAGACCTTAATGAAGACGAATTTCGCCCTAGTACCAAAACTGTTTAGGAAGGACCCTTCCATTGCGGCCTTGCTGGCCAAGTCTTTCGCGATGCAGAAAAAGGCCATGTTAGTGGACAACCGCTTCTACCGCGGCAGGACTCACGAACTTTCACTCCTTTATTTCCGCCTGACACCCCTGTGCAACCTGCACTGCGTCATGTGCGGCCAGCGGGGCGACAAAGGCGTCCTAAAAGGAAGCTTCGCCGCCGATGAATCAAAAAAGATCGTGAGCCTCGACGTCTATAAGCGCCTCGTCGACGAGATCAAGCACAAGCGTCCAACTATTTACCTCTGGGGCGGCGAGCCATTCCTCTATCCTGACCTTTTTCCACTCATCGACTATATGAAGGACGCGGGGATGGCCGTGAGCGTCAATACGAACGGGACACAGCTCGCGAAGAACGCCGAGGAGATAGTGCGCAAGAAGTGGCATGCACTCTTCGTATCCCTCGACGGCTTCGAGGAGACCAATGATAGGATACGCGGCATTGGCTCGTACAGGCGGGTCGTAGAAGGCTTCGAGGCCATAAACCGCGAAAAGGAGCGTCAGGGCTCGCACTTTCCCCACATGGGCATCGTAAGCACGGTCAACAACTTGAATTATAAGGATCTCTACCGCCTCGCCGAGGCGGCCCAAAGCTTTAAGCTGTCTTGGCACATCTTCAACCTCGGGACCTATACCAACGAAGCCATCGTCGCGAAGCAGCGCGCGTTTATGCGCGAGAAGCTGGATACTGAGATAGGCTGCCTACAGGGCTACGACACAGGATACAACGAGGGCATAGACGGACAGGAGCTCTACGATATCCTTACTCGGATACACGCGATGGAAAGCGATCATCCCATCATTACCGTACCCGCCCTCAATCCCGAAAAGATCAATACCTATTATGGCGACCTCGGGATACCCGTCCGCACCCATTGCGAGGTGCCCTGGAGCCAGGCCAATATCGATTACGACGGCGCCGTTCACTTCTGCGCGGACTATCCCGACTACAAACTTGGCAATATAAAGGATGAGAGTTTCTTCGCGATATTCAACGGCGAGCGCGCAAGGCGTTTCCGCAAGGTATTGAAGGACAGCCCCGACGGAGTATTCCCCGGCTGCATCCGCTGCTACCAGAACATGCTCTGCGGAAAGAAGGTAAAAGGCTTCTAGCCGCGATCTGTCCGAGGGGCGATCGGTAGTTCTCGAGCGAAATTCCCTCCTTCGGGCTCATTCATGGCAGGCCCCCGCGCGCGTGATGTGGATATGGAAAGAGTCGATGACCCTGTAACCCGCGCGGCAAAAGAGCGTTTCGGCCTCGATTACATTTACCCCTACCAGCGCCTCGTGGCCGCTAATGTTTTGGATTCCTCCGCTCCCGATTCGGAGCGGCTGCGCCAGATAGTCCTTTTGCCTACAGGATTCGGGAAGTCCCTGTGCTTCCAACTGCCCGCCCTCCTCCTTCCTCGCCCGACTGTCGTGGTCTATCCCCTGCTTGCGCTCATGGAAGATCAGCGGCGCCGCCTCGAATCCTTGAAGATGGTCTGCGCCCTCTTCAGGGGAGGTCAAAGCCCCGAAGAGCGCCGCCGGGCGGAATCGTCCGTCGAGCGAGGCGAAGCCAAGATTATCATCACTAACCCTGAATGTCTTGGAAGCCCGCGCTTATTGGACTTCCTCAAAGAAGCCCGTCCGAGCCATGTCGCGATAGACGAGGCGCATTGCGTCTCGGAATGGGGCGAGAGCTTCCGGCCTTCCTACTTGGAGATAGGGAAAATAGTCGAGGCCTTGGATCCTCCCGCCCTGAGCGCCTTTACCGCCACTGCCAGTCCGACCGTATTCGAAGCCGTCGCGCGGATATTGTTCGGCGGCTCTCCGTACCGGGTAATCGAGGGCGATCCCGACAGGCCCAACATCTCCTACGCGGTAATTAGAACCCTCAGCAGGGAGCATAGCCTCGTGTGGCTCGCTAGAGAATCGCCGCGTCCCCTCATCGTATTCTGCTCCTCGCGCGAGGGCGCCCAGATGCTCGCCCGCCTCCTCTCCGAAAGGCTTGGCGAGACCGAAGTGCGCTTCTATCACGCTGGTCTCGAAAAGCCTGAGAAGAAGACGATCGAGGATTGGTTTTTCGCCTCCGCGAAAGGCATTCTCTGTTCGACCTGCGCCTATGGGATGGGTGTGGATAAAAAAAATATCCGTACAGTGATTCATTACGAGGCGCCGAGCTCGGTCGAGGCCTACCTCCAAGAGGCGGGACGTGCGGGCCGCGACGGAATAAACTCCCGCGCCGTGCTCATAGCTGGACCGGACGACGAAAAGAGGCTAAAAAGAGAGTCGGATGAAATACGCCGCTCGCGTTTCCGAGCTCTCATCGAGTACACGGCTTCCGAAGAAGGCTGCAGGCGCGACGGCCTCCTCGACCTTCTCGGGACAGCTCGCGAAGGACGGGCGCCCTGTTCGGGCTGTGACCGCTGCGAGGGACAAGGCCGAGGGCCGCGCGAGGGCGAGGCCGAGATCGTCGCCTTCGTAAGGGCGAACGCTCCCCGATTCACGCGCGAAGAGGCGCTCGCCCTCCTCCGCGGCGAAGGACCCAGACGGGAGGGGATAGAGCCGCCGCGTTGCGCGCTTTGGGGAGCAATGGCCAGTTGGGATACGAAGGACGCGGCGCGCGCGATGGATGAGGCGCTGCGCGCGGGGATAGTACGAGAACGAAGAGGATGGCCGTGGCGGGGGACGCTCGACGCTATCAGGCCGATAAGAACATCCCAGAAAAAAAGGCGGAAGTAGCTGGTTACTCGATCATTCCTTCACCAGGAGTCTCGGCGGCGCCCTTCCTCGCTACGGCTTTCTTCCCCGCGAGGGAAGGCTTCCCGGAACCGGGAACGAAGAGACGCGATCGGCGCCTAGAGCGTATGTGGTACACGGAACCGACGTACCTCAGGGCCGCCCATAGAAGGAGGACGGCAATGGCGATAAAGATACTTCGCCAATCGGCGATTACCTTGAGGGAAAGGGCTATGGCCGTTTGCAGGTCCATCGTCAAGATCCCCCTTCCAAGCTGTCCGTGGCAGAGAATTTCTCGCCCTCCCCATAAAGGCGTATCCAAAGCAAGCTCGTGTCTTGGGCGGAGAGATCCATGAAGGCTATACCGCAGAAACTCATGTCGCCCTCGTCGTATCGACGGGCGACCTTGCCCGAGCATACGATGCTTTTATCTTTGAGTATCAGTCTCATCCGGATGATCGAGCCCTGCTCGATGCTAGAGCGGCCGCTCGGGATGGCAGCGAGGAGGCCGGCGGGACTCGCGTCGATGATACTGCCCTTTCGAGGCTCAGCGCCTATCCCCGAGTCCGCGAAATATCCATGCCGCTTGAGGAACCAGGCGAGAATACGGGAAAATTCCCAGGCGAGATCGACGGCCTCGAAATCGAGGGCGCGGGGCCTTTCCGGACCGTTGGCCATGTATACGAGGCCCACCGCGTAGCGGTAATAGATTACCGGGCACCATAGTCCGGACTTGAGGCCTTCCGTCGCTCGACTTTGAAGATAGGCGGCTAGCTTCGAGCCTTGAGCTACTGCAGATGGAGCCTCGAATTCGTCGGCCATTCCTCTTGTGATTATTCGCCCGACGGGATAGGGATCCGCCTCAGGCAAGGGCCCCAAGGTGGAGGGCACGTAGAGTGTCCTTCCGAACTTGGCGGCCATCTCTTCGGCCACGTCGGCGGGACCCTTGTCCTTGTACATAATGACGCGTCCCTCGCTCGCTATTTCAGAGGCCTTGCCCTTAAAGCTTTCGACGAGGGCGCTCAGGCTATGCGAATCAAGGCCTTGTCTGAGTTCCGGCAGCTCGACGTCGGCCCAACTCTCGGATTCGGGGCAATCGAGGGTAAGTTCGGCGTCGGGAAGGATGAACTCCACCGACAGGTCCGCAGGCGCGCTCACTCTCGGCCAACGACGCGAGAGGCTTCGGTACATGGCTTCCGGCAGGCCGAGCTCGACGATCCCCAAGGCGGACTTGAGCACCGGCGCCTCGAAGGCGACGGCCTGGCCTCGGAAATCGAAGCAGACGGAGACGCGCTCGCGGGGGGCGAAGGGAAGATCCCCGTCCGCCGGCATGAAGCCGACACTCTTATTGCTAAGGTTGGCAACGAGGCACTTCATAGATTTGCCGGCGGCCCTGAGCCTCGCTTCGGTCTTGGATTCGACCGCCGTGCTGAGGATGAACTCCCGCTCGATTCTATCGATTCGTACGGCCACGGTTCCTCCTAGAAAGCAGTATAGTATGTTTCTCGGCCAAGAACACGCCTTGATGAAGGACATGACCGCGGATATCATACAATCTCAGGAAAAGGAGCCGCACATGATCGAATATAAGAGGCTCGACGACACGAAGGCTTTCCCGAGGCTCGCCGCTCTGCCGATTCCTAGGGTTAGCGAAATACTCACGGCGGAACGGATAGCCGCCTGCGACATTTCCCTAGGCGGCGGCCTCACGTACAATTGGGCGGCATCGCCGATCGACGGCCCCGTCCTCGCCGCCCTAGGCGCTCTCGCCGAGGAGCAAGGGCTCGTAGAAAAGTACAAGCTCCTCGCCGAGGGCGAGATCATGAATACGGGCGAGGGGCGGATGGTCCTCCATCACCTCGCTCGCGGCAGGCTCGGCAAGGCGGTCCTGCGCGAGGATCGCGACCTTCGCGCCTTCTACGAAGGCGAGCGCGAGAAGGCCGCGGAATTCGCCCGCGCGGTGCACTCGGGCAAGATAGTCGGCTCCGCGGGCGAGCCCTTCTCTACGGTCGTCCAGATAGGCATCGGAGGCTCCGACCTCGGCCCGCGCGCCCTCTACCTCGCCCTCGAGCGCTGGGCCTTGGCCGAGGGTCGGGCTATGATGAACGCCTGCTTTATCGCCAACGTCGATCCCGACGACGGCGACGATCTTCTAGCGAAGCTCGACCTTTCTACCAGCCTCTTCGTCCTCGTTTCCAAGAGCGGCGTCACGCAGGAAACCCTCGCCAATGAATGCCTCGTACGCGACAGGCTCGAGGCCGCGGGCCTCGAGGCGTCCAAACACATGGTCGCGGTGACGAGCGAGACCAGTCCCCTGGCCGGCAACGAAGGATACATAGAGTCCTTCTATATCGACGACTTCATCGGCGGCCGCTATTCCTCCTCGAGCGCCGTGGGCGGCGTGATCCTATCGCTCGCCTTCGGCCCCGAAACTTTCGCGGAATTCCTCGCCGGGGCGCACGAGGCCGATAAACTCGCGCTAGAGAAGGATATTTCGCGCAATGCCGCCCTCCTCGACGCGATGATAGGCCTGTACGAACGCAACGTCCTCAAGATGGGAGAAACGGCCGTGCTGCCCTACTCGGAGGCTCTCTCCAGATTTCCCGCCCATTTGCAGCAGCTCGACATGGAATCCAACGGCAAGCGCGTCGACAGATCCGGCGTCCCCCTCGCCTATTCCACCGGACCCGTCGTATTCGGAGAACCAGGCACCAACGGCCAGCACTCATTCTACCAGCTCCTCCACCAGGGCACCGATCCCGTGCCCCTCCAGTTCATAGGCTTCCTCGAGGGGCAGACCGGAGGCGACATCGAAGTCGAGGGCTCGACGAGCCATCAAAAGCTCAACGCCAACCTCGCCGCGCAGATAGTAGCCTTCGCTCAGGGCAAGAAAGACTCGAACAAGAACAAGGAATTCCCCGGAGAGAGGCCGAGCACGCTGATCCGCGGCGAGCGCCTGAACCCGCGCGCCTTGGGCGCCCTCCTCTCCCACTACGAGAACAAAGTGATGTTCCAGGGCTTCGCATGGAACGTGAACTCCTTCGACCAGGAAGGCGTCCAGCTCGGGAAGCTCCTCGCGAAAAAAGCTCTCGCGATGGCGACGGATAGCGAGACAGCCGCAGGCGATTCCGTTCTGGGGACCTACGCCCGGATACTCGGTCTCGCGGCGGCGGATCAGGCTTAAGTAGGTGGATAGCGCGGCCATAGCCTTCACGGGAGGGGGCACGGGGGGGCACGTCTATCCGGGCCTCGCCGTCGCCGAGGCCCTCCGCGCCCGTGGCTTCGCGGGTCGGATCGCCTGGATAGGCTCCAAGAAAGACTCGGATCGCAAGGCGGTCGAGGCGGCGGGCATCGAATTTTTTTCGATACCGTCGGGTAAGCTCAGGCGCGCTTTCTCGCTAGAGAACGCCATCGACTCTTTCCGCGTCCTCGCGGGTTACTTTTCGGCACGGCGCGTCCTCCGGACTCTCAAGCCTGTCTTCCTCTTCTCCAAGGGCGGCTATGTGAGCGTGCCGCCCTGCGCGGCCGCCGCTTCGCTCGGGATACCCTACTTCACCCACGAGTCCGACCTCACGCCGGGTCTCGCGACGCGATTAAACGCCCGACGCGCGGATGCGGTTGTGCTGAGCTACGAGGAGACGCGCGCGTTGCTGCCCTCCGCCGCGCGAGCGCGGGCCCTCGTCGCGGGCAATCCCGTCCGCAACGCTATCCGCGGCGGAGACAGGGTACGAGGACGCGCCCTTCTAGGCGTCCCCGAAGGCATGCCGGTACTATTATTCCTCGGCGGCAGCCAGGGCGCGCGGCAGATCAACGAGCTCGCGGCGAAAGTCCTCCCGGAGCTGGAGAAAACCGCCTTCGTCGTCCACCAGACGGGCGAGGGAGCAGTCGCCGAGGAAGAAGTCGCGAGAGTGCCCGAAGGCCCTCTGTATAAAAGATACTCCTACATCCGAGAGGAAATGCCCGACCTTCTCGCCGCCGCCGACCTCGTCGTAGGCCGCGCCGGCGCGGGCACGCTTTGGGAATGCGCGGCCCTCGGAAAGCCCATGCTCCTCGTCCCTCTCTGCGGCTCGGCCACGCGCGGCGACCAGGTAGACAACGCAGCGCTCTTCGTCCGGGCGGGCGCGGCGGTCAGCCTCGTCGGTCCAGAGGCGACTGCCGACAGGCTCGTCAAGGAAGCCCTCGCATTCCTCGGCGACCGGCGCCGCCTCGAGGCGGCCAGCGCGGCTTCGCGTGCCCTAGCCGGCCGCGACGCGGCCTCCGCTATCGCGATGCTCATACTTAAATTCATAGAGGAGAAACAATGAACACGCTCGACTGGATCTTCATCGTCATACTCGCCCTCCTCGGACTACGATGCATGATAAAAGGCTTCGTGGCCGAAGTCCTTTCGGTGGCCGCCGTCCTCGTCGGCATCCTCCTCGCGCTATTCCTATATAGAAGCGCGGGGCAGCTTTTCGTCAGCTGGGGACTAGCGCCCAAACCGGAGATCCTGCCCGCGATCCTAGGCTTCGCGGCGGTCTTCCTACTCGCCTTCCTCATCATCAAACTGATCGAGAGTCTTGTCAGGGAAGGCATCGCGGCCGCCCAGCTCGGCGGCGTCGATAGGGTGCTTGGCCTCATTCTCGGCCTCGCCGAGGGACTCATCCTGATTTCCCTCGTACTTGTCGCAATGAGCCTCCTCGAGCCGGCCTTAAAAACCGTCTCGGGATACTCCAAGCTATTCCATGGCTCGTATTTCGCCCGAATACTATTGCCCATCGTCGGGCCCGAGCTAGCCAAGGCCACGCAGGCCATAAAGCTGGAGCCGCCCCAGCTCAAATTGCAGCTCAAACCGCCCGTGATCAAAAAGCCATAGGCACCGAGTGTTCGAGAATCTCCTCGGCCAAGACGAGGCATTAAAAGCGCTAAAATCGGACGCCGAGGCCGATCGTCTGCCGCCGGCCATCCTCTTCTCGGGTCCGCCCGGAGCGGGCAAGCTCACCGCCGCACTAGAGCTCGCGCGGGTCCTCTCCTGTGGGAGACCTGTTCCGGGACGGGCCGCGTGGAATTGCCCTTGCCCCGCCTGCGCGCGGCAGCGCTTGCTCGTCCACCCAGACCTCGCCCTTTTGGGTCCGCGCAGCTTCCCCGAGGAGATAGCCGCAGGCCTAGAGCTCTTGGGGCGGGCGCCCGGTCCAGCGTCAGCCTTTTTTTTCTCGCGCGCCGCGCGCAAGCTAGCTCGCCGCTTCGACGCCCTCCTCTACGAGGGCGAGGAGTCGCGCCTCCCCAAGGCCGCCCCCCTGCTTCGCGAGCTCGAGGAGGAGCTCGACGCGGTCGCTCCCGAGCGCGCTGCGCAAGGGACATTGGCGCCTGGAGCCTCACAGGCAGCGGCCAAAGCGGCGGCGACCTGCGCCAAGCTCGAGGCCTTCGTGCCCGATGCGCCGCCGGTCTTCATGATCCGAAACGTCGAGTTCTGGGCTCGCCTCGCTCCCCTGGGCCTTCGCAAGACGGTCGTCATAGAGAACGCCGACAGGATGCTGGAAGCGTCGCGCAACGCGCTGCTCAAGATCCTCGAGGAGCCGCCGGACAGCGTGCGCTTCGTCCTCCTCAGCTCGAGGCGCAGCGCGATGATGACCACGATACTTTCGCGCGCGCGAACCTACCATTTCGCGATGCGCGATGCCGCGGGGACCTCCCTCGTCGTCGAGCGCGTGTTCCGCAGCTCCGAGAGCGCGCTTTCCGTCGAGTCCTTCCTCGCCGCCCGAAGACCCTTCCCGCCGTCCGCGGCGAGCGAGTTGGCCCAGGCCTTCCTTGGCGCGGCCCTCGCCCTTCGCCCGGACCTCGTCTCTCTAGCGCCCTCCCTCGCCGCGCTGGCCCGCGACGCGGGGACTAAGGGCGACAGAGCCGCCGTCTTCGCGGCTATACTAGAGGCGACCAAGGACTTCGGCCAGAAAGACGACAAGTATTCCTCCAGCTTCCGTACATTCCTTGCCGCTCTTTCCTCGACCCTCCGCGGCCTCCTTTCCGAAAAGGGGGCAGATGCGGCGGCCGTGGCCTTCGTCGAGCGCGCCGCGGGCCTGATACGCGCAGCCTCGAGCGACTACGAGACGCTCAATCGCAGCCCGAGTCTGCTGACGGAGTCCCTCATGTACGCGTTGGGTGAAACCGGCGGCCCGCCGTCAGGATCGGGAGGAAGGCCATGAAGCGCTTCGTCGAGCGCGCCCTCGCCAAGCTCCCCAGGCTGAACGAGGACCAGATGCGCTCCCTCCTCTACGCCCTCGCAGAGGAGAACGGCAGCATGAAAGCCGCCTTGGACTCGATGCTCGACGGCATCGTGGTCTGCGACCGCAATCATCTCCCCATAATTTACAACAAGTCGGCGGAACGCATGCTTAGGCTAACCGGCTCCGACCCGGCGGAAAAGCCCTTGTGGCAGAGCGTCTCCGACGATGACCTGTCGGATTTTTTCCGCGCGACTCTCGAGGGAGAAGAGACAGTCCACGACCGCGAGTTCGGCCTCGAGGCTAAGAGCGCGACCAGGCTCATCGCGGTATCGGTGAGCACCCTCGTGTCGCGGGGCCGAATCGAAGGCGCCATAGTGCACATGGAGGACATAACCGAGAAGCGGCGAAAGGAGGCCCAGCTGCGCAGGGCCGAGAGCCTAGCCTCCCTCACGACCCTAGCCGCAGGCGTCGCCCACGAAATCAAGAATCCCCTAGGCTCCCTTTCCATCCACATCCAGCTCATCCGGAAGGCCCTCATTGGCAAGGACGAGGTGGAGATACCCTTCCTCGAAAGGCATCTCGGCGTCGTGGACGAGGAGATCGACAGGCTAAACAAGATCGTCGTCGATTTCCTCTTCGCCGTCAGGCCCATGGACGTCCAGCTCCGCGAGTCCGATCCCGGCGAACTCGTTGCGGGGATAGCGGAGTTCATAAGGCCTGAGGCCGAACGCATGGGCGTCATGGTCGAGCTCACGCTCGGAGAAAACCTGCCCCTCGTCGCCCTCGACGTGCGGCTTATGAGGCAGGCGGTGCTCAACCTCGTGAAGAACGCCCTCGCGGCGATGCCCGGCGGAGGCAAGCTGCGCCTCTCGGCGGATCGCATCGAGGACGAATTAAGAATTTCCGTCGAAGACTCGGGCATGGGCATTTCCGAGGAGGACCTTCCCAAGATCTTCGAGCCCTACTTCACGACAAAGGAAAACGGCACCGGTCTCGGCCTTACTATCACCTTCAAGATAGTGCGCGAGCACGACGGGGAGATATCGGTCACCTCGCGTCCCGGACAGGGCTCGACCTTCATCATCAACCTGCCGATCCCCCAGAAGGAAAGGCGCCTCCTGCCTTACAATGGGGGCATCGCCGGCATAGCCGGTATGGCCGAGGGTGCGGACGGCCCTCACGAGACGGAGGAATAGATGCGCTTTACAATCGTCGTCGCCGACGACGAGAAAAATATCCGCGAGGGCCTCGCCGAGGCCTTGTCGCTGGACGGTTACCGCGCCCTCCCCGTCGCGGACGGCGAGGAAGCCCTCGCTCTCGTCGAATCCGGCGACGCCGATCTCGTCATTACCGATCTGCGCATGCCCAAGCTCGGCGGGAAAGATGTGCTTAAATCCGTCGCGAGCCGCTATCCCGGGCTGCCTGTAATAGTGCTTACCGGGCACGGCACGATCGAGGACGCGGTCGCCGCGATGCGGGCCGGCGCCTTCGACTTCCTCACTAAGCCCGTCAACCTCGACCATCTCTCGATCCTCGTGAAGCGGGCACTCGAGTCGAGGGAGCTCGCGCGCAAGAACCGTGAGCTCGAAGCCGAGGTAGAGGCCCAGCGCCTCTCGAGCTCTATCATCGGCCAGAGCGCCGAAATGAAGAAGGTCTTCGACCTCGTCCGTCGAGTGGCCCCCACCCGCGCCAGCGTCCTCGTCACCGGCGAATCCGGCGTCGGCAAGGAACTTGTGGCCGACGCGATCCACAATCTATCGCCGCGGCGCGACGGGCCCCTCATCAAGGTGCACTGCGCGGCCCTCGCCGAGAGCCTGCTCGAGAGCGAGCTCTTCGGCCACGAGAAAGGCTCCTTCACGGGCGCTCAGGCGCGCAAGCGCGGCCGATTCGAGCTTGCCGACAAGGGCACCCTCTTCCTCGACGAGATAGGCGAGATCAACCAGAACGTGCAGATAAAGATTTTACGCGTTCTCCAGGAGCGTAAATTCGAGCGCGTCGGGGGAGAGGATACCGTCGAGGTGGACGTGCGCATCATCGCCGCCACCAACAGGGATCTCAAGGAAGAGATCCGCAAGGGGAACTTCAGGGAGGATCTCTACTACAGGCTCAACGTCGTCAATATACGGGTCCCGCCCCTGCGCGAAAGGCGCGACGACATTCCCCTGCTGGCGATATCCTTCCTGCGCGAGTTCGCCGAGGAAAACGGCAAGAAGCTCGACGGCTTCGACCCGAAGGCGCGGCATGCCCTCTACGCATACCCCTGGCCCGGCAACGTGCGAGAGCTGCGCAATTCCGTCGAGAGCTCCGTCGTAATGGCGTCCAGCGGACTCATCGGAATCGATGACCTGCCGCCCAATGTTCGTTCGTCGGGCGAGGAAAGGGACGTTCGTGTGCCGGTAGGCTCCACCCTCGAAGAGGCCGAGAAGATACTCATCCGAGAGACCCTCGTCGCCCAAGGGGGAAATAAGTCGAGGACAGCGGAAGTGCTCGGCATAGGGAGAAAGACCCTCTATCAGAAGATCGAAGAATATGGGATCGAGGGGCCCCGGGCTAATGCTTCCGCGAGCGAAGCTCCCGCGCCGAGCGATCGAGACACGGAAGGCCAAGCCGTCGAGAGATCGAAGCCGTAATTGATTCGGAAGAGGGATTCATACCCCGCAGCTCGCTGCGAAAAGCGCTTCAAGAACGCGCGTTTCCCCTGCCCGCGGCGCGCCTTTCCTCGATCTCCACGAGAAGCTCTATTTCGGCGACGGTCGCCCTCGTTCGTGCGGCGATGAGATCGGCCGAGAAGCCGCGCCGATACAGCTCGAGGGCTTCCTCGCGCATGGTAATGCCTGGAACGACGGTTTTTGGAGCCACCTCGATCTCCGGCGCCTGACGCTGTCCGGCCGCGCTAGGGGCGGATGACCCAAGGCTCAGTGTAATCGGCGCCTCGTGGCCTGAGAGCGGTCCCGGCGTTTCAGCATCATCTGGATTTTTATCCGCTTCCGTCACTACTGGACGGCTCGCCTCCGGTACTATGGGGCGGCGCTTATTTAGCTTGGCATATACCTCGCGCTCCGTTTCCCGCAAATCGAGTTCCCTGCGCTCGACCCCGATCCTTCTGTCCACTTCGCCCAGAAGCTCGCGCAGGGCGACCATCCTGTCCTCGACAAGGGATACATTGCGATCGGCTGTCTCATTGAGCTCCAGCACAAGGGCCCTCGCCTCGACGCGCACGCCGGCTAGCAGACTATCGAGCTCTAGGTATCGCCTGACTTTCGCCCTGATGAGGAACCAGATCGCGAAAAGGCCAGCTATCTCGATCGCGGCCAGCAGGAAGAACTGCGCGGTCGCGCTCATCCGGACAAATCCACGCGGTTGCCAAGTGCGGGATCGCGCACGACCTCTCCCTTGGATTTCTGCCTCTGCTCTTCGTTCGGCCCTTCTTCGCTAGGCTGGCCGCCCTTCCCGCCCTGAGAGCGTGAATGTCCGGGATGCTCCTTGATCGCCCCGGTCCCGTCCTCGGGCTCCTCTGGACCGCGCATGGCGTCCTTAGACTCGATCTCCTTTTTCTGCACCGCCGCCCCTTGGATGGCGCTCTGGAGCGCAGGCCCGTCCTTCTCAATTGCCTGGTCGCGCCCGACCTGAGACATCTGCATGAGGAGAGTCTGGAGGTCAATCGGCCTTATGGGCATCGGGCGGCCCCTTTTTGAGGATATCGTCCTCTGGCTCCTCGTAGCGGGTCGTGCGGATCATCTGGTTCTCGAGGTAGAACGTAATGGCTTTCTGCTCGGTCTTGATGTCCTCTTTGACGTCCTTGATAACGAGCTTGACGCCGGGATATACGCGACTTGACGCGCTGATCCTGCCCTTGGTCTTGAGCCCATTGAGGTAGGACTGTATGGTCTCGATTTCCTTGGCGAGACCTCGGATCTCGGCGACGAGTTCCTCCCGGCGAAGGATATAGTCCTGGAGGATGGCCTCCTTATCCTCGGGCAAGCCCTTGCGCTGCTTTTTCGTCGCGCTGAGGGTCGCTATGTTCTTGTCGAACTCCTCCGCCTGTCGCTTGATGAGCAGAGCCTGGGCCTGAAGACCGTCCATCTTCTCCTTGCTCTTAGGGTCGTAGCCCACCTCGAGGATCGTCTCCGTTCCGCCCACCGGCGAGCCGAGGGTTTTCGCATTGATCTCCTCGCAGGCGCGGTACTTGCCGCCGACGATGGCCGCGCGCTTGCCCTGGCATATGATCTTCTTGTTCGCGACTATCGTGGTGTTGATGAGGCCGTCGGAAACGATGACGTTCTCGCCCGCTTCGACGGAAGTATTCTCTATGAACTTGCTCCAGATGTTCTTCCCGGCTTGCACTGTCCCTCCGCCCTTGCCGGCGACTCCCTGATGGATAATGATATCGCCCTCGGCGACGATCTCGCACTTGCCCACCGAGCCTCGAACCTCGATATTTCCGGAGGCCTTGACCGAGAAGCCGTCCTCGACGTTGCCCATCACTATGACCGTGCCGAGGAACATGACGTTGCCCGTGGTGAGGTCTACGTCCCCGGGGACGGTGAATATCTCCTCTACGTTTATCTTGCCGCTGATGAAGGTAACCAAACCGTTGATGTCGGCGATGAGAGTGGCTCCGTCCACGCCCATGTGGACGTTCCGCCCCATAGGCGTCGGCATGTCCTTGCCGTTGCGGGCTGGTATGACCTTGCCCGTGACGGTTCGGCCCGGCTGCCCCGGCTCCTGCGGAAGCTTACGCGCGAGAGGCTGGCCCGCAACAACGTTCTGGATAAGGCCTAGCTCCTTGAAGTTGACGCGCCCGTCGGCGGCCTCCTTTAGCTGGTGCCTGTTCTTATCCGTCTCGAAATTGTACTGAACGTATGAGTCCCTGCCATTCTGGGGTTTAGTGCCCTCGGCGACGAGGATAGGTTCGCGGTATCTGGGCTTATCCTCGAGCTCCTGGAGAGCGGCGTCCGACACACCGAGTATGATGCGATTATTCCTGAGGAAGGCGAGTACGGCGTCCTTGGAAAGATCGGCCCCGCCTGCTCCCGGCGGCGTAAGGATGACATAGCCCTTCATCTCCTGGTCCGTTATCTCGACAGTGATGAGAGCGTCGTTGGCGGGGTTGGAAATAAAGTCCCCGACGTGGACGTAGTCGCTGGAGGCCCGCTTGACGACTTCTTTGACGAGGGCTTCGTCGTATGCCCTCACCGAGCGGGACAAAAGCTTATCGAAGGCTTGGCGTTCGGTAACGCGCTTGCCCCTGCCCTGGGGCGAAGTGACTTTTATCAAAGCTCCGTCGGGGGACAGCCGCACGAAGCACTCGCCATCGACGTCTTTCGCCTCGACGCCGGGCGCCGACTCCACGAAGTCATCGACGACAGCGCGCTCCGAGGGCATCTCGACTTTCCGTTTTGCGGCGGCCGGGTAGGCGCGGATGCGCCAGGGACGCCGCCCCGCCCCCAGGAGGCCGGGCGTACCCCTCTCGAGAACCTCGAATTCGACGGTTTTGAGCGGCAAGCCCAGTTGGACCGCCGCGTCGGCGAGCGCCTCCTCTACGGAGCGGCCCTCGACGACGAGAGACTTCTTGGCGCCGTCCTCTTCGAGGTAGCGCCGCATAAGCGTGGCGATCTCTTGCAGGCCGAGAGTCGCGGCCATGGCCTTATAAGATTCCCTTGCGCAGATTAGTGAGCTTTGCCCTTAGGCGGAGGATCGCCTTCGTATGCAGCTGGCTCACCCGCGATTCGGTGACCTCGAGAACCTGGCCGATCTCCTTGAGCGTGAGGTCCTCGTAATAATAGAGGACGAGGACCTTCTTCTCTTTCTCAGGCAGTTCGGTGATCGCCTGCACGATTACGCGCTTGACTTCATCGCGCTCGACCGTCGCGTCGGGATTCATGCTCGAGGGGGATTCAATGCTCTCTCCAATCGATATCTTGTCGGTCTCGTCGCCTGAGTACCAGACATCGTTGAGCGACAGGACCGACGTACTCGATATCTTGAGCATCGTTTTCAGAAACTCGTCCTCGGAGACACCCATAGACGAGGCAATCTCGTGGTCGGAGGCGGGCCGTCCCAGCTTGGACTCGAGGCTCACGACGGCGTCCTCTATCTCCTTGGTCTTCTGACGCACCGAGCGCGGAACCCAATCGATAGAGCGCAGCTCGTCGAATATCGCCCCGCGTATGCGCGTGACGGCGTAGGTTTTAAATTTGACGTTCTTATCGGGGTCGAATTTCTCGATGGCATCGAGGAGACCGAACACTCCGAAGCCCACTAGGTCCTCGAACTCCACGGTGTTGGGCATGCTCGCCGCCACCTTGCCGGCCACGTATTTAACGAGCGGGGCGTACTGCCGTATGAAGGCGTCCCTGACGGCGGGGTCCTTCTTGGCCTTATAGCGGGACCAGAGTTCCTCTTCCGTCATCCGCTGAAGCGGGTTTTCGGTCATTTTCACTTACCCTTTCTGGTCGCGTTTGAGGATTGTTCGCACCGCTTGCGCGAGGGACGCGGGATCCAAGCCCTCTTGCCCCAGCCTCGACCCAGACGATCCTTGACTGGCATAGCTCTTTGAGGGGCTATTCGCCGCGGAAGAACCGCCGGAGCTGAATTCGGAGGCGGTAAAGGAGTCGCTAAAGCCCTCGAGATCGGGCAAGACATCGAGGTCCTCGAAGCCCGCGGAAGGACGGCGCCCCTTATCCAGGTTCGCGCCGACCGGCATGGCCGCTGCTGCCTCGGCGTCTCCGAACTCCGGATCAAGGAGGCTCGGCTCGTCAATGGGCGATAGCTCGGCTGCTTCCTCGTCCCGGGCCGGGTTTTCGTAGTCGCGCCCGGTGGAGAATGGTACCGGGCTTGCGCGGACCATCGGGCGCCTCGCTGAAGCTGCGCTCCGATCCTCTTCGTCGGCGAAGGACTCTGGCGAAGGCGCTTCGCCAGGCAATACTATATCGACGAGAGAGCCCTTTTCCGGCTCGTCGCCGCTCAATGCATCGACATCAACGGCTTCTTCGCCGCCGTGAACTAGGCCTGGAACTAGGCTTCGCAGGAGCAGGACACCGCCATATACTGCCGCGCCTATGAAAAAGCCGCCAATACTAGCGCGGAACACCAAAGTGAGGAATCCAACCCCGGCGACGAGACCGACGAGGGCGGAGAGCGTTACCGCCGAGCCGGCAGCGACGAGAGAGACTCGCAGGTCCTTATCCACCGTCTCCGGTCCCTCCTCTCCGCCTAAGAGTAGGCTAAAATCCCGACCCTCGTCAAGTTCGGGCCTTCTGGGCGAATCGGCTTCGACATGAACTCAGTCCTTTCCGAATAATTTTTTTATGAACCGGCCGATGCCGGGATCGTCCGCGAAATCCGTCTTCTCGATGCGGCTTACAAGATGAGCGACCGAGATCGCCGCCTTGGACCTCGGGTCCTGCGTTATGAAGGGCTTCTGGCGGAGCACCGACGCGGGGACTATCGGGTCATCGTAGATGCAGCCGAGGTACTCGACCTTGAGGTTGAGGAATTGGCCGGAAATGTTTATGATCCTCTCAGCGACGCGCCTGCCCTCCGTTACCGTCTTCACCCTGTTCACGACAAGCTTTAGGCCGATGTTGAGGTTGTCGATTTCAGTCGCGATGATCTTGATGATGCCATAGGCGTCGGTGATGGCCGTTGGTTCGGGAGTCGTCACGATGATCGCGTCGTCCGCCGCGGCTACAAAGCCGAGGACGTTGGCGGATACGCCGGCCGCAGTGTCTATTATGACGATATCGGCCTGCGAGAGGGTATACAGCTCGCTGATAAAGCTCTGCCTCTCCTCGTCGGTTAGGTTGGCGATTTTCGAGAAGCCGGAGGCCCCCGCCACAATCTGTATGCCGTATTCCGTGTCCAGGATGATTTCGCGCATCGTTTTTTGCTTGCGGATCACATGGTACAAGTTGTACTTAGGGATCATATTGAGCATGACGTTGACGTTCGCGAGGCCGAGGTCGGCGTCCATCACGATAACCTTCTTGCCTAGCTTCGCGTAGGCTATGGCGAGGTTGACCGAGAGGTTGGTCTTCCCCACTCCGCCCTTGCCCGAGGCGACGGCGATGATCCGCGTTTTCTTCGCGCGCTCAGGCGCAGCGGCCTCTCGCCTATCGACGATAGGGGACCTCTTTCCCATGATTTCGCGAAGCGCTTGCGCCTGATCTTCCATTTTCAGCTCCAATCTTGTCGAGGGCCTCCGCGCGGCCCGGCTGCTGGGTCGGGCATCCGCCCGCCCTCCGATTCCTCCGGCCCCTCGCCGTAGCGCGCCTCAAGGCGCGGGCGGTCGACGCGGAAGCCCTCCAGGTTCATCAAGAAACGCGTTACGCGAGCGCGTTCTATGTTCTGCGGCACCGACTGGCCGTTCGTAATGTATGAAACCGGCTTCCCGCGCTCGGCCAGAGCCGAGATCGCGTTGCCGATCCTATTTGTCTCGTCGAGCTTTGTGATGACGATCGCTTTGTAATCGAAAGGCTCGAACTGCCTCATGATTTGCACCATATCGCTCGCCTTGGTCGTGGCGGACAGCGCCAAATGGGTCTCGGCGTTTGGCCCGCAGGCCGCGAGCACTCGCTGCATTTCCGCGAGGCGTACGGCGTCCCGAGGGCTCTTACCCACGGTGTCCACGAGGACGAGATCGGCGTCGGAGTGCATCGCTATCGTCTTTCGCAAGTCCTCGGCCGTTTCGACAAAGGAGACGGGCACGCCCATGATGCCGCCGTATGTCTCTATCTGCTGGCGAGCGCCGATGCGGTAATTGTCGATGGTTATCATTCTGACGGACTGGGGCTTTCCGCTTCCTATGCCGACGGCATGTATCGCCGCGAGCTTGGCTATCGTCGTCGTTTTGCCCACCCCCGTAGGCCCGACGAGGGCGAGTATCCTAGGCTTCGGTCCCTCGGGGCCCCGCCAAAGGCGTATGGAATCGCCCACCCACTCGAGGGCGGCGGACTCGGCCTCTTCGACGTCGCCCAAAGCATCGAGGGAAAAGTCCTTGCGTAGCCGCGAGACCGCCTCTCGCCGAAAGGATTCCGTGAAATCGTTGAGCGCAAGTAGGGCGTCGATGCGACGAATCGTCTCGTGATCCTCGGCTTCCGCGGCGGCGGCGGGCCTCTCGTCAAGCCTGTCCCTGATCCCCTTAATCTCCGCGAGAACCTGCTGGAGGGCCTGGTCGGCCTTGGCCTGTGCGATTATCTTGCGCTTCTCCTCCTCGAAGTCCTGCTTGGGCGCGCTCTTGGCTTCCGACGGACGCTCGGGCCTGATATATCCCGTCACCTCGACGCCCTCCCTCGCGAAAAACCCTAGGAAGCCGCCCATCCTGACCGTCTTGTGGGAAAGGACCTGCGCCGAGTCGCCGTACTTCGCTCGGATCATGTCGAGGGCCTCGCTATGCGAAGACGCCAGTTCGGAAAAGTATTGCATCGCCTAACCTTCCACTTTTATCTCGCCGACCGCCTCCACGCGGGCGTCGGCCACGATTTCCGGAACTGAGAGAACCACAAGATCAGGCAGCTCCCTCTCCGTGCTCGCCTTTACGAGGGCGCGGGCGCCTTCGGAGCAAAGCACTATGGGGAGCCATCCCTTTTGCTGAACCGCAGACACCGCCTTCGTGAGCGCCTTTATCCATTGTCGCTGTAGGGTCGGCTCTAGGGCCGCGACGACGCCGCCCGGCGTATCGACCCTGCTGTCGATGATCTTCTGCTCGAGCGAGGCTTCTATAGTGAGGACGCGGAGGGTCCTTTCCTGGTCCTCGTATTGGAGACAGATCTGCCTGCCGAGGGCCTGCCTGCATTTTTCGGCCAGGAAGACGGGGTCCTTCGTGACGCCGGCGTAATCGGCGAGCGTCTCGAGGATCACGACCATATTGCGAACCGATACCTGCTCGCGCAGAAGGGCCTGGAGCACCTTTTGGGTCTCGCCGAGGCTGAGGCGCTTGGTCGTATCCTCCACTACCGCCGGATAGTCTTTCTTGAGGGCGTCGAGAATGGACTGCACTTCCTGGCGGCCCAGGATTTCAGCTGCGTGCCTCTTGATGATATCGGTGAGGTGGGTCGCGATAATGCTCGGCGCATCGACGACCGTGTAGCCGGCGCGCTCGGTCCTGTCCCGCTGGTCCTCGGCTATCCAGAGCGCGGGCAGGTCGAAAGTCGGGTCCCGCGTCTTTTCCCCGGGAATGTCTTCGGTCACCCCGCCCGGGTTGATCGCGAGGTAGTAGCCGAGACGGATGAGGCCTCGGCCGACTTGAACGCCGCGCAGCTTGAAGCAGTATTCGGAAGGTTCGAGGCGCATGTTGTCGATGATCCTGATGCGCGGCACGACGAGGCCCATGTCCAGGGCGCTTTCCTTGCGAATGCGCGTTATGCGCTCTAATAGATCCGCGCCCTTGTCTTTGTCCACGAGCGGGATCAGCCCATAGCCCAGCTCGAGGCTGATGGGATCGAGAGGGACTACCGGCGATAGGTCCGAAGGGGTTTCCGATTTTTTGGAACCAGCGGCGGCCGTCTTGGCCTTTTCCCCGTCCGCCACCTGTTTGCGCGCCAGCCTCACGCCGACGAAGGCGAGAAGGGCCGCCATCGGGACGAGCACGTACCAGGGGAAGCCCGGAAGCAGAGCGAGTATCATGAGCACCGATGCGCCGATTATGTACACCTTCGCGTACTGCGAGAACTGCGTCGTCACGTCGCTGCCGAAGGTCCCCTTGGAGTTAGCCCGCGTGACTATGATGCCCGTCGCCACGGAGACGAGCAGTGCCGGGAGCTGGGTTAGGAGGCCATCGCCTATCGTCAGCCTCGTGTAGGTCTGTATGGCGGTGTTGAAATCCTCTTTATGGAGAACCATGCCGATGATGAAACCGCCGACGAAATTGATGATCGTGATGAGTATGCCGGCCTTGACGTTGCCTGAAATGAATTTGGAGGCGCCGTCCATCTGTCCGTAAAAGTCGACCTCGCGCTGAACCTCGCCCTTTCTGTGTATCGCCTCTTCCTCCGTGATCGAGCCGGAGTTGTACTCGGCGTCTATGGACATCTGCTTCCCCGGCAGTCCATCCAAGGTAAAGCGCGCAGCCACTTCGGCGATGCGTGTGGCGCCCTTCGTGATTACAATCGCCTGCACTGCGATAATGACAATGAAAATAATGAACCCGATGACAAGGCCGTCCGCGCCGCCCGTACCCACTACGAAGGAAGCGAATGCCTTGATCATCTTGCCGTCGAAGGTGGAGCCCTTCGATAAGATGAGCCTCGTCGTCGAGATGTTCAGGGCCAGCCCGAAAACGGTCGTCACGAGGAGTATCGTCGGGAAAATCGAGAACTCGGTAGCTTTTTTCGTATAGAGGACGATGAGGAGGATCAGTACGGCGAGTGTCATGTTAAAGGCGAGGAGAGCGTCGAGCAATACCGTCGGTACGGGTATGATGATCATTAGTATGACGGCCACCACGCTGACGGCGACGACCAAATCCGAGGGACTGCCTATGAGATTGTTGCGCACAAGGCGCTGCGTGTCAGCCATTCCCTTCCCCCCCCGCTGCGGTCATTGCGCTACGCTCCTGCGCCCGCGAAGGCCGCGGCCTCGCGCGCCTCGCCCTCGGTGCCGTATATATGGGCGAGGACGGCCGCGATGGCCTGATAGTACTTCTCCGGAATCGCGTCCCCGATCTCGACCTCCGCGTAAAGGGCCCGCGCGAGAGGCCGGTTCTCCACAAGCGGGACACCGCTCTCGACCGCGATACGCTTGATTCTTTGCGCGACCTCGTCCGCCCCCTTGGCAGTGACTGTCGGCGCGGCCATCCTATCCCTATCCCACTCGAGCGCTATGGCGAAGTGAGTCGGGTTCGTGATGACGACGTCGGCTTTAGGTACGTTGGCCGCCATATTCCTCGACAAGAGCTCGCGCATGCGCTCCCGGAGGCGGCTCTTTACCAAAGGATCCCCCTCCTGCATCTTGCGCTCTTCCTTCACCTCTTCCTTGGACATCTTGAGGGATTCCATGTACTGCCTACGCTGGAAAATATAGTCTGGCACGGCGAGCGCGAGCATCGCCACCGCCACCTCGATTACCAGTCGCATCGTGAGCGAGAATATGAAGATTACCGTCGGCCAGAAAGGCCCCTCGAAGAGCCTGCGCAGTTTGTCGAACTCGCCCTGTACGGTGAAGAAAGCTATGAGGCCGATGATGACAATCTTAATGATCGATTTGGCTAAGTTGAATAGGCCATCGATCGAGAATAGCGTGCGCTTAAAGTATTGGCCGAAGCGAGGCACGATCTTGGAAAAATCCGGCGTGATAGGTTTGGCCGAGAAGACAAAACCGACTTGGAGAACGTTGGAGAATATCGCGCCGACCACGGCCACCGCGGCGAGAGGGAGGGTGAGCCTGGCGAAATAGGAAAAAAAGGCCGCCACTATCGGACCCGAGTCGCCTACGATGTCGGACTTCCCGACGAGGCCCAGGTAAAAGATGAGCATCTCGCGCATAGTGCGCACATAATAAGGCCCGAGGAGGACGAGGGTCAGCGCCGGGAATAGTAGGCCTACCGCCCCTATCAGCTCCTGGCTCTTGGCTACCCGTCCTTCTTCCCGCGCCTTCCGGAGCTTGGTCTCTGATGGTTCCTCGGTGCGCCCTTCGTCCTCGGCCGCGAACCATTGTAGATCGATGCTGCCGGGATCCTTCGCGGCTAGCGCGTGCAGCCCTTCGCGCTCTAGCTTAAGCTTAAGCTCGCGCTCGCGCTCGCGCTCAAACGCGGTCACATCTTGCCCCCGACCAATATACCAAGATCGTCGAAGCTTGCGTCGATGAGATGCGAGAAGGCTTCCATCATAAAGGGCAGAGCGGAGAGCATTATGAAGTATGTTACCGCGAGGGAAATGGGAAAGCCCTCGGTAAGGAGATTCATTTGAGGGGCGGCCTTAGACAAGAGGCCCATCGCGACCGATACGATGAAAAGCGTTCCGAGTACGGGCATGGAAAGGATAAGGGCCTGCTGAAACAGGGCTCCCGTAGCGTTCATAAGGAAGTGAATGATGCCATCGCGGCGATTGACTAGGTCTATCGCACGCATCGCCTTAAAGGAACCCTGTACGCCGATGAGGAAGAGCCTTTGGAAGCCCGATGTCGAGACAAAGATGAACATAGCTATTAGGTTGAGGAACTGCCCCATAAGGGGGAGCTCGACTTCGGCGAGAGGGTCATAAGTCTCCGATGCGCCGAAGCCGATCTGCAGAGAGAAGAACTGCCCCGCGGTCGTGAAGGCGGAATAGACGATCGACAGGAAAAAGCCCATGACCAGACCTATCATCGCTTCGCCAACGAGGAGGAGCGCGTAGGCCATGCCGTCCTCGGGGACGGGGTAACCCGCTGCCTTTACCGAAGGAAAGACAAGAGCGGCTACAAAGCCCGCAAGGCCTATCTTGGCGACTTGAGGCACGCCTTGTCCTGATAGCAGAGGAGCCACTTCTATCATAGCGATGATCCTTATCGCTATGAGCACGAAGAGGTTGAAATCGGCGAAGGGCCAAGACATTATTTCTGCCTCACCTGGCCATCTGCGGAATCATCGCGAAGAGCTCTCGCGTGTATTGCTCGAGACTCCCGAACATCCATCCGCCCAGAAGGGCGAGAACGAGCATGATGGCCACTATCTTGGGCACGAAGGTAAGGGTCTGTTCCTGTATCGATGTGGTCGCCTGGAATATCGATACGATGAGGCCCACGACCATCGCGACGAAGAGCACGGGGGCGGCCAAAATCAGTATTTCGAAAACTCCGCCTCTCATGAGGGAAACGGCGTCGCCGGTGCTCATTCCGCCCCCCTCAGAAGAAGGACCTCACGAGCTGCTGGGTGAGGAGACCCCATCCATCGACGAGGACGAATAAGATCAGCTTGAACGGCATCGATATCATGACCGGCGGGAGCATGATCATTCCCATGGACATAAGAATCGAGGATACGACCATATCGATAATAATGAATGGAATATACAGGAGTATGCCTATTTTGAAGGCTACCGTGAGTTCGTTGAGAATGAAGGCCGGTACGAGGACGTAGGTGGGCACGTCGGCCAAGGTGTTGGGTTTGGGGAGGCCGCGCATCGACATAAATAGACGGATATTCTGCGGACTTGACCTCATCTGATTGTACATAAAGACACGGAAGGGTTTCTCAGCCGCGAAATATGCCTGCTCAACGCCGATCTTGCCGTCGGAGAGGGGCTTTAGAGCATCGTTGTAAACGGTCTGGAAGGTCGGCCACATGATGAAGACCGTTAGGAAAAGTGAGATACCCATGAGGACTTGGCTCGGCGGTACCTGCTGGAGCGAAAGAGCCCGCTTCACGAAGTCGAGCACGATGGAAATGCGCAAGAAGCTCGTGATAAGGATGAGTATGCTCGGCGCAAGCGATAGGGCCGTAAGGAGAAGGAGAAGCTGAACCGAAAAGGCTACTTCCTGTCCCGTGCTCGGGTTTCTCACGCGCAAGTCGACGAGTGGCACTAGAGGCACTGTCGTGGGCAGGCCCGAAGTCGGGCGCACGCTCGATCCAGAGGAGCTAGGCTTGGCGCTCGATGAGGGGGCCGAAGGCGACGGTGCGAAGGCCGATATCGCTGAGTTCGGCGATTTGACGGCCGAGGCTGGAGGCGCTGCAGTTTGGGCTTTAGCCGCCGCCAGCGGAACAATCGCGAGCGCCAGAGCCATCGCCGTCAGCCTAAAAAACCTCCCGCGCTTTCCCATGGCGGCCTTCAGAATTTCCTTAGCCTTTCGCGCTGGCCGGCGAGAAAGTCTCCGTCTCGGCGTTGCTGCTTGGCCCCGGCCTTGCGGCGCCCGCCTAAAAGCCCCGCGAGCATGTCTCCGAAATCCAGCCCCGCGCCCGATTTGGAAGACATCGGCGACATCGCGGCCTCTAGGGCGAGCGTGTCGATAAAGTCTTTGTCCTCGACCTCGGCTACAAGCGATATGGCCGCGTCCGTCGCGCCGATGAGATAGGCCTTCGATCCCAGAGCTATTACATGGAGCGCTTTGCCCGGACCGAGCGAGGTGGACGCCAGTATCTTGACCGACGAATCGCCTGAGACCTTTGGCCGCGACAGTTTTTTCATGAAGCGGTAAATGCCATAAATCGCAGCCAACACCAATGCCAGCACGACGATCATACGGAGGAAATATGCGAGTGTAGTTGAACCGGCCGTGTTATTCACGGCCTTCGCCGGCGCGCCTGAGTCGCCTAAGGAGAGAGTCGTCTCGTCTACCGAAGCAGCCGTCCCCACGGCATTTCCGGCGGCGGGCTGCGCAATGGCTTCTTTGCCTTGCGCACTCGCGACGGCCCCCGACCCCAGCGCCATTACGGCACACAGGACGAGTGCTATGCGTTTCAAAGACCCCTCCCAAATTCAGTCTATATTTTACTGCATTGGGAGGCTAAACGCAATAGCTATTTAACAGAAGGGCAAAATTTTAGCCGAAGGCCTAGGAGCCTGTCGGGCTTGAGACCGCCGAATTTACAGTTATTGATGGGGAAGATAGAATCGGGGAATGGCACCCCGATTCAAACCCGTTGACCGGGAACAAGGACTGCTCCTCCCCTATG
>Ga0182027_10000269_pt1 | contig 89449 bp, 160 predicted proteins | sample 712E1DmetaG_FD_121300 | JGI IMG/M metagenome (GOLD analysis project Ga0182027, IMG submission 121300) | Permafrost microbial communities from Stordalen Mire, Sweden - 712E1D metaG (Illumina Assembly) | ecosystem: Environmental > Terrestrial > Soil > Wetlands > Permafrost | place: Sweden... | reverse complement strand
AATACCTTCCCATTTCAAGCAGCGGTCAAAGATTTCTGATTTTGACATGCTTTCGATTTGGCTGTCCTTCGATGTATCATTCTCGTCATCTAGGCCGAGTTGCTGTCTAACACGAGACATGACGGCATGAGAATAATTGGTGCTACTTTTTGCCATTTATTGTTCCTCCTTCCATCCTTCTGCTTTCTTTCTATAGTATTCTGCATCTTTGCGTGCTTTCCAGTTTGCCTTAATGGATATTACAGTGTCAGGATAGTTGCTATCATCATATTCAACACTAAGGCATTTCCCTTTCTTTGGAGTGTTAAACCAGAAGTACGCAAAACCATCCGGACTTTTGAACGTGACGTCAGCGTGCTTTGACTGTACAAATAGGTCACTTTTTACTATCTTTGCCATAATTACTTCTCCTTTAACTTGGTGGAGCGAAATCGCTCACTTTATAGCCAGCATCGCCAGGTACTTCATCAACGGCCAAGTCTGCATCAACAATGGGAGTTACTTCGTGCCACCCGAAGAAATATTTTGTCCTCTTAATCATCTTTTTGGATGCTGTATTCGTTTGAAGTGCAACCCATAATCCAGGGATACTATGGTTGCGGTATTCTACAGATATGCTTCTGTGCTTTACCGGTGTATCAAACCAATATATGTTAAAACTGCCCTTGTCATCTACCAATAATACATCAGGTTTTTCTTTAGGTGCTTTGAATCCATTTCCTTTCTGTATTGCAAGATATCCACGAACGCTCCATTTCATAATTATTTCTCCTTATTACTAACTTGGTAAACTTCCATTTTTGTATCGCTGACTTTCTTGTAGACTAAGATTAGACCATGGAAATCAACTTGATAGAGTTTGTTGATTTCCATCTTAGGAAAGTCTATATCTACTTCGAAGTCATTAACTCGGACTACACCAACATTGTTTGCCATTCCGCCTCCTTATGTATTTACTCGTCATCCCGGAAGAATTTCTTCCATGTTGATTTGAAAACTTCTTCGTCAAGAAGTGCTTTGGCAAGTAGTTCACGGATTGTCCAGGTGGCTTCATTTCCTGCTCCAGTACCGAGAATGAAGCTTGAATTACTATTCATTAAACTATTGATGAGTTCTGGCCTTGTTTTTGGTGGTACTTTTAATTCTTTTGACATATTTCACCTCCTTTTTACTTCATTCTTGCAAATCTAATTACCCAAAATGCTGCGACAAGAAACGGTATAGACAAACCTATTGTCCACTTCCACAATGAAAGCATAGCGGAAGCTCCAATACCGCCAAGCAAGATAATAGCTATTGTACCCATAACTATTCTTGCCTGTCTTAGTGTGTGCTCTCTTGTTGCCATTTTAGTATGTCTCCTTGAAATGCACTTCGAAATGCCGTGGTCCAGCAGGTGTCTTTATGAATATTGCCGTGGTATTGTTGTCTAGTACACTTGTCTTGATTAATGCATCTTTTACTTCATACTCACCACAACCTGGAGGAGCTGATAATCCTGAAATCGTTGCTCCTTCTATCTCACCGTGGCCTATTTGTATTTGAACCCACCTTGCTAGATTTGCCTTTAGTGTGTCTTTTGACATTTGATTTTACCTCCTTTTTCCTTCTTAATATCATTATTGCACATGTATCAGGAGTGCTTGCTAAGTATCGACCAACTATAGTAATCACTTCACGGCGTGTACTAACAACAGCCGTTTTATCTTCTGTATTGGTTTTTAGTTCAATTAGATAGCGTTTCATTTTGTTAACCTATCGTTACTCCCCTCTTTAATGTGTGTCCCACATCTTGGACACTGATACTCTGTTATCGCAGGTGTGAATATTCGGCCACACTCGCATCTATACTTCTCTTTGTGGCGTTCAAGATATTCCTTAAATATGTCGTTGTTAGTCATTGTTTCTCCTTAAGTACTATCTCTGGTACAAGGATTATAAAGTCTTTTGCCGGCAGGTATGTATTCCAACCATAATTTGGATGGTCAGCGTATTTCAATAGTATGCCAGTAAGTACCATATCTGTATTAATTAACCTGCCAGTTTCTCCCCAATCTTCATCATCAGATTTCGTTACTATTTCATACTGTCCTATTGGCACTTTTATCTGCATGCCTACATCAAAGAATAGGATTTCACGGTAGCTGATTGTCGCTTCAGATAGTGTTGTTGGTAACTTACTTGGGTGTGATTCTTTTACATACTGTATTGCGGATTCATCATCAACGGCATAAAACATGTATTCACCGTCATGTCTATCTGACCATACTGCGAGATATATCTTACCGTCTGGTATTGGGTAAAGTCCATTAATACCTTCACCATTGCTGTTTAGTTCACGAGTCTTTTCAAGATTATCCATTTTACTCCTTCTTTTCTGTATCTTCTTTTTGCCCAGATTTATAGTGCTGGGTTGGAAAGTACTCTATGTATCCACATAGAATGCAAGACTTATAGTAACCATCTTCGTCTCTGTCGATGATTAAGTCACCATGACAGCGCGGGCATGCTTTGAATCTCCACTTCTTATCCAATGTATTTTATTCCTTCTTTCTAAAGGAATCGAACAATTCGTTTGACTCCTTTATCTGTTTCTTTTGATCTTCTGTTAGACTTGAATTACCGCATGCTGCACAGCAACCAAGGTGGTCAGGATTACCACTCATTATTATTACCTTGCCGCAAGCAACACAGATTAGACTCATTTTATCCTCCTATCTTAATCTTCTTAATAGTCTTATTCGGCAAGAGGGACGTCAGTTCCACGATTACGGCTGGCTCCACACGCGAAGGGAAGATCTCTAGGGCTATTCGACTTAACCCTACGCCAGTTTCCCTTGACGTTGCCCTCTTACTAAGATAAATGTGGCGAAGTACCTTCCGGGCTAGAGTACCGGCCGATAGGGAGGTTAGGCAAGGAAAGAGCACCAGAAACTCTTTGCCATACTCACCAGCCACAGGTTACCCAATGTTAATCACTCCTTCTTAATATTGCTCCATTCTCGCTGTTCCGGTTCAAGCCAAGCGATCTTCAGTGCATTGAATATCGACACTTCTGTTTCACCAGCAATAAGTTCTTGTGTTACTGGGTTTGTAAAGCCATATTGGGAAAGCTTGAATCCCTTCTGGTTTGCAAGTACTCGGCAACCAATGTTGAAATCCTTTGAACCAGTAAAGTGCATGATTGCTGCACCCCAAAGCTTAGAAGAAGTCAATGTTACGTCGATTGGTATACCTCTATATGAGAAGTTCCATTTCACTTTGTCACCGGTTAGCTTCATGGAATTCATTATCTTATAGAACTCCTCATCAGGTCCAGCAACGACAATATCAATGTCATGGACGACTTGAGCTTTTCTACGAATAGACCCACAGACTAAGATTTTGCTGACATGAGGCTTTAGTTTGGCAATAACCTCGTCTGCAACAGACTGTGCAAGAACTACATCTACCATATTCATTTCTCCTTTATTTATGTACCCATCTCTAACCACCAAGATTAGTTGATGGTTAGAGTCGATACATAAAGTCATTTCATGGTACTGCACCGCAGAACGCCTCTCGACTTCATAACACTAAAATTTACTCCACTCCATTTCACAACTCGACTTCAATACATTGCATTCCGCTTCAAACCAAAACAAGCCAAGGCACCACTCGACTTCAGAGCAGCTAACTCCACATCAAACCTCGTCTTCAATACATCTCAGGACACTGCATCCCAGAACAGTCCACCCCTCGACTACATTTCATGCCCGGTCATTTCAGCCCACCACAATTCTCGACTCCAATGCAGAACACTCCATGACAACTCTCGACTCCATGTCAGCGCAAGCCAACTCACGCCACATCACCCCTCGACTACGATTCATTGCGCACCACTCCACTTCTTTTCTCGGCTTCAGGTCTGTACATAACTGACCTCGACTTCAACCGACACCACCCCATAGCTCGGCTTCATTCCATTTCTACTAAGCTCACACCACGCCACAACAGCTCTCGCCTTCAAACCACAACAACTCAAACCTCGACTGCATCTCAGATCAAATAATCTCATTGCACTCAAGCTCTCGACTTCATGCCAAATCATTTCACAGCAGACCACAACTCGTCTTCAAAGCATTACTGTGCAAAGCATTACTCGACTTCATTTCAGCACGCTCCAATTCACTCCACCACTCGACTCCACTTCATGCCAAATCATTGCACGCAACTCTGTTCTCGACTTCAATTCACGACAGTACAATTCATGTCACCTCTTTTCTCGGCTTCGTTTCTTACCAGGGCATTTCGTTCCATACCTCGTCTCCAGCACGCTGCCAATCAATACAACCCACATCGCGACTTCATTTCATGACACTGCGTAACAAAACACAACAATTCATTACTCGACTCCATTCCACGCAATTTCACATCTCGGCTTCAATTCACTTCATACCACCGCGCTTCGCCACACTTCTCGACTTCATTGCAGTACAGACCATTTCATGGCTCGACTCCGATTCATGGCACCTAAAATCATATCATGTCTCCAACCCACCGCAGCACCAGCCATGGCACTTCTCGACTCCAGTACGCATTATTTCATGTCGGCACTCGTCTTCATTACACGACATTCCAAAACGAATCATTACCGTACAGTTCTCGACTTCACCACATTTCCCGTCAAAACACGCCACCACGGACCTCGACTTCAGCACCTTTCAACTCGTGTCATTACATTTCTCGACTCCAAAACAAACCATAACAATTCATACCAACTCACAACAAAACTCGGCTTCAAAACGACGCAGAACATAACACCACTCGCCTTCACAACAAGTCATCCCTGTCCAATGCGACTCTCGACTCCAATACTATTCCACTCGCGACTTCATCACAATTTCATATCAGTGCATGTCTCGACTTCAATGCACTTTGATTCTCGACTACATCTAATAATCAACATTAGTGGTCAGTACCTTTATCGTTTAGTGATCTATCTGATATAGACTTGGAAGATTCCATTTCAACCCTGTGTTGTGAATCATTAGTATCCGATTTTAATCGATCGCTGTAGTTCTTTTCAACCGTTTCAAGCCGTTTTGTCAGCTTAACATCATATGCTTTTAGGTCTACCAATTCCTGTTTTAGCCTCTTCATCTCACCGATGTTAGCAAGAATCGACTCAATTATTTCTTCTTGCGTTGGTGTTATCATTGATACAGTTTCTTTGGGCTTTTCAGGCATTTGACCAACAAGTTCCTCTACAGTCTTGTAGTAATCCGGTGTTACTACCTTTTTAGGCTGCTCTTGAACTGCCACTTGTTCTTTTACGGTTGCCCTTTTCTCTGGCTTTTTAATCTCAGTAACCGCACTGGTAAGTTCATCTACAACTTTATAATAGAGATCACGTGCTTCTTCTTCACTTAGTATGAAACCGGCACCCACTAGACCTTGTCGAAGCTCAAGATAGCTATAGCCTTGATTAGTTTTAAGGATTGACACAGCTGCATCATGGATTTCAACGTTGGTCTTTGGATTACCCATTTTGCGCAACTTTGGTACTATTATGTCTGTACCTTTGTTGATTAGGTCTAGCATTTCACCTACTGCGTCCATTATACCTTCATTGAACCTAAAAGCACGTACTGCATCTTCCTTTTGCACTTCAGTGACAAATTTGCGCAGAGTAAGATTTCGATTTGCTGGTATCTTGTAGAGCTTATCCACTACAGACCTCAATACTGTCTTGTTAATTTGTACCATATTCTTTTCCTCCTTTTAGAGCTATTTTGCTAGCCTGCTCATCAATGCCTATCAACCTAAATGATTGATAGGCATTGTCAATAGGTTAACTAATCAATGGCTTAGACTACTTCGGTGATTGTATACTCGTAGCGACCCCAACCTTGGGAACGTTCCTGGCCGAGTCCATGAACACTACCGTAATCAAACATGGTAGTAAGAATATCATCTGTGATTACGCCGTCGTTGAGTACATTAAGCCGGAATTTCAATGATGGTTTAATTAGGTAGTCAATGTACTTAATGGTAGATCGCGGTCCATGAATGGTCATAATCTGGATAAAGCGTTCTTCGGTACCATCGACCTCTGTTCTACCAAGATAGATAACGTCAGTCATGACATATACCTTATTCGCAACCTTAGCTTTAAGAGCAGTCATGCCCTTATCTTCCTCGCCGTCTTTTGGTTCTTTTCCACTAGGAATAAGACTCTTAACTTGAGTTGCGCAGTCTTTTAAGTGACCGCGAATGCACCGGCCTTCGTAGTATAGGCCACTTTTGTCCCGGCAGAAAGTTGCGTAACCAAACTGAACTTCTTCAGTATCTTTGTCTACGGGTATTCCAATCTTAGATACTACGACATCAGCAAGTTCCGGGATTGGAACAAAATTGACCGGTGGTTTCTTTGGCATTCTATTCTTGAGCATTAACTCAATTTCTTCCTTTGTTTTAGGAAGCGACGCTGCGAAGTGCCCGGTCATCGTGAGTTCCACATCGTACTTTCTCCACATTTGTTTCACCTCCTTTTTAGCGTTTGTTACCTTTGTTTCCTTTACCATGTTATTCACCATCCTTTGAGCTACCAGTATTTCTAGTGTGCTCATTAATACCTACCATATAGGTTGATAGGTATTATCAACACATCAGTGTGGATTATTTAAGAATGATTCAAACCATGCTTTGTCTATTGATCTCCACTCAGCCGCATTTTGACAGCCTTGTCGTTCTATTCTATGCGTCTGTAACCAGTATCGTAATAGACTACGGACCAATCTATTCCTACCGGCGGCGATCTTTTGGTCATCATTTGGCTTGCGCTTGTCGGATTTCTTTTGTGTGTAAGAACGATAAGCGATTTCTGGTCTAATAAGGTAACCAACATGCGCTACTAAACAAGGCGTAGAATGCCAATCACCGTCTAGCATTACCTTTGCTATATCAACTTTTACTTGTGTCTGCGTCACGAACTACCTCCGATAATACTTTGATAACTCTATTAATCTTGCGAATAAATGCAAGGTCGAATGGCGCTAATGCATCATGCTTTCTACCATCGTATATGATAGAATCTAGTGCCTTATTGAATTTCTGCCGGGGTGTTACCTTAACAGACTTACGTTTTCCATCTGGGTCAATACCTAACCTGTCTATATTGTCTGAATAAGCCTTGTTTATTACATCTGATTGTTTCTTTTCACTGCTCTGTTTTGCCACAACATCATTTACAAGACTTGTAAGTTCACTTTGTGTAAGGCGTGCTTCATAACAAAGACCGGCAGCTTTGAATAGTGGCTTGTCTTGATGTATTCGTGAGAGCAATGTCAGCTCTGTTTGTGTCAGCTTGTTAGCATTTTTGAATTCCATTTTTAGAAGCTTATTCTTAGCTTCCAGTGCATTTAGCTGATTCTCAAGTGTTGAGTATTTTACGTTCATTACGTTTGCTGCTACTGGTAGTGAATACACACCCCTTTGGTAAAGTACCATAGCTCCTGCATACCGCTCAGCAACAGGCGGATATTGTTCAGATTCAAGCATGTTTGACTCATATATGAGCGATAGGAGAATTGCGTCGGGTAATTCGCCAGTAACAAAGTATAAGTCTATTTCAGTGTGTTCTGCTACTTTGTGGGCTTGAAACCTGTGGTTACCACTAATTATTACATACTTCTTTGCATTCTTAGGTTTATGAACACAGATTGCCTCGAAGTCAACACCGTCAATCATTTTAAGAGCATAATTGTTGACAATCTCTGGATTTATTGATACAAAGCGTGCATTATTCTTAAGGGATGCTTCTTCATCGATTTCGGTGATTGGTACAGTTTCTTTAAAGACAAAGCCTAAACCGTGTCTTCTAAGGAATTGTTCGTATTTTCCACTTCTCATATTACCTCCTTTTTATTTTCTAGATTGTAAGTACTCTAGTTTTCCCTCCTTTTAAGCTATTCTTACTAATGTGCTCATCAATAACCACCAACCGAGATTGATTGATGATTATTGTCAACATAATAGTATAAAACAGAGCAGGGATACTCAATTCACTTTGGCGCTATAGTACATATTAACCCACTGAAATCAACCGTTCCAGTTGTCGGAGCAATACCAGTCAAATCAATCGCAAGTGTAGCTGTACCTCCATTAGGTTGTACTGGATCTGTGAATACTGTTGCAGCCAGACCACTACCAGCAGGTAATGTACCAGATAGTGTAACAGTCCAAACTTGGATAGCAGTCGAACCAAAATTCTTAATCATAAGTGGAGTCATTCCGACTTCGTACGTCATTCCGGCGTAAATAATGCTGGATGAAACACCGTTAGATTTAGCTATCGAGAATGGACCACCTAATACTGTTGAACTGCCGCTGGTAGCAGGTATTCCATTAACTGTGTAATCAAAAGGATCACCTGGCGGAGTAAGAACAACACCTGTTGTAGTAGCTGTCGTATATGGAACTACTGGGATTGGCGCTGTATTATTTGTAACCGCCATGGATTGCCAATTGGCATAGGCGAACACACTACCGGTAACTGCAATCATTGCTAGTATCACTATTATGAGGGCAATGGGTAAACCAAGAAATCTTCTGTGTATAAAATTCTTCATTGAATTCCTTCTTTTCTTTATTTCCCTGCCCTGTTTTATACTATTATTGGGGTAAGAAGAGAACCCCTTATTATTACCTCCTTTTCAATATTAGTAGCTGTGCTCTATAGGTAGGAGTGCACGAACGTAGCCAATTCTGCACACGGGAGCTCATGGTACGGCGAGTATTCCAAGGGGGAAAGATACCCCTCCGTGTTCTACCGGCTCATGCACTCCTACCTATAGAGCACTAACCTGCTCATAACTGCTCACCATATAGATTGATGAGCAGTCTCAGCTTGTTAGCTATGCTTTTTCAATCTTTTCAACCGCACCAATCCTTGCTCTTTCAAAAAGTGTAACACCATCCATGTGGTCAATCTCGTGTTGAAGTATTGCAGAGTATAAACCGTGCTCCTTCAACATTACTGCTTTGAACTTAGGTTTACCATCTTCAAATTCGACCTTTAGTGCCTTAACCTTGACAATTGTGTAGCGTTTTACCCAGTAGTTACTCTCGCCATTTAATATCGATGAGCAACCTTCTGAGTTTTGCGTCGCATCACCATAAGTTCTGACAATCACTGGGTTTGCTAGGTAGATTCTGTCAGAACCATACTGCATGCATGTTATACGGTAATTGTGTCCTATTTGAACACCAGATAGTGCCCAGCATCTTCGACCTGTTTTTGGGTCACCCTTGACATGAAACTCAAGGTCTTCAAACATTTCCTTGAGTGAGTCAGGATAATCCTTTCGCTCGATAAGTTTACTCTTGCTGAGAAGAATAACCCTATCATCTTCATTCTTGTACTGTAATATGTCTTTCAATTCAACTCCTTTTACGATTTGTATGCATAGGCATTTGCAAATGCTAGCACATCGTCTTTATTAAATCTTCTGTCACCATGTGTTGTACCCATACGATGAGCTTTTAGCTGCCCGCGCTGGTCTAGTCTCCGTAGGGTATTTGGGTGTACGTTCAAGATTTTAGCTGCCTGGTGTACTGTTAACATTGTTGTCATAATTATCTCCTTTCTTCCTTTACTAATCGTTTTGGTGCCATATCGACTGTTCTCAGACAGTTTTTGCATGTTACCTTTGCTAGATTACGAGATTTATACAGTGTATTGTCAAGCCCGCAATTTACCATCACCTGACGTCTGGTACTTATATCCCAATGAACTTTGTATGGATTTTGCGTAACGCCATTTACTGTAAATCTTCCAGGATACGCTTTGTATATCTTATACATGTAGAAGTGGTTATATGCAAAGACAAGAGGTTTTATAGCCTTTGCCATAGCGCACTGGGATGGATAGACTTTACCAGTCTGAGTATCCACTGTTTCACTTCCTTTTACCATATTAACCTCCTTTTGAGCTATTTTGCTCTGTGCTCATCAATACCCACCAAATTACTCTGATGGGTATTGTCAACTCAGCGCAAGAACATCTCTAGTGCTTTCTGATGCTCGACCTTTTCTTTCACGATTTCAGCCAACCTTGCTTCAACCGTTGTCATGCCTTCAATTGCCTTGATTGCAGAATCGTAGTTTTGTGCAAGAGTCATACACTCTTCCATGCGTTGCTTCATAACTGCAAGCATAGACTTGAGGTCAAGCTCTGCTAATCCCGGAACTTTTGCGACACGAATTACTTTCCCAGCCTTTGTCGCTTTACGAGCTTTCTTTGCTATACGACCTTCCGTTGCAGCACATTGCTTACATCGTGATACATGGTGGGAAATGTCTACAGTGAGAGCACCACAAGGTGCCGTTTTGTATGTTGGTGCTACTGGTATTGAAATCGCCGAGATACCAAGGTCTTTTGCAACCTTATCTACCCAGCCGATTTCGGAATCAGGCACTTCAAGGAAGATTTGTGTTTTACTACCACGCACTAAGGTTTTCGCCTTGTCCTTGAAGTCTTTGAAACTTCTGTGAATTTTAACTGGCGTACCTGTAACTCTAATCCATGCTGTTGACATGCTATTCAATGTCCTCCTTTTATTTCATTCTTTGTCATGAGCTGGCCAATTGTACCCTTGTCTACAAAATCCGCAGTAAATGTTAGTTGATCGCACTGACTTGCATCTTGAATATTTTTGCGGGGGTACAAATCTAATTGATAGTCATCACCGACTATAGTGTACTTGAAGTGGATATCTTCAGGGAACTTATTGAACTCAGTTAGTTTATTCTTTACTATCGAGCAGACAGCTATCATGATTTCCCGATTGATACTAGATATGACATCATAGATTTCTTTATCCTGCTCAGCACCATACTGGAATGTACGACTTTCATAAGATGGAGATACCTCAGCAATTATCTCCATTGAATCATATTGCTCTGGTTCATCACTCATATTCTTTACCTCCTTTTATTATTCAAGTGTTCGACCTTTATTATGGTGTTGTAGTGATAACACGCGTTGGGTACCAACTGTAGTGTATACCGTTCGAGAATGTAGCAGGTTTAATACGTAAGATTAGTACAAAAATAATGATTGCAGCACATATACAAGCAAGAGCCTGCCATGGTTTCCAATTAGTTCTGTGCTCACTTAGTGGAACATCATAGGTAATTTCACACAAGTGTGCCATGTTTTTAAGCCATAGTTCAGACGAACCTTTTGTATTAGCACCTATACCCAACGTCAAATTCTCGCAGACAGTTATGTTCCTATCTACTAGTGCATTGAATTCTTTGTTTTCATATCCGAATTTCGCTGAGTATGCTACTTTCAATCTATTCCCTAAGTCTTGCCATCTTAGAAATGTATCATTGCTTGCCAAGGTTTTAACCTCCTTCTGAGCTACTTTGTCCTGTTCCACAGATATGGTGAGCGCACTGGATCGCCAATTCCGCACTACAAGAGCACATGGTACGGTCAATAACAGAGGTCAAATTGCTCAAAAACCTCCTTGTAGTTCTACCGCCAGAGCGCTGCCCATATCTGTGGAGCCTTTATCCGCTCATCAATGCTCATCATATAGGCTGATGAGCATTGTCAGCAGATAACCTGCTAGACTGCTACTTCTTGTGCTCTTTTCGATGCTTTCACTCTCAGCAACCTCTTCAGCACCAAGAAGTTGTTGACCGGAACCGCCCAGTATGTGATTGCCAATGCTGTCTGTGCGTATATACTTGCATTCGGTGCGAAGATTACGAACTTGAACAGCACCGCCCATATCGCTGCTACGGTACCAAATAATCCGAAGATGCCAAGCTTCTTAATCATCCACGCCGCGGCAGGATTACCTTCTTGACCACCATTTATGAAGCAGAGGTATGTTGACAGCATATCGAGACATACCCCAATGGCAAGAATCACCATTGCTTCGTCCTTTGACGGATGAATACCCGTTTCACCCCCTGCAATTATCAGTGCTAACATTGCGAGCATCATTGCTACTGAGAATACCCAGAATTTCTTATTCTTCACTTTACTCCTTTGCCTTCTTCAGGCATTTACTGCATAATCCAAGATTTGCTATTGTGACTGATACTGGTCTTTGACAGTACCAGCATGGTGCTACCACTGGGGCAATCTCCGGTTTGCCGTACAGTATAAAGTTCTTCCAAGTTCTCGCCCTCGGCTTCGGTTTCACTATAGAATCCCGAATTTGAATAGGGCAAGTAGCACCAGTAAGATAATTACGATGACTAAATCCCTCTTGAATGTCTTATACATGTGAAATTGCATTGAAATCCTCCTTATTTTTACTCTATTCGCTTGGGTATTACTTACCCTGCATAGAACTCGTGCATTCCTTGCCCCACGATGGGCAATCACTATCGGTGCACACGAATGGTATCTCTGACACAAGTTTCCCGTAGGGTTTAGTTACCAACTTATGGCAGGCGAAACACCAATAGCATGTACCAAGGTGAATAGTGTGCTGGTGAGCACAATCAACCATAGACGCCTCCTGTCATTACTGTATTCGCTTAGGCATAATAAGTGCCTTGCAACGAGCGCAATAAGAATGTTCCTTCACTTATCGAATAAGAAGTGCTCAGTCAACCCCAAATGTTATGCTAAGGGTGATTCGGGTGATTCAACAACCGTTTCTGTGGTGGCTGGGGTTGTAACTGGGGCAACTACCGGTTTTGTTCCTTGGATTACCTCTCTGCCATTGATAACCTTTGCGAACCGTCCGGGGAACTGTGTGTAAAGAGTGTAGATTGCGAAGTGATTCGGTGTTCCGTCTTTCTTTACCGCGCCCGGTGCAAGAGCTTTCGCTGCTTTTGCTTGAGATGGATAGAGGATTCCAGTCTCTAAGTCACGAACCGGTTTCCCAGTTGTGTCGGCATAGCGGGGTTCCTTTTTCTCTACGACCGCGCCGGGAGGAGTAGCACCTAATTGTGCATAGAGTCTATCTACACTTTCCTTGAGTAAGATGTTACCTTCCGAGTCGTAAACGCATGCCTTCTTTAATGCCTCGGGAATTACCTGTGCTGTTACCATTGTCTTCCTCCTAAAATATTCAATAATATACTATACCTACTACTGTGATACAGGAGGTTGACTGAGCTGGTTCGTATTCGATTGTTAAGGTTCCCGATGAAATAATCTACAATATCTTATTTCATCATAATTTATTATAACAAATTTTAATCAACAAACAAATAAAGTTTTGATTTTGCAACTAATTAGTTTCTTAGTATTTTTAAAAATGGCACCCGACATCTGAAAGTATTATAAGTGGTGCTATGGATTTACTAGATAGCTATCATTGTACTAAAAGATGTGTTTGCCTTTCTTAAGGTCTGATGAGTAGGGTTTCAGCCGATCGTAGAATGGGTTAAGCACAATGGTTATTCCAGTTACCTTCATTCGAGGTGAAGCAGAGTTGTCATTCTTATCATCTAGTACCTTACAGGCTTCTAGTGCTTCCATAACAATATCTACTCGTTGCATGCGAGTCTTTATGTATGGTCTTATATCTTTAAGAAACCTTAATGCTTCCGGTCTTGAAAACTCAAGAGACCATACAAGGTGTTTGGCAAGCCCATACTTAGATGTGTCTTGCTTTGCCGGCAATCTTCCACCCCATCTTCTACTGATAATATCTGATATTACCTGATCGGTTGTTGCTATCTTTACTACAACAGATAGATAGTTGTAATTTGGTCCAGTAACACTAATCAAAGCACTACCTTCTCCGTCAAACAAACCTGCTGCCCATATTGCTAATTCGTCTGGCATGTTTTGTACCTATGCCTCCTTATCTTTTTATCTAAGGTCCACCTTCACCTTCACCATGTCGGTCATCGTCATTACGATAAGCCGTCCCTGTTGTACCCTCTCTGCCTTGCTCTATTGCACCCCTAATAAGCCATACAATTAAGGCTATTAGCCCTGCGAGAAGTAAAGCAAGAAGTATGATTCCTACAACAACATCGTCATGCATACTACACCTCCTTTGTAAAGTAAGGGGGAAGATATCTAGTCTTCCCCCTTACTAGGGCTGGTGAGCGTACTGCTTTGTGGTCACTCAGCAGTTATCTCGCACATTAAGTCTTGTCCAGACACACCCATATTTAGAATTCTTTTCGTTCCCAACCTATATCATGTGTTTCTTCTGGCGATACGAGAGTTGCAATATGCTGGAACTCATCTATACCGCTTAACTTCGTATAGGATTCTTTCTTACCGCTGTTGCTGGTAAGAATAACAAGAAGACCGTCTTCCAGTATCTTGCACTTTTCAATGATTATCATACATACCACTCATCCCTTGTGAGAACTTGCTTAATAGCTTTGGCATACATTGTATTGCTAACAGCTACCCAGTCTTTGTCAATTTTGGTTAGATCAGCAGTAGAGGCAAAGATATGAAGTATGTAGCAATTAGATGGTACAGGAATGTTATCCCAAACAGGTACATATCGATTTTGAAGCCCTTTGAGCAGTGGTTTTATTCTTGGGCTTAAAACGTCAAGTCCAGGAAACCCGACAACATTTTTATGGAGATTGATAGCTTTGGTATACGCTATTGGACCAGTTGTTTGATATTTTGGTTCATTACCATTCAGTGCTTGAAGTGCAAATCGAAGAGTATCGTTTACAACAACTGAATTCTTCTTTGCAACGACAACTGCAGATTCATAGCTTACTTGACTGAAAAACGTCGGTAAATATCTTGGTGATGCAATGACATCGAATGAGCCAAGTAGACCACTAAGGCTGTTAATTGATATCGTATCAAGATCAGCAAATATACCACCATTAGCAAGTAATGTTACCCATTGAATATAATCTTTTGAATGAGCCGCTTTTAGCTGAGATGTAGCATGTCTAAATTGAGAGAAATCATCAATGGTAAATTGCTGGAATTCAACAAGCCCTTTTAGTTTGTCTGCATAGTAACCCTCTGGTGGTACAGTGCAAATTAAGACGATCTTGTCAACCTGCTGAGTCTTTATCGCAGAGATTACACCAAGGTAATGAAGGTAGAAGAAATCAGCATGAGTTGAAGCAAAATACATATTCATGGTTTGCCTTCTTTCTTAAGCTTTCTTATTTGATCTCTTTGCTTCGCTTTAAGATGATCATTACCTCTGATAAACCGATCACCTCGAACTTCATCAAGTTTCTTTAGATAGTCACGATCTCTGCTGCTCACTTGTTTCCTCTCTTAATTTGCTAATCATAACCATTATTCTTTAGATGTTGTTCATACTCTGAACTAGGTATAGACGTATTGTACTTCATGTAGTCAATATACATCTGCCTATCAGTATAAGGATTGGTCTTTAACCACTCTGCTATCTTCACTTCTTTTGTATCAAGCAAATCCTCATGTGTGTTGACAGGTGTTCGTCTAACTTTCACAGAGTATACAAAATTAGCATGTCTCTCATTTGAAGAAAGTACCATATGTATTGACTCATCTAGTGCTTGATCAGCTGTTTCCTTAAAGAGCATTGTACTCCAGACTTCTGATTTGCTTTCCGGTTCTCTTTTAACCAAGGTCTGATAAAGATGTCTATCAGCTCCTCTCTTTGCAATGACAATGATAGCATTTGCAGGTATTGAACCATCATAGGTATACCAAGAACTTGCTTCACCATGATGACCAATATATCGATGAAGCTTTTGAGGATCAAGGAGTCTTACAATAACTTCAAAGACACATGTATTTGGTGATTTCAGCTTGTAGAGCTTTGTATCAAGCCAAACCTTTGTTTCAGGAACAGCAGGAACATATGGCTGCTTGTAGTAAGGAGATGGACCCTTAGAGGGTATTATTCCTTCTTTAAGTATACCAAGCATGTTAGCTGTAGATGTGTAGTGATATAAGTGGTCTGGAATTCGGTCGTACATTACCATATTATACTCCACTCCAATTAGTATCTTCATTATCTGGATAGTTCACAGGCATTTTATTCAAGAAGCGCCTAAGCTTATCAGCATATATTGAATACCTGAATCTGCGTAAACCTACTACTACTATCTGGCGTGCTCTTTCTCTAGTAATATTTGCCCTTTCTGCAATCTGATCAAACGTACGCATATTATCAGGATAGCTGCTACTTATATGTTCATAGTTTGACTTTTCAATAAACCCAAATCTTAAGCATATAAATAGACCATGTCTAGGAAATGCACGCGAAAACAGATTCACAGCATTTCCTACTACTTTCCTGTCGTCATCGGATAGAAAATGACGCCATGCTTCTCGCCCCCAACCTGTATCTGATTCAGTTGTTGACCAACCTGGACCACCAAAGATTGAGTAAAGTAGCTTTTCTTCAGGGTATAATTCATGATACCTCATGTTTGTTTCTCCTATGCTTTCACCCATTTTCCATTTCTAATAAACCCATGATCTCCACAAGTCAAACATAGTATCGATGGTGATAAAGTCAACGGCTCTAGTTGCTCGACATGCCAAAGTGGCGGTTTACCAATTATTTTCTCTACATTTGGTAGATCAAAATAAACTCCTGAGAAGCATTCTGAACCATCGGGTTTCTTATGATTGACTATTGCACCGATAGGAGAGATGTCTGGAATATCCTTAAATTGAGGATTAAGCTCTCTATCTGGTGACCACTGTATAAGTTCGATAGTGTGGTTATCACCTATATCAATTGTTTCTGTCATATTACATTCCTTTATTAATTGGTGGTAGGGACTGGATTTGAACCAGCGATCGTCTCCTTATGAGGAAGCTGCTCTACCGGCTGAGCTACCCTACCATCAGGTAATCTTATTTTATATCTATATGACTGCACCATATATTTATCTATCATTTGCATAAACATAACTACACTATCTGATTGTCTAATGCAAATCTGGAAATACTTTTCATGTCTTTGTTTATTTGCTCCTATGAGACCCATATCTTGTAGTTTCAAAACAAGAAAATCTACTTCCTGTTCTGTAAATGAACATGTTGCTAGTTGAATGCTAACATACTTCTTTGTAGATTCACTCCATCCAGTTTTATTATACCCAGAACTTCCGTCCCCCATAAACCAATGGGCAAGAGTAACAGGAGTTATTTCAATATCTGCAGGTACTATTTTCTTTCCGTTTGGATACCACTTCTTACGAAGTTCGAGCAATAGTGGTGATGTTCGTGTAATCAAGATAGCTGCATTAAAATGGTATTTACCTGATTTACTAGGTATTATTTTTGGATGCCCTGTACACATAGAAATTGATAGACTTGTAAACGCGTCTTTAAGAACATATAGCCAATCAATATGTTCTGCGCCAGATAAATCTATGCTTGCATAGCCATCTGTGCTTATAAAAAGATCACTCAATATAAATCCGTTTATTACATCCATTGGTTTTATTGAAGATTTTAATAGAAAATCACCTATTTTATCTATGTTATTCATAAATTATTTCCTTATTTATAAAGGCTGCTTTTCACACCGCTATACAGGTTTTACCAGATTCCTCCACCCATTGCCTTAAAGTTATCTATATCTTCAGGTGTAGCAAGCCTTATAAATATCCCGACTGAAGGCGCTCTTCTAGAATGCAAATCAGCTACTAGTTTATCGTGCGCTGCTTCATCACTTCTTGCCATTATAACTGCTATAAAACCATCTGACATATGGCAATAATATGGTTGCGCTTCCTTTACGTATCTTTTCATGATAATCCTCCTTATTTAATCTCCGCCTTTCATTATATAAGCAATTACGTCTGCTCTGCCTGTTGCTAAATTAGGTCTTATGGGCATTGTTTCCCAACCTTTCTTGTAGATGTATTTCCGTTGCAGAAGGTTAGTGTCCTTTAGGTATCTGTATTCGATACCCATAACGTGAGTTCGTATCCAATGTATCATAATTTTTGTTGCCATTTAAGCTCTCCTTATTTAATATCTACATTAGGTGAAATCTTGAACCCCATATATTCATATATCTGTTTCCAATCCCACCAATATCCATCCGCGACTTTCAGATAGTATTGGTGTGTTACAATATGCTCTGGTATAACATTATGAGTCTTTGAGTCTGTCATATTATACTGTCTTGGCTGTATTATAGAAGTGATCACCTCGTTAGAATCGATCGTGACTACTGGATATGAACCTATATTATAATACATGAATCTATGATATGACGCCATTATTGTATACTTCTTGACACCTGGTTTATAAGAGTCTGAAAAGAGAATACTATCAGAGGCATTAACTCCCCAGTCACTGCCAAACAGTCTGTTAAGTATCTCAGCAACCGTATAATCTTGCCAGTGTCTTACAATCGGCATTAAAATTCTCCTGAGATCATTTCTTATTCCTATTTAGTATTGCTAGTATCTCATCTAGCTTGTCAGAAAGTGATTTATGTTCTGTTATTATCTTCTTATTCTCCTTATGTACTGCTTCGATCAGCTCAACAGTATCAAGATTATATTCTTTAAAATAATCTTCTTTGAAATCACCATATTCTATTGGAATATATTTTCTAGGACTTAATCCGCTTTCTTGTTGCCTGTCGTGACTACCATATATCAGACTAACATTTCCTCCAAGAATTGACTTGCTATGTTCTATCCTTTTCATGTCTATTTTATCCATCCACGATGTGTCTTCACCGTGAGTCATAAGCCAAAATATGCCCTTAGTAAGATACTCTTCTAAATGATGTGCTTTTGCAATATTACAACCATGACAGCTTGCAACACCGTTTGAAGTATCTGTAGGACCACCAAAGTCAAAGGGTATTACATGATCTATATCTGTAGCATAGTTGTTTCCACAGTAGATACATATTAGGCCGTCGCGGTTGAAAATATATCTGCTTTGATATGGAGACCAAACTCTAGATTTCTTACTCATATCTTTATCCTTTGATACACAACTTTGATAGTATGTTTTTCAACTATTAAATTATGCTGTTATAAAACATGTGCCCGTATTACGAGTTTTTGTTGTATTTAACTATTAAAGTTTTATAACCTAACGCATTAAAGCTCCTTAAAAGTGTCGTTTAAATGTTCGCATATCAATGTTCATGTTTTAGTTTGTGTTTTTCGGTTTAAAAACTTAAATTTCCGCAAAACACTCCATATTGATTACTGTTTATTAACTCCAGTATAACCCAGTGTTATATCAACAAACTTTCCCATCCAAAGATCATAAAGTAGATTACCAGGAACATTCCTGAAATCAAAATAAGATTGTCCACTTTCGTTATTAATCTGGAAACTTCCTGTAGGTGGTATTTTCATGTCCATCATTGATTCTGCGCCAGAAATCTCAAGGAACGTAGGTTTTCTCTTTATTACCTTTCCTGCAGTATTCCTACCACCTGATGGCGAATTAATCAAGTCAATTACAGGAGTACCTATAGTAACAAGAGCAATAGTATCGCACGGTATTCTACAAACTCTTAATACTGTCGTACCAGCAATGAGATTATGAAGGTACAATACGCCGCGACCTAGATCTACTTCAAGCTCATTAGGTACATCAGTATACTCAACTCCTTTGTAGAGGTATTTACCAGTTTTTTGCCAGTGTTCGAATGCAAATTTGTCATAGTCTTGTTTGTTCATTTAATTACCATCCTGTAACATCTTTTGTTTTCTTTAGAATATCTTGACCGAATTCACTATCACTTACTGCTCTAACAAAGTCATATTGATTACCATATTTTGACAGAACAGCTGAGGACCAAGAGCTATCAATAAAGCTCTTTGCTTGCATAAATGCTCTATCAGCGTCAGTTGGGTTTGCTACGCGGATTTCTCCATACGAAGCTTTTGAATATTTAAACACAAGAATTCTTTGCTCAAATGGACTAAGTGAATTTATTAATGACTTTGCCGCTTCAAGTCCATTCTTATCAAGCTTTGGTGAGTTATAGATATTTTCTCTAATGGGATAAATTTCTTGTGACTCAGTTCTTACTACAGGTTCAGTACGCCCAAATTGCGCAAGAGACAGGCCTGATATATATCTAAGATAAAAGTATGACTGACCGTATTGCGCAGTATGCCAATCTAAATAGAGTAACCGACTTAACTCGTCTTCGCTGTTACGTACCGTTGTGATAGACATGCGTATTATTTCTGCAATATCACCTGCATATTTCGTATTTCTTTCGCCAAACTTGGTTTGAATTACTTTAATACCAGTATTGCTCATCTTGCTCATTATTGAGACCATAACCATTTTTCCTGCAGGATTTAGGACAAAACTGTAATTCCTAAGGTCTAGCTCATCTAGTAGAGAGCCAGAATAAGAATTCAAATACAACAGGTAATCACCGTATTTTCTATCAAAGTTATTCGCAAGCCAAGCTTTCCGCAGTGCACTAACAGCACTGCTAAGTAATTCTCCTGTTAACGAATAATCTACATCTATGCTCTCAGCAACACTATCAACTGGGCGAAGTGGGCTATTTTGTTTTTCATATCGCAAGAGTAGAATCTTTGCGTATAATTTATCAAATCTATTAACCAATAATGATAGTGCAGATTTTCCTTCAGGATTTACTATAGATTTTGCATTTCTTAAATCATACTTATCTAGTATGAGTGTTGCATTAGTCTGTATGTATGCTATAGCGGCGTTAGTATCATTATGGTTGTATTTTTTAGATCTTAGATATGATTCAATATGATTAATGGATGAATAAGATTTATTAAGTATTGGTATTGGTACACCCATGATGGCAGCAGATGTGTTCTTTGTTGTAGTCAGGTTTTTGCTAAAGAGTTCACACTCAATTAGGAAATTTCTAAAGTATACTCTAATAGATTGATGCATTAGAAGTTCTCTTATACTAATGTCTGCTACTTCGGATGCATTTTTTAACTCGGTAGCCTCGTGTTTTCTATCTTTTTGTAATTGCATTTGATAATCAACGTTTTTTTCTATTTCATTTCTGTAATCAACAGTAAATGTACTAGAACTTGAACCAGCTGAAGACAATACTTGATTGTCAATCCATCCCAATGCCATATAGTATTTTGGTGCAGAGAAGACCGGATTAACTTCTCTTACATCCTGTAGTGTTTCAAATACATACACACCATTATTGATTATGTTAATATAGTAACCTTTATATACTCTAATCATGCTAGTCCTCCCACGGTCCAAACGTTTCGTGCTTCAATGTCTGAACACAAACCTCTTCATAAGTGTATCTATTTATCTCGATTATTTCATATAGTTCATAGAAAGCCTGTTTCTCAAAGTATCTGTCTACTACTGGTTCCCAGATAAATTTACCATCTTCTGTTTCAATTAACGCATGGTCAATCCTCTTTTGCAGATGAAATGATTGTACACTGCAATGGATTAGAATTCCCTCTTGCGTATCGTTTATACGATGCCAAGCAAGTTCGTAGCAACGACCTTTCCTAGATTCTGGTTTATTCATATTAATCCTTCTGAGATAAGTTTATGTTGGATATTACCTGAATTAAATGATGAAGGAATGCTTGGAACAAATACTGGTTCTGCAATGGTAGTTTTAGATGTAGGGAAACCGCTAGTATCAGTCCAACCCACGATTAGTGTAGGGCCAAGATTTGTTACCCCAGAAATCGAAGGAGTTATTCCTGGTAATAAAATTGTTTCTGTGGCTGTAACTGCCAATGTTGTTTCATCAACTGAGTAAATAGAATAAGAATTTGCTCCAGTAGCGATAAAATATAGCTGTCCACTAATTATTATCGGGAAACAAGATGAACCGATTATTGATGGAGAGTCTAGCACTGTTGTCATAAAATCTTGGTCAACTTTAGTTATAGGAAAAGGAGCTACTACTCCCTTAAAATATAAGTCTGTACCATCTGAAACCATCGCACCCCTATCGCCCCAATTAGCAGAACCCCAAAAACCAAATTCTGTCATGGTAGTTACATCTATTCTCCTAATCCAGTCTGTTAAGTTAGGGAAAAAATGTACCATATCGGTTGGTGTAAATACATAGCCATTTGAATAAATAATATTGCCCTGTACCCCACGATTATCTAAATATGCGCCACCATACCAATGAGAAACGTGTGTCATGGTAGTTGGATCTACTTTATAAAGTGAGGCACCATCTCCAAATGGTCCCGACGCTCCTACATAAATAAAGGTTCCGTCTCCTGTGATAGTACCCAAAATACTAATATCAATAGCGTCATTCCATCTAGTGACTTCTAACATTGTAGCAGGATTAATCTGAATAAGGCTGTGATGTGCACCCCCATTATAAGTTACATAAAGATATGTTCCATCAAAATACACCCCACCTACTGAAGGACCACCAATCCCTGTAGATAACAATGTAAAGCGTGAAACCTCTAAATGAGTTACAGGATCAATCTTAAGAAGAAATGGATTTGTCCCCATAAATGAATCAATAAGAGCATAGAGGTATGTACCATCATTTATTAACCCAAAGTTAACAAGCTCACCCTCGTCAGCAGGAGCTCCGCTTGCTGTCCATATAACAGTTTCTGCCCAATGTCCCATTATATCACCTTTCCAGTAAGTGAATCAACTAATGACTGCTGTGGCACAGTTGGCATATCAGTCAATAATACTCTTCCACAAAATGGGCACAATAGATGATTTGGCTCAACAACCGGAGAATGCTGAACCTTAATTATTACCTTACCATGTATTGAACAGAATAACACATAAGCTGAACCCATTTTGTTCCTCCAGTAATACCTGAATCTGAATATCCTTATCTTAAACCAATATAGTAATTCTTTTATTTTCAACCACACTAGTACCTCCGCCACATTATATTACCTTGTAAAGTTGTGTTCCTGGAATGGCTTCGACTATCTTACCCTCTTTTACAAGAATATTGAATACATTATTTATCTCATACATAGAAGGTACTGGTCTAACAGTCATTCTTGCAATAGCAGATTGAATATCATTAGCATTAAATCCGCTTCCTCGATGATCTGCTAAGTATGCTGATACCCAATCTTTAAGAGTAAGATGTGTTGTCATTTTCTTTTTCTCCTTTGCAATTATATCTTTTAGATATGCTATCATCTTACCAGCATCACGCTTGGTATGAACCCTATCTTCTGAGTCAGCTTGAGATACATGAGCTTGTATAGCAAGGATAGCTATGTAATGATATTGCGCACCAGTCGCGTCTTCATCTAATGGATTATAATAGTTAGCCATTTAACCACCCTTCCCAAAGCTGTCTAGTACTGTTCCTCATGTATTTCACGTCTGCTGCCATAATATTCCTTGCAAATTCTTTATATACTTTCTCAATCTTAAGTCGTTGAGCAGGTATACCACCTTCAATCCATGCAGATACTTCTTTCTGAACGTAATTTACTGTATTGCCATTCTGACTAGATCTAAAATGATCACCAGGATTATTGCTTTTCCTATCAAGCATAATATGACCACCTTCATGACATACAGCTGATAGTGCAATTGATAGTGGTGTTGATTTTGGCATATTAACCGTAATAAGATATGAATCTGTTTTATGGGAATATAAACTAGAACCAATTACCTCTTGTCCTTCAGGTATATAACTGATAGATAGACTTGGGACAGGATTAAATATCTTAGGTAGGTAATCTTTCACTTGTTGTTCTGTAATCATCTTTACCTTCTCTTATTGGCGATTTTTACCCAAAAATTTCTAATTTGTGTGTGCTAAAATTTACTAGTTATAAAAGAATCTACCTCAACTCTTGCTCTTACCTTGCTTATTATCTTCTTTCTTTTGTTTCACCCATGTTAACTTCGCAGTTCCTTTGACTGGCTTTGTTGACATAATTAAACTCCTTAGCCTTTGTTATCTTCTTCTTTTGATTTCAACCAAGTCAATGTTGCTGTTCCTTTAAATGACCAAGGTATCCATGTTAATTTAGCAGTACCACTAAATGGCTGAGACTTTGTAAATAGTCTTCTTACGAAATTACCTATCTTCTTAAATATCTTCATCATCATATTCCTTTTCAGCTGGTCTAGTAGCAAGTGAATACCTGCTACTAGACCATTATGTTACTTTCTAAGTTTCAGCTTCCTTACTAGCCAGATAATAAGGAATATAAGGCCGACAACGAGAAGTAACCAAATGATTGGCCCAGGCATGAATGCAAAGATCAAGCCAAGCAACCATAGTGCAAGAATCACTATTGCAATGACTATCAATATATCTACTGCACTCATTTAGAACTCCCGGAATGTTTTACCCATTCTCTTCAGCGTACCTGATAATGCAATCTGAGACTGGCCGAGTACCACACCGGCACCAGCTACAACTGCGGCAAACAGGTCGTATATCGTGACTACTTTTTCTGATAACTGATATGCACCTGCAAATACGAGTGCAGCGATGAAACCAGTTAGCAAACCCTGTAAGAACTGCTTGGGCGTCTCACCATCGGCACCAAGCCACTTGATTACGTTACCTACCAGTGCACCAACAAATGCTGCGAGTGCAATCCACAAAAGTGCTAAATCCATTATTGTTTACCTCCAAAAAGATTATTTAGGAAACAGTTTTTTTTTACCGTTAAGGCAAGTACAACCCCTGTTTGGTTTCCAACTGAGTCAGCAACTGAGAATGTTATTTTGTTCTTTGCCGCCCTTGTTGGAATACCGCTTATCAAACCATTACTTGATAATGATAAGCCACTCGGTAATAATCCACCACTATAGACCGACCACATATAGGGTGGTGTACCACCAGTTACGCCAAGACTTGCGGAATACTTTTTGCCAACAGTACCAACCGGTAAGTATGTTGTTGTTACTGTCATCTGCTGTGATGGTATTAGTCCAATTGCAGCAAGATATGCTTCAAGAGCTGTAATATCTAATGGGTCAGTTGTGTCAGAAGTTGGAATCCAGGAATCACGTTCATCTATGATTACGTAAGCTTCGTCAACGTATTTATCCCAGAATGCCCATGTCATTTGCTGTTCAATACCCCAAGTTAAGCATACTGGACCAATTTCATTCAAGTTTGTTATCTTTAACCACTTGAATTTATATACTGCGTGACCACCTTGTATACCACCGTCATTCGAAACAACTGTCCAAGGTTCACTAGCATTGGTTTGATCCATTGCGGATTGAGGAACTTGCATACCAAATGCAACGCCGTTAAAGAGCATACAGCCAAGCATGACGTTGTTATGGTTCTTCCAGTTAACGGTCGCAAAGGCATGAATCTTATAGAGCTTACCACCGATTAAGAAGCCTGTTTGGCGCCATATATTGAGGGATGTCAGCATATCGAGACCAGTATCGCCACCACCGGTTTCTTTGTAGTATTGGGCTAGAACTTCTGCATCAGTGATTTTAATCTGATTATTTTGTTGGTAGTACTGAAACCGATATTCTTGATGAGCATGCTGTGCTATTACACAGTCACCAACATTGTCATTTGCAAATACTTGTGTATCAATGAGCTTTGGATACGCTTTGTCTAGGTCGAATATTGCAGGAATAGCAGGTAAAGGTTGCTTAAGAATCGATAGCATCTTAAGCGAACGATTATCTACTCGAGCAGGCGGTTTACCGGGATGAAACTCAATATGCCGAATTTCTTTTGTTACCATGATAGATTCTCCTTATTTTTTATTAGAATACAAACGCAAAGCTTAACCAAGCAGGCTTGATGAAGTCCTGAGCAAAACCGGACCAAAAGAAACAGTATGCCGGATAGTCTGCAGAGAAAGGTGTATTTCCAGCAAGTTCTGCATCAATGGTGTCTTTTCTGATTTGGACAGTAATCTTGAAATCAGGATTGATAGTTCTGTCTTGTATTTCGTGTCTGACAAATAGCTTTGCGCTATTAATTGCGACAAGAGTATCAGAGCTATCAATTTCCTGTGATTTTATTTCACCGGTATTTCGTATTGTAAGTTTCCAGCGCATGTGAATCCTCCTTAAAAGTCAAATATGACTGCTAATCCGGGGTTATACTTGTTGTCTCGATAATCATACGCGTTGAATTGGATATTATAAGCGCCACGATTTTGAATCCACTCTCCGAACTTCTCAGCTGCAGGGCGGTTATCTTTACTAAATAGCGCTTCTTGGCGATCAGCATTATAGGATAGACCACCAAATTCAAGTACCTTGTTTCTTATCTCATTAACAATTGGCATCTCAGGTGCAGAAGGATTTACCGTAACGTGAATTCGATCATATATTATCCTATCTGCAAGTTTCCATGCATAGTCAATTGCATCGTCTACTTCTGTTCTTTGTAGGTTATAAGAAAGAACTAGATTCACCGCGCGGGTTTCTGCAAGTTTCTGTGCTATATCATCACGCACAGCACCCCATGCAGTTTCCTTAATCTTTCTGCTTAGGTCTGAATCAATCTTTACTCTTGTCTTATCCGTTAGCATCAAATCTCTCCTTTTTTATTTGCTCATTGAGGAACATTACTCTATATGTAAGCCATCTAACATGGTTTTGTTCCTGCATGAGAACATTTGCTATAACGTCTCTAGATTGCTTCAACTTTGGATAATTCGTTTTAAGATCATTAAGCAATGCAGCATATTCAGCCACTCCTTGCTTTTCATCTTCTAGCATAGCAGTGAATTTATCAACAATTGCCTGAGTCAAATGATAATTTGTCATTATAAACTCCTTACGGCGCCACTGCCTGTTTATTCTTCTCTGCATTGTAATGTACAATTGATTGCAACCGCCCTTTTGGATAACCAGGAGCACGTATAACTTCCCAGGCAATACGTGTCTTCACCCTACCTTTCTCATCTTTTGTTGCTATACCATATTCAGGTGCAATAGCTATTCCTGCCTGATTTAGTGATTTGTATTCTATTCCTGTAAGAGTATCGATAGTTGGAGTCGGCACTTGTTTACCAGCGAATGGATTCTTTCTCTTAACAACTACGGCTTGGGTAACAGTGGTTGCAGGTTGAGTAGAAGCTGCTACTGGTATTACCTGTGCTGTATTCTTATTGTGCAAATCTTGGGCGATTTCCCAAACTCCACGCATATCACCAGGTGCACAAACAGCCAATGCAGTATTCACTTCATAATCTGTGAATTGCATATGAAGGCTTGCTTGAAATTCCTTATCAACAGCTTCAGAGATATCGAGAATGCTGCCATTCGGTCCAACATCTTGTAACGCTCTGTCAACGATTGCGTTACCAAACTGAGCGCGCAGGTCTTGCAAGCCAACTCTTGTCGGTTTTGCCTTACTTGGTAGTTCTGCCATAGAAGTGCTTCCCATCATTGTTCCAAGTGCGCTTGAGAATGCGCTAAAGGAAAGTGCAGTAACTGCTGCCTGTGCAGATACTAATGCCGTTGCTTTAACCTGTTCTAGTGTTCTAACATTCGCCATTTTATCCTCCTATTAATCCCAGTTAAAGTCTGGGTCCTTTAGATACTTATCAAACTTCCCAAGCGAAACAAATCTAAATACCCTTGATGCAACTTTCGTCATAGATGTTGCATGCTCCTGTGATAAATCACTTGCGCCGCGACTATCAACATGTGCAAGTTCATGAATAATAACATCAACTGTTTGGAAACCCGTATCAAGGACAGATAAAGCGATATAAATTTCGTTCAACAGCGGGTCATAGAAGCCAAGAGTTTGACCAGGAGAGTTAGGATCCCTTGGAATCAACGCTGCATAAACCGGTACTCTCGAATACATAGTCTGCCGACTTATCTCTCGTGCAAGAAGTAGGTTAATCGCTTCTACACGGGTAAGGCGCTCATCAGGTACAATCTTTGTTGTTCTTAAATCGTTAAGAGATTTTTGTACGACAGACTTGTCAGTTTGGAACAACTCAGCAAACAGGCTAGATACACTATACCCAAATGAAATACTCTTATAGCCAAGATGTTCAGCCATTGCATTGTACTTAGAGTCCGTTTGTACTACCGCATTGCTTCCACACACGTTCTTAAATGCTCTTACCCAGACGTCTTTGTTTTTCCTCATGATGTCAATATATGTAGTACCCTTTGGGTAATCACCGGAATACGCAGGTGAACCCATATACCAAGAGTTAAGGCCTACATGAGTTGCCTCGTATGGCAGCTGACCACTTGGGTACTCTTGCTTGCCAGTTTGAAGACCGATTAGGTATTCAATCATTGATTGATCTGTAATACACGCCCATGTTCTGCCAACATCCGTTTCCACATCAGATTCGCTTTTCGGACCGTGCCTATCTGGAGAAAGATCAAAGCCCCAAAGATTATATGAATACTTTGACTTAATACTCTCAAGATAAATATCTCTGCAATAAAGAGTAGATGGAAATTCTGCACTTGCTTTATATATCGTATTATATCTTGGAATAGGACTCTGCAATGATGATGGTGATTTCTGTAGTATCATCGACTCCGGTATGTTCACAGCAAAGAACTTTGAATAGCTGTCACCATTGTATCCAATTATGTTGAATAGCGTGCCTGAATTCTTGTTTGACTCTTTCCACAATGCAGCAAGAGTAAGTGCAGCATTGCCACCACCAACCTCTTGCTCAAAATAGCATATCCAGAGGTCCTTGTCTGCAGTACGAACATGCACTCGATAACCAAGTCTAGTAAGAACTAATGCTGAGACTTTCATTCCCTCGCCAAACTTGCCTCGTGCATAATCAGGCTTGAGTTTTGCAGGACCAAGCAAGAAGTCAGAGATGCTAATACCTCTTCCTTTATCTGCAATCCAAAGACCAGAAGAATCATACCCAAATGTGTATTGCTCAGATTCGTCCAGAGCATTTTGTACTATATCACGTATTGCTTCCCATTCTTTCCATTCTTGACGCCAGGTGGCTGTCGGACCAATGATAAGTAGGTGCCAACCTTTCGGTTTGTATTGTCCTTCATATATTGCTTCATTTAGGTTAAGATAAGGAGCGTTAACAATTTCAGCTTGAGAGAGCTTCTTAGCTATAGGAACGTACCTTTCGTGCCGAATAGGTGTAGAGACTTGAGCTTCTACTTCAATTGGAGTATCCCATCTTGCTTCATGCTCTGCAGCTGCACGTTGTGCTGCTTCTTCTACTTGCTTATATACAGGCTTACTTGGTGGCTGAACTGGTTTCGGCTTTGGTAAACCAGCAGAATATACTGGAAGCAGATCTACCTTTTCCTTTGCCTTCTCAACGCAAGATGTCCAGGTATATGATTTAACAGTATCAATGACAGAAGCACCCTTGACTATCCATGCTTCGTAGTCATTATACGTTGGATCACTATTTCCTGGTCTAATTATATAGCCACGATATGCTACGCTCAATCCCTTAGTCATTTTAATTCTCCCAGACTACTGTTTCTTTGCAGCCTTTATTTTTGCCATTCTGTCCTTAAATACCTTGTCGATACTGGACTTGATTACTTTTTGATAATCCTGTTTTACTGTTGACATATTAAACTATTCTCCTTTTATGCATGACTCTGTATTAAGCCAAGTATTACCAGATATATGGAATACATTTGAATCGCTTCTGACTCTCTAAGTACTCCACCATAAATTGGGTCTGTTACTTCTGCTTGATTCGCTCTGATAGCTGTTTCAAGCTTATCCATTGCAGCCCTGACTGTTACGTCAGTTATTGGCTTCGCTAATGTATTATTAGCGGCAATTACCAACATGGTGTAATAGACTCCCTTTAGATCTGGTACACATACTAGATCTACTGTGAATAGACCAGTATCGGACATTGAACCGGCAGAATGGATGAATTCATAAATCCTCAATAGGTTATTCACCCTCGATGTAAACGCTGCTTTAGGCGTTGCCATTAGTAGATTCTTATACACTGTTGGCTTATGTCTGCTGTACAGGGATTGTAGTTCATTTGCGGTAATCATTTTTCTTACTCCTTTTCTTCTGAATCCTTTTCGGACTCATTTTCCTCTTCATTATTTTCTTCAACTATTGTATCTATTGCTTCGTCAATCTCGTCAAACGCAGACTGGCGATCTTCCCCATATTGTGCTGGTGTCAAACCTGCTCGTTCAATTGATTCATAGTCTTCAATTGCGGATTCAACATCATCAATACCTTCATATTTGTCATGATCAAGTTCATCAAGTGCAGAACGCAGTTTCTCAATGCTCTTTGCTTTGTTATCTGAATCCATTAAATCATGAAGTTTATCCTGTAGTGTTTCTGCTTCAGGTTTTTCTTGCTTTTGCGCCTGTCTGTTTTCCACTGAATGAACCTTCTCTAATGCTGCTATAATATCAGTTAGTGTATCTATTGATGACTTAATAGGATTGTCTGTGAGATTTACAGATAGTTGTTCTGTTAATAACGCCAACTTGGTGTAATCAGCATTACCTGAAACCTTTGCGCGGGCTGTAAAGTATTCTGTCCAATCTCCAACTCGCATTGAGTATGTCCTTGCATCTGCTACTGTCATAACTTTTGTAGATTGAAGATAAGTCCTAAATCCAATAAGTGCTGCCATAGAAGGTATCATCGGGAACTTGTATACTTTCTCAACAACTTCATACTCAGGTGCTGCTTGCGGTGCAACCCAATGCTGAATATAAGCTTGAGTTAAATTGGTCCATGATAATTCATCTCGCATACCAATCGGTGTTAACTTATAGATATGGCGTTGAGAGATTTCACCAATGTTACCATCATGCACCCTAAAGGTATATAAATTACCGGTCGGTGGAGGAAATAGCATAGGTTCCTTTCTGACAAGCTGAACGAGATTTAGTTTCTCAGCAAATCTGAATTGAGTAATAAACGAAGAATACACCATTGGTTTCAACTTCTTACTACGAAGCGCATTCTGATCTCTAATGAGCTTCTTATAGATATGATGAATATCAACAATGGCGGCTTCTGTCAACAGTTTGCCGTCTTCGTCAGGTTCTTTCCCACTTAGAACCTTCTTTATTACGTCGCCAACTCTAACTTTGCTGGCTGCGCGTCCTCTTAATTTCAAACTTGGCATGAAATGAATCCTCTTCTAATATTTATCTTCGGGATAATTTCCTAGTATCCTATCTCGTTCTTTTCGTGCTAATAGCATACCTAATTCTACCTTTGCTGCATAGTCTTCATTGTTCTTAATCTTTATTTCAAGACTAAGCAATCTGTGGTGTTTGCCTCTTAATTCCGCAAGCGACGGTGTAACTGTTAGCTTATTGTCTTTTCTATACTTCATAGCGAGACCAACAAGGTATTCTCTTGATTTTCCAAGACTTTGTTGGATAGCATAATACCGTTTAATCTGTGCATCGAGTGCAGCAAGATCATTATGGTCGCTAAAATTAGTATAGATTATCCTTGACATATTATCCTCCGTAGCGTGCTACAATTGAATTAACACCGCTGTTTCGTAAGCCAATTAGTTTATTATTGGTGCGATTAACTACCTGTTCTGTTATTGGCTTGAATGCCTTTAATGCAAAATCAATGTCTTGAGCTGATACAACTTCTTCCAATATCTTTCTACAAGACCAATCAACACTCATGTCATTAAGTGCTACTCTAGCCATTTTGTCTAACATTGCTTCAATTTCTCTTCTGGTTAATATTCTTCCGCTAGGTAAATTCATTTTTATTCCTCCTATTACTTCCTGAATGCTCCTGCAAATACTTTCCAATCAAGTCCTTGCAACTGAGTTACTGTCATTCCAACCTCATCAGCTCCGAATTTCTCACACAGATCTTCTTCGTTATTAGGATGATTATTAGTTTGATAGAAATTCCAATGCAGACATTCATGCGCTATTGCTGCCTTAATTATAATCCTTGTAGATGATTTATCGTAATTCCATAATCTTGGAATTAATATTCCATTGATAAATATAGTACTTGGAGTACCAAATGCAGCAGGAAGAATATGAATATCTTTCATATGGATGTATTTAATTACAAGCCAATAAGGTACTGCACCATATTTGACTTCAAGATCAAAACAACAGGAGTTGATATAATCAAGCATACCAAATGCATGATTTACATCCCTCTTTATTCTGTTGTTTGGTATAACAATATGAATCATTTAGCTCCATTCGTCATCTGGTGTAACTCTAGCGATTACCAACTCTAAATATTTTGCTACATAACCCTTATCAACTCTTGTTGCCATAGTGTAGCATCCTAGGCACATATTAACATGATGATGCAATCCTCGGACCTTATAATCTTTACCGCATATCTCACATATTCCTGCACCAACTAATGGTGTATCAACGCTTAAACCAAATTTAATCCGCTCTTGAGCAGTTTTACGACAGTCTTCGCTACAGTAGATCTGTTGTCCAACCTTTGTCGTCTCAAAAGACGATTTGCAAACTGGACATTCCATCATTGTTGGAACTCTATTAAAGTAATTCTCGTCGTACCAAGTCTTTCTGCATTTATCGCAGCAATATATTTGACTCTTTTTCTTTGGTGTAAACGAGTTCTGACACTGTTTGCAGATTGCCATTAAATTATCCTTCCTTTATTATCAATCTTATGCTGATGCATCAATTCTCTTATATAGTCAGTACATCGATATGGTATACCTCTTATTATTACCTTTCTTGAAAGCATTTCTGAATTTGCAACATGAATATCAATATATGAATCATTATATCCTCTTAATGTCATATATGGGTTAGCTGTATATTCTTCCATTGCTCTGAGTGTCATTTCTGCATCATGTTTTGCATTACCAACTATTGTCTTAATGTTAACCTTAATCTGAGCAATCGCACCAGTAGAGTTTGATCTTGAATATCTATCTGGTAATCCAAGAAGATCTGGATATGAATCACTTGTTGCATACTGATTACTTGGATTTTTACCTATCTCAATAGCCTTGTTATACAGTTTATCTTGCTGCTCGGAGATAGGAATGCTGTTATCTCTATTATCAAGGATATACCTCAATACTCTTGCTGTTGAGTTCAAATCACTAAGCACTTCTCCATACTTGAAGTTTGATGCCCAACGGAAAGCTATCAATACTGGTGCTGTACTCATCTTCTGGAACGTTTCCTTAAATTGAACTCTGTTAGCAAACTTAGAGTATAGTGTCCAAGGCAATCCATACTTGCTGCAGACGAATTTTGCAAGACCATATATGCTATATTCGTGGAATCCAGTGCTTGCAAGTGAATCTGCAAAGTCTTCTGGGCATCCATGATAAACGTCAATTGTACCAATACCTGATACAATTCGCTGCAGGTCTTCTTTAGTCCAGCAGTAATTGCAGGCTTCGTTCCACTTAGCTATGACTTGTCTTTCGTTTAACATCTTTATTCATTCCCAATGCTATCGGCATATTTACCATTAAGTAATACACAATAGCAAGTCCGCTTACTGGGCTAACCCAATCAATCACCGTACTTGCCGCATTAGTGATCTCAGTGGCTGTCGCTTGGTGTAATACTTTCAGCAATTGCTTCTCCTACTACTATCTTATCAGCCTCTTTATCTTCTCCAATAATCAATTTATTTGGATGACCAGATGGACAATTTATATTGAGGTTAATCCTTTTTGTCACCTTCATCTTAATAAAAGTCTTAGCACCCTGTGAAACCGTAACGTCCTCGCCGTTTTGCTCCACAGTGTATGCTACTTTATGACATTTAGGACAAAATGCTATTTTACTCATATTACGACCAATTATAATAAATCCTTATACCAATTTGTACGTCATTAAAATTGAGATTCGCCTGACTTGCTAATGCGTTTGTCCATTGGAAGTTAAGAACATTTGTATTACTCTGATCTAAGCTTGATATTAAACCCTCTGCATCAATGTTGCTTATGATAACGTCACCACCTTCCCGTGAACTTGCTGGTGTATCAAACAGCTGATCTACAAAATCAAGTGCATCAATACTAAATCCATTGATACCATTTGCATCAATAAATATACTTTGTGCACCACTTAGAGCATTATCAGAACCATTTGTGTTCTCAACTACTCTGAACTTGAACATAACTGTAACCCTCACGATACTTATACCGTTTGGTAGTGCACCAGGTGGTAATGTAATATCTGGTAATGCTAGATTTGCTGCCACATCTGTTACAGATAGCTGAGGAACTGTGGGACTCCAATAATCAAGGAAACTAATACTGTTGTATATTGGGTCGTCGTAGTTACTGAAAATATTAGACATATTACTCAATAGGTTACTAAATGCATTAGATGTAGGTATTGCTAGCACACAGAATGTTGTGCCGCTTAATACCTGTGACGGAAACGAATTTGTCCATATAGTACCAGTGATATTATCAAACGAGTATATGATTTGATCCATAAACATGTTAGCACCAGATAAGATTACGATTGATTTATTAGTAAGAAAATCAGGTGCACCAATCAATTCACTACAAACGATACTATCACAGTTCAGATCACCGTCTGCTGTTGCAACACCTTTGTAGACAACTATCGATTTTATTAGATCAAACTTGACTTGAAACTTTGCCGTTGTCATGTTTTCTCCTAAAGTAACATGTTATCTGGGAATAATGCAGGTTGATTTGGTAGCCTACCGTAATTCAACTTTGAAAGAGCACTCATATTCAGCTTTTCAACACTGTTAGCAAGTGCTCTTTCACTATCACTTAATGAATTTGATTTCACGCTCGCCCAGTTTCTTAAATTGTATATCATGTGGACTGAAACATATCCATCCTTTGTATATGGTGGCCTACCATAATGAATTGCTTCATATAATATTGAGAAGCTAGGTAATTTAGTAAAGTCGTCCCATTTGATATAGTGTGTTCCAGGAACTTCACCACTCCTAGGTAACATTGCCTTTTCTCTGAGGGTTCTATTAACCTCATCAACGACTGCATTTATCCAGTCAATATGGTGATTAGCCCAGTATACAAAGTTGTCTATGTTCTCGGCTTTTGGTACACCTGTTGTCCAAATTGGAGCAGTATGAAGCTTCATATAAAGATTCTCTTGAATCTTATTCAGATCTCGTTCTGTTAGCTTCTTGTCTGATAACATCGCTCTAAATTCTGATACTAACATCTTTATTTACTCCAATCCGGAATCTGTTTTCTCAAGTCTCCAACAGTAAACTTAGCATAAATATTCGCGGTTGTTGCCATATTAATATGACCAAGATGCTGTTGCACGATATGCATTGGTGCTCCGGCAATTAACATCTGAATAGCACGAGAATGCCTTAGCATGTGTGGATGAAGATGTTTTCCAATCCTACCACCAATTGTACGGAAAATCTCCCAGGCAGTACGGTAGACCATTTCACCAAAGATTCTTTCTGAATCGAAATCTCGCGATTCAATCCAAAGACTAAGTTCATTAAGTGCACGATCAGAGACATTTACTACATCAATACGACCACCCTTTCGAGTCACTCGAATTGTTTTGTTGATATAGTTAACGTCAGATAGCTTCAGATTGACTAACTCGCTTATCCGAACACCTGAGTCAAAGAGTACGATTAGCATGGTTTTCTCTAATTGGCTAATGCATTTTTCGAGAGCAAGTGAAAACTCTTCCACGGTAAGATATTGTGGGTCAGATTGTCTTACCTTCGGCAAATCAAGTTGTATTACTTTACCTTGCCACTTGAACCACTTCATAATAGCATGAGCATTAATACCTACTGTAGAAGGAGACAATCTAGTTAATGAGTCAATATATGCTTGTGCATCAGCTTGTGTTAATTCAGCAGAAGTAGTGGTCGAATTTAGCCAATGTTCAAGATCGTCAATGTAGAGTTTTCTAGTACCCTCAGACGAGTGCTTTTCCAGATAAGTGTTGAATTCAGTTAATTTCGTATTCATAATTATATTATACCACAATTTTATTAAAAAACAAACGTTTTAGGAATATTTATTTTCTTAGAATCTCCTTTTAAGCTGGGTAAACCAATGATATAGTATAGGTGACTTTCAATTGACCAGTAGATGGAATGGTTACAGTGGCGGCAAGGTGATCTCTTGAAGTTAAAAACGGACTATAACCTGATCCTCTTCCTATTAGAGCAACCTCACTGACAAGCACATTACCACCAGAATTGTTGTTCATGTATCTAGCGTGAGCTGCAGAATATGTTTTTGATGGTACATCATAGGATTTTACTGGAGTTTCTCCTGCATTATAACTTAGTTGTCCAGCTCCTACGCCATTTGTAATAGGTGTTATAAGTTTATAATCCTCGAAACTCTCAGCCTGAACACTTGAACCCACTGATATACCGTAAGTTGGGTCTCCGGATACACCGCAATAACCACCACCAGCTTCTACGTCGATAGGTTGTTCGATAGATAGTTGCGTCGTCGAATGATTAATAGAAGCATTAGGCATCTTTCTGCTAATAAGGCCTGCGCCAAAAGTTGCATCAGAGTAGTCTATAGCTCCAAGTTGAGAAATCATAACGTTATACGCATTTCTTACCCAGCTATGACTTCGCTGTTTATAATGAGAAAGCACTTTTCCACTTGGTAATTTAACTTCTATTTCCAAAAAGCATTCAGGTATTATTACACCTAAAGATCGACCCATTTTAGATAATTTTTGGTATTCTTTTTCCTCAGTATTCATATTTAACTCCTAAGCAGGAAAAACTAGACTTATTGTATATGTTACTTTTAGTTGACCAGTTGCAGGTATAGTAATCGTTGCTCCAAGATGATCTCTTGATACTGCACTTTGCAAATCAGCTACTAATGCAATTTCATTGACGAGAACATTACCTGCTGAATTATTGTTCATATATCGTACATGAGCTACGGAGTAAGTTTTTGAGGGTATATCATATGATTTTGCTGGAACAACTCCCTCTTGATAATGTAATTGCCCTGCACCAGATCCATTTGTAATAGGTGTTATAAGGTTATAATCTTCAAAACTTTCTACTTGAGCACTAGAACCAACTATTATACCTTTTGTTGCTATACCTGCAGCTCCACGATAGCCTGAATCACTATTTTCAACATCACCACCCCAACCCTCTAGAAACAAAATAGAAATGCTGTGGCCGATAGTTCCATTAGTGGTTTTTATACTAATCAATCCAGCTCCAAAAGTTACATCACTGCCGTTTATACCACCAAGTTGTGACATCATAAGGTTATAAGCATTCCTAACCCAACTGTGACTCCTTTGCTTATGGTGATGAACAACCTCGCCATTTGGCATTGTCACTTCAAATTCAATAAATGATTCAAAGATCGGAATACCTAGTTTTTGGCCAAGTTCTCTTAATTCTTTGAATTTCCTTTCTGTTGATTTACTCTCTATATAATCCATATTGTCTCAATCTCCATCTTATACTAGCACAGCTTGCACTGCTATACTTGGTACAGGAATTGGCATAGTATAATTCTTAAATTGACCACCATCTCCTGCAAGAAGATTAGTCTCTGCAACACCAATACTAGGTGTAGTAATCCCTAGTGATTGACCATCTAGTTGACCACCATTTCCTGCATTACCATTAGTATTGCTTATTGTAATCCCAGGTGCAATTATTGTCAATCCTTCTTGTTCATCCCAAACCCACTGTACCATTATACCATCAACACCGAATATCACACTACCCAATCTGATGCTTGGTGGTACTAATTGACTCTCAACATCAGTAAGAGTAGGTGCTCCAGGATGGAATCCTTGCGGATACTTATTATGAGCATGATCTAATTTGACATACGTGTTTGGATGTATAAACCCCATTATAGCGCCTCCAACATGTATTCAAAATCAATTGCTGCTCCATTATCAGCTACATTATCACTCTGTGCAGTAATGGTTAGTTCATTTGCTATGCCAAAGTGACTATTAATGATTGGTACACCAGGTGCATCGCCAGTTGCTGGATTAAACGTCATAGCAGTGTTAGCAGGAAATATTTGTCTAAGTGTACCATTTACTAATATGTACATTCTAAGCGTAATAATCCCAACTAAGTTTGAGATGTTGATAAGAGCCGACAGTACATTATAGTTTGTACCAGCAGCCCCAATTACACACACAATGGCTTCTGCAGTATTCCAATTAGCTATTATAGAATCTGCTGTTACAGTTGGTGGTATTACTGGACCACCACCTCCGCCGCCACTACTCTTTACTTTATAGAATGGTACAGTACTCATACTAGCCTCCGGTGGTAACTGCTGGCTTTTTAACCGCTGATAACGGTGGCGGTATTGCATCTAGCTGCTTCTGAAAATCAGCAATACGGGCAGCTAGGTTATCAACATTATTCTGTAATGTATCACGGGCTGTTGTAAGTCCTTTGATTTGAGCTATTAAGGATGCTCTCTTACCAGCATTGGGGTCTATTATCGGTGTTACCATATTATTATCTCCTATTTATTCTACTTCGTAAACATAACTGCCAGTTACAGCTAACGGTCCAGCTACGCTTAGTGTTGCCCTTATTTCAATGCTGTCTCCACTTAGTTCAGGTATCCCAAATAAATCCATTAGATTATAGAAACCTCCAGGAGTATTTACGGTGGTTGTCTTCACTACCATTAGACTCCCATTTATAAATTGAGAAAGTTCTACAGTATAATGGGCTGCTACAGGGTCAGTAAAGTTTAACCAAAGGCTCTTTACTTTATAGTGTATACCTACTCCACCACCTAAATTCAATACATCCTCACCTACATTATCCGCTGGGAAATCAACAGAGTCTTCAGGTTGAACACCATAAATGTAAATAAATGTACCTAAACCAGAAATTCCTCCAGGCTCAGCATGACCACCAATAACACAGCTTGCTCCAGCAGCAATTGTTGCGCCGATAGCTTTGAAGTTCCCTGCTACTAAACATGCACCAGATGTTCCACCGCCCAAAGAGAAGTTATCATATATCAAGCAATTCCCGCCGATAGTGATGGTAACTCCATCAACATTAGCAATAAAAGTACCTTCACAGATACAATCTGCAGAGGCAAGGCTAGAGCTAGCGGTAATCTCAATTCCTGCTGCACCAGCGAATATGTTATTGGACGTTAAGGAACCAGTAGATAAAATTATACCACCAACAGCATCAAGATTACCATTTATTATTACGCTTGCTGAACTCATAATCTGAAAAATACCTATAACTCGTAGATCTCCATTGAATATAGGTGCCCCTTCTTCACCGTGGTATCCTTGTACAGTGGTATCCCCACCTACTACCAGTGTTGTTCCAATTTTTGTTGATAGAGAACCTGCTGATAATGTTCCTGTTATGGTACAATCACCAGAAGTACCATTTCCTAAACGGAATGTGTCTGCTACTTTACAATCACCCGCAACGGTAATTACAACACCATCTACATTAGCACTTAAAATCCTGGCTATCTCAAGATTGGCTGTACCTAATTGTGAATTGATATTTAGAGTAGCACTTCCACCACTTATTCTGCAATCACCAGTGAATAATCCAGCACCTGCATTAATTACTATGCCTGTCCCTGTATTTGAACCAATCTCTAGCTTACTGAGAACAACCATGGTACCATCTGTACCATTACCAACAGTTAAGCCAGATATATTTGCCGCAATGAAGCAGTTACCATAAATCATTATCATGGTACCATCATCAGCAGTGAAATCACCTGTAACATGTAGATTACCATTTATAGTTAATGTTGCGCCTGCGCCTACATTAACATCTCCAATACACAATACATCATTGTTAATTGTAAGATTACCCGCCGGTGCAACAGTAATACCCATGTGTATTTCACCTAAACCACCTCCGCCACCAACAGATGGGAGGTTATAAGTGAGTGTTCCTGTATTATTAACAGTCCCATACAGATAGCCTATTGCCTTGACAGTGATAGTACCAGGTCCATTAGTCAGTATTCCAATAACAGTCATATTACCTAAAACAGTAAGAGTTCCTCCATTACTATTAGTAATATCTTGCGTTACATTAAAATCACCAGGTATTGTAATAGACCCTGAACCAGTATTCAATAAAGAACCTATCTTGAAATCGTACTTTGCCGATGGTACTGGAGGTGCAATAGACGAAGTGCCTTGGCAAAGCAAGTTCTCTATACTGCAATCACCGTTGGGTATAAAAACTCCTGCTGTATACTCAATGAATTGACCAAACGAACCGCTGCCGGTAGCAGTACCATAATTATTAAAAATTGCTAGCTGAGAGTCAGGACCAAACTCTGCAGTTCCACTGTTGTTAAATATTGGAGAACCAGTTATCTTACCTGCTACTACAAAAGAGCCAGTATCATTATCAAGAATACTGCAATTAAATACTCCCATTACTGTGATATGTCCACCAGCACCTAAATTCTGTGTAATACCGCCTAAGCAGTTACCATCAACTTCAACATGGCCACCAGTATTCGTTATGCTACCTTGAAAATTACCTCCGATCGCAAAATATCCTGTTCCATTAGATATTATCCCACTCATGTTACCGTAAATACCTACTGCATTAGCAGAGTTATTGAAATTCCCTAGAACAAAGCAGTCACCAAATACAAAGAAAATAGGATTTCCTGCACCAACTGTAATACCGATGTAAGCAGATAGGTTACCAAAGAATAATGCCATACCCGAACCTGTATTGGTAAAACCAGATTGGAACATACAATCACAAGCAAATACCATTTGACCAGCAGTGTTGGTTGCAGTTCCTAGATTAGTATATGTACCGCCTATGTAAAATTGTCCAGTACTGGCATTACTTAATGATGTGCCATTGAAGGCATTTCCTGTAATTTCAATATTTCCAGCATTAGTAATGCCATTCAGGACAAAGCAGTTTCCGCAAATAACTAGTCCTCCTCCAGCAGCAACAGTAATGCTATCTAAAAAGACATCACCATATAGTATTTGACTATCACCTGTAAGTACGTTGATAGCTGATCCAGGTGGAATCACGCCACCTCCACTACCAGACAAGAGTATAGGATGCAGTAACAGTATCTCGTCTCCTACCTGTAATGGCGCAGTATAAGCATTCGCAATCACTATATCACCTGTTACACCAGTATATGCCGTTATTGGCTGTTTCTCGCCTTGTGGTGCAGCACCCAATCCACCAATATCCCTCTGTACATAGGCAAAATATCCAATAAATTCACTATCTCCCAAATTTAATGTACAAGTAAACTCAGTAGGTGATATAATACTCACTACTGTCGTTCTGTAACAGAGATCATTTTTTACTGGTATATTCTGTTTATAGAATTGTACTGTACTCATATTAACTCCCAGCTGTTACCTGTGGGTAAACAGCCTCTGTAGCCTTTGGTTTAGCTGGTGAACTTCCCATTGAACCTGTCATCATCTTCATTACCATCATGACAAGCATCACTTCCATTATTGTTCCAATCAAATTGCTACTTACTCCACCTCCGATTAATGTAACATCAGAGCTTGACGTTCCTGGTGCAATAAGATTAGTCTGTATTGTATCAATAACGGATGTACTCGCTGGTACATCGTCGTTAATTAAGCTCAACGTCAAAACACAAGTATCTGCCGATGCATATAGCATTCCTACAAGTTCCTCGCTATCACCTGCGGCAACAACGATTGGGCCACCAGCGTCAATAGAATAAGAATCTACCTGTGCTGTTCCGTTCATCGTAACGATCGTAAGTAGATACGTATGCGTACCAACATCGTTGTTAACAATAGTAATCTTAGCTGGTATAAACGTATTCGCCTTATAGAGTACAACAGGCTCTACATCCCAGTACAATGCTCCTAGTGGTATCATATTACCACCTCCATAACTTAACTCCAGGTTATCTGTATCGGTATTGGTTGTCCGGGAAAGTTTGCTATGACATACTGCTGCAACTCTGAAAGTGTATCGAATGAATGGTATGTACCATCAGGATCCATATACGGAGAGGTGTATGGACCATTTTCAGTTGGTGGAATTGGCGCTGCCAATATAGGAGTTTTCAGTAGTATCACTGAAATGATACTCACCATCATTACCGCTATTAGCACTTTTATCATTGCAGCAGTAGTCTTATCCATTAAAGTACCTCCGGAATATTGTTATCCCCAAGTAACTACAATTGTGCCGGTAAATATTAGTGCCTGGTTGACGTTGGTCCAAGTGATCAGTGTGTTCCCACTCGCGTCATACAATGCAATGTACTCACCGTATTGTCCGGGCGTTGTCGGCATGGGCACCGTACATGCAATTGGACTTGAATTTGTATTTGCCGCCGGTGTCGTAAAGGAAACTTTATTTGAGGTAGTAGTTTTGGTTCCCAACGCAGGACCAATATATACCTCGATTGAGCATGAAGTACCCTGTGGCAAATCTGTGTTGACTACAACACTTGCAACATGAGAGATTGTTGGCTGAAAGACATCTAATGACATTTTATCCTCCTTTTATAGCAACTTTCCGCTGCTATTATGACCATGTTATAGTTCCGACCAACGATGCAGTAAATATCACTGTATCATTAGTCCATGTTCCAACACCAAGTACTTTGCTGTTTGCATCATATACCGTTGAATACACGTGATATTGAGTGGGTGTGGAAGGTAATTGTATAGGACACGTAATAGGACTTGAATTAGTGTTTGCTGCTGGTGCTGTAAACGCTATCTTTTGCGAATACGCAGTTCTCGTTGTGTTATTCGGGCCGAGAAAGATGTCAACAAAACCTGGCGTTCCTGCTGGCATATTGCAGTTCACAACGACCGTTGGATTTTTGTTTGCTGATGGCTGAAATACATCGACTGACATTTTATTATCCTCCTACCATTCATTTCCCGATAATATTCTTTTATAAAGCTGCTCATACCGTTTTGCAGCTACAGCACGACTATAATTCTTCTCAACAAAAGTTCTAAGAACTCCTGGTTCAAAACCAATAAGCATGCCTGTCATCTTGCACATGTCATCTTCATCTTTTGCAATAAGAGCTTGTTCTCCAATAACTTCTTTTATCGCACCATCATCGAGTGCTATTACTGGAGTTCCGCAAGCCATTGCTTCAATTGCAACAAGACCAAATGGCTCAAGCATCTTACTTGGGAATAATAATGCTTTTGCATTCTGTAAGAACTGTACCTTCTCATCCTGGCTTGCATCAAGGTGCATTACAACATGTGTTCCATCACAAGAACTTATAACTTGCTTGAGATAGTTCTCGTCTTGAACAAAGCTTCCACCAAAAATATCAAGGGGAATACCTGTTCTCTTTGATACGTTTATTGCAATATGAGGTTGCTTGAACGTATCAAGTCTTCCTACAAAGATTAGTCTATTACCTTTCTTCTCTTGGAACTTATATTTATTCATATCAATACCATTATATGCATATTCTGAGTCAATACCAGCCTTTGCATACATTTCTTGCATGAATTTGCTTATCGCAATGAAGTTCAGCTTGAACGGTGGTTTGCTTTTCGCCCAATATTCTGGATTAAGATGACCATGATGCGTATGGCAAATCTTTAATCCTTTATTTGCGATCTTTGCCATATACTCTATGCCAAACCAGTTATGACCATGAACTATGTCTAGATCAGATAGCTTATCTTTATACACTTCATAAGCGCTTTGCTCAGATTTTAACCAATCGGAATGAACCGTGTCTAGCATTGGTCCAGTAATAACTACTGAACCGTTTGGAACAGGTTTGCTTCCTTCTGGTCCAAATATTCTAACGTAATGACCAGCATCTGATAAACCCATTGCAAGATCCCAGACAACCCGTTCTAAACCAGAATAACCAGTAGGTGGTACACCAAAGAACTGTGTAGATATTAGACCAATCCTTAACTTGTCTTTTATTACTGTATGATTATGTTCTTCATTAATTTTGATTATTGGGTCAGTCAACTTATCCATTACTGGCAAGCTGTTATCAATCTTTGAACCTTCAACATAGAGTGTATGGTCAGGATACATATCCTTTATTTCTGCTTGAATTATGGGACTCCTTGATACACCTTGATTATACAATTCAAGTTTTCTAAAACCCGCAAGAGTCATAGTATTTATTAAAGAGTCCTCATCGTAAACGGTCTTATGACCACCAATCAACATATGAATAAACGCAGAAATATCATCCATTGTTTTTATCTCAGCATTATCAAGTGAACGAATTTTACCTTCGAGATAATATTTTGCTAATACTCTTGCGTTTGGTACTGCAATTCTTATTACACCATCAGACTTTAATACCCTTACACATTCTTTTAAGAATTCAAGACCCTCTTCTCTTGTTATGTGCTCAAGGAAATGAGAAGCAGCGATAAGGCTTACAGAGTTTGAATCATATGGAATACCCTTTGTTGCATCAAATTGCTTGAATTCGTAGCCATTTGTCTTTGCAAAATCGTCAAGAGGAAGAATATCAGTATTTACCCATCCTTTTGCCATTACTATGAACGAACCAATATTGAGTTTGATACCCGAAGAATAAACACCTGCTGGTTTTATTGCAGTCATTGTCATATCAGTTATTGCACCAATATAAGGCTCAACTTCAATATCATCAAATCCGGCCTCTTTGAATATCTTCTTGGCAAAGTTTGGGCTAAATGCGGCTTTATGAGCATTCCAACCACCTTCATCTTGACCGCCAAAAATCATAGCACTCAATTCAATATCAATGTCACCCTTTGCAACAACTCTTTTACATTGCTCAAGGGTATTTGGTCCAACCATGTATATTTTACCACCGGGTTTTAATACCCTGAAGCATTCTGATAAGAATTGAGGTGTTTTTCTCCAGCTCATGTGTTCGATGACAAATGTGCCATAAATGCCGTCAAAGCTGTTATCTTCTATTGGCCATTTTTGCTCAAGATCGCCAACATAATCGGTATTAGGAAGTTTCCGGTAATCCATTGTCTTCCATTTTTCATCATGACGTAATGGCTTTTCACCACAGCCTACTTCAAGAACTGTATCTTTTTCATCAAATGGCAATTCGATTGTTGATACAATCTTATCTCCGACTTGATAGCCAATAACAACCTTAGACACCTAATATCTCCTTATAGGCATTAACATACCTCTGTTCAATTAATGCCCAAGTATATTGCTTGGCTTTTTCACGTGCAGCAATTCCCATAGTCTTTGCTGTGTCTGGGTTTTTCATGAAGAACTCAATCTTCTCTTTAATAGCAATCGGGTCTCTTGGCGGGACTACAAAACCATCAACACCATCTGTTATTACATCAGCTCCACCAGCACCGCGAGAAGCTATTACCGGCTTACCATACGCCATTGCTTCTAAAATCTCGATGCCAAACCCCTCTGTGACGCTTGGCTGTACATAAATAGTGATTTGATGATAAAATTGAGCAACATTTTCTACCCAACCAAGTAAACTGCAATCCGGAAATTGATCTGGATGTTGCTGCATAGCAGGTAGAAGTGTATGGTGGCAACTACCCCCTAATAATAGTTCACCATTGTGGCATTGTCTCCATGCGTCAAATAAGTATAGTAATCCTTTATCTGGACCAAATGCTCCTAGATACCCAACTGTAAAATGATCTGGAAAGATACTAAATTCTTCTGGTATTTCTGTTCCATGAGAAATTACTTTCACTTCTTTTCTATTTGGAATATTCTTATCAATCCACTCTTTTGATGTACTAGATGGTGTGAATATAACATTTGCTCTATCTGCATGTTGAAGTAGCAATCTATGCAAATACTCATCTGTGTTGTGCTTGAAAGGGTAAGAACCTTTACCATAATACATCTCATGCTCATCAATGCTCACGTGAAGGTCATGAGCAACGATATTCACGACGTAATGATGTGTTCTTACCCGATCTAGCATAGCAACGGCAGGAGAGCAGCTGAAATGCACAATATCATAAAGATCTCCGTTAATTAATCTCGATGCAAAGTAATCGTATAGGAATGGATTGAAATCATACTTATCTGCTCCAATAATGTCTTTTCGTTCAATAACCTTTACAGTATCGCAAACCTGTTTAAGAGCACTAATTTCATGAAGACAAACTAGTCCTGCCCCAGAATTTGGGTTAAGCTCATCAAATGTTACATATAGTGCTCTCATTTTATTATACGTCCAATGTTGTTATTGTTCCATCCGGATGAACATTAAGGTTTCCAATATGGTCTAATTTTACATCTGACATTACCCATGTTTCAAATCCTGCTTTCTTTGCATTAAGACAGAAATTAAAGTCCTCACTTGGTGCCGGAGTATTCCATGGATGCCAAGGTTTTGGTAGTTTTTCATAAACTTCTCTCTTGATAAGGCAAAATCCTAATCCTACTACATCAACAGTAAACATATTCCCAGTATATGAGGATACGGGAGTGAACGCTATCTTGTCTGCAGGGAAGTCTTTATTGACTTTATGAAGGTCAATCCATGCAGCCCAGTGGAATCCTTCTGCCTGCTTTGCTCGATACAACCCTGAGACGATAGGTTGGTTGCAATTGTATAACATTCTCAGCGCAAGATTAGGATCTTTTGGTGCATTGCAAACGTTATCTGAATCAACAAATAGGATATGTGTTACCAACTTATCTTCTAATGCTAATTCTACTAGTTGCTCTCGAGCCAGGTTTTGTGGTATTCCTCTTGCTAGCTTGTGTATCTTTTCACACCAATCAGTACCCACAAAGAAAATAGGAACCATCATCTCTAATGCCCATTTCATAGATACCATTTCCATGTGGGGAACACAGACTGCAATACGAGGTTTAGTATCCCAAACTGCCATTAAAAGCTCCAGTTACAATATTCCCTATAATATTATAACACTTATAGGGTAAAATGTACATAAATATTTTCATTAATATATTCATTTACGTTATCGTCACCGTTGATAACCCCACAAACGTTGTGACTTTTATACCACTAAGATATATATCTACATAGACATTGTATGTACCAACAGCAGGTAATGTAAGAGTCGATGTTACTTGCTGTTGTGCGCCTGTTGAATTAAATGCCGTACTTAGACCACCACTTGCTGACTTTGTAGAGGAATTCGGTCCAAGCCAGAGCTCAAGCTGACAAGATTGATTAGCAGGTGCTATTGTGATCTTAAAGTTTGCCGTTTTAGGAGTACCATGAACAAACCCGCCACTACCGGTAGTATAATTGGCAAGTATACCTAATTCATGATTATTCCAATCATCACCAGGCGCAGTAAAAGTAGCAGGCCATGTTCCAAAAGTATTACCTGCAACATAGATATTGAAGCCAGAGATTGCATCGCACCATAAAACTACAAGACTATTATCAGTATTGAAAGCCAAATAGTATGTTGTAGAAGCATTAATAACAAGAGGGGTAAGTAGATTTACTTGCATCAATGTCTTAGTTACACCTGCTGCAATACTCGTAGATGCAGTCTCTGCTACTTTAGTGTAGGTAGAACCTGAAAGAGTATATATTGCCAACGAGAAGTTGTGTGCTACAGTATCAGTATTACTCAATAGTGCACTCATACTGTTGACTGTTGCTCCGGCTACCCCAACAAAACCTGGTATATTAAGGAAGAAGTTATTTTTTGTCATACCAGAATTGACTGCTCCAGTAGCATTATAGCCAATACTACCACTTCCGCCACCACCTGTTGATTGGAAGTTTACAACAATCGTTGTGTTCTGAGTAATTGCAAAGGAATAGTTATTACTGGTATATGTTGTCCCGTTTATTACCATATTTAAGAATGCATAGCCAGAAGCTGGAGTAGCATTAACGGTTACTGTTGTACCAGAGTTATAAGGACCAGCTGGACTTAATGATACTGTACCAGAAGCAGAAGGTGATACAGAAGCAGAAGCAGTATAGGTTGTACCACCACTACTTCCTACAATACCCGGTAGAACAACAAAATCATTAAAGGTTGATATTGTAACCAATTTGCCATCAGATAATGTTATGGTTGGTCCATTCACAAGAGTCTGATCACTTGAATATAAAATTAGATCGTGAGTCTTGGCTACTGTATTATAGATATCAATACCAACGCAGTTTCCATAACCTGTTACTCTTGTGACAGTAGCGTTTCGACCAAAGACTTTATTGTAAGCGCTACCGCTAAGGAATAGTTTTGTATTACTATTAACGTCCCAAACATCGGCAATGAGGTTATGGCCACCGGTAGCCGTGAGGTTATTTGCTACCAGATCATCTCTTCCAGAAGTGAAGTTACCAAAAAGAAATCCTGCACCATATATTACACCTTTACTACCATCTAGATTATCAAAGGTTGATGGCTTTAAACCTGCATATTGAGCATTGCAGTCAAGAAATACTACACCTTTCTTTGTGGCTACACCCTCAAAATGCCAATCTGATTCCCAGGCACCATTAGCAGAACAATCAATATAGTAAAGTCCATTTACTGTTAACGTATCATCTGCGCCATCAAAATTTACTGACCATACTGGTATACTCGCTAAAGGAATTCCATAAACTGCAGTATCCTGAGTTCCGCAATTCAGCGTAGTGCATCTGTAATATCTGACATTGTTTAATGTACCTGATCCACGATGCGAAAAGCCCATATATGATGGTGTATTAGCATTCACCCTAGAGAATCTAACATCTGATATGCTTTTAGAGCCATAGCCAGTATTCAATGTGAAACAAGTACCATTCAGGCTATTTGCTGATATATCATGAATATAGAATCCTGATATATCTTGAGCAGATGCCTCAATAAGTATTCCTTGATACCAAGGCGTGCCCTGAATGTTAAAGTTTCCTAATTCTATATTGCTAACATCCTTAGTATGGAGATCACCTACATAATTTGGGCCAAAATCAAGCAACGTTCCTGGACCAGCACCAAGCAAAGTGTTTCCTGACTTAAAAACAGGTTCACCATAAATCAGCCAATGACCTGTACTAAGATTAACTGTTTGATAGGTATTTAATGCGTTACTTATCTGAGCAACATCATTACTACCAGATGGATTTAATGTAGGACTAATTCCTGTTCCCATTTTAATCACTCCTTAATGATAATTCTATCTTGATGGCCATAATCTTCTAACTCCTAATGGTATTGTACCACCTAAATCTGCTGACGCAATTGTATATGTAGCGTATATTCCTTGCTCATGACCTGCCCAGTTAACTACAACCTGTGACTGATCAAAATTAGGCCAAGACATAGCACCTCCTGCTCCAGAGCCGCCAAAATTAGCAAGGACTTGATCAGGAGTACCAGCATCAACAAAGAAATCTACATGCGTATCATCTGCATTAAGTACTAGATAATAAGTTGTGGAAGCATTAATCGCTAATGGCGATACTAGGTTTGCTGTTAGCCATGAACCTGCAGTATTAGCAGGTATATTAACTGATAAAGCAGTATTGGCAACACAGGTATAGGTTGTACCAGATTTTGTGTATATTGCAGCTGTCCACTTATGGGCATTAGATACATCAGTATTATCCAATTTTGCACTAATACTTTGGATAGTAGCACCATTAACGCCAGCATATCCAAGACTTGACCAGGCGGGGTTATTATATCCACCGGCCGATGCGGTAGCAGAAGTACCAGAATAACCAATGTTTGCCATTTATCTCCTAAGTTGCTGCATAATATATCACTGAAGACGTTACTTGAGCTTTACCATAAATAAGATTAAGATTGGTAATATTAAATGTTATTGTCTGTCTACCATCTACTCCTGTTGTCGACCACATGAAACCAACACCTGAGTTAGCATTGGCGGCTGAACCACCGCCTAACCACAATACATTTGATGTAGCCATAGTTAAATCTACCTGCGCGCAAGCTACAGATGGGAATGCAGCACCTGAAGTACCTACTGCAATCTTACCAGTATTGAATGCATTAATACCCATTGGTTGTGCAATAACAACTTGCCCAGACATCTGCGTAACTACACCACTCATTTGAACATATAAGGATTGGCCAGAACCCATTTGAGCTGTATTACCAGATACAAGAACCATGGCTCCAGATACAAGACCAATATATCCAGATAGAAGTGTTACCAATACTCCTTGACCAGACATCATAACATACAACCCTGACATAGTTGCGTCATCTACTGTAACACCAATTCCAGAACCTATATTGACTCGAAGACCACTAGCTCCTGTTGTAAATCCGGCAATGTCTACGACTAAGTTTCCTGCATTATCAACAGAGACCATTGAAATTGCACCAGATGCTAGAGTTGGTTGAATAGGTCTATATTGACCACCAATAGCGGGATAGCCTTGACCCGATGTAGAAACAAAAGTTTGTACGCCAGAAGTTACGGTAGTAGAATTAACGTTGGAAGGAGTTGTATATAACTCTCCATATTGATCAACAGCTAAGGAAACACTTTGTCCAGAATTAGAATTAATGCCAACTGGTCTATACTGTCCACCAACAACAGGAAAACCTTGACCTGATGTTGCAATAAAGATACCCTGACCAGATACAATAACTACCTGACCTGACCATACGCTAATGCCTGCTTGTGGAGGACTAGCAAGAACAGATATTACTTGGGAAGATGCCAATGACACGAACAACCCAGATGATACAGTTGTTGTATCATTGTTTGAAGGTGTTACGACTAATGCTCCATTATTATCTACTGATAGTATAGATATTTGACCTGAAGTAGGATTTACGTTAACAGGTCGATACTGACCACCAATTGCAGGGAAGCCTTGCCCAGATGTCGCAACTGTTACTCCCAACCCAGAACCTACTGTTACAGATGCAATTACATTAGCTCCTGACATCTGGAAGCCTATACCAGAACCAAGTATGACAGAGTTTCCTGATATTGACATATTAAGAACTGATACTGTTCCTGATACAAATACCGCTTGTCCACTAATACTGACCGGTTGTCCAGATATTATGACATTCTGACCAGAGATATTGCCTACACTAACATATGTACCAGATTGAATACTTACTTGTGCTCCAGACTGGATAACAACTCTAACACCTGAATCATTGATAATGAAAGTTCCCGAAATAGTATTATGATCAAAGTAAACTCCAACACCAGAACCTATATTGACATAAGCACCAGAAAGTATATTAACAGTACCTGAAATGAATACTGCTTGCCCAGATATACCTACAGGCTGTCCAGACATTATGACATTTTGTCCAGAGATATTACCAACATTTACATAGCCACCAGATAATAATGCAACTGTACCTGAAACAAATACTGCATTACCAGATATACTTATGGGTTGCCCTGATATGATAACGTTCTGTCCTGAAATATTACCAACATTGACATTAATTCCTGATTGTATGGTAACCCCAATTCCACTACCAATATTAACAGCAGCGCCTGAGAGTAGATTGACTGTACCACTTACGAATACAGCTTGCCCCGATATAGAACTAGATGCACTACCAGTATTGACGTATATACCAGACTGGATAGTAACACCAATTCCAGACCCTATATTAACATTGGCTCCGGATAATATAGCTACGGTACCGCTTATAAATACTGCTTGGCCTGATATAGAACTAGAACCAACGCCTGTGTTTACATAGGTACCGGATTGGATTATTACTCCAATACCACTACCAATATTAACAGGCAAACCTGACTGCAAAGAAACTGGTGCTCCTGACTGTATTACAACTCGCACACCAGAGTCATTTACGATGAATAATCCTGATGCAGCTACAACACCAATCCCGGAGCCTACATTAACGTAGGCACCAGATACTATATTAACTGTACCAGAGACAAATACAGCCTCTCCTGATACTGTTACAGGCTGACCTGATACTCTAGAATTTGGTGATAGATTCATTAATCATTCCTCATTTATTGCTGACCAATATACGATACTCTATTTCCTGATACACCAGCGCAGACACTAACAAGATTAAAGTTCCCAATTTCCATCGTCATACTGTCGCCTTGCATCATCCACATACCATATCCGATATATGGGAAGTCTACGCCGCTGTTACCACCAACATAGATGTCACCATCAAGCGACCTGATTGTCATTGAAACAATACCGCCAGATTGCAATACCTGACCGCCTGATGCTGCTGTTACATTGAGTAATGCTCTAGCCCTTATTGCAGAAGCAGGTCCGATTACGACTGAGTTACCAGATATTGATACGACATTACCTGATATGCTTGTTATTACACCAACACCAGAACCGATATTGACATTAGTACCTGACTGTACAATTACTCCAATACCTGAACCAATATTGACACTAATACCGGATTGAACTGTTACACCGATACCGCTTCCGATGTTAACAAAACCACCTGATAATATACTAACGGTTCCAGATATGAAGACTGCTTGACCAGATATTGATGTAATTACACCAACACCGGATAATACTGAAACAGTACCACTTATTGCTACAAACTGACCGGAGATAGATATATTGCCAACATTTACGAATTGACCAGATGCAATCGTAACGATTGTACCAGACTGCAAAACAACTCTTTGACCAGAATCCGTAATTACATATAACCCTGAGGCTGCGACAACACCGATACCACTGCCTATATTGACAAAAGCTCCAGATACTATGGCGACAGTGCCTGAAATGAATACTGCTTGGCCAGAGATTGAAAGTGAGGTACCGATATTGACAAACTGACCAGATGCAAGTGTTACTGTCGTACCGGATTGCAAGATTGTTTGAATACCAGACTGTACAATAACTTGCAATCCTGATAATCCAACTTGCTGTCCAGACATTAGGCCGACCATCTGACCTGATACTGATGCTTCAACTGCTTGACCACTTCCGAGTGTTACTGTAAAGCCTGATTGGATAACGACTCCGATACCCGATTGTACAATAACTTGCAAGCCACTCAAACCAACTTGACTACCAGATACAAACGCAACTGGCTGTCCTGATATGCTTGTTGCAACAGCTTGACCAGAACCAAGGGTGACTGTCAGCCCAGATTGAATAACTACTCCTATACCAGATTGAGTAATTACTTGCAATCCTGACATGGCAACTTGCACTCCGGATACCAAAGCAACAGGTTGACCAGATACGCTTGCAGCAATACTGCCCATTATCTGGATACCAGATTGAATTATTACCTGTAAACCAGATAATCCAACCTGTAAGCCCGATGCTATTCCTACAATATTTCCGGATACAGATGTTTGGACAGTTCCGGAAATGACTACATAGTCACCGGATCTTGTTGTCGTATACATTCTACCAGGATTAAGTTCCATATTATCCTCCTACTAATAGACTCCGCCAAACGATACTCTGTTACCGGAAACCGCTGCGAAGACTGCCACGTTATTGAAATTATCTATCGGTATTGATGCTGTATCACCTTGTTGAATTAGAACACCGCAACCTGAATACGGCATATCGTTGCCGATAGGACTTCCCACATAAATATCGCCATCAAGAGCACGTATTGTTACTTCACGCGTTTGACCGCTGGATAAGATTACTCCACCAGAACTATCTGATACCATTATTGGACTTCGCGCTCTGATTACAGTTGGCGGAGATGGTTGACTATTTATTACGTTAACTCCTGATTGAACAATAACACCAAGACCAGAGTTAACAGAAACTGAACCGACGTTAACATTGATATTGGGAATTGTCGTAATAACGTTCAACCCACTTAGGGCAATAGCTATCCCAGAAACAAAGTCAATCTGTTGACCAGATATGCTAACAATTACTTCTTGCCCAGATGCAAGTACGACTGTATCTCCGGAAATATGTGCTCTGATATCTCCAGATGTTACATTTACATCGCGGAATGCGTAACTCACCATTAGTACCTGCCTGTTATTCTTACCGTAGTTGTAGAGTCACTACGATAATATAGGTAACTGATTCTTTTATCAGCTCCTAATACATCAAATGTATATGCTTCTCCAGGTTCGATAAGTTTCCAATTATCTTGGGTATTTAGTGCAATATAAATCCTACCTGAACCATAATTCATAATATCTGCTGATACCCAAGGATTGATAGTATTGTCGATTCCCATTATGGTACTTGTTGCATTGATGAGAGCCTCTGCATAAGTACCTTGATACTCTTGTGATGTATAATAGTTGCTTGCCTTTGCTAGCACTGGTGTGATTCGTGACATGACGAACGTGAGGAATATTAACATTAGGCCGATGTCTGTTGTAATATCGACCACTTCTTTAACGTCTCTATCCCATTGTTTCTCCTGTAAATAGGTATCCATGAATAAAATCTCCGGTAAACATTAAAATTTAACAGTTTCAAAGCGTTTTTGATTTGGGATATTCGCAATGTTTTTAACTGTTAAAATTTTAAATCCTAGCATAACTTTTATCCTTTTTTAATCTTTAAGTGAATCATTTTAAATGTTCAAATCAAATTTTTGCAACTTTTTAAAACTTTACGCAATTAACGCTTTTTGCGGTGCCATCCTTATTTGTTTCTGTTGCCTTACTGGCTTATTCATATCACTCATCATGTTCATCATCATCTTCATAATCATTATAACTAGCATAAATCCAATAAGAACACCAAAGTCAAGATTTGCAACGGGACTAATTGCCTGTGTGATAAGTGCACCGAAAGGCAATCCGTAACCATACGTGTTATCCTTAGTTGTTGATACCATAGTTGGTGACTTAGCATTATTGCTTGGTAAAACTGTTACCTTTGGTAACCATGTTTTGAGTAGTGTAGCATTGGTTAAGGTAGCACCAACAGCTTGAGGTCGCAACCCTAATGGCACACCACCAGAATATTGTACGATTCTCATTATTCCTTCTTGTGCGAGTAACGCCATACAAGAAGCCATTGGTGCAGCGAAGCTTGTTCCAGATTTTGCTGACATAGAAGTATCTGATGAGCTACTTGCAACAATGACGTTTTCTCCAAAGAGGACACAATCTGGTTTAACAGTACCGTCAAGTGCAGGTCCTTGTGAGCTGAAGCTACTGATAATGTATGTAACAGGACTACAAGAACCAACAGCAATTACTTGTGGGTCACAAGCAGGACTCATAACTTCAGGAGCACCTTGCCCACCATTATTACCAGCTGCGGCAATTACGATTATTCCCTGTGCAATAGCTGCTCTACATGCGACTCGTAGTGCGCCATTCGGTTCACCATCATCTGGCGTACCAAGACTGAGATTAATAACTGAGGGTGCAAGAGTTGGATTAGACGTTATCATATTTATGCAGTAATCAATGCCAAGCGCTACTTCTTCTTCTGTTCCATAGCCAGTACTATCAAGTACTTTCATATTTAAGATACCAGCTTGCGGAGCAACCGTTGTAACAATACTTGCAGTGCCAGTTCCATGATCATAACCATCGCCAGCTGCTGGATCTGTACCGGTAAAATCCATGCTAAATATGATACGCCCAGCTAGTTTAATATGAGTTGCTCGCATACCAGTATCAATAAGGGCAATATTCATATTTTTTCCATTTAATGGAGGATTAGTTATAGTACGCAAGCTTGTTAGGCCAACGAGGTCAAATAACTGCGATGGAGTATAGGTATTTATACCAGGAATTGGTATAATTGGTCCAACAGATGGTTCAATAACTTGTACTGCTGGTCGTATGCCTACATCGTGGATTGCATTTACAGTGAATCCGTCAACCTTAAGCTTGTTGGCCTGATTCTCATCAAGGTCGGTAAATATCATCTGCAGAGCAACAGCTGCTTTTGTATTCTTACCACCATATTGATCTTTGAGTAACTGTTCACTAATGTTGTATACTACATATCTGCCCATATTAATTCTCTCCAGGTTGTTATTTCATTGTACCCATCATCATTTTCATAATCATCATTACTAACATCACTTCGATTATCATGTTGAGAGTAGTACCACCAAGAATATCTGTTGATGATAAACCTGTCATTGCTACTGTGTCGCCGATATTAACGCCATTTAACTCACCAGTATTTACTTCAAGGAAATAGTTACAGGATACCAAACATATATGGTCCTGCAATGGAGGTAAGTGCTGTACAATATCGACTACTTTACCATTTTCATCAATAAATGCAATATCAAGAGGGAATAGCATCAACTGCATATTAATGGTGATGTTAGTAAATGCACCACCAAGGTCAAATAGTATACCGGTTTGAGGAGGCGTGCTTGATACATTACTGAATCCGGCTGCTAATTCTGCCGTTGTTTTAGCAATGTTAACATTCCATGTTTTACTACCTATTGTAACAATTCCAGTATTCATAAAGCACCTCTACACGCTCTTCCTAAACAATGCAACCAATGCAAGAATCGTTGGTATAGCTGCAAATAGAGCCATAAACATCCAGAGTTTCCCAGCAGAAAATGAATTTGCATTCTCAAGAGCTTTTATTCTCTTATCAAGTGCAGTAGATGTTGAAGCTAATGATTCCTTTATTGCATTTGCTGAATTTGTAACTAATTCTTTTGACGCAAATTCAGCGCATTCTAACTTAATTGACTCAACACTTTCCTTTGTAGCAAGATCACCTCGTTCATCTTTTATCTGAGCGCGAAACTCATTCATGCCTTCAAGACGCTGCAGCATAGACTCTTCTGCTTTCTTAATAGCAAGTTCATTCAATTCAAAGTGTTGTTCAATATACTTGCTCTGCGAGGTAAGCTTATCGTCAACACTTTTGAAACGAATATCTATATAGTCACGTAATGACACTTCATTATTATCCATTGTGTTAACCCCCAAGTGGTTCAGGAATTACAGCAAGCTTTTCTTCCTCGAACTTTTTTAAGTATTCAACACCGGCTTTACAATCAGACTTTACACCAATACGAGAGAGACCATCAGTGCATTTCGTTGTATTAATTGGGTACAGCTTGCAGACTTTTGGTCTTGGCTTGTCATGAATAGAGCATTTATTATCTTTGTAGAATGGGCAAGGAAACTTCATGTATAGACGATCTATATAGATGCAGTGAAGAGTCTGAAATGTCCTTGCATCAATATGAGCAGCTTTTGCTAGTATTTCAAGGTCTTCAACATCTATAACCATTGAATCAAGGTGTTCACAACCTCCACAATTGGCGCATTTGAATCCCTTCATGAAATCATCAATATATTGTCCTGTTACTATAAGCTTTGACACAGCAACTGGTCTGCCCTTGATTTGAAGGGAGTTCAATTTCGAAATCATTGATTCATAACTAGTTACTTGCATAATATTAACCGTTCAGGAATCGATTGACCTTGTTTATACCTTTTCCAATGTATTGACCGCCCTTATAGGCATAATTCCCAGCGGTATTTACTGCATTACCAATAACATTACCAGCTGAATCAAGGATCTGACCGGCTGAATTGATTTTAGTGTTAATAACATGACCTGCTGCATCAAGAACCTGACCAGCTGAATTAATGGTATCGCCAGCAGCCCTACCTGCTGAGTTTAATATACCACCAACAGCTTGTCCTGCTGAGTATACACCGTGTACATTACGGAATGAGTTATCTGCCTTTTCTGGTTTACTAGTCATTCCACTCATAGTACCCATCATCATTTTCATAATCATCATGACTAGCATAAACTCGACTATGGTTGGTATGATTCCGTTAATATCATTTGTTGCCATTGTAATTATCCTCCAATTTTATTAATATGAAACAGGTGGGTATACCACATTTTTAGCTGATTTTGGCGATGACGATCCACTGGCTGGCATCGTAGATGACATCATTTTCATTATCATCATTACCAACATAAACTCGATGATTGTTGGAATAATCGAACTAATACTAGAGATAGGGTTAGCATTAACTAATTCGCCAGTACTCATATTCATAGTATAGGTTGCGCCATCTGTTAAGACTGCAGTAAAACCCTGTGCGCCCTTCAAAACGGTAGTACCGGTAGCAGAAGTACCAACTGGGTCAGAATATGCAAGAAAATGGACGGATACCGAAGAACCTACTGGAGCCGCTATTACAATTGGCGCAGTCAAAGCAACCGTAGTAGGATTAAATACCGGTGTCCCTCCAGTTTCAATATCAATCAACCAGGAAACAGCTCCTGTAGGGGGATTGGTAATAGAAAATGTTACCATTGTAATTGTCCTCCAATTTTATATTCCGGCTTCTTCTCCATAATTGGGTATACCAGATTCAGCGCCGCCAAGAACTGCAGCACCACCTACTCCTGCAACTGTACCGACCACGCCACCGACTGGACCACCAACTGCATCACCGATAAACCCACCTACAACAGGAGCTACTGACCTACCAACAGCAAGTGCGCCACGACCTACAGCTTTTGCACCAGAAACAACCTTATCTGTAACAGGTTTTGGTGTACCAGCAGGTTGCATACCCTCCATCATCATCTTCATTACGAGCATAACGATGACAAGAGGAATTATTTGCGTAATAATATTGCCTATACCCGCAAGTGAACCACCAGGACTAAATACTGCATGCCAAGCAGTTGCAATGACAAAGAGACCAACAGCAATGGCAATACCGATAGGTCCTAACCAGACTATAAGCGCTGCGTCTATTATACCCATTATTATATCGTCTGTTAGACTTAAATCATTACCTGCTAGAGCTAGGGATGTTGTAGTCGTTGCAGATTGATTTGGTGATTTGAACCATACCTTAATTTGATATGGTGTAGTTAGTGGATTAGCAGGATTGATATCACGATACACCTCATAGCTAACTATAGAGGAACCATGTAGTTGTGCATTAGTATTAAGTGCATCTGCGAAAACACTTACTGCTGTGTCATTTAGGAAGGAAAGATCAGCTGGTCCAAGACTGAAACCATAAGTACCTGCATCGACGTATGCATTGAATGTATCATAACCGGGTGCGTGATACGTTCTGTCAAGAACAAAGTTTCCTGTACCAGCTGCTAAGATAATGACTGACGGTTCTGAAATACTCTCTCCACCAACATTAAGAATTAGATCGTAATTTCCTGGATCAGCAGTAATATCGGTAGATGGTACATTAACCGTTAATGTACTTGTCTTTGTCAAAGGGTTATTGAGATCAGTTGATGCAGCTAGAGTAAGTGTCTCATGTGCAAGATGTATGGTAACAGCAAGTCCCGTTGTATGATACTTAAAATCAAGATAGACATCAACTGTTTCGCCTGCGGTACCCAAATATTTAAAAGAATATGCTACTGTCCACTTTTCACCTGAATGCCAAGTGAATGGCGCACCTGGTATTGCCAACGGTTGCAAAATTATTTGTACCATAAGGGTATCCTCCCTGAAGACTTTCTTATACCTTTGTTACATTAGTGATAGCTAGATTTGAGTATGTACCACTACCAAGTACATAAAAAGCAGCGGTATAGATTGGTGATAGCAAACTACCAATCTTAAAATACACACACCAATCAAGATTGTAATACCGAGAATCGGACGGTATCGTAAAGCGCACCTTATTATTGTTGTAAAATACAGGTACGTTTGTGACGTTGGCTAAAACAGCTACTGTTATAGGATTTTGCACTACAACCTCATTCATGCTGTCAATTCCAAGTAAAGTTTGTTTTATACCTGCTGCTGCATAGATAGTTACATTACCCGCAGGACCAATGTAACCAAATCCATATGTCATTTCTACTGTATCACCAGGAGATACTATTGGCTCTGTCCATCCAGCGCCAATCCATGTATCAAGAGCAAATACGGTCCTTTGACCTTGTGCTCCAACATGATACCATGTATTCGTATCTGCATCATAATATGATTTTACACCATCGACCATGTAATAACCTGTAGTAAATGCTCCCATAGTAACGCCCCCTATACTTTAATTAATTGATAGTAATAGCATTAACTGCTATTACTCCTGCCCTATAGTTTGTTATATGATCTGAAATAGATATTGGCAGAACCGGCGGTCCATCTAAGTCAAAAATTATTACTAGAACATCCCAAGTTCCTTTAGGCATAGGAGAACCGGCAGCTGCATTTATTGTAGCAACGTCTTCTGAAGTTACTGGACCATTTTGACTTCCCCATACGCTTGTCATTAAGCACCCTCCAGGTTCAGGTGTGAAATCATGTAGCACAAATACAGTATTAGCCAAGTTAAAACTTGATCCTGGTGTATAATGCCCAATAGATGCTAATAGCGCTCCATTTGTTACTGTTATTGGACTAGAAAATCCTGCCTGTACTAATAATTCTTGCGCTCCTAAGCCTGTAACAGGTGTCTTCTGAATAACTGGAATGTTAGTTATATTCATTCATTTTACCTACCTAAAACTGAAACTCACGCCGGTAATATTCATTGGTGCCACTGCTACTACACTTAATATTGTCAAACTAGAATACCCAGCTTGTGTCGTACCAGTTATTGTTATCTGCGTATCTATTGTGCTTGAACCATCTGTTACTCTCAAAGTATGAACACCTAGTGAGTCCCCGAACGGTCCAAGATTAGTGAAATTGCCATTACCCGATGAATCTGTCGTTTCATTAAAACCGCCACCGTCAACAATAGAGATGGAGAGAGAACCGGGTTTGAAATTGGTAACTGCTACTGTGATCTTAGTAACATTTTGAACAATAGTGGTAGGCGTTACAGTTACCGTTGCTAATGATGTAAATTTACCTACAATAGTTCTATCTGCATTCATCGTAATTACATACGATAGGTTTGTACTAAGCAAATTTGATCCTTCGTACCAACCGGTAAAAGATGCACCAGGATTTGAAGTTGCGACAAGACTGACTACATCACCTTGATTAAACGTCGTTCCTGGAGGGTTGTTCATTACTGAACCTGATCCATTGGCACTCAAGGTAAGTGTATAGTGTACTATTGGTGCATTTATAGTAAATGTTGTCGTTGCTGTATTTGTACCATCCGTTACAGTCATAGTATATGGTCCGCCAGAGTCATTTATTGGACCAATACTCCATGTTCCGTGACCAGATGTATCAACTGACTGATTAGTATACCAACTACCTGCAGAGATGCGAACAGAACTGCCTGGTAAGAATCCAGATACTGATACAGTAATGTTATCACCTTTATTAATAGTTATCGGCAAAGCAGTTACTACTGGTGTGTTTATAGTATAAGCAACACCCGTTACAGTATTACCACTATTGTCGGTTACCGTAAGTGTATAAGAACCAGGATTGTCACCGATTGGACCAAACGTAAAGGTACCATCACCATATATATCAGTTGGTAAGATAGATGTTGCGCGATGACCAGTTTGGTTTACAGTAATCGTTATGAATGCAAATGGCATAAATCCTATTACCACTACATTAATGTCACTACCCTTAGAAATACCACTGGGTACAACTGATGCACTTGCGGCCATATTTTTACTCCTTATCCCTCAAGGAAGAATTTACAATGTTATGAATTGATATTAAAAGATATTGTTATTAAAAAGGGGCTTGAGGGATGTTTTCCCCCAAGCCCCCTAAGTTTTATTCGCTTTCTTGCTAAACTAGGGGGTTGCCTTAGTTAACAAGCGCTTTTGCAACATAGCCGTAGACACTCAAGGTCACCGGCAAAGCAAGAATAATCGTTCCGTTAACAGCGTTGACAGTTTCTTGAACAGTAATGACATCTCCACCCTTCAACCGTAATGGTTTTGGCATGGTCTTCGGGGTTGCAATCGCAGAGCCTAGTGCACCAGCTGCACCTGCAAGCGCAACGATACTGCCAATGTTTGTCGTTACCGGTACAACACCGAACAGGAAGTTCCAGATACCAATGGCATTTGTGCCTACACCATCAGTTTCAAGGAATGCTTGGCCATCTGTATCCGGCGTACCGCCAGTTGCGACCTGATCAGGCCACAGACTGCATCTCCAGTTAACATTAACAGCACCAGTAGTGTCCTTGGGGACGTAGATCTGGACTGCGTGTACAATCCAAACTTGTCCTGCCGGGACAGTCAGCCTAGCGCGTTTTGTCGTACCGGTCACATCGCCTGCACCGGTCGTTACCTGAACGACGTCGTAATTCAACAGCCGGCCGTCAAGTATGCCTAGCGTGTATTTTTCTTCGGCCAAAACTAATGGCTGGTTGACCTGTTTGTCAAGATCAACAACCGCCAAACTGCCTTTGTACATACCAAGGTTAAACGCGCCATGGCCTTGCTGTAGCAACTGTTGGGGAGTAATGTTGGTACTCAGCGGGCTTACACCAAGGGAACGCGCATCCCGGATGATTCTCTTGCCGGAAATTGTCTCAATCTCAATTGCGGTTTTATCAACTAAATTTCTCATGTTATGCCTCTCAATCAATTATTCCGGTAAGCTTAGGTTGTGGTCATGCTGGACATCGAGCCCATCATCATCTTCATGATCATCATGACAAGCATGAACTCGATAATGGTCGGGATTAAGGAACTGATATCTAGTGTTGACATTTTTACTTCTCCTCGATAAAATTTTCCCCGGGATTCTAACCCTTAGCGTAAGGGTAAGTTACTGGGCCACTGGCAGGACTGCCACCCATGTCGGACATGCCGCTCATCATGCCCATCATCATTTTCATTATCATCATGACGAGCATGAATTCAATGATTGTGGGGATAATTGAGCTGATGTCTAACGCGGGAGCCGCACTTGTATCAAGCGGTACAACAGTTGTTTGCAGCGGTACAGCACCCACCTGTGCGGGTCTCACAGGCAGAGAATTCAGGCCGGTTACGTTTGTTACCTGTAGTGCTTGCATATTTCTCTCTTTTCTCCTATATTCTTTCTATCACAACGCCGCGATTACGATAGAAAGAAAAATTTTTCTATAACCCGAAGGATCGCTTTAGGTTGGTTGCGTAGGTCTGATCGGCACCGGCTTTGATTTTCTCGGAATAGTGCCGTGCGGGCATCGAGGCAGAGACGTCCTGGCCAAAGAACCGACTGACGCCAGCGCGATAATTGGTTCCCATTGTCGGGATTTTCTCAGCGTAGTGAGCCTGAGCTAACGCGATTGTTGATTTTCCTTTCTTACGAGCCATTTTAGATAATCCTCCAAAAAATTTTTATTCTGTTCATACTATACTCGCGGCGTAAGTACTTTTTGAACTTCCACTATTATTATACTACACGCATGCTGTAATGTAAATGCTAAAAATTGCAAGCACGAATTGCAGTCATGAACGATTAGTATGAAAAATAAAAAGTTTTTTCCAGGCGGAATATCATTGCTAATTAGACAAAGTTTAAGATTGAAATTCAGTTTGGCAAGTTCTTAATGAAAAGTTAGATAAAGTTTTTTCATTTAATAAGTCGTCTTGCTGCCTCAATACGTTGAGTATCATAGAATTTCTTACCAGCGGGTGTATCAATACTTAGACCAAATGCTCTCATCTCGCCTCTAACCCACTGATCAATGTGCTTTGAGCGAGATAAGACCTTTACTGCGATGTTGATTTCTTCTGGTGTGAATTTCATTATAAGTCTACCCCCAGATTTGTTGCCTCCATGGCCAAGTTATTACCCAAATGATACCAGCAACGATTATAATAATGACAATACCTATAACGTTGATTGTTACCTTTAAGAACTCGACCATGAAGGCATTAAATCTCATTTAGACGATCTTGCCGGAGATACCGAAGAACATCTTGAGTTGATTTGCAATACCCATAGCAAGATTATTGGTCATTTCAGGTATAGCTGGTTTACCGGCATCATCCTTTGCAATAAGGGTCAAAGTAAAAACACCCTTATCCTTATCGATATGCAGCTGAGCAGTGACGTGATCACCAACTCTCTTTGCCTGTGCTAGTTTCGCTGGGTCCATTCCGAATACCATATTCCTCTCCTTATGTTATTTTACCACAATGAATACACTTAGTACCTTTTCTGTAACCAAAGCAATTAGATAGGTTTGCACCTTCGAATGCAATAAATACACCAAGCTGACAAGTGCAACTACCAAGATAGTTCTTGCAAGTCTTACACAAGAAATTATCTTGGCTCAAATTAATCGATTGACGCCAAATTGTATCAGCTATTGAAGCCGGTCTTGAAAACCAATCATACTCATACTGTGGCCAGTAATACATTATTTCTTCTCTACTGTCCAACCATCCGGTACGGCTTCAAGATCAGTACCTTCTGGTACATGAGTCAATTTATTTGTGATTCTCTTAAGCAACGGTTTCATCATATCCATCATCATACCACGCATCTCACCTTGTGATGCACTTGGTGTATCCCGCTCAGCTTCTTTCTCTTCGAGTTCTTTGAGTTTAATTAGATACGGTGATACCTGTTCCATTACTGCACTCGCAGCTTCTGTTGCAGCTTGTGATGCTGCTTCACCACTAGCCAATTCTGCTGCGGAAATTTCACCAGCGCGCATATCCTTTGCTAATTCAATTAACGGCTTGGCGTATTGTATACCTGAAGTAGCAAGATCTTGGCCGATTCGTACTCCCATTATCACCATACTTGCACCAAATTTCATTCCTGATGCAAATTCTGGATTTATACCGGCTGGGAATTGAACATTATCAAGAATTACTTCAGCAGGTGCACCCTTTGCAAATGCTTTTATTGGCCCGCCACGACCTCTTTCTGAAATAGTTACAGTCTTTTCTTTTACCGTCATTTTACGATCACGACCTTTACTACCTTTACCGTTACCATCATCTTCAGGTTCGTCATCACTTGTCTGTGTTACAAATGAATGAATTATATCACGCTTTGATGGTCTCTGTCTGTAACCATCTCGTTCTAATTCAAAGGCAGCTTGATCTATTACCTTTTGAGGATGACCATCAGATATCATATTTGTCTCAGTAAAGGTGTGCATAAGGCACCATTTAATGTAGTCTAATTCGCTATCAGTATCTGGTCTATCATCACCAAGATAGTCAGGTGTAATAGTAGTTTCAGGTAAGGCTTCCTTTTTCGGCTCTTCTGACATATCGGAATTTTCATCTAGGTTTTCTGTTACCATTGTTTTGTACCTCCCAATCGACACACTGCTTGATAAAAACTTTTTATCTATGATTAAGCTTAACTAACTTTATGATACTATTATACAGCATATTTTAAGTGTTGTAAAGTTTTTTGTGCTTAAAAGCAAAAATCTCACTTTTTAACATTCAAGTTAAGTAGCCGCTGTGTTTTTACAGACTTTTCTTTGACAAAAAATATTTTTTCATGCACTTGTCTACACTAATTTTTTATGATACCAATTTGGGTGGTATCTAAGAACTTCGTGCCAATCTTCAATTTGCTTACCTTTTGAGAGAGCTATACTTATCTTACGGTTCGTATCTACCCTTAGAAAGGCGATGATAGTATGAGCATACTCCTGTTGGGATTTTGTTAATGAAGAGAATTTACGGCCAGATATATCTTGAATGAACATACGAGATTGTAACCAAAACGGAGTGCGAAGGTTGTTAAGATTTTCAAGCATCTCAGAATCCATACCGATTTCAGAAAGGGGAATATCCCAGTATACCATACTAATCCTTTTCGAATATTATGCCATATACACCCATTGGCTTGTTATCTATTCTGAATATTGTCGTTGGTGGTGTAATTGCAATACCAAATTGCTCCATAAATACTGCTAAGGCTGTTATATTAAAGCCATCAGAAGATTCAAGCATTACATCGAGTGTTATAAGCAGTTTCTTTCTTGTTACTCTAAGCAGTCCATTGATAGCAACTGGAATACTTGATACTGGTAGGTGTTCAATAACTGAAACACAATATGATACTTCAAACGTATTATCTTCGTATGTGAGGTTTGTTATATCACCATATACAGCTCTATAGCGTTTTATACCATATTCATCTATGATTTTCTCAAGCTTATTTACAGTAGGGAAATAATAATCAACGGCTGTTACTTTATGGCCGTTCGCAGCAAGGTATAACCCAATTGCTGTTTCTCCACAACCGGCATCGAGGATTGGACCAGTAATATTCCTGACATTTTGTACAACCCAAGGGTATTCTAATCTTCTCGATGCATGTTCAGAATCATGGAATGCTAAATCCCAACGAGTTTCAGAGTTGTACAAATCCATCGAGATATGAAAATTATCTTTGGATAGGGCATCTTCAGCATCAAAGAATTGACCAAGTACTTTCATGTTAATTGTCGTCCGGTATGAATATTCGTGTTGCAGCGACCTTAGTATTAATATCTTGAACTATTCTATAGCCAATCCTACGACCATATTCATCGTTGATGTATTCTGTCTTAGAACCATAAGCTTCAATATGCTTACCGTACGTTCTAAGAATACTAATAAGCAAGGTTGTACCTACATCTACACCTTGCGCAAAATCTGGATTATTCAGCTTGTCACCGAATGCCAACTCACATTGTTCTTTCCAGTTATCAGGTTTCCAATCTGTCATAATATCACCTCTTAAAGAGTTTCTTAATCCAATCAATAGCTTTGGCAAAGATTGACTTATGTTCATCTATTCCAGTGGATATACCTGTATTTATCACAGCAAGTGACAACTGAGACATCATGTTATTATAGAATTCTTTTGGAATATCTGCCATCTCTTCTTCTGTATAAAGTAGTTCTACGCCTGCAATTCCTGCAAGTAAATTTTGAGTATTCATGCTGAAAGTAAGTATAGAAACAAATCCTTCTATCTTATCTTGGCATTGATAGTTAATATTGGCAAGTACCTGTACTAAATCTTGTTTGGGATTATGCGGATTTAAACTATCTATTATATCCTCAGCTATGACATATGCTAGGGTATCTCTTACTGCAGATACCAGTTCTTTATTATCTTCTTCCATATTAAAACCTCGGAAAGCTATTTTTAACACCTGATAGCGCATCAAACTGCATTCTTAACATTATCTTATATCTCTCGTAATCTGTTGGGTCGCTAAAGTATAGATTAATCTGATAGTTACCCATTACAGCACTTTCCATAGTAACAGTTGCCTTTGTTGGACCACCATCATGCATGTATTCCCACTTCTCTTCCATATCAGTAACCTACTTTATCTCTTAATATCTTTTGCACCCATTACTTCAGCGAATCTTGCTACAAGACAATCGGCTGTATGTACAATTCTTGCCATTGGGCCATTTAACTCATCGTTAAAATGAACTGGTGCTGGTTTATCATCAATTCTTGTCCATTGACCCATATGCGATTCGACACAGAGTAATATATCTTCTTTCCATTTAAAATCAGGATCTATTGAATCAATCAATTCTCGAACTAAGAATGGATGATCATCTCGAGTATAGCTGTATTCTGCATGGGCACCAAATTTCTTTATATCATGCAATAGTGCGCCTGCCCTTATAATCTCAAGCTCTATGCCATCTACACCTTCTAGCTCTGCAAGAAACACTGCTGCATCAAAGACACGACACGTATGAAGTCTACTTCCCCACTCATGTCGCTCATCTGGCAAATGGTGGTTTCTTGATGCAGGAGCACGCCAAGTTTTAATGGGGACGGTATATATTGCTTGTATTACTAGGGCACGAATTTCTTCATCTTGTATTTTACTGGCGCGATCAACTAGAGCTGTTAACTGTCCCATCTGGATTTTTCTCCTTTGGTTTTATTAGCTTAATCTCGAAGCATTCAACACAGATAACCTCTGTAGTAGTTAATTCATAGATCTGACTTGACAATATATACGTGGGGTATTCAGATCTACTCATAAATTCAGGAATAGTTGGCATAAGCTTATATGGAACCCAATGATGATCACACATGTTATTCTCCTTCTACATAACTGTCCTTTGGTGGTTGTGGTATGCTTGGAACGAATTTCTTCTTACAGATTATACATTGACGGCCAATCATAGTCATATGAGTCATCTCGATAAATCCATACGTTACGTGGCCGCCAAATTCCATAGAGCAACTAGGAAATCTTGATTTTGGTATGAACTTCATAGCAAGAGTCTGAGTTTTACACTCTGGACACATAAACCATTCAAGCTTATTAGGCCATTCTCGCGCCTCTGATCTGCTTATTTCATCTCTTACAATTTCCCTAATGCGATTTGCATCATTCATTATGTAACTCCTTCAACCATACTATTCGCCACAGCACGAAAGATTTCAAATCAACTACTGTGTTTCTCCCACTTGAACATAACAATCATATATACTAATGGGATAAAACCGAAAAAGCCATTTACCTTAAGTGACAACACTATACTGCCGATAGCAATTAGTGCAAACCAAAATATGAATGCTGGAAGTGATATTCTTAGCTCAACATAGTCTTTATTATTCATTAATTATCAATCCTTTTACTATGACGATGAATGGAATGTAGAACCATCAGTGCCTCTTAGCTCATCTAAACCAAAGAGATTTGGCATATCCATGATTTTGGAAAACTTCTCATTTGGTACAAGCTGATTTTCAGCAGTAATAAGATAATGTTCTACTGGTGTAAAAGGTATCTTACGTGCGTTGGCTTTATAGAAATTGGTTGCAAGGAGTTTTGCTTGATCTTCAGATACATCACCCGCATCGAAAATGTATGCATCAGTGATACGCATAATATAGACTTTCATTTCAACAAAACCTCCACTATTCTACTAATCTAACTGATCTTCCAGGATCGCTACCAAACAGAGTATCGTTAACGTTTGTCTGAAGGGTATAATCACCAGGTTTATCGGGCATTTTCATAGTGAATGAGAATTCTTGTGCATCCTTTGTTATGTGATGCATAGTACGGAATTTATCATTACCAATTTCAAGCACGGGGTCTTGAAGGACATCGTATTTATTACCTTCCGAGTCTGTCAACCAGAATAGTATAACCTGGTCTTCTTCATCCTTTTCATTATTGAGTGCAAGATTGATTTTTACCTTAAGCGTATGAATACTATTGACTTTGAATTGTATCATTTTTTGCCTTCTATTACCATCTTTATTTGTACCTTTGTAAAATCCCTTTGCTTTACGAGCTGCTCAAATAGATAATATCCAAGTTGTCTAATCTGTGCGTACGATAAGGTATCTATTATACCTTGAGGTAAATTATCTGGTACAATGAGACCAACTTTATCTTTAGGATTACCAACATTTGCAACCATATAAAAACTCCTTATCTTATCAACAGTTCAATAGCTCTTTTTATTCCAACCTTCTTGCTTGTTCTTGCAACCCTAATTGCATCTCGAATATCGTTTGTCTTATCAATAAGTTGTTCTGCAATCATTTCAGCATCATCTTGAGAGCAACCCTCTCCATTGACAAGAACAGTCCTTACCACTTGCACGAACTCTGTATCTGTGTATGGTTTTAACGGGAACTTTGCGAACCTTGATAGCAACTCTGGTGTCAAATCTTTTATCTTATTGGCTGTTGCAAAGACCCAACAGTTGATTTTAAGGTCCATTCTACGCCCAACTTTAGCTCTAATTAGCCTGCCGTATTGCATCAGTGATAATAATGCTGTTGTATCTTTCATATTCATCTTCTCAAGCTCGTCGATCAACAGTACTCGTGGCATGCGTTCTTCTATTAAATCCCACATACCAGCCTTTGATGCACCAGAGCCGATTATAGGAAGAGCTTTATTGCCATAAGCCTTTTCGATGTCCCATAAGAACATACTCTTTGCTATGGCTGGCGGTCCATAAAGCAAGATATGAACAGGTTTCTCTAAATCCAACGATACTTGCATCAGTTCTTTAACATCATCATAGCCAACAATGTCATCAAATATGTGAGCAAGATCAATAGTATTGCTGATCTCGTCAACGATCGGTTGGTTCAATGCATCAAGAGCAAGTTTGCACTCTTCTGTAACAAGATAGCCAACGCTTGAGTTGGAGTGGAAAGCTTCTCGGACTTTACCCTCGATAATCATCTTATTGATTGTTGCTCCGTAACATCTTGCATCTTGCCAAGACCAGCCGAGTTTAAGAGTGAATTCTGGTGCTGTCTTTTCCCACTCAAGAACACGATTTAGAATTTCAATATCTTCATCAGTAAATCTCATTATATAACCTCCTATTCTCATTATGTCAATGGCGTATTTATTCCAACACCAAAGTTGTGGCCAATAGTTCGCTTGAAATCCTCGAATAACGGTATAGTTAATTGCCTCATTTGAGGGTGTGCAGACTCAGCAGTTCTCAATTCAAAGAAGTGCCACCATTCAGTAAGATTTGCCGTCATAATAATCTCTGTTTTAAGACAGTTTGGCAAGAATCCTCGTGCTTCCTGTGGTGACCAACCTTCTGCGATCTTCTTATTATATTGTGCTTCAACAGCAAAAAGGAATTCCATATCTTCATTATTAAAACCCCAAGGTGGCTTGATAAATGTAATACCCTTCTTGGCATAATTGCAATACCTTGTTGATTCCTGGGTGTAAGACGGTGGTCTATGCCTAACTATCTCATGCGTAACACCTCTATCACAGATAAATCTGACACTTCGATATATGTGTTCCCAGCATTGATTAATAGGAAGGTTATCTAACATGACTTCTTCTGTCATATCAGTAACCTTATAATATGATTCAGATGAAACAGATGGTTCAAGATCACCGTATAACAATGGATACTGCTGAACCAGATGTTTGAATACTGAATCTGTAAGGTCATTCTCTACGTTACGTTTCATATCTCTGAGTGTTCTTACATTAAATGATACGACTGCACCCGTATATTGCATTGACCAATGAAAACCAATTGTACTATCTTGTATCTCAGCAAAATCACCAAGTAGTGCTTCGTCGGAACCCTCAACTTCTAGTATATGTGTCATATGTTCAAGTACAGATTCATGACCAGATTTGATTATCTTCTTTACAAACTCTACTCCAGATGACGAAGTAATCTTACTCTCTGATTTGTATGCTGTTCTACCAATTAGCTCAATCCTATTAATCCACGAATCTGGAAATAGCAGATCTGGTAGTGCCATTAGTGTTGCACTAGGCTGGATGATTTCCATTATATTACTCCTTTCCGTTTACTCGCTCATCAAGATCACCTGGATTTGCTAACCACCTCTTTGTAATATTCTTATAATCCCTAAAGAACATAGATGGAGTTCGAAAGCTTGTTCCGTTAGGACCAAGATGGTTTATTTCATACTTGTCTTGCTTCATGTATTCATGCACTTCACCAGAGAGTTTTCCTAATCCTACCCAGAGCCAAACTGGCATCAGACCAACTCCGATCTTATCGGGGAGGCAGAGTTTTGAGACTTCCAATCCCATGCTACGAGCTGCAAACCTTGAATGACAAAGACATAAGTTATAATATCTACCGGATGTATCCTGTGGCCCACCAATTACATCAAGGTTGTTTAGTGCCCAACATGCTGCCCAATTTGGATGTGACTCACCCTCTGGACCGTCCATATTGGGCTTTCCGAAATATCCCCAGTCGTGAATTACAATACAGATTGTCTCCTTAGGATTAGGTAACTTCTTGTAACACTTCACCCATGCAGAGTAGACAAAAATAGGATGCAGTACAAACTGATGGCAACCGAATAATAAACTCTTTGTACCCATTCTCATTTTACCATCTCCCGTGATGAATAGCTAACCATATCAGCGCAATTAGTACCAATACTACCACTACTATTACTGCACAACCAAGTGCACCACTCTCGTCATCGTTTTGCTGCATCAACTAATTCCTTATCAGATTTCTTATTTGGTGTAGGTAATTGTATTCCACCACTATTATCTAATGGCTTCGGTTTCAACTTTGCTGGGTCATTTGGACTCCCAGGTTCATTTGGTCGTCTTTCATGACCACAAATCAAACAGTGCCAAATAGTAGCAGATTCTGAGTCAGGAACTGCACTCTCTTCATGTAATGTACTATACCCACATATCTGGCAATCAAGTAGTCGTATCACTTCCAAACCTCTCAACTGTGAACTTCTCAACTATAATCTTCGCATCTTTGAACATGTCAACAAACGCATGATCATCATAGTCCTCTGTGTAGACAAACTTTGCAATCTGAGCGTTGATTAGCATCTTTGTACACAGTACGCATGGTGAATGAGTACAATAGACTGTGCTTCCCTTAATACTTATTCCATGTAGAGCAGCTTGTACGATAACATTCTGTTCAGCATGAACTGCACGACAGATTTCAATATGCTCACCACTTGCAATATGGAGCTCGTTGCGAAGACATCCAAGAGACAAGCAGTCTTCAAAACCAGTAGGAGCACCATTATAGCCAGTCACAAGCAGTTGTTTGTCTCGGACTGCAATTGCACCAACATGGTGCCGTTTGCAAGTTGAGCGCTCTGCAATAACAGTGGCGATTTTAAGATAGTATTCATCTGTTCCGATTCTTGCCATAATAGCTCCTTTATAGTATTTTACCAGAAGCCTTATTCTTACCTGTATATTTCCGTGCAGCTTCAGGCAACCTAACAGTACCGCATTTGGTACAGTGTTCTAGTCTGTCAAATCCTGTAGGTGGATAGAATTCTGGTTCTTCCATTGTAACAGAAGTTACAACCCAATATGGACCTGATACCCAATCGTGATCGCATTCCATTATACACCTTCACTTTCAAACAATGATATTGCTTCTTGTTTCATTCCAGGTGCAAAATCATCATGAGCTTCAACGTCCTCACGTGTTAACCAAACAAGTTTCTCGCTGCTTTGGCTACCATCAATAAAAGCTTTCATACTAATTACAACTCTTCCATTAGCTAGCGTAAGAGAACAGAAGTAGAATAAATCACCATCTTGTAATTCTATTCCTGTTTCTTCAAGTACTTCACGTACGGCACACTTTTCTACGCAGTCGTACATTACACTGTCTTTGATATTACCATCTGTCGGTTCAACCTTTCCACCAGGTGCTACAAGCAAGCCTCCAAATGTATCGAGTGGTCCGCGACGAATAAATCCCACCTGCATTCCAGATAGATCAGAATTATCCTTGACTAGCATTACTGTGACGGAGCAATTGATTTTGTTATCCATTTTTACCTTCCTTGATTTTAAATCCATTATTACCTCGGTATAATATATTCTATTGGTGCAATATTATAAGTCTTCGTAAGATACTTACGATATTTAATGAGGCTGTCAAGAACATCTCCAAGCGGTCTGACCTTAAATAGCTCAAGTTTCCTTAAGGTACAAACTGCTGCATTCCTGTAAGCTAGTTCACGAATATCATGTTCGTGCTTCTCAAGCTCTTCTTTTGTAAAAGATATAGTTCTTTTATTAATCTTCATGCTATAATTCTCCTTATTATCTATTTCCAGCCTTTGAAACGTTTAATTGCTTCGTAAGATGCTTGCACTTTCTTAAAATCCTCTGCATTACCACCTGTATCTGGATGCGTTTCCTTAACCTTCTTCCTATATGCAGCTTTAAACTCTTCTTCTGTACAATCCTGCTTTAACCCCAACACTGTGAATGGACTCTCTTTTGGTTTCTTAAGTGCGTCTATCTTACCATCTATTCTACCTTTCATGCCATTAAGTATGCCAATTTCTGCGTTCTTGATGTAATCATCTATCATCTTGTCGAAGTCAAGAGTTCCACCCATCATATTGGCAAACATTTCGAACCAATCACTATTGAACATATTAGATTACCAACCCGATGATAATTAGTATTACACCAGCTAGATATAAGCATATTGAACCAATAACGTTAGGATAAGAGTTACCTAAGGTCATTATAGCATGCCAGTTACGCTCAATCTCTAGGGTATTAACAACTACGATAGCTATTCCAATAGTAAACATAAACCATTTGGCTAAGAACTTACCTATCTCTTTCATCATTTCTCCATAGCTTTGATGCAAAGAAGAATGCCACCAGCTAACATTAATATCAAGCCTAGTATAAACCCAAGCATTCTGTTAAATGGACCTACTACGTCCCATACCGATATAATTGATGCAATTACTGAACCTATAATAGCAAGTCCAACAGTAAATGTAAACCATTTGAATAAGAATTTCATGTTAATTCAATTCCTTAACGGTTTTCATGTTTCCCCAATTATCGCCGACTTTCACTTCGACAACAAATGGTAAACTAAGTTCATCGTATCGCATGTTCTTGTATAACCATTGGCAGAAATCATCTACGATTGGGATTGGAACAGTAAAGACTAATTCATCGTGAACTTGAAGGTTTGTCTCAATTTCTGTATCATGGATTTTATTCCATACTTTTCGCATCAGGATTTTAATAATCTCGGCTGAGCTGCCTTGAATATGAGTACTTATTGCCATTCTCATTCCGTGCTCAACCATCCATGGTCGTTCGTCTTCAAGCTCGTGTATTCTTCTATTTCTTCCAAATAATGTTCTTGCACCACCAGCTTCAACAGCATCGAAACTTGCCTGTTTAATCCAAGCAAATACTCCTGGATAAGCTTGTTCAAGTAACTCACGATTCTTTTTAGTACCACCGCCATAAACGATCTGAAAGTTTGCTGTCTTACCTTCTGATCTTCTCTTAGCGTCGTTATACATGAGCATTGTTGTTTCCATGTGTATATCACGATTATGTCTAAATGCATCCAACATCCTTTCATCTTGAGACCAATGTGCAATCATTCTAAGTTCTAATTGGCTTGCATCTGCTTTAACAATCTTACAACCATATTTTGCTATCCATGCCTCTCTAATCTGTTTACCAAGTTCATCACGAGCAGGAATATTCTGGAGATTAGGCTTGCTAGCACTAAGACGGCTAGTATCAGTACCATCTTGGTTGAAATTACCATATATTCTGCCATTTACAAGACTCTTGATCAACCCATCTACGTATGTTCCCTTGAGCTTTTGATAACCCTTGTACTCGAGATATAATTTGATTATCGGATTCCTATTTGCCATTGGCTCAAGATACTTCGCTTCAACAGATGGTCGCTTTTCGGTATGTTGCCAAGGCGGTTTAATATTCAGTTTCTTGTAGAACAAATCTGCGACTTGATCAGGTGAATTGAAGTTCAATGTTGGCTCATGTGTCATCGACCTTAATGCACCTTCAACTACAGCAACATTCTCGTCTATTATCTTACCAATTTCTTCAAGCTTCGGCCGAGATACTAGACAACCTGTAAGTTCCATATCAGAGAGTACTGGGATTAATGGCGTCTCAACGGTATTAAAGACTTTAAGTAATCCCTTTTGCTTTAACCTTGGGTAAATATAGTCCCATAAGGCAAATGTAGAGTATGCATGCGGGCAACTATACTTGGCTTGTTCTTCAAACGACAATGCTTGTACAGGTGCACCAAGTTCACCGAATTCAACCAACTTGTAGTTAAGTAATCCTTCTGTGCATGTTTTGAGATCAGTAGGTCTTATCTCAAGTAAATGAGCTCCAATTAATGTATCAATAATATAGTCAATTTTGTAGCCAATCTTTTTCAACGCACTGCGATCATACTTTCCATTATGAGCTATGAGTGTTTTGTTTGGGTCAGATAAGTGAAGTAATCCTTCTGAATAGTCTTTATGGAAATAGAATGCAGAATCACCTCTTGATGCTACTGATACGCCAACGGGTATCATTTTGCCGTTATTAAGAGAGGTGGTTTCAGCATCAAAAGCAAGTACATCGGCATCAAATATTTCATTGATGTCTTGTGCTTCTCCACCACGTCTGTATTGAGTATATGTCGGCATAGTTGATTTACTAATCCTTATAGTTTCTTAAGTTTGGCAAGTTTATCTGCAAATGTCTCTTTAGTATGTTCTTCTTTTATACCAGAAAGCTTATATAAATATGGTTGTATTAAGTATGGTCTAATAATATTCTTAAACTTATCAAGGGATTCTGCAAGTATGCATAATCTTATATCAGCACCATATAACAAACCATTACTGCAATTAGCCCTATACGTACCAATACTGAGATTTCTAAATTCTCGTTCAAGAATCTCTATACTTTTTAGTTTAAAGCCATTTGCGGCAAAACTTGCTGTATGATATATTCTTAATTGACCACTATATACTTTCTTTACTACATTTAGATTACCATCACTCATATAGAAATAAGCAAGAGAGATAGGAGTTAATCTAAAATCTTCAGGTATCTCTTTATGACCATTATGCACTCTGTACCATTTATCATATAGGTCTTTTAATATCTTGTTGGTTTTTGTAGAAAATTTACCCTTTGCTCTTTTAGAACCATCCATGTACTTTGCATAAAGAACTTTTGGATCACCATCTGTTCTTTCAATACTTAAAGAATCAAAAGCAGTTCCAATATATTCTAAGTATTCTAAGAAACTATCTGTGCTGATTCTCATGCTTCTATCTGATAGACTCATAGAAAAGTATGCACTGAAACCTGCATGTACTAAACTACCATCACCTAATAGCAAGCCATCAACAATTTGTAATGCTTCGTAGTTGTTCATTATTTTCTACCTAAGAACCTATTTAACTTATCTGTATAGGTTTCTTCTTTCTTATTAGTTTCTACTACTGAACCTAATTGACCATATATCTCTTCGGCAACCTTGCTTCCAAGTCTTGGTACTTTCTTTAAATCTTCAAGTGAACATGTCCACTTAATAGGGATTTCACCGAAGTATTTAATTATATTATCAGCTAATTGTGGCCCTACACCAGAGAAACCTTGTAATATCCATAGTAATGTCTCATTTGCGCTCGGTCTAATCCATTCAGCTGGCGCCGATGGTCTGACGTACAATCCGAGGTGTTTCGTGTCCGTAAAGAACTCGACGATCTCCTTGATATATTCAACCGTGTCTGTAACCGATTCTGTATAATCAACGTCAATTCCTTTTACGTATTTGATATTGAGGATTGTACCTCGTATTCTCTTTCTTGTATAATGCCCCGGCATCTTTCTTGGCATAACAAGGTTGCCGTCTGGATAGTATTTTGGCTGTCCTTCGATCATCAGCATCCTAAACTTACATGTCCTTGCTAATAAACTTGTTTCTCTTGAGATTCTACCGTCATTCATTGAGCTAATAAAATCTTCCGGGAATCTTTTTCGCTGAATGCCAAATAATCCTTGGTTAGTATATAGTAGTACATCTGCGCCATGTTCTTCAGTGATTAAACTTGATATTGCAATATCGCCAAGTCCTTGAAGGACATCGCGATCAGTTGGTGAGACAAGTACATTCATGATTACTCCGTCGTTTTAATACTTACTGTGCAATCTGTGTCAGCTAAAGACAATCCTGATATTTGCTTCTTGCCTTGCATAACTTTGATAATAACCTTATCGAACTTCACACTTTTCTGTGTAATATCTATTGTGATAATCTTTGTACTCATATTAAGTTCCCCAATTTGCTTTTGCCACTAGATACTGCATGTAGAACGAATATAGTGCTGCATCTTCAAAGTATACTCTACCTGCTCTATCTTTGACTGTCTTTATGTACCATTTGCCTCTTCCGGGTAAATACAAGAATATTGTATGAAATTGACCGCCGAGATTCTTTTGTCCGGCAGGTTTAACACCGTAGTTGCCAAACATTTCCTTGATTTCGGCATTCTTTTCTTTCTTACTGATCTCTTCCACATCTGTTGTGCAGTATACGTTGCATTGAGTTTGATAAACTAATGGGGCAATCCAGTCTGCATACATGTTGTTGATAACTGGCCAGTCAATCCAACTATCCATTGCTTCTGTCGATATTGAAGCATCGGTTTTGTCACCTTTCTTCTTTGCTTCTTCCATCTTCTTTCTTACCATCAAGAAGTATTCACCCATGTTGTCTTTGAATACTTCTTTTATGAAATACCTTTGTACTGTTGACCAAGCGTGATTGATCTTATCGACGACAATCCAATCTTGTGGTCGAGGATTTGCTTTTCTAATTGCTTCAAAGGCTGTTTTGTACTGCGGCCAATCATATGCTGGGTAGACATGTACATTACCACCGTTTTCTGGGGTGCATTCTGGAAACTGTGTGTACAACATGTAGGTGATATCGTTGTCTGTATCGATAACATAGAATTGAGCACCGGATTCTCGCAAATCAGAAGCTAACTTAAGCCACTGATAGGACTTCCCAGAACCGGTTATCCCCATTACAAGGATGCGCTCAAGAAGAATATGTTTCTTAGGTGGAACTACTATCTTTGGGTTTGTTACCATTTTGTAACTCCTTTGGTAAGATTATTTCTGGACCGAATTTTGTCTTATCGATATTAGCTAGATTAGCTGGTTTATTGTACCCCAAGTAGAATACTAGTTGATTACCTTCCTTTCTGAAATCTTCCATAACGCAAACGGGATTCCACCCTCCAATATCATTCTTGAACCAATAGAAACCATCTTTCATTATCTAATAGACCTTGCCAGTCCTGCTCTGCACATATTCCAGTATCCACAGTACCTCTGTGAACATAGATAATCGCCTTTCATTGCTCGTGGTGGTGCAATACCCGAATTCATCTGCTTGATGATCCCCTTTGTCATATCAAGCCACCATTTTATATCAACGTCTGTTCGATATGATTTTACAATTTGAATCCACGCACCATCTTTTACTGCAACGTGATTTTGGAATACAATTGCTTTGTCGAGAACAAATGCTTCTGCCGTTGCTTGGATGTCCTTGTCGACATCATCTTGAGAATACTTCTTTGCAGATGTTTTATGGTCAACAACAGCACTGTCAGAAGTAATAAGGTCAATAACGCAGACAAACTTTACACCATCTATGTCTGAGATGTATGTTTCTTCGACATTGACCGGTGTAATTTGGGGTGCAATAGTAGTGACATACTCAGTTAGAAGAGCTTGACATTCCATTCTGACATCTTCTGGGTCATGTTGTTCCCAATTAATATGATTACTTGGCGCAGCTACTGTATTCCAATGTGTAGCAATTGCGTCATTTACATCTGATAGTGGCATGTCTAACTTAGTGGTGAGCTTGTGATTGAAGTAAGTCTCGAGAACTTTGTGATAGCACGAGCCTTCGATTAATGGTGCAGTAGGTGGTGTTTGAATCCGCTTGATATATTTGAACTCCCATTTACGCGGACAGTGAAGCCAAAGATCAAGTTGACTGTGTGATGTGTAGATTATTCCACTCATTTATCTAATCTCCTAGCACACGAATGTAGATGAACTTTGCCTGTAGTGTTATGCTTTCTTCTCTTTTGAGTATCATCTCATTATCTTCTACTTTATCGTCTTTTACACCCTCTAAGCTATCTGCTATTGCAAGATTTGCATTAAAAGGATTCTTGTAATATATCACATCACCCTCTATAAGTTCAAGCTTGTAGATTATCATTCACCTTTCTCCAATTCTTTTGCTGTAGGTGGGTCATAAACTGCTCTAACGACAACAAATTGTAGAGGTGGATTCTTATCGGTATTTGAGCTGATTTTACCAAAGATTCTCTTAAACCAGAAGTCTTTTCTAAGTATTATAGTGTGAGAAGCAGCCCACATATCAGCTTTTTCTGCATCTAGTAGATTATCTTTCACAAGTGCATGTATGAGAACTATTTTTACCGTATCAATATCGTTTTCAAGGTCTTCTACTGATAAAATCATTTCTTTCATTTCAAGCCCCGTCTCTTAATCTTTTTAATAATCTCTTGTGGTTCTATTATACAGTCAAGTTTAGTTGTCGCAAAAAATTCAACACTATTCGCGCACCTTTGGCATAAATGAAGTTCTACAAATTGTGCAGATGTACCACCTACTCCATAGTAATTTAGTTGAAGACTTGCCCAATTTTCAGGTGGTGTTCTTAAATCACCTTGACTAATAAGCTTTGTTCCACATTTATCACATGTATGAGTTGTCTTCACTGATACTTCTTTCATTTAATGCCCCACTAAATCCCAAGGAAATATACTTCTTATGTATGGACTTGATAATACGTATATTGTGCCTTGAATATCTTTAAGTTTCGACTTACTTTGCCACAATGCAGCAGTGCGATGAAAACCGTCTACTACAATCATCTTGTTATCGTCTTTAACCAAGATAATATTTAGATTATTCATAGCTTCCAATACGTAATCATCTGTGATATCGCGGATTCTCCTATGTTTTCCACCTGTTGCCCAATTTCCGTCTTCGTATCCAAATAGATAATCGCCGAATTTATCAACTTCCTTTCTAGTTAGTGGTATCTTCTGGATTGTAACATCATATTTATTTAGTACAACAGAACTATACTCACTTAATGCATCAGAAAGCAAGTTCTTCACTCTCATTTCAGTTATTATATACATTTGTTCAGCTAAAGATACACTCATTTATTATTCCTTATCAGCACAGTCCAGAGTGTTAATCTGAGCTTCTAATGTCTGGAGGCTGCTTCGACCAAGCCCTTTGAACAATAGCATTCGTCCTCACTATCAGCCTAGCTTTGGCACTAAGTCTACTTTTCTGACTGACACTCTGGACTCTACTGATTAGGAAGATTGGGGTGGGAATAACATGCTCACCCATATCTCCCACCCCAATCGATAATAATCTGTTGTTAAAGGTGGTTGGGGGTGAGGGTTAGCTTCATGCTCACCTGAGTTATCCCAGTTTCTTACATCCTCACCCCAACCACTTGCTGGCTGTTATGTAGCTACTCACGGGAGAATGAATTACCCAACCTTACGGCTTCACAGCGAGCAAGTCACGAATATTTCTATTTCTTTTGATGGGTAGCCCAGAAACCATCCGGGTTGTCATTAACGATCTGTGACATAAGTCCTTCGTTCCCGACTGCTTCAGGCATCTTTAAAACAGCCATTTGGAAGTCTTTTAGTTTCTTGGTCTGTGCAAGATTAACTAACTTTGCCATAAGCAGTTCGTCAACTTCAACCGGCGCTTCTGTAGGTGCACCTGATTTCTTGACAATACCTTCTTTAAAGCCAAGAAATGAAACAGGATACAAGACTTTGTTGACTTTGCCGGAGACAGATTTCTTGTCTTCCTGCATCCAATGTGCACCGAAGCCTTCCCATATTTTTGCTTCGACAGGTGTACCACGGCCTCGCATGTCAACCTTCATGGCAACGAGTACGCGTTCCTGTAAATCACCATATCTTGTGCCGCGAATGACGTTTGTTCTCTTATCATGCGTGATAGTGAGTCCGTCATCAGAGGGGGTCCAACCGGTACCAACAGAGTAACCAACGGAACCCTGTTCAGTACCTTCGGCATCGACAAGATCAAATATGAACTGTGTACCCATTGTTGCATCATCCGTTTTGGATACAGCAGACATGTATTCGTCGTTCTTGCCGAAGTGGCAGTTTACCATGTAACCATCGATGTCGTTCGGTAAACCAGATTCAAGTTCCCAAGGATCTTTAACATTTGCTGAGGTTGTCATTAATTTGCTCTCCTTAAATATTATTATTATCTTACCGTGATTAGTGCGCGAACATTACGTAGTTCTTTCCTTAGATCATAACCTTCCTCCTCATTCCAGTCGTATCGTTTGCAACCGGGACAAGCTTTTGGCAACTCGAAGCGTCTTGGTATCCATTTTTTGCCACACCGTTTGCAGACTAACTGCCGAATTACTTTTGCCATAATATGAACTCCATTTAATTAACCTACTTTATAATTATAACACAAACAGACCAAAAAATAAATAGTTCTAAGAAAATTGTAGGGTAAAATTTTTCATAGCTTAATACTATTAGGAGTTCCATCACCGGTTATATCCCAAATAATGATGTGTTCGTTCTTCCAGCCGACAGGTATGGAATAATAGGATAACTCGAAGATGCAATTCTCATACGGAACAGCTTTTACAATAGATAACATTTCTCGGATTCGCCTATCTGGAATAATGTCGTTGGGATAATTGTAGCGGTAATCGACCATACTCTCATGAGTTACCCTACGTACAGTGCATGGACCATCTGCTAGCTCAATCCAACCAGAAAGCTTTTGCTTCCAGATTGTGCCAGCGAGTAAACAATCCTTAGGATCAATTGGTTTGGCAACTATCGCATAGAAGCCTCTCGAAAATATTTCATGAAGGGTCTTATTAAGATCGGAAATGTTTATGATCGGATAATGAGGTGTATTTACCTTGTTTGGGTTTGTACTAAGTGTTCTTACACTAACCCTGTCTTCACCGGCAATTACGTGCTCATATGAAGTTATCGATGTTGCTGGTGTAACAAGAACGCTATCTTCTGTGTTAAGATCGAGAGATTTAATAAGTTGTATTCTATCGAATTTATTCATGCCTTAACTCCTTATACACTAATCCTCTTATTAATCCCATAATAAGAAGTTGATCTTCCATTGATAATGCATTCAGCTTCTCGTAGGCACGTAGTGCTCCTTTGCCAGTGAGTATTAAACCACCAGATTCCTGTGTCATGAGTCCTTGTGCTATAAGATCAGCTTGTGCAACTAGTGTTCGTACATCAAATGGTTTTTGCATTTTTATACCTTCTTTAGCATATTAATACATTCTTCTCTTGTGTAATTTGCCCAAAATATAGTGATTACACCTATAACAAACCAGATTGTGAAAGAGAATCTATATAATCTAAGAATAAAACCTACTCCCCCAATCATAATCACCGGTTGATAAGAGTATATTAAGACCTTTCTTATCTGGTCAAGTCCATGACTTCATTTAACTCTTTCCTTAAAGCACACTCTTTGTATTGGTTCCCCAGTCATACGCTTAATGTCCATTGCAACCTTTACACCAAGATCATGATTAAGCACACCTATTGCTTGTATGAGTGTTGAAATGGTTGGTTCACCATAATCACACTCCATACATGCATGGAAGTTCTCTGGGTCATATTTTATTACAGCGTCTGGGCCGCCATGCTTTGTTTCGTATTCCTCAATCGTTTTCTTGCGACCTTCTGCATACATGTAGTTAACGCATCTTATCATCATGTTCCTCCAGTGCTTTTATCATAGCAATTATAAGCATTTGATCTTCACTCGATAGTTTATTCCAAATTTCTTCTACTCGTTTCCAACCAGCGAGCGTTAATACTATACCATCAGGTTTAGATTCTGCAAGACCCTTTACAAGAAGACTTGCTGACGCAAGAAGTCCTATTTTGCTTTCTACTGGGTATTCAGGTATATCATTGTCTACCACTGTTTACTCCTTAATTTTGAATATGATCAATTTGAAGTATCCTGTTAATAATGCTAAGTCTTCTTCGGAAAAGCTGTTCATAAGTTTTTCTATTCTATCTGCTCCTTTTGGTGTAAGATATAGAAAACCATCACTATCTGCTCGAACAAAACCCTGTGCGAGCATGTTTGCTTCTGTAGTGAGCATAGATTTACTAGTATCGTCATCCATTTACTAACTCCTTTATCTTAATGAAACTCTGCATGTAGTATTCTTCCCAGTGTTTTCTATCTCGTACGATATATGCTGGATGTGGTAGGATAATATATGTGCGATTATCCTTATCGATTTTCTTATCCCAAAGGCTAATAATAGAGCCCTCTTTATTTAGAAGGTATTTCATCGCAGGTTTTCCCATAACGATAATGTACTTTGGGTTTATTCTTGCTATCTCGTATTCCAAGAATATACTGCAGTTAGCTATCTCGTATGGTAATGGTGTTCTATTACCAGCTGGACAGCACTTAACAATATTGGTAACGTATACCATATGTTTATCCCAACCAACAGATGTTAACATGGACTGAAAGTATTCACCTGATTTGTCGAGAGTGAATGGAATTCCAGTGATATCACAGCCATGCATACCAGGTGCTTCTCCAACGAAAATAACAGGGGAGTGAATGTTACCATATCCAAACGTTATTCTCTTGCGAGACTTTACTAGATCTGGGCATCTAATACAGTTCTTATTAAGTTGAGGAAGCTGGTAGTTAACGCATTTTTCACCAATTATATCCATTTTACCTCTTTCTAAAACTACGCACGTAATTATCAGGTCTTGTCCATTTTGTGTATTCATCCCATTTTAAGACCTTACCATCTAAAAGAAGATTTGTAGCATAAGCGAATGGATAACCAATAGGCAGTAGAATAAATACTAATGGAAATCCAAGTAGCAGAACAGCAATCGTTATAATTGCTAATGGGAAGAGTAAAACCTGAAGTACCTTATGAATTGTTGGTAGGTTACAGTATTTGATATGCTGTTCAAGTTCATAACTGACACTAAATGAACTTTTGCCTTCAAATTGGCGCTTGCATTTAGGGCACTCTAAAGTTGTCATTCTATCCATGTTATACCCTCTCCTAGTATGGCTTAACCCTTAACTTAGCTTTATTGTTTACCTCAAATATCTTAGCAGAAGACGTGTTCAAATCAACAATGTATGCCTTACACCACTTCTCAAGTACAAAGGTATCTTCAAGCTGTGTTGATACTACTCGGAATAGCATACCACAATAGTAACCTCTGTCTCCAACACAGATGGGTTTGTCGTTCTTGTCATTAAAGCCTGTTAACTTCTTAGTCAATGGAATCTCCCTAACCTTGCTTCTCATATCTAGTATGCATGACGTTCTTGAATGTTAATCTAGTGTTATTTAACTCTGAGCAATCACAGCTCATAAAGAGTAAACCTGTATTCTTTATTGATAATAAGCCACTTAACTCACCATGGCGTATTGCTGTACCATCATTTACATCGATGAGTTCTCCATTGTCTAGTTCAAGTTGAATATGATTATTTGCTACTGCTAGTATTTTCATAGCTTGGTTTACTCCTATCCCTAAAACTACCACATTTACAGGGTCTATTATTTATGTTATATTCCTTGTCTCGCAATGGGTGAATAAGAGGGTTACTTCCATCCTTCCTATAGTATGAGCCATAAAGGTCTAAGTAATCTGCTTCACAAGTGCTATCTAAATAATGCTCATACCGCTTGTGGCCACAAACACAGATTGCATTACCATCTTCAACTCCAGTTCCTTTGCAATTAGGGCATATATACGTTTCACCACCAGAATTAGCATCCCAACCATCTCCTTCACATTCTCTACAAGCTATCTCACCCTTTGATTTACTTGGCTTTCTGGCAACGTTAGTCTTCTCTAATGGCCAACCAGTGAATGTATGAACACCATCAAAGCTACCAGAACCAGTCTTTATATAGACATCTTTTGTTGGGTCTAGCTGCATTGTATCACCTAGAGAACCAGGTGGACACGGTTCTGGCATAACCTTTTTAACCCAAGGTAATTTTATCTTCATATTTACTCTCCTAATTCAATACAAGCGTGATTTCAACTTTATGATACTCTTCTTCTACATTAAGAGTCCTTACTTGGTTGTCGATATTCAATTCTGGTGGTCTTCCATTTAACAGCTGCTTCTTTGCCATCTCTTTCTCATGCCACTTATTAAAGTCATGATCGGAATCTAGACACAGAATAAGTAGCTTTTCAATATATGTTTCTACCGACATGTGATCTTTTTCTGCTGCTTCAATAAGCAAATCTTGTGTTTTCATTGGTATACCAAGTTGTAATATCATATCATCTCCTTTTATTATTTAATTCGTCTTTCATCTCTCATTTCACGATAGGCAAGAGATATTATTTCCATTCTGCCAGTCTTTGTTAATTTGTGTCTAGGCTTATTAAGAAGACATTGAAGTTTAACAGACTGCATACACATAGTGCAACTTTCCGGTTTATTCTCGTAGATACATGCCATAATAAAATCTCCTATTTTATGCTGTTTTATGGGTTGATGATATAAACTATATAATCTCTTCTCAATTCTTTCCCATAATTCGACATTAGATGAACTATTAGTTTCCTCATCTATAATCTTTTTAATTTGATCTACTCTCGTACCCATGCTTTCTCTATTTTGGTATCATATCACTAGGTGTCTCGTTTAGTAATCTATATCCATGTACTTGTATCACGAAGTAACCTTCTGCTCTTAATGCCAATACAGATTCAGGTTCATCTTCAAAGATTATATCGGGAAATATGGTATTCGCAATTTCAACCTTAATAAGAGCCGGTCTTCTATCCCTATCTTCATCTTTTCTCATACGAAGCTGATAAGGTTGTATATCTTCTAATAATACATCTGATAACCATGCTGCTGTTAAGTCTCTATTACTTTCTGGTCTTCCTGTACCGTAGAACATACGATTCTGCTTTGCCAATCCTCGCATCATTTCACACATATGAGGTATTTTAGGAAAACTTAGTGTATTCTGAAAATACCTATCCCAGTCTTTCTTTCCTTTGAGTAAGAACATTTTGATGTATGCTCTTGGATCACAGATTACGCCGTCGATATCAGATAAAATAATCATTAAGTACCAAGCCTTCTGTGATTGTTCTTCTCGTTATATGCAATATAGTCGTTTGCCCAAGTGGTAAATATTGGTTCGAGAGTAAAATCGGATTGTGCTACCATGTCAAATCTGCTCTTATTCTGGATATGATATACCATCCAGAGTTGTGAATAAAGATCTTCAAAGTCAAGAATAAATCTTGGTTGTTGAGTTGGAGGTAACTGGTGTGGTGGTTTATGAGTTTCTTCAACAAGATCTTTGAATTTTGGATAATCAGATTTATAGACGTGGAAACTACCAACAGTAAATGTTAATGTACCAACTTGGGCCTTGACAAAACCCGCAAATGCTTCAAGGATAAATGAGTTCAGGAATATATCGTATTTCCAACCCTTGAAGAAGTCGTTACTGCGAATATAGACGTGGAGATTTAGTTTATCACTACCACTATCGTCTTTTCGTATCATGAATTGGTGGATAATCGTACATGGTAAGTTTATTTCGGCACCTTGTAAGTCAATTGAGGAATCCCAAATGTTCATTATAGCTTGCCGAGAATACCTATCATGCAGTAAAAGAGATACAATATTTTGGAATGCCTGGTTATTGTGCCAGCGCTCTCCATAAGTATAGTTGGCACGACCATCACCGCGATGGAACTTTTCCATAAAGTCTCTAGTCGTCTGATTTGTATAAGATTCTGTTAATGGTGGATTAATGTTGAGGAATTCTGATAACACTTCCGAGTATGCCCAGAGTTTGATTTGCTTTAGAGATTCAAACGGCAAGAGACGTTCTGTTGGTCGTTCAACAAGATATGTGACATCAGTGATTTCAAGAAACTCACCAGTACGAGGTGTTGAGATTCTCCTGCCGTTTTGGCTTAGATAGGTGCAGAGAACTTTTGCTGCATCAGTGAATGTTGGGACTTGAAATGCTAGCATAAATTTGCTCCTATAGATTCTGCGTAATTTAGCAGATCTTTTTCTTCTACCATAGTTGTTACTACTTCTATGTATTCACAGCATAAAGATGGATATTTCTTATCTGTGTAGCTATTTGGATATATTGTACCGTATACCTTGACAAGCATAATGCGCGGATTCTTTAGTTTTAACCGCAGCTCTTTTGGTTGCTTAGCATAGTAATTACGCGCATTATCAAGGCAATCTGTACTAAAGAAGGAAAATCTCTCACCTGGCTTTATCAGCGACGCAACTTTGCCTACCTCAAATACTTGTACCACACCCTTTGGCGTAATTGACATTAGTGCACCTTTGGGATTATTGCGATTGTATCGCGCACAATAGTCTTGCATGTCTTTGTAACCGTATGCAAATGGCTTGCCTTTTACAACCTTGGGGTCAACATTATTAGAGCGTTCTATCATTGCAAATCCTTATAAGTCCGGTGCTATCAACTTTCCATTTTCATCTTCAAATCTTAGAAAAGATGGTTTAAGTGCAGGAAATCTATCTTCACGTGATTTCATGAACTCTTCGATCTCTAGTACTCGTATTGGTGGTTCTGGTTTGAATCCTTCTGGGATTAAAAGACCAGTTCCAAGAAACCTTACGTCTTTTTCACCTGGGTGGCGAAGTGTTCTGAACATAATAATTCTTACGTAATCGAAAAGTTCCTGGTGTATTCTTGATATTGTTGTCTTTCTATTCCATATTTCAGGATCCATTCCTTTACATATGAGATTCGCTGCGATTACATAATGCTGTATTGGCAGCATTTCACCATAGTATGGGCGTTCTTTTAACTCCATGAAAATACCTTTCTTTGGTGCAATTATTATACCAGCATTGGCATACTTATTGAGGGCTGTCATTTTTACTCTCCTTACTATCTTTAATAATCTTCTCTAATCCATCCAACTTCCATGCGCACGGATGGTGATAGGTGCATTCATCACCAACTCTGAAGAAACAGTTTTGCTTGCGCTTATCACCACCGCCGCATTTTGCCATTATAAAGACTTCCCTTTACAGAACGGTTGTCTATTACCGTTTAGCATAGCGGGTGTTTTATGCCAGCCTTTTAAATCGGTATATCTTGTTGCACCACAGTGTTTACAGATCATAAATCCACTCGCATCAGGGTCGCTCCATGTGTGCTTCATTCCACTGTCATTTCGATGTAGTTCTCAGCAAGCGAGACAACCACATCTGTATTCTTACCTTTTTGCCAACCCTGTCCACCAACGCACGGAATAAGTTTTCCTTCTTCAGTAACAGCAATGAATAATACTGGTGCTAAGAAAGTATTATCATTGGTGTCCTTTAGTTTTGCAACTACTGCATTTTGTGGTTCATAGATTGATATGATTTTCATAATACACTCTCCTTATTATTTTACTTTCTTGTTAGTTTCTTGTATGTTCTCGGTAAAAATGCTTTTAAGAATTCATACCAAGAAGTATATCTTTTACTCATGATCTTCTCCTTCTTATGACTTTCTAGGAACTTTTCTACTTCAATATCTAAATCAGCTTTTGTCTTATCATACTGTGCTTGACTTATCCAGTTTGCGAGAAGATTTGCTTTCAACTGCAGCATATATGTAGTCTGCCAGTCTTTAGCATAATCTACTATCATACTTGCTGGCCACTTATTAATATCACTGGATGGAAACATCTTTGGTAAGATAGCTTGGGTAAACCTTGCGCCTGTTACAACAATAGACTGACCACATGCAGGACAGGATAGTTTAACATATTCTTTATTAACATCTGTTGTTAATGGTTTACCGCAAACATTGCAGTCTATTACCATAGTAATCTCCTTACTTTTCTAACCATAGCATTGCTCCAATTAACCCAAAGTAAAAGCTAAATCCTGTACACATATTGAATGCAACCCAGCTTAATGTAGCTCTATTTCCAACTAATGGTCCAAGTTCCCAAGTAATGAATGAGAATACTAAGTCTTCAATCATATTGTTACGTCTCGTCGTAAATAACCGCAAAGTCGTCCGGGTCTAACTTGTGTGTTTTGCAAATCTCTTCATACTTATCATGATCTACTACATCCCACATTGTAAGAGACGGTTGGCTATCACTTCCTGAAATAGCAATGATATTTTGCTCTACTCCTTCTTTTAGCATCTTAGCTATAGATAAGCAAAATTCCGCCTGCTCTACGATATTATTAATCTTGTCACTACCGTCGATTGCATTATGCCACAAGAATTCATTTACTGCTGACATTTGATACTCCTTCAATTATTTTACTAACCCTATTCGTTTCTTGATCTTTCATTTTCAGATACTTAATAACAAGTT
>Ga0182027_10000268_pt1 | contig 89473 bp, 76 predicted proteins | sample 712E1DmetaG_FD_121300 | JGI IMG/M metagenome (GOLD analysis project Ga0182027, IMG submission 121300) | Permafrost microbial communities from Stordalen Mire, Sweden - 712E1D metaG (Illumina Assembly) | ecosystem: Environmental > Terrestrial > Soil > Wetlands > Permafrost | place: Sweden... | reverse complement strand
GTTTGTATTCCAACGGAAAATGTCTATATTTCTTCATACCGGCTCCTTTGGGTTAAAAATACGAGCCGGCCAGTGTCATCCTAAATTCTCATGAAATTATCTCGATCTTGGGGGCGCAGTCCAGAATGGCGTGAAAGGCATATTGCGGAATTGTTGGAAGACTGGAATTTGGCATCTCAAAATAGACCATTAGCCAATATACCTCCATTGGAGTAATTGTATGTTCATTCGTATTGCCGAAGCCAAATACATCCGAGATCATGTTCTGTGGATAAAGTTCGACAATGGAGTAGAAGGAGAGATTGATCTCTCAGCAGAACTCTGGGGTGAAATGTTTGAACCGTTGCGCAATCTTGATTCCTTTCGTCGATTTCATATTGATAATGAAATCAATACCATTGTTTGGGACAATGGTGCAGACATGGCCCCCGACTTCCTCCATTCTCTCCTGCAAAAAAAGCAAGCCGCATAACAAGCGGTTCAATTCATGACCGAACGCGGGGCCCAAACGCTCCCCTTGGTCGCGTTTCCCGCGTCGGCAGGTTAATCGCGCGTTGAGCCTGTAGAAAAAGCCCTTTTCTTGACAAATGGGCGGTTAAATTCGTTCAAAATCGCCACTTTTTTGGCGCATTTTGACTTTTCCTACAGCCTCGTTAGTTTTATTAAGAAATCCAATAAAAGGAGATAAATAATGAAAATCACATTTAAAAATGATCTGCAAGACCTGATAGCATTTAATAAATATGCCGTCAATACATTGCCCTTATTTAAGAAAAAGAAACGTTTCTTTGTTTTTATCTTCCCAATATTGCTTCTAGTAGCTGTTGGTTTCTTTTCAGTAAGAGACAGAGATATTAATCAACTATTTATTGGCTTATTAATTATTGTAATTTATGAAATTTGTTATTTCATCATACATAAACGCGGCATTCCACGGATGATAACTAAATTAAGCAAAGACCAAAGTTTTAAAACCATGTTAGGTGAACATACTATGGAAATTACTGAAGAAGGAATTATCGAAAAGACAGAATTTAATGAGAGAACAGATTATTGGAAAAGTATTACCGGGATTAAAACCGATAATGATCGTACCTATATTTTTATTGGTCCTATCAACGCTCATGTAATAAATAGAAATGAAATATTATCCGGCGATTTAAATGCATTTGTAGAGGAAATAAATAATAAGTTAAAACAGACAAGTCGTTCAAACTGACTCGGCCAGCGGAGGTATTTCGGTGGGAAAATTATTATAGCTGGCCTCGCTGCTAAACTCCGTCGTTAGGGCTTTAATAAATAATCAATGTACGAAAGTGAGGGCATAATGGAGTACAGTGTTAATTCAAAGGAAAAGATTTATTTAGGATTGAAAGTGTTCTTTACGATTGCCGTACTCATCGGCTTTATAGCTTTATTTAGTATAAATAAAAAAACTGGAGCAATGATGGGGGTTTTTGGGGTTTATGCTTTGCTCATTGGCTTGTTCTTCTTTATTCGGCATGCCGTTGCGATTGGATATTTGCGAGGAAATGCGGTCCGTGTCTCAGAAGATCAATTTCCGGAACTATTTAAAATTGCGGAAGAATACTCGGAAAAATTACAATTAGCGTCAACGCCATCCGTTTTTATTATTCAAGCTGGTGGAATATTAAATGCATTTGCGGCAAGATTTATTGGAAAAGAATATGTTGTTCTTTATTCGGAAATTGTTGAAGCAGCATATGAAAAGGGAATAGATGCTCTATCTTTTGTAATCGGGCATGAGCTTGGCCATATTAAAAGAAAACATATGACGATGAATTTTATATTATTCCCTTCGCTCATTATTCCATTTCTTGGATCTGCATATTCGCGCGCCTGTGAATATACGTGCGATAATATTGGAAAACATTTAAATCCTAATGGCGCTGTTTCTGGAATGTTAATATTAGCTGTTGGAAAATATTTATATGAAAAAGTTAATATTAACAGATATCTTGAACAAATTGAAAATGAAAAAGGCTTTTGGGTATGGTTTGCTGAAATAATAAGCTCTCACCCTAATTTACCCAAAAGAATAAAGAAAATAAATCAAGAGAAAATCTAAGGGCCCCATCAACGGGTTCAATTCTGACTGGTGGGCGGTAGGCGCGTTGTTGGTTTAAGGAAAAGCGGTAGTTTTCAGGAATGCATTCGTGGTTTGCCGACGTAGATATGCGGTCGTAGTCCGGCATATTAGCTCCACCGTTGAGCCTGTAGAAAAAGTCCTTTTCTTGACAGATGGGCGGTTAAATTCGTTCAAAATCGCCACTTTTTTGGCGCATTTTGACTTTTCCTACAGCCTCGTTAGTAATTGTCAAGAAAGGAGAATACGTCCAATGAAAAGTATAATTATTGCTATAGCATTATTTTTTTTTATTGGCTGCACTCACATAGTTCTAAGAACTGGCTATCCAACTGAAAATACGAATAAAAGCGGTAATTGCGATGTTAAATTTCTACGGGATGCTCCTGTTGATACAATAAACGGAAAATTATTAGGAAAAGTCCGGGTTACTGATAGTGGCTTTTCATTTGCGTGCGGTGAAGACGATGCGCTGGAAATATTTAGAAAAGAAGCATGCCGCGTTGGCGCAAATACGGTAAATATTATAGACGAAAAAAGGCCGGATATATTAAGTTCGTGTTATCGTGCAACTGCGCTTCTTATCAGTATTCAAAATGTTGCAGGCTCTCCAGAAATACAAAATGCGTATAGTCATTCAGCAGATTCAACCTCTGTTGCTAAAAGAGTAAAAGAAGATCATCGGAGAAATGCGACAATTATTGTTTGTTGTATTTTAATAGGGGTAATGTGTGGAATAATGGTGCCAATAATAATGATGAAATAAATTGTTTTGCTCGCTAATTAACCTGTGACAATAGCATTGTAACCTTTGGTAATTTGCAGAAAGATAAACAGTGACCCGAAAACATTCCGAAACCCTGATCAAAGTCCCCGCCGTCACTTTAATTTTCTGGTTTATCAAAATCTTCGCGACAACGCTCGGGGAAACCGGCGGGGACGCGGTTTCGATGTCGATGAACCTTGGCTATCTTATCGGCACCATGATTTTTGGCGTTCTTTTCATTACGGCCGTTGTCTTCCAGATTGCCGCAAAGAAATTTCATCCGATTTTGTACTGGACCACGATTGTCGCCACGACCACGGTCGGCACAACCATGGCCGATTTTGCCGACCGTTCGCTGGGGATAGGGTACGCCGGCGGGACTGCTTTTCTTTTTACGCTTCTCATGTCATCACTTTTTATATGGTATCGCGTGATGGGTTCCATTTCCATCGATACGGTAAGTTCCCCCAAAACCGAGATGTTTTACTGGGTTACCATAATGTTTTCCCAAACCCTCGGGACCGCGCTTGGAGACTGGACAGCCGATACCGCCGGTCTGGGCTATACCGGAGGGGCCGCGATATTTTCAGCGTTGCTTGCCCTTGTCGCGGCCGGGTATTTTTGGACAAAAATATCACGCACGGCGCTTTTCTGGGCCGCGTTCATTCTCACGAGACCGCTCGGCGCGGTAGTGGGGGACTTTCTTGACAAGCCGCATAGCAAGGGCGGATTGGAACTGAGCCGCTATACCGCATCACTAGCGCTGTTGGCTCTTATTCTGGCCTGCATTTTTATATTCAAGCAAAAAGCTGCACATAAAAGTCATTAGGGGGCAAACAAAAAAAAGGTGAAAAGAAAATTGAATGCCACAGCCCGCGCACTCCCCGCGACTTGGCGCGGGGTTAGCGGGCGAATTACAAATATCTTTTCCATAGGCAAGGAAGAATCCCCGCCACTTGGGGCGGGGTTCTTCAATTTTTAGAGATCCCCTTGAAATAGATTAATTTCTTCTTATCATGGCCCGAGGAAGACATCCCACCCGAATCCATATCGATCCGCCCGGCGAACAGGCTGCCGCGAAATATCTTCTTCGCTGGTACGGCCGCGACCTGCACCTCGGGCCGCACCGCTTTCCGGGCCTCACATCGCCGGAACTGTTCGGCAACGATTTCCCGCTTGAAATCGACTTCGGCTGCGGCACCGGCGTGCTGGCGTGCACCCGGGCGCGGCAATTTCCTCATGTCAATTTTATCGGCATCGATTTGTCCCAGAAACCGCTCTACTGCGCCATTCAGGAAGCCGTAAAAGATAACCTGGAAAACATCAGATTCATCAGGGGCAATTTTAATATGATGCTTCCCCTGCTGCGGCCGGATACGGTCCTCGCGGCGTATTACCTGCTTCCCAATCCGCCAAAAAATTATCTCCAGGAGCGCGCCAACGGCCGGAGGCGGGGCTTTCTGCAAAGCGTCTGCAACGCGCTGGTCCCGGGCGGCCGCTTCTATTTCGCCACCGACGCAACCGAGTTCTTCAGGTGCATGGATGAAATCCTGAAAAACGATCTGCACTACGAAACTCTCAGTATCGAAAACGCCGGCATCAGCACCGGATACTGGCGCCTCTGGGAGGACAACGGAAGGCGTGTGAAGGGGTTTGCGGTCGTGAAAAAGGTGTGACGAAGCCGGTCCGATACTTGACTTATGGTAAATCTACGCGACGGCAGGCTGGACGTCCTCGGCCGCGCGCCGCTCAATCTCAGGCATCACCCGTTTGAAGCCCTCGACCACGGCGGGGTCGAACTGCGTGCCGGAGCACCGTTCGAGCTCCAGAAACGCTTCGCGGAACGACCGGCCTTTGCGGTAGGGACGGTCGCTCACCATGGCGTCGAAAGAATCGGCGACCGCGAGGATCCGCGCTCCGAGCGGCATCTCTTTTCCCTCTTTGTCCGACTTCTCGACAAAATAACGGTGGTGGAAAAGGACGATCCTGATCGCGTCCTTCAGAACGCCGCCCACCGACGCGAGTATCCTCGCGCCTTTTTCGGCATGCTGGCCCATGATGCGCTTTTCTTCATCGGTCAAATCCGCGGCCTTGTTGATGATTTCCGACGATATCTCGATCTTGCCGATATCGTGCAGAAGGCCGGCCACGCGGATGTTCTCCACTTCCGCATGGGGAAGTTCCATGGCGCGGGCGATTTCCGTCGCGTAATCGGCGACCCGCACCGAATGTCCTTTGGTATAGCGGTCGGAGGCGTCGAGATATTTTGAAAGGATCTCCACCACGCCGATGTAGGCCCGGTTGAGGTCGGCGATCTTTTTCTGTTTCTGCTCGTAGAGCGTGCCCACCGTATAGGCCGCCAGAAAGAGGAAGCCCGCCCATATCACGACGTTTAAAACCACCTGCAGCTCCTGCGACCCTTCGAAATAGGCGTTGGGATCGAAAAAAATAAAGAAGGTGATGAGCGCGATAATAAAGAGGCTTGTCGAAATCGTTTGCCGCCGGCCCAAAAAGTATCCGGAGATCAACACGGGCAGGTAGTAAAAGTTGAGAAACATCAGTTTCTGGTCGACAAAGAAATTGATTGCCAGCAGCGCCAGCGAGATGATCAGAATGAGGATCGCCTCGAAGTGTGTAAGCACCCAGTGTTTAATTGTCTCCATGAACCGCACCCTCGTATGGTTGGGCCGGCCGCGGCCACTCTACGTTCGAACGTTCCTCCGCTCCCGCTATTTTAACGGCGGCCTGCCTCAAGTGAGAGTATACGGTTCCCGGCATGTATTTGTCAAATCGGGGAATGCGTTCGCTGCGGGAAAGGATGCGCTCCAGCCACCGGCGGCGAGCATCACTACGATAAGTATTGCCCATACTTTCATAGTATCCTCCTGCCTTTCTTCCGTCTCCGGCCTGTCATGCAAAGGTCTCTTCACTTGAGAATATACGGTTTATTGACATTTTTGTCTACCCGGGCAGTCCGGGCAACTCGATGTCCATTTATTTACTTTGCAAAATAAAATTATGCACTAAACGCCAGCATTGTATATTTTACCGTAGCGGGTCTTTTTTATCACAATCAGTTTCAAAGGAGTGTCTCGATGGGTAATAAGTTGTACGTAGGGAACCTTCCCTACACTATTGGTGACGCCGAAATCAAGGCGATGTTTGAGCCTTTCGGCACAGTTTCTTCGGCAACGGTCATTCAGGACCGTGAGACCGGTCGTTCAAAAGGTTTCGGCTTCGTGGAGATGGGTTCGGACCAGGAAGCCCAGGCGGCCATTGCCGGCTGCAACGGAAAAGAAATCGAAGGTCGCGCACTGACCGTCAACGAAGCCCGCCCCAAAACAGAGGGCGGCGGCGGACGTGGCGGCAGAGGCGGTGGCGGGTATGGCGGTGGCGGCGGCGGCGGCAAACGCTGGTAAGCGCTGCATATGTAAATTGAAAAAAGCCCGCGTGAAAACGCGGGCTTTTTTTTTGTTTTCACTTACCTGCCGATATTGGGTTCCTTTACTATACACTTTCAATACTACAGCCGGCGAAACGGAAAACGTTGTGGCCCTGCCGAAACGGGCCGCGGCGCTTGTGCGGGGCATGGGGGAGTGGTGTGCTGGGAATGCAAGTAGGAGGAATCCAATTTTTTCCTTCTATTCTTTCCGTATTTGTGGTATCATTAGTTACCAAATATTCCTGTTATAATCCTTTCCGGGAATTGCCTTGAAAAAAAAATCCTTCCTTCTCTTGCTTTTTATCATCCTGCCACTGCTTGCCCAGAGCGGCAAATACACCATCGCCGTTTCCGATCTGGTGGGCCAGGGCCTCGACCAGTCCGTGGCGTCAATCCTTTCCGACAGACTGCGCACCGAGCTTTTCAAAACGGGCAGCATCACGGTGCTTGAACGAGGCGTGATGCAGGACATCCTCAAGGAGCAGGGGTTCCAGCAGACCGCGTGCTCGTCCGACACCTGTATCGTCCAGGTGGGGCAGCTTCTCGGCGTTTCGCACATGATAAGCGGCACGATCGGCAAACTCGAAAAGCTGTACACGCTTGATATACGCATGTTCGAAGTGTCGTCGGGAAAAATCATTTACTCAGAGAGTGTTGATTGCGAATGCCCGATTGAAAAAGTGATTACCGGCTCGATCCCCGCGATTGCGAAAAAAATCGCGCGGCATGTCACCAACCCATCCGCAGACACGGCCGCGATACAGGTCGAGAAAGAGCCGCCCCCGCCCCCTGTCAAGCATTATGGAGGACTCAGCGTCGAAAGCAGCCCTTCAGGCGCACAGGTGCTTATCAATGGTTACCCAAGCGGGACGACGCCGTTTCGGACCGAAAAACTGGAAGCGGGACCATACCAGCTCAGGCTCGATATGCCGGCGTATAAGCTCATTGATGATTCCCTTGCCATAACCGCGGGACAGGTTGAAAAAAGGGAATATTCGCTTGAGCATACCGTTACGTGGCGCGATTCGGTTGCTTCGGCGCGCAGGGACTCCCTGAGGAGCATTGCATCGGCGAAACCGGCGGTAAGGACGGAAAGCGCGAGACCGGCGGCAAGGACCGAGAGGACGGTGCGGACGGTCCAGGCGGACAAAGGGCGGAAGCCCGGAAAAAATCCTGCGCTTAAAATCACTTTCGGGGTGCTGTCGCTCGTATCAGCCGCGGCAGGGGTTTACTGCGACTTTATGGTAAAGGACAGAATTGACAAGAACAACAGCCTAAAGACCCAATACGCCGCGCTGCCCGATAACGCGCGCTATCCCGAATATTCGTCCCAAATCAGCAATAATAACAATGATGCAAAATCGTTCAAGATTTCCGAATACATCTGTTACGGGCTTGCAGGCGCATGCGCGACCGGATTCTTCATCTCGCTTGCATTTTAAGACTGTCCTTTTACCGGGAATTGAGTTTCAATGAAAAAAAACATCAAATATCTCTGTGCAATCGTCTTTGTGGTGCCTGCGATGTGGAGCTGCACGCAGCTACCCGGCGACCTGGGTAAGCTGGATTACAACCCGGTGAAACGGACGATGGTCCCGATAACAGGCGGAACGTTTCAGATGGGGCAGCTAACCATCGCGACCCCCGTTCACCAGGTCACGGTATCTTCGTTCTTGATTGACAATACCGACGTGACCCAGGGCGACTACCAGGCGATCATGAACGTGAACCCGTCGTACTTTCCCGGCGACTCGCTCCGGCCGGTGGAGCAGGTGACCTGGTACGATGCGGTCCTGTATTGCAACGCCCGGAGCAGGCGCGCCGGTCTTGACACTGTTTATTCATTCTCCTTTGTAAGGATCGTGCCCGACAGCGGGTGCGTCAGCCTGGCAGGCCTGGCGATTGACTATTCCAAAAAAGGGTACCGGCTGCCCACCGAGGCGGAATGGGAATACGCCTGCCGCGCCGGCAGCACCACGCGGTATTACTGGGGCGACGCCATGAACCTCGATTACTGCTGGGACACCCTTAACAGCGGTTTGGGTCCGCAGCCGGTGGGTCAGAAAGTCCCGAATGCTTACGGCCTGTTCGACATGAGCGGCGAGGTGTACCAGTGGTGCAATGACTGGTACGATGTTTACCCGTCGGCCAGTTTTATCGATCCCACGGGACCGGCGTCCGGAACCAGGCGGGTGCTGCGCGGAGGCTCATGGGGCGAGCACCAGTTTGCCCTGTTTTCCGCCTTTCGCTCGTCAAACGTTCTCGGCGTGCAATTTATCGATGTGGGGTTCCGGTGCGTGCTGGCCGTGTCTTTACTTCCGCCAGTGTTGAGTTCGCCGGCCAACAGGGCTGCAGGTCAGCCCCTGTCGCCCACGCTTTCGTGGCTGCCGGCGAGCACGGCAACGGGCTACTATGTGCAGGTGTCAATGGACAGCTTATTTGCGGCTGTTGTTTTTCAAGATACCACCATGATACCTTCTGTCAATTCCAGAACGGTAAACGGGTTGTCCGGCGGGGTCACCTACTTCTGGCGGGTGACGGCGGGAAACGCAAACGAGAAGAGCGGGTGGAGCGCAACATGGAGCTTTACCACTGCCTCAGCAGCGCTGCAGGCTCCCGCGCTGGCATCTCCGTTAAGCGGAGCCACCGCGCAGGTACTGCCGCTAACGCTGACATGGTCAACGGTCACCAATGCGAAATCATACCGGGTGCAGGTATCATCCGACAGTACCTTTAAAACTGTTGCACTGGATGATTCCTCCCTTGTTTCAGCCTCCAAAACGGTTGATTCCCTTTTAGGCGGGGCCAGGTATTACTGGCGGGTGCGTTCGAAGAACGCAAGCGGGATTAGCGGTTGGACAAGCCCGTGGAGCTTCACTACGAAAATGCCGGCCATTCCCTCGGTTCCTGTTCTGGCTTTGCCGGCAAATGCAAGTACGAACCAGTCTCTGACCCCGGCCCTTGTCTGGTCAACGGTGAGCGGTGCAACAACCTACCATGTTCAGGTGTCAACGAGCCCTACGTTTGCGGTGATCATTTCACAGGATTCGACGCTGACCGTCGATTCCGTGAAACTTGGCGCCCTTACTGCAAGTACCAGCTACCGCTGGCGTGTACGTGCGAAAAATGCGGCAGGTGTGAGTGCATGGACAACACCGTGGGTTTTTACCACGGTGTCGCAATCCGTCCCCGCGGTTCCCACACTGGTCTCTCCTGTCAACGGCGCTCCCGGCCAGCCCCAGATACTCACCCTTGTCTGGTCTCCCGTGGGAGGGGATTCCACGTATCGCGTGCAGTTGTCAACGGACAGTACCTTTACAACGCTGTTCGTCGACGATTCAACGCTCACCGCGGCAAACAGGGCAGTCGGCACGCTCGCTCCCGGCGCGACGTATTACTGGCGGGTACGTGCGAAAAACGCTTCTGGCGTGAGCGCATGGACGAGTCCGTGGAGCTTTACAACGAGCAAGGCGCCGCTGCCGTCGCCCGTTCTTAATTCTCCTGCCAATGGGGCGACCAACCTGAATCCCGTTAGGCTCCAGCTCATTTGGTTGGCAGTCACCAATGCGACCTCATACCGGATTGAGGTGTCATCCGACAGCACCTTTAAAACTGTTGCTGTTGAAGATTCCACCCTGGCTTCGCCGTCTAAAACCCTTGATTCTCTTTCACGCGGTGTCAAATATTATTGGCGAGTGCGGGCGAAGAATCCGGCAGGCGTAAGCGTATGGGCCAGTCCATGGAACTTTACCACGGTCCCGCCTCCCATACCGTCGGTTCCTTCACTGGTTTCACCTGCCAGCGGCAGCGCAAACCAGTCCAGGAGGCCGACGCTTGTCTGGTCATCCGTTAGTGGTGCGACATCGTTTCAGGTCCAGGTGTCTTCGACTCCGGTGTTTACGGCAATCGTTGCCGTTGATTCGTCATTGACCGACACGTCCAAAACGCTCGACAGCCTTCTTTCCGGCGGGGCCACCTATTTTTGGCGAGTGCGGGCGAAAAATGCGGCAGGCGTAAGCGCATGGACCGGCGCCTGGGGCTTTACAACGACAACGGCAGTTGCCAGCGCCTGGGTCACCAAGACCCCCATGCCCACGGCGATAATCTACATGGGGATCGCGGTTTTAAATAATAAAATTTATTGTATCGGAGGATATGACGGCAGCAGTTACATCTCCACCGTGGAGGTGTATGATCCCGCCACCGATAAGTGGACAACGCTACCGGATATGCCAACAGCAAGGGCTCCGGCGGCTGCGGTATTCAATAATAAAATTTATGTAATTGGTGGCGGCGATATTGGGACGGTGGAGGAGTATGATCCTTCCGCTAATACATGGGTACCAAAGACCCCCATGCCCACGGTGCGCCAGCCGGGCGTGGCAATGATAGACTCGATTATCTACGCAATCGGCGGCTACAATTCAATCACGGGCTCGCTCGGCACCAATGAATCGTATGATCCTTCCACCGACACCTGGACCAGCTTGACGGATATGACCGCCAGAAACAGCACGCCGGTGGCCGCGGCCGGCGGAAAAGTGTATGCCTTCGGGGGCGAATACTGGCCCAATACTCCCTTGAACCTGGTGCAGGAGTATGACCCGTTGGGCAATGCATGGGCCACAAAAACGGTCCTGCCCACGGCGCGAACAAGGGCGGCCGCGGTTGCGGTCAGCGGCAAAATTTATGTGATCGGCGGTACTGACGACGTAAACGATCTTGCCAAAGTGGATTTATACGATCCTTCCTCTGACAAATGGACGGCCAAAACCGCCATGCCGACGGCGAGATCGGGATCGGGGATAGCTGTTGTCAACGGCAAGATTTATGTTTTCGGCGGAAGCAGCACCAGTAATCCGCGCCTGACTACGGTCGAAGAATACGACCCGCTGCTCGACCCGTAAATTTATTTTCTTCCGCTCTTTGCAGGGGGGGCCTCCATGGCCTGGTTGATCGCCTCCACCAGCCGTTCCAGCGAAAAGGGCTTCTGAATATATCCCTTGATGCCCGGCATCCTGAAGATCGCGGCAGTGTCGCCGACCATGAATCCGGTGGAAAAAATGGCCCGCAAATCGGGGTTGATGGCGCGCATGGCGGAGAAACACGCCTTGCCGTCCATGACGGGCATGTTCATGTCGAGCACGATGCAGTCCACGCCGGCGTGGTTTTGACGGTACCACTCGACGGCCTTCACGGGGTCGGTGAACGCGGTGGTCGTATGCCCTTCCCCGGACAGATATTCCTTGACAAATTCGCATATCATGGGCTCGTCGTCAACAACCACCATGTGCAGGGAACGCGCCTTCTTTTCCGTGGTTTCCGGGGCCTTTTGGGGCAGGGCGGGGCTCGCTGACTGCGGCAGGTGGAGGACCATGGCGGTGCCTTTTCCCACCGTGGATTCCGCCTCGATGAACCCGCCGTGCCGCTTCACGGTCCCGAAAACGGAGGCAAGTCCGAGCCCCGTCCCCTTGCCGGGTCCTTTTGTCGTAAAGAACGGCTCGAACAGGTGTCGCTTGACATTGGCGTCCATGCCCGTGCCCGAATCGGTCACGGTCACGGCAACATACGGGCCCGGCGTAACCTTGAAGGGTCTTTTCGAGGCGAATTCACTGTCAACCATGACCGAGGAGGTGGAAAAGAGGAGCGTGCCGCCGCCGGGCATTGCGTCGCGCGCGTTGATGGCAAGGTTGAGGAAAGCGCTTTGCAGAAGCGACTGGTCGCCCTCTATCAGCGGGTTGAGCGCGGTGAGTGCTTTGGCGATGTTGATGCGCTTGTCAATACTGTGCGACAGGAGCGCGACGACTTCGTCAATAAGGGCATGGATGTTGACCGGTTTCACCTCGTACGCGCCCTGCCGCGAATATGCAAGCAGTTTCCGCACAAGGTCGGTGGCCCGGTCCCCGGCCTTGAGTATTGCAGTGGTCTGTTCCTCGAGTTTCGGGTCGCCGCCCGCTGTGCCCTTTTCGCGGTTTTCGATCCGCATGAGGCTCGCGTAGCCCAGGATCGCGGACAGGATGTTGTTGAAATCGTGGGCAACGCCGCCCGCAAGAAGGCCCACCGATTCCATTTTCTGCGACTGCCGGTATTGCTCTTCGAGAGCCTTCTTTTCCGTGACGTCAATCATGCACATGCGCAGGCCCGCGATCCCGCCTTGTGCGTGCACCTGGTCGCATTGGAGGAGCACCTTGAGCGTTTTGCCGTCTTTGCGGACCATACGGTAGTCGTGCAGGGGCAGGTGGTTTCCCGCGAGAACGGCGGTGAAGTTGTCAAGCGCAAGCTGCCTGTCGTCGGGGTGCAGAAGGTCGATCACGGTATGCTCGCTGTCGAACTCTCCCTGGGTGAACCCCGTCATTTCGTACCCCGACCTGTTTAAAAAAGAGATGACAAGATCGCGGCCGGTTTCGCAGATTCCCACCGGCAGCATGTCGGCGGTTTCAAAGAAGCGGGCTTCGCTGGCCCGCTTTTCGGCGTCGGCCTTTTCCATTGCTCTTCTGTACCCGCGGTAGAGCGCAAGGGTGAAAATCACGGCAAGCGACATTGCCATGAAAAACGAGGTGGAAACGTCGGCAATGCGCTCGAGTTCCGAAGAATATCCTACGATGATTCCGGGATTGGTATGCTCAAGGGCAAACAGGAAAATCACGGTTAAGATGAAAATGCCCAGGGTAATGATGCGGCCCGTCCCGCGGGCGAACACGAGAAAAATAAGCGGGCTGACAAGAAGGAACATCTGCGTGCCGCCCCGGCTGCCAGCGTTAAAAATCCAGACGATGGAAAGCGTTGCAACGAGCGTGGCGGTCGCCGGATAAACGAGCTTCGAATACGAAAAGCCGCGCCAGGATAAAAACCAGAAAAAAGCGAAAAGGATTGCGGCAAAAATTGTTCCGAGCTGAAGAATTAAATGGAGCCGGAGTAATGCGTTCTCGACGAATGCCACGAGTGCGGCGCATCCGGCCAGGAACATGACCACGGTAAAAAGCCATTGCTCAAGGTTCCGACTCGGGCGGCTTGCTCCGGTGACAAGGTGCGAAATGCGGATGAGAAACGCCATGGCGCCGGGTTTCTGCGGGGGCGGGTCTTTCATGTGCTGAAAAGAAATGGAATCACTCATCAGGCACGGCCGTATATAGGAAAACATAGTTAAACAATCATGGCGACATTCCAATTGTACACCAATGCCCTTTGTTTTTCAAGGCTGGAGAAAAGTAAGGATGAGTGCGGAAAAAACGGATGTGTTTTATTATGATCCGAAAACAAAGAACAGCAGAGCGTAGAAATATGCCAGGGTCTCGTCAGCCACGGCCCTGATACCGTTGCTGTAACGCCACCACCTGCGGCTGTCGTAATCGCGGTTTTGGCACGCAACGATTCCTATTTTGTAGCCTTTTCCCAGGGCTTTTAAATAAAGCAATTGCGATCTGCGGGCATGGCACCCGACTGAATACAATGTAAGTGATTTTACGCCAGGCTCAGATTGAGACACCCATTTTTTGAGTGCCACACCTTCTTCGTAGGTTCGGTCTTTCTGGACAAACACACAGGGCACGGCCACGATTTTTGAACTGTTTATGCCAAGTTTTTGAAGGGTGGCCGCCCCGACGTGCGCAAACGAGCCGTAGCCGGTTAAAAAATGGCCGGTTTCGAGGGGTCCGCCGGTGACCACCAGAACACGGTATCCCCGGCTTTTAAAATCTCCGGCGGCCTGCTGGAGGGCGTATTCGGGTATCCATCCTTCAACAACAAGAATTTCGGATTCGACCGGATGCACCGGCGATAGAAAAGGATGTATGGAAAAAACAAATACGCCGCATCCGATAAAAATAAGCACGGCAATGGTGCACCATCCCGGTACGGTGGGGAAAGGGAATTCTTTGCGCGTAAAAAATTTCATGGGCCGGTGACCTGCAATGCGCAGAAGGTCATGTCGTCCCGGAAGGGGCGGCCGCGTGTGAATTGCCGTATGTCATCCATGATTGCCGTAACAAGAGGGTCGGCACCGGTCCGGGGCAATTTGGCGAGAAGTTTGTCGAGGCGCTCCATGCCGTAGAATTCGCCGTCCAGGCCCTCGACGTCAACAAGACCGTCGGTATACATGAGGAAGAAGTCGCCCGTTTCGAGGTTTACCGTTGATTCTTCCAGTTCGGAGCGGAACAAGACGCTGTCCGAAAACAGGCCGAGCGCCATGCCGCCTAAATCCATGTTGCAATGCGGCCCGTTGTTTTTTTCAAGACGGATGAGCGGCGGATGGCCGGCCCGCGCGTAGGTCATGGTGGCGCCGTCGCGGCTGATGATGATGCACAGCGCGGTGATAAATGACCGGTGGTCTATGTTTGCGGCCATGCGATCATTAACGGAACACAGCAGGTTTTTCGCCGACGTTTCGCGCCTGCCTTCGGCACGGAACATGGAGCGCAGCATGGTCATGAGCAGCGCCGCGGGGATCCCCTTGCCGCATACGTCCGCAATGGCGACCACCCAGTTCCCCTCGTCGTTCTGGAAATAATCGAGGTAATCGCCCCCCACTTCGTATGCCGGATAATACACCCCCTTGAGATTGACGCGGGGGATTTCCGGCCTGAATGACGGGGTAAGCCGGCGCTGGATGGTGCGCGCGGCGTCAAGCTCGCCGTCGATCCGCGCCTTTTCGCGGAGCAGGGCCATCTGTTCCTTGAGCCGTTCGTTGGCGGTTTTGAGCTCAGCCGTGCGTTCTTCCACGCGCACCTCAAGACCGTCCTTGGCCTTTTGCAGGGCGTCCTGGAATTGCTTGCGCTCCGTGATGTCGCGGCTCAGGCAGACAAGCCTCGACACCCTGCCGGCATCGTCGAATTCCGGCACCTTCGACGTGGAAACCCATTGCTCGGTTCCCGCTATGCCCATGATCGGTTCTTCCCGGCCGAGGATGGGCGTACCCGATTTGATGAGGCTCTGGTCGTCGGTGTGATACCGCTTGGCAAGATCGGGCGGGAAAAAATCATACACTGTTTTTCCGATCACGTTGCGCTCTTCGCTTTCGCCGAGGAATTTTCGGTGTGCCGCGTTGTCGAGGATGTACCGGCCGCCGGCGTCCTTGATGTAGATATTGTCGGGAATCCTGTCAAGCAGGACCTTGAGCAGATCGCGCTCCCTGGAAATAAGTAACAGCGACTTTTCGCATGCGGCAAGCGTCTGCTTTAGGGCCTGCATTTCTGCCGAAAACCTGCCTGCTGCGGTATCACCGTTGTTTTTGCGGATAGGTTTTTTATTCAATGTTCATCAGCTCCAGAACGCCGCGCAGCGCCTGCTTTCCGCCGGCAAGCACGACGTGTGCGTCGTAATAGCGGGTGACGGGTTTCCCGATCACCATTTTTACCACATATCCCGCAAAGGCGCCGAGCTCGTCGACAAACGAATACTGGTACAGCAGATCATGGCCCGAAATTCTGAACGAATTGTCAAGCGCTGAAATGATCTGGTATTCTTTTTTATTTCCATCAACCATTGAAAATTCCCTCCGGATCTGCAGGCCCGTAAAGGCAACGGGGTTTTGCTCCCCGTTTTTCCAGATCCAGCCGGCGGCCGGAGAATTTTCCTGTGACGGAAGCCTGAAGTTGGCCAGAAAAAAACTGTCTCCCTCAAAACCCCTGAAGGTCACCCACCCCCGGCATAGGTCCCTTGATGTGCCCACGGATTTTGCCAGTTCCAGCATGCCGAATCCCTGCAGGTTTTGTCGAGGAAATCCGGGCACATCGAGCGAGGTTTCCAGCCTGGTCCACGGAACAAGGATTTTATATTGGTAGAATTTTCCGGAATTGCTTTTCGGTAAGTCGATGTTTGGCGTTTTTATAGGCGCGGGCAACCCATACAGGGAGATCTTCACCGTGCCTTTGCCAAGGCTCGCAAAGAGGCAGGTTTTATCGCTAAGCACACGCAGCGTGCTGGCTCCAGCAAACAGCGCGGGGCCTTTGGTCTCCGAGTATCCCCAATGCTTTTCATTGAACCGTTCGTTGAACTTCCAGGGTTTACGGGACGGGTTGAGCACCAATGCCTTGCATGCGGCGTTTCTGTTTTCCACTCCGAGGTTCGTAAAGGTCAACTGCACCTGGACAAACGTATGATCGTCATGCATGGCGGTAAGCGTGAAAATCTCGGTATAGCTTTTATTGTCAAGAATAACGGGCTCAAGAGCGTGTTCCGCTTGTTGGGCCACGGCAGAGGCGGGGCAGGGCGGAATAAAAAAGAAATAAAGAAAGACGGACGGAAAGAATATTCGGCGTGCCGGCCCGCAAAAGAGATTCACATTTATTCCCCTGATCGTACTGTTGATCGCGTCACCTGAACCCCCGTTTTTATCAAGAATAATATAAATGATATCCTTGTGGCAAGAGCGGGGCCAACCGCCTTGTGGGGTAAAAAAGTTTCGGCAGGCAATTTTCACTTTTCAAAAAGCGGGGTTGCCGGGACGCGGATAAGTGCTCCCGCGCAGGAGGGCCGGGGAGGGGGAATTCGAACCGCTGCTTTTGGGAGCACCGCTAGAGGCTCAAGTACGTGCAGGGCGGCGGATAGATTCATTGAGTCGCACAGCCACTGCAAATTGTCGCGTTGCGCCGTTAATCCGGGATGGAAAGCAATCAGGCGGTCCAGCGAATCGATGCTTCGTTCCAGGGACGCGCAATTGACGAGCACATCGGGCGCGATCCCCTTCCGGTGATAATCGTCTATCCTGCCGCTGATCCCCTTGAGAAGAAGAAAGGTGATTTTGATGTCTCGTTTGCCAAGATACGCGCGCGAAACGATGATCTGGCCCATGCCTTTTCCATAGGTGGTTTCGCCCACCAGCACGGCCGTGTCGCCGCCGGCGCGGCCGTCCTTGAGGCCCGCGGTAAGGATTTCGGAGGCGCTGGCCGATCCTCCGTTGACGAGGACCGCGATCCGCTTGCCGGCAAGCGATAAAAAGTGTGCATGGAGTGTTTTCCAGGTTTCCCATGAAACGGTTTCCGCGTTGCGCGTTGATTCGTTGTACCTGCGGTACATTGCCTGGATATAGGGAGTATTGACGGGCAGGAAATATTCCATGATCGAATCAACGGCGTTGATGTCGCCGCCGCCGTTGTCCCGCAAATCAACAATGATGTTGGAATACTGTGCAAGAAATGGCAGGGCGCCGAGAAACGCCGGATACGTGGTGTCCTGCTTGAATTCGGTGATCTTCAGAAGCGCCGTGGCTGCGGTGATGCGGTACCAGTAGACGGTGGTGTCGGGTGCGCCGGCGGCGGCTGCCGCAACGAGACCGCTCTTCGGAAGGTGGGTCGAATCGTAGGTGGTGTAATTGAACGCATGAAGCGTGTCCTCGATGCTCGAAAGCAGCGCCTCCGGGGTTTGAAAGGATTCGAGCGCGTCTTTTTCCTGCGGTATTCTGTCTTGCCAGATGCTGTACGTTTCAAGGTACTGCCACACGCTTTCGAGCTCGAGCAGGTCGCGGCCGCTTGTGTCAACCGGATACGAGCACCCCGAAAGAAGCACCAGGGTCAGTGCGCACAAGGCGCATGCGCGGGTGCGTTTTACTGCCGTTTGTTCCATGCTTCCGCCGCGGCCTTGCGGACCGCGCTGATGCGCTCCGCGTAACTTTTGCTCCCGAAAACATAACTTCCCGCCACGAACACGTTGGCGCCCTGCTGCGCGCACAGTCCGGCACTTTCGCGGTTGATCCCGCCGTCCACTTCAATGTCGAGGGCCAGGTTTTGCCGCGCCGCCTCGTCGCGAACGGCCTTGACCTTGGCGAGCATTGAGGGAATGAATTTCTGGCCGCCGAACCCTGCGTATACCGTCATGATGAGCGCCTGGTCCATGTGCGCGAGATGGGGCAAAAGAAGCCCGATGCCCTTGTCGGGATTGACTGATGCGCCTGCGCGTACCTTGCGCCCGCGGATCTCCGCAAGGACCTGCTCAAGGCTGTCGGCGCACACTTCCGCGTGCACCGTGAGAACATTCGCTCCCGCGTCGCAGTACTGGGCGATATACTTTTGCGGATTAGAAATCATCAGATGCACGTCGAGCGGGATGGAAACGCATTTTTTCACCGCCTCAATCACAAACGGGCCGAAGGTGAGGTTGGGGACGAAGTGGCCGTCCATCACGTCGCAGTGGATGCGGTCGGCGCCGCAGGCCTCGGCCTCCTTCACTTCCTTTTCGAGCACTCTGAAATCGGCGGATAGAATGGACGGCGCTACATGAATTGCGGGCAATGACATTCGCGTATGCTTTCTACTTGAAAAATTGCGAAACGGCCATGACTTTTACGACTTTCCAGTTTGAGACGACGTAGTCGTAAATGGAAAGGACGGTCACTGTTGCGGGTATGCACATGACCCAGAACCCCGGATGCCGGCCCCATACAACGCGGGGGACCCACGGAACATGGTATGCAATGCCGAGGCACAGGCCCAGAACGGTGAACGCGCCCACGGCCTGGACAACGGCCTTGAGTTTTCCTGTTTGACGAGCGGCAAGGACCGTGCCGTGATACGCGCACATCATGCGCAAAATTGAAAGTACGGAGTCGCGGTATAAAAACAGTAGAAACATCCACAGCGGTATGATGCGGTCGGCGCAGACCATGAATGAGAGGAAAATGGTCTGGCGCGAAAGGCTGTCGGCCATGGGGTCGAGGAGCTTGCCGAAATCCGATACCTGGTTGCGAGCCCGCGCCACGTGGCCGTCGAGGACGTCGCTGAGCTCGATAAGAGATGCGAGACCCACGGACACCCAAAGCAGCAGCACGGGCGAGGCCGCATGAAAGCTGCGCACGAAAAAGAACGCGAAAAAAGGCGCGATGAGGATGCGCGACACGGTAAGCGCGATGGCGAGATTGAAAGGTTTCATGATGCCCTGCCCTTTTTTTTTGCGGCGTTCTGGATGATTACCGCGATGGACGCCTTGCCGTCGCAGCCGAATTTTTCCCATACGTTTCTACATTTTGCGGTAAACAGGCAGGCGATGGTGGCGCCAGGGTACCGGTGTCCGAATTCCGAGAGCACGTAGTAATTGGCCTGGCCTTTTGCGATCACCATGTCCGCGCGCGACAGGGCGGCAGCGAGCGGTTTGCTCATTTCGGCAAACGAGATACCGAGCGTGTCGGGGCCCGCAAGGATGAGGCGCGCGGCGACGTTGTCGATCCCGGCGGCCCGGGCGTCGGCCATGACCGCGTCGCTCGTTATGGGCCCGCCGCGCATAGGCACGGTGACGGCCGCGCCGTACGACGAGAGCAGGCCGATCAAAAGCCTGTCAAAAGGGAGCTCGCCCACGTTGTCCGGGATGTAAATGATGGTTTTCGCGGTCTTTGCCGCGGCGAGGATCCGGTCCGACTGGTCTATGAGCAGCCCTTTTTTATAATAGCCGGCAATGGTTTTCTCGGCCCTTTTTGTGCTGAGGCCGTACCCCGCGCCCGCGGTGCGGAAATCGAGGCTGTTTGCCGCCGTTGCCCACCGCAAAAGAAACTTGAACCGCGCCGAGCCTTTAAGTGCCGAGGCTTTTTTGTCAACAGTACGGGCGATGTCCATCCCGGCTTTCAGACAGGCGCGCCGCAGGCCGGCAAAGGGCATTTTTATTTTAAGACGGCGTTTGAGGATCCTGTGGAGTCCGGTGATATAATAGGAAGGAGGAAGCGCCTCCGCAATATGATCGGAAAGATACACGAGCGAATCCCTGAGCACTGCCATGCTCTTGTCGGGCGGCACGTGAAGCATGTCAAGCGCTCCCGCGATGTCATCCACAAAACAGGGGAGGCATTCGGGGACAAATTTCATACCAGTAAAATAAATAATAAACAGCCGGCTATAAGCCGATTAATTGATGGAGCTTGTATTTTACAGTCAATCTCTATATAATGGTTATGTTGATAATGGTCAGTTCAAAATGCCAAACCCCCATTGGTAAAGGAGCCGGGCAATGAAGTGGCTGCGGAGAATCGGGAAAAGCCTTCTTATCGGATCAGCGATGGGAATCGGCGTGGCGATAGCTACCAACTTCTTTGTAAAGGACCTGATCGACAGGCTCGAAAATCAGACTTACTACATGCGGTACCGGTGGGAATTCAAGAACCTGACCTCGGAAAAAAGCAGGGAAGAAGTCGACAACGACAATGGCATCTGCATTGTCGACATAGACGAGCGGAGCCAGCACAAGCTCGGGAAATACTGGAACTGGGACCGGTCGTTCCACGCCAACATGATCAACTCGCTTTCGAAGCACGACCCGGCCGCCATCGCGTTCGACGTCATGTTCTTTGACCCGGACGACAGGAACTACGTCGCGCGCTTCGACAGCCTTATTGCTAAATGCAAAAGAGGGCCGGGCGCGTTTTCCATGCCCGAAAACATACACAAACCGCTCGTGTCGGCCATTGACTATGATGAACAGTTTATTGGGGCCACGAAGAGGGCCGGGAACGTGTTCCATGCGGTGATGATGGCAGACTCCGCCGACTATCCCAGTTTCGCCCAGTCCCAAATCCAGCCGAGAACAACCATGGCGTGGCACGACTCTCTCCATCCGTCCTCGGCCATCCTGTTCCCGCCGGCGGTCCGGCGGAAGGTTTACGAAACGAGACATGTGATAGACGGCATTTTCCCGGGGCTCGCCCGGGCCAGCCGGGACATCGGGTGCTTCAACATCCTGCCGAACTCCGACGGCGTCATCCGGGCGGTGCCGGTAATGTATGGGTTCGGAGCCAACCCGCCCGTGTACCTGCCCCTCAGCATACGGATGGCCGCGACGCTGTTTGGAACACCCAACGGCGAAATTACCTACAAGCCGGGCCGGTACCTTGACATAGGAAAGCCGTTCAAGGCGTTCAGGGACTCGGGGGGCGCGCTCACCTTTTCGTACCCGAATGTCTCCGCGCCGCAGGTTAAGGCCATACTCGGCGCATCGCCCCGCATCCTGCATTGCGTTCCGGGGAAACCGGTGGAAGTGAGTTCGCGTTTGAAAATAAGAAAGGACGCCGCCGGCACCTGTTTCATCGACATGTACTGCGGCTCGTTTCCGGGGCCGGTGGCAAGGTCACTTCTCGGCGCCGGCATGAAAAAATTTATCGCTATGGCGCAAAATGACTCGCTTGCGATCGGCCAGAATGTGTTTGTCAAGCGGAGTTCCGGCGCCGAATGGACGCTTTCCTCGCCGCAGATCGACAGCGAGTGGACGCTGTCGAGGCTCGATCTGGAGACCATCGGCCGCGTGGACAGCGCGGAGTTTGACGCGATGAAACCGGGCGAATCGAAGCTGCTGTTCTATGCGTTTTCGGTGAGGAACGTCGACGGAAGGCTTGTTTCAACCCTGCCGGTGATCAACGAGTCGGTGCTCCGCGACCTCTGCGCGACGCCGTGGAACGCGATAACGTCCCTTGCGCCCGGCGCAAGGATGGGTTTCGGCGCAGCGGTGCGGATACCTCTTGTCAAGGACGAGTCGAGGGAGAACAGGGACCTGCACATCGTGACCTATGCCGGACCCAAAGCCTCGACCTTTGTACGGTACAGCTACTGGGACATCATGAAGGACCGCGTCAAGGGCGGGCTCGAGGGCAAGATCTTTATCGTGGGCTCCACGGTGCAGGGCCTGTTCGACATCGTGTCCACCCCCATCGACGACCATTACCCGGGCGTGGAGGTGCATGCGTCGCTTGTCAACTCGTTCCTTAACAACACGTTCGTGCGAAGGCTCTCCGAATGGCAGGACTTCCTTATCCTGCTCCTCGTGGCGATCGTTATCGGCATCCTCACCTTTTTCCTCAAGCCGTTGTGGGGGGCAATCGTCGGCGCGGCCGCTATTTTCGTTTATTTCCTTATCGCAATGACCGTGTTCAGCGAAAGCCGCCTGTGGATCGAAATCGCGCGGCCCATCCTCGCCATTGTCATCACCTATAGCGGCGTGATGGTCCTGCGTTACATCACCGAGGAGAAGGACCGCAAATTTCTCCAGAGCACGTTTAAACAGTACCTGTCGCCCCAGCTCATCGACATGATGTACACCTCACGGCAGCTGCCCAAGCTCGGCGGCGACGAGGGAATCCGCACCGCGTACTTTACCGACATCCAGGGGTTTTCCACGTTTTCGGAAAAGCTCGGCTCGCCCACGCGGCTTGTCGACCTGTTAAATGAATACCTTACGGAGATGACCGACATCCTGCTCAACAAACATTACGGCACGCTGGACAAATACGAAGGCGACGCAATCATCGCGTTTTTCGGCGCGCCCATGCCCATGGACGACCACGCGAAGCAGGCGTGCCTCACCGCGCTTGACATGCAGGACAAGCTGGGTGACCTGCGTAAAAAATGGGCCTCCGAGGGCGACAAGTGGCCGTCCATCGTGCACGACATGCGCATGCGCATCGGCATCAACAGCGGGCCCATCGTCACCGGCAACATGGGCTCAAGGACCCGCATGAACTACACCATGATGGGCGACACCGTGAACCTCGCCGCGCGGCTTGAGAGCGCAGCCAAGCAGTACGGCGTTTTCATTATGATAAGCAACATCACCCACGACATGGTGAAAAACGATTTCGAGGTGCGGCAGCTCGACAAAATAACCGTTGTGGGAAAATCGGAGCCCGTTGTAGTTTATGAATTGATGTCCGGGAAGGGAAAACTGCCGCCCGAACTTGTGACCATGCGCGACCTGTATTCGCAGGGAATGGCGAACTTTTACAAACAGGAATGGGACGGGGCGATTACGGCCCTTACCGAGTCCGACAAGCTCGAACCGTTCCGGAGTTTCGCGAAGACCACGCCGAGCAAAGAGCTTATCAGGAATTGTCTGAGATATAAAGAAAAACCGCCGGGGCCCGATTGGGACGGCGTCAACAGACTGACGTCGAAGTAATGTGGCCGCAATCATCTCATGGCAGGCCCGTAATCTTATACGTTCGTAGAAAAGGAGAATACCATGTTAGGAAAAATCATTCTGCTGCCGTTCTGGATCCTTAAAAAAGGCGTGGGCGCCGTTTTTGGCATTGTGCGGCTGGTGCTCGGGCTCGGGTTCGGCGTGTTCAGTTTTATTTTCCGCAGGAGGATCGGCACCGTGATTATGATGGTGATCGGGTTCTTTTTAGGGAAGAAGTTTCTGGAGGGGAAAATGGAGGAAGATAAGAAGGAAGAGTAAAAAAGAATAATAAATATTTTTTGTGGGGGAAGCATCCCCCTGGGGTCCAGCCGGCCGGTATTTTGTAGGGGCGCAGCGTGCTGCGACCTTTTTAATAATAACCACCGGCCGTCTGGACCCACACCCCCTCCAGGGTGGCCCCCGGGCAGCACCTGCTGCAAGACTCGCGCTCTATTGACAAGGGGCACCCACGAAAAATAGTGAATAAGAAATCAACACGATAAAAATCCCAGACCTTACCATTTTTATTTTAATGATACTGTGCCCCGAATTCCACCCGTATATCCTGGATCTGCCTGCCGTTCCGTAGTTTTGGGAAATTATTTATGTATAAAATTATAGTTCTTTTTGGAATTGTAATGGTCATGTTTACATGTGCACGGAATGAATGTGCAAGGGATGTAAAACCACCCCAGGCAGTTTTAGATGTTCTCAAGAATGAACTGCCGAAAGACATAGAAAGGATGCTTAATGATAAAGATAGGGCATCTATTGGATTTTATCCACGAGATAATATTCAAGGAATGACCTATAGTCAGCCATTCAGGATATCACAGATGAACCCTTTTGTCCTTGAAGAAAGCTGCAAGCAAAAATCATTAGATACCCTTAAGAAAGATGATGGGGATGATCGTTGGTATGCTCTCGTTTATTTTAATAGTGAAGCCAGGGCATTAATATCAATTAAAGTTTTACGGGAAAAATGGCGGATTGCCAGCTTTTCTGCTGACCCTCGTTACAAAGATATCCAACAGTTATTTAGAATATATCCTATGGAAGATATTATGCTTTTTGACGCTAACTATTTTCACGAATACTATTTCCATGTACTTATTAAAGACAATATGAATTTAACCTTGCTTAGTAAGAAAGGCCTTTCAGAATTATCTCATCAGGATTCCCTGTCAAAAGTGAAAAGCATTATTGGAAATCTTACTGATGTGGAAGCTGTTTCAAAGGATATTACCAAGCGCATTGCAGAGGAAACGGCTCGAAGGGGACCTTGGTAAAAATGAAAAAAAACCATTAATGCCAAAACATATTTCACCCCGGATTCGCATAGCCATACCCGCACCTATGCGGGCATTGCTGCAAATACGACACTAGATTTACTTTTTCTTCACACCCTGAATCCTGCGCTCAAATTCCTTGAATTTATCCGGCCGTCCTTCATTCCTGGCCCATTCCCGAATGTTGTCAAATTCGACTTTGTTCATCCGGCAAATCATGACGGCCTGTTCAAGGCATTGCGCATCGTTTCCGTAAAAGTAACTGGCGAGGCGGTCTTTAGCGGAGTCGGTGGCGGAAAGGAGCGAAAGATTGCCGGTCTTTACCTTCAGTTCCACAGGTTTTATTTGATATTCCTCGCCGATGCTGAGCGGGCCGGGCGGGAATTCGACCGAGTATGCAACCGATTTGTTTGTGTATATCCTTCCCTTTTTCCCAAAGTCAAGCCTGGACATGACCCTTTCGATTATCGTGTCGTTCCCGGGCCAGATATAATTCACGACAAAATCAAGGTCACCGGTCACATATTCTTTGTTACTGTAGATTTCCGCACACGCCCCGCCCGATAGCGTGGCCTGCAATCCTTCTTTTTTTAGAGAATCGCAAATAAGCGCCGCGAGTTCAATGGTGGAAAGCTTGCTTATATTATTCATATGCTATCCTTTTTTAGCAATGTCCTTAAGCAATAGTATGGGTTTTCCCTTTGCCCTTGGCCGCCGACGATTGAAAAGCAGGTTCTCCCTCCACTCGGGAGGGTAGGCATCGATGATTCTGAGCAGCAGTGCGGTCAATTCCTTTCGCAGGAAAAATCTAGGATTCATGCTATAGGTTATTGTCCGCCCATAGGACTTGGCGACCAATACGCCGTCGGATTCCAGCCGGTTCAATTCCCTTTTGATCGGCCGGTCGGGACATCTCCAGAATCCGGTGATTTCCCGGGCGTATCCCTGTTCTCTTGCGGCAATAAACGTGAGTACTCGTTCCCTGCTGAGCGATCCGAACAAGGATTTCATAAGCGGGCCTCTGGTTCCGGTTCTCTTTAAAGGTCAATTATTGACCCATATGGGTTATAATATAACCATTGCTCAGGGGAACAACAAGAGGTGAAGTTTTTCAATATATTTATCACATCAAACAAAATAAATCCAAACTTTCCGGTCACCCCGGATTCGCATAACAATACCTGCACCGGTGCGGGCATTTCTGCAAGTATGACCCGACATCCCTGCTCTCAAAACACCCGCATCCGTCCCGTGTTGGTTTGAGGCTAAGTTTCGGGTGCACGCCGAACCGGTCTGTCTCGCGTAAAATCTCATCATCAATGCAGTGCGCCTGATTGATGCCCGGAACAAGGCGCAGGACTTCGGGGTTGCAGCAGTTGTAAAGTTTCATGCCCACCTTTTGCGTTGCATCCAGCAATTCTTTTCCCAGAGCGGCCCTTTCCTGTTCGTCAAAATCCTCGAACAGAACGTCCCTTTTTTTCAGTTTTGAATAATGGCTCATGAATGAGAAATAGCAGCGTTTCACGCCGGCTTTTTCTGCATGGGGCAGGATTTCAAAGAAACCGGCAAAATTCGTTGTGACATTGCCGTCTTTTTTCCTGTATTTGCATATCGGATCGAACCTCCACAGCACGCGTTCCGGCCCCACGAGTTCGCAGAGCCGGTCGAGCGTCTCCAGGCGTTCTTTAAGCGGTGATACATTCGGCTCCAGTTCCGGACAGTTGTTGATCGTATAGTGGAACACGGCATTGTTTTTCTTCAGCAGTTCATCAAACAAGTTATGATTTATAAACCTTGAAAAATCCTTTGACCAGAAGATGTATCCGAGAACGTCCCGCGGTTTGAGAGAGATAGTGTATAAGCGCCCATAGCCCGCGTCGTAGGTGATTTCGCCTTTTTGCCAGGCGTCAAAAAACCCGTTGAGAAAAAACCGCGGGATGTCGGTGCGGCGGGAACAGGAGATGTAATAGGGACGGGGGGAGGTCATGGAGGGAAAAATATATCAGATAGGTAATGTGTCCTAACTTCAGCATCTATGCCACGCTACCCGTTATTTCGCATAAAGTTATATTCTGCGGTAGCGAATAAATATAACTCCATCACTTTCGATGGTGCAGGAATAGGGAATTTGCATGAGGAGTTTTTTCTCCCATATATCATATAATTGATAGGTGGAATTCGTATCGAGACCAAACTCGGGTATTCCCAAATTGACAGCCACTGGAATCTGGTTCCTGTTGAAAACGCCAACCCATCCCATGGTTGGATCTGAGGAAGAAATAGTCCCCCAGACATCATATTGGGCCGTACGGTATAAAAGGCGGCCGCAAATTCCATTTTGATTGCACTCAAGCATGTCTTTGTCGGTAATAAGCGCAATTGAAATACTGTCGCTTTCAGGCAGCGATCCTCCCATAATAAGTGGGGACGCCGCCAGGGCGCGCTGTGCCATGAAAGTTTTCTTTTGCGCCACCGAAAAACTGTCGGTTCGCTGGTAGAGGGGAAATGTACCGAACGGAATCATGTCGAGATCCAGCCAGAACCCGGGGTGCGCATACGGTTGCCAGAGTTCCCATGACGAATATGCCTTTTCGAGACTTGCGCGGTTGTCCCATACATCCTCTATGATCCGCACCATGTCGGCCTTTTCATACACCGAATAAAGTTGCAGGTTCGTGCCGGCGCTTGGTGAGAATGAAATCACCATTTCCCTGCCGCACCGGTCTCTCGCCGCGGTGACTGCGGCCATGTCCGGCCCGCTCCCCGTCATATAATCATATTTTACAAAATCAATTTGCCATTTGGCAAGCAATTCAAATTCCGAGTTGTAATATTCCTGCATTCCGGCATTGCTGCCGCCAAAAGCGCAGGTGCCATGCCAGGAGGCCTGGCCGAGAAAAGGGTCGATTTTATTGGACGTATCCAGCACCTGACTGAAAGCAATATCGGTTCCGTAAATCTTCATGTTCTGGCTTATCGTTTTTAAAGGAGCGCCGCGGATCAGCCAGACGCCGAATTTCATACCCTTGGAATGAGCGAGGTCAATATAGGGTTGAAGACCGCCGGGAAACTTGGCAGGATCAGGCAACCACCTGCCAAAGCTGTCAATATAGACACCTTGTGCGCCGGCAGCAATATCCCCGCTGTATGACCAGCCATCGTCAAGGACGAAATATTCATACCCTGCAGGTTTGAGCTTCTTTTCAAATGCGTCAATATTCTGGAGAATTGCCGTTTCGTTTATGCTGGTGAACCAGCAGTCGTAGCTGTTCCATCCTAGCGGCGGGTGTGCGGTCTTTTTAGGCTGGTTGATGTCCTTGAGAGCCGTCGGACCAGGGGCGCAGGACAGGAGAATACAAATAAAAAATAAAAATATCCGCTTTTTCATAGCCATGGTAAAAAATATACTCATTTTACTGATAAACGGATTGTTTTTTCGAACCTCGAATGACCTTTCCTGACTGTTGCGTTGTTGTGTCAGCTTATGTAATGGCAATACGGATTACGGCTTTACTAAGTAGGTGTTCTGACAATCCCTGTCTTTCTCATAAACCTCTCCTCCGCCTTCCCCTCAAGCCCTGATGGCTTTCCCTTGAGCAGGTTCTTCACCGCCGCCATCTCGCTTTTTGAAAACCGTACGCCATTCAGCACATGCTCCTCAAACGCGTCAAACGCGATGGGACACACCTTCTTTCCGATGTTCATAAGGACCTTTGCATATTCGCGGATCTCCATCTGCGCGTGCGCGTCGAGCCGGAGCTTGATAAAACGGAACAGGTTGTGCAAATCAATCTGCCAGTACCATTCGGTGTACAGGGAAAGGGGCAGGTTGATTCTTGCGAGCTCGCGCGCGATGTTGTTGCCGAGCAACTCTTCGTACGCGCCGTACAGCTCCTTCTGGTACTTCGTGAGGATCGAAAGGACGTTTTTCTGCATGGCGGCGGGCACGGCCGCGGTTGAACGGCCCTGCTTGTTGTTTTCGCTCTGGAACGCAATGCCGCCGGTGGAAGGAAGGTAGAACTCCGATTTCATCACGCTGTACCGGCCCGATATCTCGTTGAGCCGCGCGGTGCGGTGCCGTATCCACTGCCGCGCAACGAAAATGGGAAGCTTTACATGGAAGGTGAACACCACCTGCTCGAACGGCGAGGTGTGGTCGTTGCGCAGAAGGTAGTTGATGAGCCCCTTGTCCTCGCGGAACGTCTTGGTGCCCCTGCCGTACGACACGCGCGCGGCCGCGACGATGCGCGAATCGTCACCGAGGTAGTCCACGAGGCGGACAAACCCTTTATCAAGGACCTTGAATTTTCTGTCCAGGATTTTTTCGGCCGCCGGGGCAATGCAGTGGGACATGCAGTTTCTGCTCCTTTTAGGTTTTTTCGCTCAACAGGAAAATACCTGATGCCCGCTCAAGGCTGCTTTGCGGAAGGCACGGGATACCTGACGGAATTTTCCGAAGCCTCCATAACACCGTCGTCAATGCCGAACACCACGAAGCGGGCCGCCGGCTTCAGGGAATCGATGGGAAGTGACGTCTCTAGGGCAAGGGACGACTGCTGGGCCGCCGGGTGTTCCGGCGAAAGCGTTGCAAGCGTAACAGCGCCGATTCTGGCGCCGGCCCTGTCCTGGACGCTGCAGAAGACCGCGGGATATCCGCCGAACCTGCTTTTCTCGAAAGTTAAAGGCCTGTCGCGATGGTTGATTATTTCGAGCCGCAGGCGCAGGGCGCCATGGGCCGGGTCCCTGTTCATTTCTTTCAAAACAATCCTGATGTTATTATACGACGTAAGAGGGACTGCCGGATAATAATACACCGTTTTGCCCATGCGGGTGACGAGCTTTGTGCTGGCCTTCGGATTGCCTCGCTTGACAATGACGACATTTTTGCCCTGCAGCCGGTCTTCCTCGTTCCATACATCATATTGCGATTTCTTGTTTTGATCGGCGTACAGGGCGATCCCCGGCATTCCGGAATAGAATGAATACAGTGGCGCCTCCCGCAGCTGGCTTTCAAAGAGCACCGGGTTTGTTCCCGCGACCGCACTGATGTCGTCGGCCCATGCCTGGCGCTGGTGGAAATAGTCAATGCCGTTGAACGTGTTTACCGGCAGTATCTTGAATGCCAGGTATGCGCGTAAAACAATGATCACGATAAAGGCGGGGACGGCCAGAAAATAAAGGGGCTTTCTGGAATGGGTCTGGTAATAACGGTACCCGAGTATGATAAGGGGAAAAAGGGTGATCGACGTCCAGTGAAAATGGACATACCCTTTTACCTCTGCGAGCAGAAAGAACCCCAGCGTCCCCACAACGATGAATTGCAGCGCCCGCTCGAACTTGTCCCTCACCTTATAGACAAATGGCACAAAAATGAGGGCGGGACAGAGCACCAGGGGCTGCACGCCGATGAACTCGGTGAGATATGGAAACTGAAAATTCATGGAACGGCCGACCAGGTGGTATTTGAAGGAGATGAAATGATGCGCATACTGCCAGTACAGGTGCGGAGCATACAGGAGCGCGGCAACGAAGAGCGACAGGTAAAACTTTCTGCTGCGCAGCAGGGCGGGGTTGGACGCGATGACAAAGGCCGGGACCAGAATCCCGTGGTATTTGGCATAGAGCATGAGCGAAAGCATGGCGCCCATGATGGAGGCCGACACCCAGTCGTCATGCTCCAGGAACCTTTTATAGAAATAGAGGTAGAACATCGAAACCGCGACAAGCGGCGTGTCCGGGAAAACAACGATCGTGATGTAATTGAGCAGCGGGACCGAAAGCAGTATAAGGTAGAGATACGGGGCCGGCGGTTTTTTATCATCGACCAGCCTGACGAGGCAGAAAAACCCGAGGCACATGAGGAGTATTCCCATGAACCGCACGCCGAGCTCCCCGGCAAAAATGCAGCGGCCCAGGTGGATCAGAAACGGCAGAAACGGCGGGTGGTCGTAATATCCCCATTCGAGATGGGTTGACAAGTACCAGTAATAGCCTTCGTCGCTCGTGAGCTGGGTGAAAAATGCCTGGGCCAGGCTCATCACGAGGAAAAAGGTGATAAACCAGTAAGGTGCTGCGTTTGCCGAAAATGGTTTTCTAATGAGATTCATGGAACTGGACCGTCCACTCTATTGTTGAGAAACCAACATGCTGGACAGCGTCCCCTTCAATTGATGTACGCGGGTGCCCCTTGTCAACGAAGTTGTTTTCTCGCAGATACATTGTCGCGGGGGACACCCTGGAGAGGGGAGTGCCGAAGCCTCCTCGGTTCGCCAAAGGCGAACCGAGGAGGCTGAGGCCGGGGGAGATACCTCTCCCCCGTAATAAATTAAAACAAGAACAAACTAATATCTATAATGCTCCGGCTTGTACGGCCCTTCAACTGGTACTCCAATATAATCCGCCTGCTTCTTTGTCAATTTGGTTAATTTTACGCCAATCTTTTCTAAATGCAGCCGCGCCACTTCTTCGTCGAGCTGCTTGGGCAGCCGGTACACGCCGGGCTTGTAGGTGGCCCTGTTGTTCCACAGGTCGATCTGCGCCAGGGTCTGGTTCGTAAACGAGTTCGACATCACGAAGCTGGGATGGCCTGTTGCGCAGCCGAGGTTCACGAGGCGTCCTTCGGCGAGCAGGTAGATGCAGTGGCCGTCGGGGAAGATATATTTGTCCACCTGAGGCTTGATGTTCACCCTTTTAATGCCCGCGTAGTTGTTGAGCTTTTCAACCTGGATCTCGTTGTCGAAATGGCCGATGTTGCAGACGATGGACTGGTCCTTCATCTTCGCCATGTGGTCTGCCGTTATGATCTCGCAGTTGCCCGTGGTGGTCACGTAGATATTGGCAAAGGGGAGCGCGTCTTCCACCGTGGTCACCTTGTAGCCCGCCATGGCCGCCTGCAGGGCGCAGATCGGGTCTATTTCCGTCACCCACACCTGGGCCTTCTGGGCCGAAAGCGATTCGGCCGAGCCCTTTCCCACGTCGCCGTAGCCGCACACCACCGCGATCTTGCCCGCCAGCATCACGTCCATGGCGCGGAGGATGCCGTCGGCGAGCGAATGCCTGCAGCCGTAGATGTTGTCGAACTTCGATTTTGTCACCGAGTCATTGACGTTGATGGCGGGAACAAGGAGCTTGCCCGCCTGCTCCATTTGGTACAATCGGTGCACGCCCGTGGTTGTCTCTTCGGAAACGCCTTTCCATTCCTTTATCACGTCGTGCCAGTGACCGGGTTTTTTCTTGTAGACATTTTTAAGCAGGTCCTTGATGACTCCCTCTTCATGGCTTGCCGAAGCGGAATTGATCCACGTGTCGCCGTTTTCGAGCTCGCACCCCTTGTGGATGAGGAGCGTGGCGTCGCCGCCGTCGTCAACGATGAGCTGCGGGCCCATGCCGCCGGGAAACATGAGCGCCTGGAACGTGCATGCCCAGTAGTCTTCGAGGGACTCGCCTTTCCAGGCGAACACGGGCACGCCCGATTTCGCAATGGCGGCCGCCGCGTGGTCCTGGGTGGAGAAGATGTTGCACGACGCCCAGCGCACCTGCGCGCCGAGCTTCACGAGCGTCTCGATGAGCACCGCGGTCTGGATGGTCATGTGCAGGGAGCCGGAAATGCGCACGCCCTTGAGCGGAGTATCCTTCGCGTACTTTTCGCGCACGGCCATGAGGCCGGGCATTTCTTTTTCCGCAATGTCCATTTCCTTGCGTCCCCAGTCGGCGAGGCCGATGTCGGCGACCAGAAAGGACGGGTTTTCCCAGAGATTGATGTGCGGTGCCATAAGTCAAGTGCTCCTTGTTTGATGGTATGAGATTTTACGGGGTTGGAAAAAATACTTCATGCTGGGGGTAAATTCAAAAATAGCAAATTATAATTAATACTATGGTGGGGCAACCACTCCGTGGTTTCCCCTGGCCCCCGGCTTCCGGCGCTATACGCCGGTGATCCGGGGGCACACCCCTTCCAGCAAAGGTGCGCGCCTAAGTCGCTCGCTTGACGCTCGCGAGGCGTCGCACCTTCGCAACGCATCCCCATAGGTATGCCGCTTCGCGGCATGGAAAAATGCGGCAGTATCGCATAAGCCGGCCGGATTTGATAAATCTCCCCTCTCCCCGTGGGAGAGGGGTGGCCCGCAGGGCCGGGGTGAGGTTATGTGGAAAAAGAAAAAGGTGAGGTCAGCTGAAAAGAATTAACTCTTCAGCAATAACGGCTGACCCGTCCGATCAATCACGTCTCTCCACAAAGGGCTCTCAGGATCAACCCTGTTTCTTTTTGAAACCGCCAACCTGATCGGCAGGTGAACGAAGTTGTTATTGACAAGGGATATGAGCACCTCGGTCTTGCCCGCCATGGCCGCGTGCACCGCGTTTGAGCCCAGCCGCGCGCAGTAGATGGAGTCGGTGGTGATGGCGGGTGCGCTGCGGATCATATAGCTGGGGTCGATATATTTGACGCTTATTTCAACGTCGAGATCGTCGAAATATTTCTCAATGCGTTTCTTGAGGTACAGGCCGATGTCGCTGAGTTTTTTGTTGCCCGACGCGTCGGTGCCGGTCGCTTCGCCGGCCAGCTCCTGGCCCGCGCCTTCGGCGACAAGGATGACGGCGTGGTGTCGCGCCTCGAGCCGTTTTTTCAGCGACGAGAGGAGACCTTTTTCGCCATCGAGCTCGAACGGGACCTCGGGTATCAAAACATAGTTGACGTCGCCGGAGGCGAGCGCGGTGCATGCCGCGATGAAGCCTGATTCACGGCCCATCACCCGCACAATGCCGACGCCGTTCATCACGTCATGCGACTCCACGTGCGCGCTTTCGACGGCGTCAACGGCGAGCGACACCGCGGTCTCGAACCCGAAACTGCGCTGGCAGAAGGCCACGTCGTTGTCGATGGTCTTGGGCACGCCGATGACGGCGAGCCGCGTGCCGCGCTTTTTTGCCTCCTGCGCAATGGCGAGCGCGCCTTTCATTGTTCCGTCACCGCCGATGGTGAACAGCATGTTGATGTTCATCTGTTCTATTGTGTCAACCATGAGGGGGGTTTTTTCCCCGCCGCCGCGTGAGGAGCCAAGGAGCGTGCCGCCCATGGCATGGATTTCCGCGACAGCTGAAGGCGTCAGTTCCATGGTGGAAATGCCGAATTCGGGGAGCAGGCCGCGGTATCCGTAACGGATGCCCGTGATCCTGCGCACGCCGTAGCGGTGCCACAGGCTCATCACGATCGAATAAATCACGTTGTTGAGGCCCGGGCACAGGCCGCCGCAGGTGACGATGGCGGCGTTGACTTTTGCGGGATCAAAGAAGATTTTTTCGCGCGGGCCGGCCACTTCCAGAAGGTTCTGTTTTGCATAGGGCCCGAACGTTGTGCCGGGCATGGTGGTGATATCGTAAAGGATAAACTGGTCGTCGGTGGCGAAATTGGCGATGTTGTCGTTTGGCAGTTTCGACAGTAAAAGGGGGGACTGGATGTGCGGCGCGCCGAGCATGGGTATGGAAAAGTCGTATTGTTCCATGAACAGACTCCTTGATGGTATTGATTAACAAATAATTATACTACACGCGTTCCTGAAAAATCATTTAAAAACTATTGATTAACAATTCCTCGCTTCATCGTCATTCTATATTGTAATTTCTTCTATTCCAGTCAGCACATGCGTATATCCATCACATATTCTTTGTTTCACAATTACCTCCGAAACGCAATGAAATCTTCAAAGATCATCCGTCTTCTATTTATTATCGAATCTTGCATAATTATGCTGTGCGCCCATCAGGTCCCGCCCAGCGGCGGGCCTGACGATAAAACTCCGCCCTCGGTCCTCTCCGCCTCACCGCCCGCGGGCACCGTAAACGTGCCGAAGAAGAGCGCGGTTGTTTTCACGTTCACCGAATGGGTAAACCCGCAGAACGCCGACAGAAGCCTGAGCGTGTTTCCCGCGCTTCCCGACGGCGTGAAAATAACCGTGTCGGGCAGAAAAATTATTGTGAAGCCGAAGACCGCTTTTTCGGATTCAACAACCTATCATATTGTTTTCAACACCTCGCTTTCCGATTTGCACGGCAACTCCATAGGCACCCCGTACCAGCATTATTTCTCCACCGGACCTTCAATCGACAGTGGGCGCGTGTTCGGCTGCGTTCTCATGGGCGATGTAAAGGGCGGGCAGCCGAAAGTGGCGCTGTACACGAGGGCCGCAGGCAAAGGCGACACGGTGTACTTCGGCATGCCATCCTATCTGACGCAAACCGACAGTTTCGGCACGTTTTCATTCGATAATATCCACCGGGGCACTTACGAGATCCTCGCCTTTGCGGACGCGAACAGCAACAACCGGCTCGACCCCACCGGTGAGTCCGTGTTCGCGCCGGTTCAGAAGACGATAGCGCTTACACGCACCGCAGGCCCGCTTGTGCTGTCTCCGGTCGTGTGCGACACCACCACGAGGCATATTGCAACGCTTTCGCCCGTTTCTCCCACCTGCCTTGCCGGTGAATGGGTGGGCGGGACCACCCTGCCCGACTCGTTGTACGACGTATCGTGGCGCGTTGAGGCCGTGGAATCGGCCCGCGTTATTGCGATTCGGCGGTATATTCCGGTTTTCCATACCAGGCGGTTCCTGCTTGCGCTTGCGGACACCTTCGGGCTGGCCCCGTTCCGGCTGGTATATACAAAACAGTCTCCCTTGCTTTTCGGCAAGGGCGCGGTCCTGCGGGACACGATACGGTTTAACGGCGTAGCGAAGCCCGACACGGTCCCACCATTAACAAAGGGGTATGATCCCAAGACGAATGCCGACCTGAAACCCGTTGTCAGGCTGTTCTGGTCCAGGCCGGTTCGGGCGGGATGCGCGCAATGGCCCTGCATGGACACGCTTAAAAACAAGGTGGACTTTTTACTGTTTCAGGGTTTCGGCGACACCACGACGTTTACGGCCGGCCGCGCTCTTGCTCCGGGCATGAACTACGCCATCAACATGCCGGATTCGCTTTTTAAAGACATCAGCGGAAACAGCCCGCGTGATTCCCTGGGCATCGTCATCACCTTCACCACCATTGACGAAAAGGACATCTGTTTCAGGATGTCGGGAGGCGCGTCGTGCCTCAAGGGTGACAGCCTGCGTGTGTGGCGGTTTATGCCGCTGGGAAAGCAAACTACTTATATTTCGAAAGACAGCGCGGGCCAGTTCCGTTTCGATTCCCTTCCGGCAGGCAAGGGGAGGCTCGGTTTTTTTATCGACAACAACCGCGACAATCTGCCGTCGGGCGGAAGCCTTGTCCCGTGGATGCTGCCGGAACAATACAGGATATTTCCAGACACGATAGAGGCCCGCGCGCGGTGGGAGGTTGAAGGGATTACGGTACCGGCGGCATGCGAAATGTGCGCGCCGAAGACAACGCCGAAGCCGAATACCCCCGCACCTGAAAAGAAGAAGTAAGATACTGTTTTTGTCATTCCCGCGAATGCGGGAATCCATTTTTAAAAGTATGCCTGCTGGATGCCCGCTTCCGCGGGCATGACATTTATCAATCCTCCCAGATAAACAAAGGAGAATCTATGGCTTCCCCAATTAAAATCAAGCACCTCGGCTGGTGGATCGCCGCCATCGCGGTCGTCCTCGTCGTGGTGTTTGCGAAGAACATTGTCCTGTTCATCACCGATTATTTCTGGTTCAAAGAACTTGGGTATGCCCCGGTTTTCGTCAAGATGCTTGTATCGCAGGTGGGTGTTTCGGTGGTGGCCGGCCTCGCGGCCCTCATCGTGATTTACGGCAACCTTCTGCTCGCGCAGAAGCTGTCGAAGCCGCTCACGTTCACCACGCGGTCTCCCTTGACCCCGTATATCGAAGTGTACGGGATTCTGCCGTTTGTCAAATATGTCCTGCCCCTTGCCGCGATCGTGGCGGCATTTTTTCTCGGCAGCGTCGCCAGCGGCTACTGGGAGCTTTTTCTCAAGTTCAAGGGCGCGGTGGCATTCGGCACCGCTGACCCGCTCCTCGGAAAGGACGTCGGGTTCTACGTGTTCAAGCTGCCGTTTTACCGGCTCGTCTACAACGGCGCGCTTGCGATATGCATCTTGTCGCTGGTGGGAAGCTTCATCGTGTATTTTTTGCGGCAGAACATCACGTTCACCGGCAGGTGGGTCAAGGCCGCGGGCGCGGCAAAGGCGCACATTCTGGTGCTTACCGGGCTTGCCGTGGCGTCGCTGTTTTTCCTGTTCCAGTTCCGCATGTTCGACATGGTGTACGGCAGCGGCCACATCGTGAACGGCGCCGGGTTCGCCGACATCCATTTTTACCTGCCGTTCCTTAAAATCATGCGCTTTATCTGCCTCGCGGCAGCGCTGCTCGTGTGGATCAATATCTGGACAAAGACCCTCAAGTTCGCGATCGCCGGCATTCTGCTCGTGTTCCTCATGAACCTCATCGGCAGGGGCGCGAGCGGCGTCGTGCAGAAATTCGTGGTCGCGCCCAACGAGGTGTCGAAGGAGACGCCCTACATCAAATGGAGCATACAGAACACGCGCGCGGCCTATAACCTTGACGTAATAGAAGAAAAGCATTTTTCGCCCACCGACAACCTCACGCGCGAGCTGGTGCAGAAAAACGACCTCACGATTAAAAACATCAGGCTGTGGGACAATGCGCCGCTGCTCACCACGTTTGGCCAGCTCCAGGAGATCCGCACCTACTACAAGTTCCTCGACGTGGACAACGACCGGTACCTGATAAACGGCAAATACCGGCAGGTGATGCTGTCGTCGCGCGAGCTCGTTCCCGCGAGCCTCCAGAACCGCAACTGGATCAACGAGCATTTTTCATTCACCCACGGCATAGGCCTGTGCATGGGACCGGTGAACAACGTCACCGGCGAAGGGCTGCCCGAATTCTTCGTCGAGAACATCCCGCCCGTTTCGAACGCCGACATCAAGGTGACGCGTCCCGAAATCTATTACGGCGAGGCGGACGCCGAATATGCCATTGTCAAGACGAAGTTCAAGGAATTCGATTATCCGTCGGGCGACCAGAACGTGTACACCGAATACAAGGGCACGGGCGGCGTGACCATGGGCGGTATTCTCAAGAAACTGCTGTTCGTGGTGAGGTTCCGCGAACTTAAAATATTCCTTTCAACCGATATTTCTTCCGATAGCAGGATCCTGTATTACCGGAAAATCCAGGAACGAGTGAAGAAAGCCATGCCGTTCCTCGAATACGATTCCGATCCGTACATGGTGATCGCCAAGGACGGCAGGCTTGTGTGGTTCATCGACGCCTATACCACCACGTCGGCGTACCCGTATTCGGCCGCCGTGCGCGGCCTGGGAAATTACATCCGCAATTCGGTGAAAGTGACCGTTGACGCGTACAACGGCACGGTGTCGTATTGGGTCGCCGATCCCAAAGACCCGATCATCAAGGCGTACGCAAGGATCTTTCCGAACGTGTTCAAACCCATTTCCGATATGCCCGCCGACCTTCGCAGCCACATCCGGTACCCGCAGTCACTGTTCGGCATCCAGGCAAAGGTATACGCGCTCTACCACATGACCGACCCGCAGGTGTTTTACAACAAGGAAGACCTCTGGAAAATCCCCGAAAGCTTTTCTGAAGGGGAGATGAAGCAGATGTCGCCATACTTCACCATCATGAAGCTCGCCGAGGTGGGGGAGCAGGAGGAGTTCATCCTCATGGTGCCTTTCTCGCCCGCCAAAAAGGAAAACATGATCGCCTGGCTTGCTGCGCGGTGCGACGAGCCCAACTACGGCAAGCTCCTGGTGTTCAACTTCCCCAAGCAGCAGCTGGTGTACGGCCCGAGCCAGATCGAGTCGCGCATCAACCAGGACCCGGACATATCCAAGCAGATCACGCTGTGGAACCAGGGTGGCTCCCGCGTAATCTGGGGAAGCCTGCTCGTGATTCCGGTAGAGCAGTCGCTATTGTATGTCCAGCCCTTGTATCTTGCTGCCGAAAACGGCGGCGTGCCCGAACTCAAGCGCGTGCTCGTTTCCTACGGCAACAACATCGCCATGGAGGAGACGCTCGAAAAATCCCTGAATGCCATTTTTATCGGCTTGACGCAGGGAAGGCCAGCTGAGGCGTCCAAGGCTTCTGCAACCGCCCCGGCCCCGCAGGAGACCACGGTCAAAAAAATGATACAGGACGCCAACCAGCAGTTCCAGAAAGCGCAGGAGGAACTTGCGAAGAAGAACTGGGCCGGGTACGGCGCGGCGATGGGAGAGGTGCAGAGAATATTAAAGGAAATGGGGACGAAAATAAAATAAAGATATTGATCTGGTGGGGCAACCACTTCGTGGTTTCCCCTGGGGTGCAGCTTCCTCCCTCCGAAATGACGGCGTGAGGCGATCCGCACCCGCACCCCTTCCAGCGGAAACGTGCACGAGGCGCAATGCTGACGCATTGCGGGTGTCACGTTTCCGCAACGCCTTCTCAGTGGAATATCCTCCTCCGCCTTCGGCACTTCCCCCTTGATAAGGGGGAGAGCATGGCGGGAGGATACTGTTGCCGCGCGTTAGGGGCGACTGGAGGTCGTGCTGGAGCACGATGCCGCCCGGACCCGCCGCGTAAGCGGCATAGGGCCGTGGCGGCCCGAGGCCAACGGCCGAGACCGGAAGGAGAACCGACCCCTTGTAGGGACACGGCGCGCCGTGTCCCTACAAGGGGGAACGCCCAAATTTGTAATGTTATTTTCTAGATATTGCTTTTATTATATTAAAAGGCTTTTTAACCGCCACCGCCGATCAACCTTCAAAAAGGAAACCTGAATGGGATTCAACCTTTTCGACCTCCTCCTTCCGCGCGAGACAAAATTTTACACCTATATGGAGCAGCAGGTCGAGCTTCTCGAAAAGGGGTGCGCCACCTTCAAGGAACTCGTGGGCAAGATCGAAACAATGTCGGAGGACGCGATAAAAAAGGAGCTCCTGGTCATCAAGGACTGCGAGTCGAAAGGCGACGTGGTGGAGCGCACCATCATAGAGGAATTAAACAAGACATTCATCACGCCCATTGACAGAGAAGACATCCACACGCTGGCCATCAACGTTGACCGCGCGCTCGACATATTGAACAGCATCTCGCGCAAGATCGAAATCTACCAAATACGGCAGGTGCCCGCGAATGTATGGAAGTTCGCGGACATCATCGTGAAAATAGCCGCGCAGATGAAAGAGGCGGTCAGTCACCTGAGGACCCATAAAAGCATCAAGGAAGTCGCCGGCCAGATGCACGAGCTCGAAATCCAGGCCGACGAGCTGTTCCACGTGAGCATGGCCGAGCTGTTCAAGGAGAAAGATCCCATCCACATCATCAAGTTCAAGGAAGTGTACGAGCACCTCGAAAACGTCGTGGACGCCATAGACTACGTGGGCAAGCTCATCCGGGGAATCAAGGTAAAGCAGGGTTGATCCGGTGATAAGCACCTTCACTCTCGTCGTTATCGTGGTTATCATCGCGTTGCTGTTCGATTTTGTCAACGGATTCCACGACGCGGCCAATGCGATCGCCACCATTGTCGTCTCCAAAACCCTTACGCCCCTTCAGGCCGTTATTCTCGCAGGCACCGCAAATTTCATCGGCTATTTCGCGTTCGGCCTTGCCGTGGCAACAATGATCGGGAAGGGCGTGGTGCACATGGACCAGGTGACGCTGCCGCTTTTACTGGCAACGCTGCTTGGCGCCGTAATGTGGAACATCCTTACCTGGCTTCTGGGACTTCCAACGTCGAGCAGTCATGCGCTCATCGGCGGGCTCGTGGGCAGCGGCATTGCCGCGGCAGGCACCAAAGTAGTTATCTGGGGAGGGGTGCTTAAAATATTCCTTTTTATCTTTATTGCGCCGATCGTTGGCGGCCTGGGCGCCGCTGTTATCACCATTCTCACCATCTGGATTTTCAGGAAATCCCATCCGGCGAAGAATGGACCCATATTCAAAACCCTCCAGCTTATCGCCTCCATTTTTTCCAGTATCGGCCACGGGACCAACGACGCGCAGAAAACCATGGGCATCATCGCGCTCGCACTGTGCACCGCAGGCATCACCTCGTCGTTCGTGATACCGAAATGGGTTGTCCTTTCCGCATACACGGCCATTTCGCTGGGCACGGTGTTCGGCGGGTGGCGTATTGTCAAGACCATGGGCACGAGCATCACCAAGATCCGCGAAATGGAAGGGTTCTGCTCCAACGCCGCGGCCGCAATCGTGCTTCTCGGCACCTCGCATTTCGGCATTCCCGTTAGCACCACGCATGTGATTTCGGGTTCCATCATGGGCGTGGGCGCGGTTGAGCACGCGGCCAACGTCCGGTGGATCACGGCGCGTAAAATCTTATGGGCATGGATCCTTACCATCCCCACCACGGCCATTTTCGCGGGCGGCGTGTATATGCTTATAGGGAATTTTCTGCTTACCCACACGCGATAGCCTCCAATATTCAAATATTTAAACGTTTCCACTGGTGGGGGAAGTGCGCTTTCCGCCCTTCCTGTTGGGCGGGCGCAATCCCTGGCCCCCGGCTTCCGGCGCTATGCGCCGGCGATCCGGAGGCACACCCCCTCATGGGTGGCCCCGGGGTATCATCTGCTGCAAGATTCGAGCATTATTGACAAGGGGCACCCGCACACTGAAGTTAATTGGTAGGCATGAATACCTGTTGATGAATTGATGGGTGATAATGAAAGTCTATCAACAATTGTTTTATACTGTTGCTTTGCCACACTGTTTCGCTACTTCCTCGCGTTAGGCGGACTGGAGTGGTGCGCCAAAGCGCATTGCCGGCCGACCCTCGCCGTAGGCGAATAGGGCGGTCCGGCAACGAGGCGATGAGCCGAGCCCGAAAGGAGGCCGACCCCTTGTTGGTATGCATGACCATGCGTTCCAACAAGGGGGAACGCCCAGATCTTTATTTTTTATTGGCTTATCTGTTTTCCTAACACAATTCTAACAATTACCTAACAAATCCAAAATGTCCGCAGCGCATCTTTCCATTAAACAATAATAGAAAGGGCCTGCGTATGGTCAGTACGTTTACACTCGTGGTCATCGTGGTCGTCATCGCGCTCATGTTTGACTTTGTCAACGGGTTCCACGACGCAGCCAATTCCATTGCCACCGTGGTAGTCACGCGCACGCTCACGCCCGGCCAGGCCGTGCTCATGGCCGGGGCCGCGAATTTTATCGGGTATTTCGCCTTTGGCTTGGCCATAGCCAAGACCGTGGGAAAGGGCATTATCCAGATAGACCATGTGACCCTCACGGTCGTGTGCGCCGCGCTCATCGGCGCGATTGTATGGAACCTCATCACCTGGTTTCTCGGTTTGCCTACGTCAAGCAGCCATGCACTCATCGGCGGGCTTGTGGGAAGCGGCATTGCCGCGGCCGGCGTCCATGTCGTTATCTGGGGCGGCGTTTTCAAGATTATGATGTTCATCGTGCTCGCGCCGCTCATCGGCATGCTTGGCTCAGGGCTTTTCACCCTTATTTTATTCTGGCTTTTCAAACGCGCGAGCTATTCGGGGACCACAAAGGTATTCAAATATCTCCAGCTTGTGTCCGCGTTCTGGTACAGCATCGGACACGGCACGAACGACGCGCAAAAAACCATGGGCGTGATCGCGCTTGCGCTGTTCACCGGCGGGATCACGCATACTTTCGAACTCCAGGGATGGGTGGTTTTCGCCTGCTACACGTCAATCGCCCTGGGTACGATGCTGGGCGGGTGGCGCATTGTAAAGACCATGGGCACGAAGATTACGAAAATCCACGCCAAGGAAGGTTTTTGCGCCGAAAGCGCTGCCGCGCTGGTGCTTCTGGGCACCGCCCATTTCGGGATTCCCGTGAGCACCACGCATGTGATCGCGGGTTCCATCATGGGCGTGGGCGCGGTGGAACAGGCCGCGAAGGTGCGGTGGGTCACGGCGCGCAAAATCCTGTGGGCATGGCTGCTCACCATTCCCGTGGCTGCGGCGTGCGCGGCAATCGCTTTTTTCGCGGTTTCTCCGTTATTTGCCCGGTAAGAAAATCATCCTGATAATTTGTCCACGGATTCCTTTGGACAAAAGCTCCGCACTTTCCACACAACCCTTTGTGGTCAAGGCCAGTTCATAATCGATTTCTAACAAAACCCTCAGTTGCTTCTAATTATTCCGGCTTAATTTTATTATTGAAAAAACCTTAACAGGGAGGAACCGATGCGGTATTTCGATTCCGAAGACGAAATGAACGAAGGAAAATCGGGCATGGACCCGCAACTGGGGCACGTGCGCGGCAAAGTGTTCGACATGGACGGCTACGGGATCCGGCACTGCAGGGTGTGGATCAGGGAAACAGGCCGCGGCACGTATACGGACAGGGACGGCAATTTCGTGATTATCAATATCGTCCCGGCCCTCTACACGCTTATTGCCGAAAGCGAAGGCTTTTCCCAGTCCACCATAATCGATGTCCCGATTGAATGCGGGGACAACCCCGGACGCAATTTTGTGATGTTCCCGACCTACGCCCGGACGCGTTCCGATCGCCCCTTCGGTGTGCTTGCGTTTCAGAACGGGAATTGCTGGGAAAAGTCTTCGCACTTCCGGACTGCCTGATACTCAAGCAATTCCATTACCTTCATCCTTAATTCTTCAAGATTAAAAGGCTTGGTCATATATCCGTCTGAAGCGAGGATGTTCTTCTTATTACGGCCGTCCCATTTTGTTATAAGTGCGGTGAGAATGAGAATTCTGACGTGAGCCAACGCCGGGTCCTTGCGGATAATCTGGTACAATTTCCATCCGTCGGGTTCCGGTATTAGAATGTCAAGCACCACAAGGTCGGGTTTTTCATCTGCGAGTTTTACAAGCGCTGCCGCGCCGCTGTCGGCGCATGTTATGGCATAAAGAGGGGATTCAAGCGTGATTGTTATGAGCTCGCTGATATTCGGCTCGTCTTCGACGATAAGGATCCTAAGTTGTTGCATGAGTAAATCTCCTCCCTGTTACGGAAAGGTCGCCGGAATAAAAAGTAACCTGTTTTTCTTAGCGGGTTGTAAGAGACATGCAAGAAATTCGTTATTTAACTAGTGTTATATCCCTTAAATTTCCATACTATTTCCCGTTAGTGTCATGCCCGTGAAAACGGGCATCCAGTGATAAATAACGGCTGGATTCCCGCTTTCGCGGGAATGACATTTGTATAGGTATTACCGGGATAGAACACTAGTGTCAGCTAAAACAAAAAATTGCGATAGGCTTCTGGGTAATCGGGTGCCACATGGGTGCGCCCAGCGGAAGATTCGGGCTTGCAAAGGGTGGTACCCGGCCGCACCCGCCCAGCGCTCCAAACCTGTATTTAAATAGATATCTTGAAAACCATGAAAAAAACTACACCGCCCGCTCTCTAACTAAAATCTAACCGACAACAAATCTTAAAATCATTATCAAAAGCGATTTTTAATCTGGTTCCGGAATATTCAGCATGTTGATGTTTGGTATTAGAAAAACGGATATGGAGCAATGAGGAATCAGGCTAACACAATGCTAACAAAACCCTAACAAAAACAAAACGTGCGCAGGCCATCTTTAATCAATGAATTTTTCTTTGGGAAGATGTTGAAAAAAGATGAACTGCGTACATGGGGATAAGAAAGGAGGGGAAAATAAGGGCTTTTTTATCCGCCATTGTTCGAACAACTGTTTTTTAACGGAATTTACAAAGTTCATCACTAAGGGAGGATTCATGAAAAAGGTGAGTTTAACAATTATGGCAATCATTTCGGCATTCGGGATTTCCATGGCCCAGCCGGCCGACAGCGCGGCCGGGAAGCAGAAGCCGTCCGTCGAAACCACGGTAACGACAGACAGCCTCAAGGAACAGGTAGAAAATGTCAAGGGGTCGGTTGACGGGCTCAACGAAAGCTACCTGGAAACCAAGGCAACGGTAGGTGCCTTGGCCAAGATTAAAGTTTCGGGCTACATTCAGGCGCAGTGGAACCGCGGCGACACCGAAGGCGTTGTGGACGCCACAAACAAGCTGGTGAAGGACCGGTTCCTCATCAAGCGTGGCAGGCTCAAGACGACATATGATGCCGGACTCGCGAAATATGTTCTTGAAATAGACGTGACCCAGGACGGCGTAGGCCTCAAGGATGCCTATGCACAATTTACCGAGCCCTGGCTTAAGGCCTTTTCCCTCACCATGGGCGCCCAGGACCGTCCGTTCGGCTACGAAGTGGGATATTCATCGAGCATGCTCGAATCGCCCGAGCGTTCCAAAGTGATCGGCACCTTTTTCCCCAAAGAAAAGGACATCGGCGCAATGCTTGAGTTCGGGATGGAAGAAGGGCCTGTTTCGTGGCTCAATGCAAAGGTCGGTGTCTTTAACGGCCAGACAAACATCCTTAATGAAAACGATGGATACAAAGACATTATCGGGCGGCTTGGTTTTTCTTTCCCGCTGCGAGATGCCGGACTGTCCATTGAAGGCGGCTTTTCAGGGTATGTCGGAAAAATCACCACTACCGATACTTCCTGGAGAGACACAAGTTCCAAGGCCAAAATCGGATACAATTATACTATGAACGGAGCAATGTGGCAGAAAAATGTGGATGGTAGCCTCAACCAAATGTTCGACCGGCAATATTTCGGCGGAGACCTCCAACTGACCTATGCGACTCCTGTGATTGGTGGAACCTGTCTCAAGGGTGAAGTGATTCAGGGTAAACAGCCGGGAACAGCAGCCTCCAGCAACTATTATGCTGCGGCAAATCCCTCGAATACTGCTCTGTATAACCGTGATGCACTCGGCTATTACTTCTATTTTATCCAGAACATCGATCCGGCGAGCCTTCAGCTTGTTTTCAAATATGATATGTATGATCCAAACACAAAGGTCGCGGCATCGGATTTTACCGCAACATCCAACTTGACCGCAGCCGATATCGCCTACCAGACGTTTGGCTTCGGTCTTCTCTGGTACGTTCCTTGGGCGCCGAACATACGGTGCATGCTGTTCTATGAAATACCGCAAAACGAGAAATTGACCGCACCGGCCGCGGCCCTTGCGAAATACAAGAACGACCTTACCGACAATCTTTTCACGGGACGTATTCAGGTCAAGTTCTAAGTGCCAATATGGCACAGCAATTGCAATTATTCATTTAGATTTAAACCAAGGAGGATTGAATGAAAAAAGTTACAAAACAGGTACTTATAACCGGTCTGCTTATTTTCGCCGCATTCGGCCTTATGGCCGCGACCGGGAAAAAGGTCATCACCGTCAAAGGTTCCGATACCATCGTGATCCTCGCCCAACGCTGGGCCGAGGAATACATGGCCAAGCATCCCGACGTCACGGTCCAGGTGACCGGCGGCGGCTCGGGGGTCGGAATCTCCGCTCTTATCAACGGCACCACCGACATCGCCGATGCGTCCCGCCCCATGAAAAAAAGCGAAATGGACAAGCTCAAGCTGCGCTTCAACTCACTGGGGTACGAAACAAAGTGTGCGAAGGACGGCATTACCCTGTACTTGAATGAATCCAACCCGGTCTCGGAATTGACCATAGACCAGATCAGGGCGATCTATCTCGGGGAAACGACCAATTGGAAAGACGTGGGCGGCCCGGACGATAAGATCATTCTATACGGACGCGAAAACAGTTCCGGCACCTATGTTTATTTCCGGGACAATGTGCTTAATGGCAAGGACTACAGTTCCACCATGCAGAGCCTGCCTGGCACGGCAGCAGTTGTCAATGCCGTTGCAAAAGATAAGCTGGGAATCGGGTACGGCGGCGCGGCATACGCAAAAGGCGTGAAGAAGGTGAAGGTCAAGAAAGACGCGAACTCCCCCAGCTACGAGCCGACGCCTGAAACCATCAAGACAAACGAGTATCCCATCACAAGGTATCTGTATATGTACACCAAAGCAAAACCATTTGGTGAATTGAAAGACTACATCGATTGGACGCTGAGCGACGAAGGTCAGTCGGTTGTCACGAAGGTCGGGTATTTTCCGGTCAAGTAAAAACAGTTTCAGGTTCCAGGTTGCAGGTTACAGGTTTAAAAAAAAAACGGTAATCCCGTTAACATGCAACTTGTAACCTGTAACCTGGAACTCTTCCTGATTTCATCAACAGATCTGTAAATAAGGTTTTATGTCCGAACCCCTGATAAAAACAAAAAGCAACGGAAGCGGAAGCTTCCGCCTGTTTGAGTTCTTTGCTGAAAAAAGCATGGCCGGGATTGCATTCGTATCAATCGCGTTCATCATCCTGATACTCGTGTTCGTGCTGCGCGAATCGCTGCCGCTTGTTCTCGGCAAGGCGCTCGACGATGTAGGGAAAGTGTCCCTTAAAAGCCTTTGGTCGCTTGCGTGGATGCCTGTTTCCAACACCCCCCGCTACGGTATTCTGCCCCTGATTGTCGGCAGCCTCAAGGTCACGCTCGTTGCAATGCTCGTTGCTTTTCCCGTCGCCATTTTCGCAGCGTTGTATACATCGACGTTTGCGTCCCGGTGGGCAAAGGAAATCATGAAGCCGACCATAGAAATCCTTGCCGGGTTTCCGTCCGTTGTTATCGGGTTCTTCGCACTCACCGTGCTTGCTTCGTTTTTTCAGCATGTGCTCGGGCTGCAGTACCGGCTTAACGCATTCACCGGCGGCGTTGCATTGTCACTTGCCGTTGTTCCCATTATTTACACCGTGGCCGAAGACGCTCTCAACGTTCTGCCGAAAACCATGCGCGAGGCGAGCTATGCGCTCGGCGCGACAAAATGGGAAACATCGCTGTTCGTGCTGCTTCCCGCGGCAACGCCGGGTGTTTTTGCCGCGTTTCTTCTGGGCCTGGGCCGCGCATTCGGCGAAACCATGATCGTTCTAATGGCCACCGGCAACGCCGCGCTGCTGTCGCCCAATCTTTTTGAACCCGTGCGCACCATGTCCGCGACCATCGGCGCTGAAATGGCCGAAGTGGTTTTCGGTGACGCGCATTACAACGTGTTGTTTTTTATCGGCGTGTGCCTGTTCATTTTTTCGTTTTCACTCAACGCCGTTGCCGAGCTGATCGTGAGGCAGAGGCTGATGAAAAAGTTCAGGGGAAACACATGACGCTCTCGAAAAAAATAGCGGGAAACGCCATCGTCATTTTTTGCGGAATGTGCGCCTTTTCGATTATAGGCGTAGTTGTCTTCATCATGAGCACCATAATTATCGGCGGACACCATCTGATAACATGGACTTTTCTCACGGGCGCCCCCACCCAGGGCATGACCGCGGGCGGCATTTTTCCGGCCATTGTCGGGACATTTTTTCTTGTGCTGATCATGTCGATGGTGGGCGTTCCGGTGGGCACCATCACCGCAATCTACCTTGCCGAATATGTCAAGCAGAGTTCCTGGATCGCGAAAACCATCAGGTTTGCCGTCAATACGCTTGCGGGAATTCCGTCCATCGTGTTCGGGCTGTTCGGGCTCGGTTTTTTTATCCAGTTTGTGGGCACGAACATCGACAAAGTGTTTTCCTCGCCTGGCCAGCTCGTGTGGGGCCAGCCGTGCATTTTATGGGCGAGCCTCACCATGGCGCTGCTCACCCTGCCCGTGGTGATCGTGTCGGTGGAGGAAGCGGTGAAGGCGGTGCCCCGCGAACTCCGCGAGGCGAGCCTCGCGCTCGGCGCGACAAAATGGGAAACCATCATACGCATCGTGCTGCCGAATTCCATTACGGGAATATTGACAGGCGGTATTCTTGCCGTCAGCCGCGGCGCCGGCGAGGTGGCGCCGATCCTGTTTACCGGCGCGGCCTATTTTTTGCCCCACCTGCCGTCAAAGCTGTCGGATCAGTTCATGGAGCTCGGCTACCACGTTTATATCATGTCAACGCAGTCGACGAATGTGGAGGCCACCGCGGGCATCCAATATGCCACGACCCTGGTGCTTCTGCTGTTGACGTTTGTCCTTAACTTTTCAGCAATTTACCTTCGGTATTTCATGCGGAAACGCGTACTTCTATAGGACGGGCGGATGTCTATGGACCAGAAGAACAACATCGTCATTTCCACGCGGGATGTTTCCATGTATTACGGGAAAAAGCGCGCTCTGTGCAATATTTCCATGGACATACAGGAGAAATGCGTCACTGCGCTTATCGGGCCGTCGGGATGCGGCAAATCGACGTTTCTGCGGCTTTTCAACCGCATGAACGACCTGATTGACGGAATCAGCATTGAAGGCAAGATAGTAATCGATAACGTGGACATTTATCAGCGGTCGGTCGACATTGTCGATTTGCGCAGGAAAGTAGGCATGATATTCCAGAAATCGAATCCCTTTCCCAAATCGATTTACGAAAACGTGGCCTATGGCCCCCGCATCCAGGGCATCCGGAGTCCGGGAAAGCTCGGCGAAATCGTGGAAACATGCCTGAGCCAGGCCGCCTTGTGGGACGAGGTGAAAGACATTTTACATTCGAGCGCGCTTGGGCTTTCGGGCGGCCAGCAGCAGCGGCTGTGCATCGCGCGGGCGCTTGCGGTAAAACCGGAGGTCCTTCTCATGGACGAGCCCGCGAGCGCGCTTGACCCGCTGTCGACCGCAAAAATCGAGGAATTGATCTACCAGCTTAAAAGCAGGTACACGATCGTGATCGTCACGCACAACATGCAGCAGGCGTCGCGGGTGAGCGATTATACGGCGTTTTTTTACATGGGAGAACTTGTCGAATACGACGAGACACCGGTCATGTTCACTTCACCGCACCAGAAGCGCACCGAAGATTACATAACAGGACGGTTCGGTTAGAAATGGTGTGTTGGTAGTAGCTTTATATTTACACATAACTGTCATGCCCGTGAAAACGGGCATCCAATGTATATTGAAATCTGGATTCCCGTTTTCGCGGGAATGACACGCTTTATTGGTTGCAAAGGATATAACGGAAAAGGAAAAACCGTGGAACGACATTTTGAAAAGGAAATATCACGGGTCATGGACACGCTCAAATCCATGGCCGATGCGGTCCAACTGGCTGTTGCGCTGTCGATCCGCGCATTTGTCGAGCACGATCTGACAATGGCGCAGCAGGTGCTCGACAACGAGAACGCGATCAATTCGTTCGAAATCTCTCTCGACAACGAAATCATAAAATTCTTCGCGCTCCAGCAGCCCGTGGCGGTTGATTTGCGCCTCGTGCTTGCCATCCAGAAAGTAAACAACGAGCTCGAACGGATCGGCGACCATGCGGTGAATATCGCCGAGTCGGCGATACACTGCGCCGAACCCAAAAGCCTTGCCGCGGTCCTTCCGGAACTTTCCGACATGTCAAAAACCGTGGCGGCCATGCTTCATGACGCGCTCGACAGTTTTTTTTCCAAAGACTCCGAACGGGCCCGCGCCCTGCTTATCAAGGACGACGAAGTGGACGGCATGAACCGCGGCATCATCCTGAAGGCGATCAGTTTGGCGAAAAACAAGCCGCAGGCCATAGAATCCGCAATGGAAATCGTGCGCATCAGTAAAAACCTCGAACGGATCGCCGACCTGTCGACGAACATCGCCGAAGAGGAGATATTCCATGCGCAGGCGCGGATGGTGAAGCACCATACCGATACTCCGGTGCCTCCGGAGCATGAAGGATTTGGCGCGGGATTGTGATCCGTATTGCATACGCTCCATGTCGAATTATATTATTGGATTGATGTAACCATCCCGCCTGTCGATTAAATATCCCTATAAGCTGTTCCGGCCGGTATACATAGCAGCAGGGAGGAAAGAAAATTGCCATGTCACGAGAACACGTTCTGATCGTCGAAGACGAAGAGGAAATCCAGGAACTCGTCGCGTACAACCTTTCGCGGGAAGGGTTCCGCACGTCGATTGCCGGTTCCGGCGAAGACGCGTTAAAAAAAGTGCGCGCCGAACGTTTCGACCTTGTCGTGCTCGACCTGATGCTCCCGGGCATGGACGGCCTTGATGTATGCAGGACGCTCAAAAAGGAAGAAAAGACCATGGCGATTCCCGTCATCATGCTCACGGCTAAGGGCGAGGAATCCGACATCGTGACCGGCCTGGAACTCGGCGCCGACGATTATATCGTAAAACCTTTCAGCCCAAAGATCCTTGTCGCAAGGATCAAAACCGTGCTGCGCAGGAAATCCGCCGAGCCAATCGACGACAGCCAACCACTCATCATCCATGACCTGGCCATCCACCCGGGCAGGAGAGAGGTGCTGGTGAAAAAACACCCGGTGGAACTTACCAATATGGAATTTCGCGTTTTGCATTTTCTTGCAGGGAAGCCGGGTTGGGTCTTTTCGCGGTACCAGATCGTGGAAGGCGTGCGCGGCGACAATTATCCGGTCACCGACCGGTCGGTAGACGTGCTGATAGTCGGACTCCGCAAGAAACTCGGCGCGGCGGGCGACTATATCGAAACCGTGCGCGGCGTGGGATACCGTTTCAGGGAACAGGAAACGTGATCATGTGGCCGAAAAAACTCATCTGGCAGCTTTACTTTTCGTACCTGTTGATCATGGGTGTACCCGTGCTCGTGGTGACGTGGTATTCCTCACAGGCGTTCAGGGCGTTTTACCTGCAGCGCAGCGTGGAAGACCTCAAAACGCGCGCCGTCCTCATCGGGTCGCAGGTTGAAGAGCACTTCGCGCTCAAATCGTCGGGCAGCATCGATTCCCTATGCAAGGTGATTTCGCGCAGCGTCAACACGAGGTTCACCGTGATCGCGCCCTCGGGCAGGGTGATCGGCGATTCTGAACGGGACCCGGATTCCATGGAAAACCACGGAACCCGGCCGGAAGTGATCGCCGCGCTCGCGGGAAAAACCGGCGTGTCGGACCGGTTCAGCCAGACCCTCATGGAAAACATGATGTATGTCGCGATTCCGGTGTACAACGCCGGCGTCCTGTGCGCCGTGGTGCGCACCGCCCTGCCCACGGATGCGGTGCGCGCCGCGCTTAAAGGGCTGTACCTGAAAATCACCTGGGCGGTTTTATTCATGGCACTGTTTGCCGCGTTTGTAAGCTATCTTGTGTCAAGAAAGGTGAGCCGGCCCATCGCCGAAATGAGGCTCGGCGCGCAGCGTTTCTCGTCCGGCGATTTCGGGTTCAAGCTGCCGGCCACCGGGTTTCTGGAGACCGACCAGCTCGCCACCGCGCTCAACGAGATGGCGCGGAAACTGAGCGACACGATCGGGACCCTCACCGAGCAGCGCAACGAGGTGGATGCGATATTGTCAAGCATGGCCGAGGGGGTGGTCGCCATCGATTCGAAGGAGCGGATCATCACCATCAACCAGGCCGCGGCGCGCCTCTTTGCAATCGATCCCGCGGCCGCGCCGGGCAAATGGATAGGCGAGGCGGTGCGCAACACCGACGTGCTGGAGTTTCTGCAGAAAACGCTTTTGTCGTCGGGCCCGGTGGAAGGCGAGGCCTTGCTTCCCGAAACCGCGAACGAAAAGCATTCGGAGCGGTTTCTGCAGCTCCACGGCAGCGCGTTGCGCGACGCATCGGGCGAAAGCATCGGCGCGCTCATGGTGTTGAACGACATCACCCGGCTTAAAATGCTCGAGAACGTGCGCAAGGAGTTTGTGGCGAACGTGTCGCACGAACTGCGCACGCCGCTTACGTCCATCAAAGGGTTCATCGAAACGCTGGCCTCGGGGGCAATTGACAACAAAGACGAAGCGAAACGGTTCATCGGGATCGTCGCGGCGCAGGTGGACCGGCTCAACACGATCGTTGAAGACCTGCTCGCCCTGTCGCGCATCGAGCGCGACGCCGAGCGCAGCGGGGTGGAGCTCGTCCGGGGCGGTGTTGAGCCGATTCTCGCCTCGGCCGTCGAAGCCTGCAGGCATGAGGCATCAAAAAAAGGCATCGCGCTTCATATTTCATGCGATAAAACGGTTATGGCGAATATGGATAAAACGCTCCTTGAGCAGGCGGTTGTCAAACTTCTCGACAATGCCGTAAAATACAGCGACGGGAACACCTCGGTCACGGTGACGGGCGCGTTCGATGCCGCCAAGAGGGACGTTTCGATTTCGGTGGCCGATCAGGGCATAGGGATCCCGGCCGAGCACCTCGAAAGGATCTTTGAGCGGTTTTACAGGGTCGACAAGGCGCGCAGCAGGAAGCTCGGCGGGACCGGCCTCGGACTCTCCATTGTGAAGCATATCGTTTCCGCGCACAACGGCAGCGTGACCGTCGAAAGCGTTGCAGGAAAAGGAAGCACCTTCACCATCCATCTGCCCTCGGTTTCGTGATACGGCGGAGCGGGGCGGCGACGGCGGATAAAAAGACAGGAGAAATCATGGCCGTTCATTTAATGCGGGAAGTGGAAAGCCTCAAGAAAAAGATCCTCAGGTTGTCAACGATCGTCGAGGAGAACGTGGAACGGGCGGTGCGTTCGGTTGAAAAACGGGACGCCGACCTTGCCCGCAAGGTCGTTGAAGAAGACAAGGCCGTCGACAAGATGGAAATAGACGTCGAGGAAGACTGCCTCAAGGTGCTCGCGCTGCACCAGCCGGTCGCCACGGACCTGCGCTTCATTGTGGCCGTACTCAAACTCAACAACGACCTCGAGCGCATCGGCGACCTCACCGTTAACATAGCGGAGCGCTCGCTGGAGCTGGCGCAGCGGCCCGACTTTGTTTTCGCCTCGAATTTTCCGACCATGATGGAAAAGGCGAGGCTCATGCTTAAAAACTGTCTTGACGCGCTTGTCAATCTTGACGCGAAGCTCGCGCTGTCGGTCTGCGCCGCCGACGACGAGGTGGACGCCTTGTACCGCGAGATGTTCGACAAGGTGAAGGCCGGCATACAAAAGGAGCCCGCAAAGGTGGACGATTACCTGGAGATGCTTTCGATCTCCCGCCACCTGGAGCGCATCGCGGACCACGCCACCAACATCGCCGAAGACGTGATTTACATGATCGAAGGCGCCATTATCCGGCACAGCGCGGAGAAGTTTAAGGGTTGATAAATAATAAAATTAATTAATAAGGAAATCTACCGTTTCTTATACTCCGGATGCACCAGCTTTCCGCGCGCGTAGGTCCCCAGGGGCCGGCAGAACACCGTGATTTCCCGCAGATGGTTGAGCGCGTTTGCCTGGCGCTCCTCGTCGCACCCTCCGGCAAAGTCGAGATAAAACAGGTATTCGAAGGGCTTGCCGTGAACGGGCCGCGATTCGATTTTAAGCAGATCGATATCGCGTAGCGCGAACACGCTCAGGCTCCTGAAAAGCGCGCCGGGCAGGTTCTTGAGCGAGAACACCACCGAGGTCTTGAGGCCCCCGGCGCCGTGCCGCGGGCTGGCCCTGTTTTTAGCGAGGATGAGGAACCGGGTGATGTTGGCCTTGTTGTCTTCGATGTTTTCGGCCAGAATGTTCATGTCGTAGTCGATGGCGGCCTGCAGCGAGGCGATTGCCGCAGCATCAAGAAGCCGGCCGTCTTTTATTTTGCGCACCGCCACCGCGGTGTTGGAAACGGGAATGCGCTCTGCCCGGGGCATTTTTTTCAAAAACTTCTTGCATTGCGCAAGCCCCTGCGGGTGTGAATACACGCGCCTCACGTTATGCGGCTTCACGCCGTGATTGGCGATGAGGTAGTGGGAAACGCGTAAAAATATTTCACCGGTGATAAAGAGATCGCTTTCCAGAAGAAGATCGTAGTTCTGGTGGATGCTGCCGGTGAGCGAATTTTCAATGGGAATGATCCCCTGCTGGGCCTTCCCCTGCTCCACGGCAAAAAACACGTCTTCGAATTCGGGCACCGGCGCCAGAACATGGCGGGGCCCGAAATACTGGGTGGCCGCAAGCTCGGCAAACGCGCCCTTTTCTCCGGCAAATGCGATTTTCATCAGAAAACCCTCCTTACCATTGCAAAATGCTTTGTGTAATACTCGTCGTCAAGCCTGTCGTAGCGAACGCCCTTTGAAGTGCTCGAATGCACGAACATGCCGCTGCCCATGTAAATGCCCACGTGGTTGACAACTCCGAACGCCCCTCCCTTGAAAAAAACAAGGTCGCCCGGCCTCGCGTCCGCTTTCGACACGCCATGCCCGAGCCATTTCAACTGCCGGGTGGAGCGGGGAAGTCTGGCGTGGTTGAGCTCGCGGAACACCACGAGCACGAACCCCGAGCAGTCGAACCCGCGCCGGTCCATGCCGCCGTTTTTATACCGCACGCCGAGATAGGAGTCGGTGATTTTTTTTAATTTGTCTTCCGGGACTTTGTAGTCTTTTCGGTAATCGTAGTTGGCAGGGACGTAATAATGAGTTTTGCCAGATGAGTCATTGACGGTTTTTGAGGATGAGGCACAGGAAGGAAGTAAGAAAATGAAAATAAGAGGGAAGATCAAGAAGATAAAGCGGTTAAGAGAAAGTTTGTTTTTCATCAAGTTAAAAAAATAATTTTTAAAAACGGGCGTTCCCCCGGGCACGGTAGGGGAAGGTTCCAAACCTGCCCCTACCGTGCCCGGGGTCAGTTCTCCTTCCGGTCTCGGCCGATGGCCTCGGGCCGCCTCGGCCTTATGCCGCTGCGCGGCGGGTCCGGGCGGCATCGCGCCCCAGCGCGACCTCAGTCGCCCCTAACGCGTCGGCGGGGTTTTCTTTCGTAAATATACTTTAGTGACTCCAGTCGCACGGCTGTTGATTTTACCAACTATCGCTCGCGGGTGCGCCCAACGGATGAATGAATCTTGCAAGTATCGCAACCCGGCCGCACCCAGGAGAGGGGAGTGCCGAGGACAGAATATCTGGCCGAGGCCGGGGGAGATACTTCTCCCCCGAAAAATCTTTATAGATAAAAAAATTAAATACTATTCTTCGTCAATTCCTGTACTGCAAACCCCAGCTTTATCAGCGTGTCTTCCCTCCACTTGGGCGCCATGAACTGCACGCCAACGGGAAGGCCGTTGCTTTTTCCGCACGGCACCGAAATCCCCGGTATTCCCGCGAGGTTGGCCGACACGGTGTAGATGTCGGTGAGGTACATCTGCAGCGGATCGTCGCATTTCTCGCCGATTTTAAAAGCGGGCGACGGCGCTACGGGCGAAATCACCGCGTCGCATTGCGCAAACGCGCTGTCGAAGTCGCGGCTGATGAGCGTGCGCACCCGCGCCGCCTTGAGGTAGTAGGCGTCGTAGTAGCCCGACGACAGCACATAGGTGCCGAGCATGATGCGGCGCTTTACTTCCGCGCCGAACCCCTCGCGCCGCGTTGACTGGTACATGTCGGTGAGCGATTTCGGGTTGGGCGCGCGGAACCCGTACTTGACGCCGTCGTAGCGCGCGAGGTTGCTCGACGCCTCGGCCGTGCACACGATGTAATAGGTGGCGATGCCATACCCGAGGTTGGGCAGCGACACATTCACCATGTTGCAGCCGGCGTTTTTAAGCTTGGCCATGGCCGATTCGATGAGGCTGCGCACCTCGGGGGAGAGCCCCTCGGCAAAATATTCGGCGGGTACGCCCACGGTAAGTCCGGAAACGCCGCCGCTGTACAGCCCGGTCTCGTTTGCAAACTGTTTTCCCGCGCAGGTGGAATCTCGTTTGTCTATAGTGGATATCACCGAAAGGAGCAGCCCGATGTCGCGCACGTCCGCCGCGATGGGTCCTATCTGGTCGAGCGACGAGGCAAAGGCCACGAGCCCGTACCGCGACACGCGGCCGTAGGTGGGCTTGAGCCCGGCAACGCCGCAGTGGCAGCACGGCTGGCGAATGGATCCGCCCGTGTCAGACCCGATCGCCAGTGGTACAAACCCTGCCGCCACGGCAGCGGCGCTGCCGCCGCTGGAGCCACCCGGAATATAATCGGGGTTGTTGGGGTTTTTCGTCGCGCCGAAATATGAATTCTCGGTGCTCGAGCCCATGGCGAATTCGTCGAGGTTGGTCTTGCCCACGATCACGGCGCCGGCCGCGGTGAGCGCTTCGACAACGGTTGCGTTGTACGGCGGCACGAAATTTTCGAGGATTTTTGAGGCGCACGTGGTGGCCACGTCCTGCGTGCAGATGTTGTCCTTGACCGCAACGGGAATGCCGAACAGCGGCATGCTGTTTTTCGCGCCGGCCGGGAGTTTGTCGAGCTCCTGAGCGCGGGAAAGCGCCGCCTCGGGCTGGACTGAGATGAACGAATGGATGCGGCCGTCGCTTTCGCGGATGCGGCCAATGGCCCGCTCGACAAGGTCCCGGCTGTTGCCGTTGCCGCGCAGAAGCTTTGCAACGACCTCGGCCACGGGCTCATCAAAAAACGTCATTGAGAAGGCCCTTTTGCTATTTGTACCACCGGAAAAGGTAGAGGCTCACACCAACGCCCACCAGGGAAAGAAGGTTGAGCTTCATCTGGAACCCGAGCTGGAATTTTATCGCGGCAAGGTCGATGAGGAGCGGCTTGTTATTGACAAAATCACCGAACCCGAAGCAGATGTTGTAAGTAAATAAATTCCTGACCACGTTATTCGCGCCGGGAATAAGAGTGAAAAGCGTGCTGAGATAGGCGCCGATAAGGATACCAACAACCACAATCAGCACCAGCGTCCAGATATTCCTGTCTTTATAGCCGATAGCCATACAACCTTCCTTTTTGTCCCACGCCGGGGGATTGAGGGGGCATTAAAAGATGCCGGACGTTCAAATCTACATCTTTAATATACTTTTTCTGTTGCAGTATCATTTATCTCTTTCTTGACGGGGCGCGTTTACCGCGTTTCCTTGAATTCCCCGAGCACGATGGTCGTGTGGTAGGGTTTCCCTTTCCGCACGTAGGAGATGACCACGGAGTCTCCCACGAAATAGTCGAGGAAGAAGCCGCCGATGTCGGCCGACGACCGTATGTCCCTGCCGCCCATCTGCACAATGATGTCGCCGCGCGAAAGCTTTGCCGTTTCGCCGGGGCTCTTCTTGGTTATTTCCGATATGACAACGCCGCTGGTGCGGTCGTAGCCGAGCGCGAGCGCGATGGACCGGTTGAGGTCCTGCACCGAAATGCCCGTGTAAATCATGCGGCGTTTTCCGTAGGCAATGAGTTCCTTCGACACCCGCCTGGCCCTGTCGATGGGGATGGCGAAGCCGATGCCGATGGAGCCGCGGTTGTTGTCGCTTCCGGTAAAGATAAAGGTGTTGATGCCCACCACCTCGCCGAGCGCGTTGACAAGCGGTCCGCCCGAATTGCCCTGGTTGATCGCCGCGTCGGTCTGGATCATGCCCTGGTAATAGACGCCTTCGCTCGGCGCGAAGTTGCGGTCCACCGCCGAGATGACGCCCACGGTCACGGTGGGGCGCGCGTCGTTGATGAAAAACCCGAACGGGTTGCCGATGGCGATGGCCCATTCGCCGATCATGAGGTTGTCGGAGCTGCCGAGTTTTGCAAAGGGGAAATTTGCGCCCTTTGCCGCGACCACCGCAAGGTCGGTCTGCGGGTCGGCGCCCACCACCCGGCCCTCGATCTGGTGGCCGTCCGACAGCGTCACGAACAGCTTCTGCGCCTGCTCAACCACATGGTAGTTGGTGAGGATATACCCGTTGTTGCTGAACAAAAAGCCCGAGCCCATGCGCTCGACCTCTTTCACGCGGGGCACGAGCTCAGGCGCAAAGAAGAAGTCGAAAAATTCATCGGAGGAATAGGACCGGCGCACCACCTGCAATTGCGTCACCACGATGCCCACCACGCACGGTGAAATCATTTTTGTGGCCATCACGATGGCATTGTTGCGCGCGCCCGCGACGGTGCCGTCTTGGCGGCCGGCCTGTAATGCCGCGGCGGCCGACGTGTCTGTTGTCTGCCCCTGTGCGGACGGCGTTCCCTGCGCCAAGGAGAACCTTTTAAATATTTCCGCTCCTGCAATGCCGCCCGCGATAAGGCCGAGAAGGAGCAGGAGAACATAGGTCCCGGTTTTTCCGGATACGGATGTTAAGAATGGTTTCTTAAATTTCATGATTGCTCTTTCTAAAATATAAAATTGTTCTGGTGGGGAAACCGTAACCGGTTTCCCCTGGCCCCCGGCTTCCGGCGCTGTGCGCCGGTGATCCGGGGCACACCCTTTCCAGCAAAGGTGCGCGCCTAGTGCGCTCGACTTACGCTCGCGCGGCGTCGCACCTTCGCAACGCAACTCTGTAGGTATGCCGCTTCGCGGCTATAAAAAAATCTAACTGATACTCTGACATCAACTAGCTTCCGCGGGTGCCCCCCCGCCGAGGATTGACTCTTGCAACTACTTCCTCTCGGGGTGCACCCAGGAGGGGGTAGCGAAAGCCACCGCAGGCTGAAGGCCGAGGAGGCTGTAGTGAGGGGGATACTTCCCCCACCAGACTATCTTTTTTATCGAAACTCCAAATCCTTGATATCAGGATATTCGACATAATCCAGCACAAGGCCGCAGGCAGGCGCCGTTTCGCCGACGGCTTTCCTGTCCTTGCCGTCAATAATGTCTTTTATGGTCGTGGTGAGCCTGCCCCGGCCGATGTCGATAAGCGTCCCCATGATCGAGCGTACCATTTTATAGATGAAACGGTCGGCCGCTATTGAAAATACCCTGTTGCCGGCTTCCTGCGAAAGCGCGGCCTCGGCAACCGTGCACACCATGTTTTCGGTGGTGGTGCCGCTCGCGCAGAAGGCGGAAAAATCGTGCGTGCCCAGAAGCATGGTAATGTTTTTCTCGACCCTGTTCCAGTCCACCTCGTAAAACACCATCCAGACCCTTTTGTAAAGAAGCGGTTTTTTTCTGCCGGCCATGTAATATTTGTAGAACCGCCGGACCGCGGAATACCGCGCGTGGAAATCGCCGGCGACCGGCCGCATGCCGTACACGGCAATGTCATCGGGCAGAACGGCATTCACCGAGCGTTCGCATTTCGCCGCGTCAACGGGCACATTGATGTCGACATGCGCGCCCTGGCCCCGGGCATGCACGCCCGCGTCGGTACGGCCGGCGCCCGTAACAGGGCATTCGTGCCTCACCACCGTGGCAAACGCGGCGCCCAGCGCGTCCTGGATGCTCGGCACGTTTGTCTGCGACTGCCACCCGCCAAAGCCGGTGCCGTCGTATTCCACCCGGAAAAAATAGCGCATGAATCAGTTTTTCTTTGATTAAAGGGCGATGATCCTGATTTTCACATTTGATGCGAAACCATACCCGGGGAAATAACTCCTCATCATAAATGGATTTTAAAAAGATTGACTCTATAAAATAGTATTCGCCTCACCCCGGCTTTCAGCACAAATACTGACAAATTTACCGTTTCCCAAAGAAAACAAAAAATAACCGTTTTACTTGACAATATTTCCGTTGTCTTGTAAGTTTAATGGTGGAAAGACGGAGGGCCCGATATGGTGTGCGTGTTTGATTATTACGATTATAGAAAATACCTTGCCGATTGCTATAAAGAAAAGAAGGCAATGAGCGGCGGCTTCTCTTTTACTGTTTTCTCAAAAATGGCTAAATTTGCCAATAAAGGATTTATTCATAATGTAATTCACGGAACAAAGAACCTGTCCAAGCAAAGCGTGTATAAACTGTCCGGGGCGCTTCGCCATACAAAATCCGAAGCCGAATATTTTGAGAACCTTGTTTTCTTCAATCAAGCGGAAGAGCGTGAAGAGCGCAATCATTTCTACGAAAACCTGGTATCGGTACGGAGCCGCAATCCAAGAGCGGTTGCCAGGTTGCAGTTAACAAGAGAGCAATATGAATATTATTCCGAATGGTATCACAGCGCGGTGCGCTCAATAATCGGGCTGATCCGGTTTTCCGGCGACTACAATCAGCTCGCGCAGGCGGTGTATCCTGCGATTCTCCCCAAACAGGCAAAGAAATCCGTGGCGCTTCTGCTGAAACTGGGTTTGGTGCGCAAGGGCAAAAACGGCGTTTACGCATTATCCAAGGACCACATCACCACGGGTGAAGAGATCCTCGATTTGGCGGTGCTTAATTTCCATCGAAAAGCCACGGAACTGGCAGGAGCTGCAATGGATAAACTTTCTAAAGACGAGCGCAATATTACGGGAATCACGCTCGGCACATCGGGAAAAGCCTATAAAGAAATCTGTGAAGCCGCCCGCGAATTCAGACAGCGCGTGGTTGATATTGTTGATGCGGACAAGGAAAAGGCCGACAGGGTGTACCGGTTGAATGTTCATCTTTTTCCGATGTCGGAACCTTTGGATAAGGTACTATAGGGCTATAGTGGAATGACCAAACCTGCAATGAAATGGGTCCGAATGCAAACAGGTAAAATCAAATGCAATTGTTTGTTCCCGGTCATGCGGATACTTGTCGCATGCGCAGGCCTGTATCTCTGCACGTGCTCCGGCGGCACGCAGGTGGCAGGGGGGAACACCTCCGAGGAAGGGAACGGGCGAATCACGGGTGCCGTCTACTCGGCGAATGGCGGGTATGCCGTCGGCGCAACTGTCAAGGCCATACGTTTTACCGGTGATTCCATTTTGGCGTCCGACAGTTTCCCGATAACGACAACCGACCAATTTGGGGAATACGCGTTCGACAGCCTGGATACCGGAAGCTACAGCATTGACGCAAGGCTCGGTACCATGGGAGCGATCGTCGATGGTGTTCTCCTGAAAAATTACTCGACTCCTGCACTGGCGCCGGGTGCTTTACTCAGGGGAACGGGATACATAAGGGGCGTGGTCCATCTTTCCGGCCCCTTCGATCCTTACATGCGGATCGACATTTCGATTGGAGGATGGCCGTGGATTGCGGCAACGGCGCACCCCGACAGCACCTTCATATTCGGGCCGGTGCTCGACGGCGATTTTACGCTGATTTCAGGAAGAATAGGCGCAATCTACATGGGATTTATGGTCCCGGTCACGGTAATTACAGGTGATACGACGGTTGTGGATACCATTCAGCCGCAGCTGATAACCATTCCTTGATGGGCTGGCTAAAAGTAAAGGGGTTTGCTTATGAAATATTTGCGAATTGTTCTGCTGGTTCTCACAAGCATGGTGTGCACGGGTTTCACCTGTCTTCCGCGCGTTTATACGCCGCCGGTCCGGCTCTGGCCCGACGAAACGAGCCCTATGCCGCTTGCAAAAGGAGAAAACTCCGTTTCCGCAACGGGTGGATGGACGGGAGGTGTCGAGGTTTTTGGCGGCTGGTCAGCCGGAAGCGGAACGCTCGCGTACCGGCGCGGATTGTTAGACGGCGTTGAAGGCGGGGTGGATATTTCGTATTTACGCGTGCCCACCGATGAGTATCATTTAAATATCGAGCCGCAGGCGTTCAGCGTGCGTGCGTCTATGAAGGCCAGCATGCCAAAATTAGGCCGATTTATCTCCGCCAGGGCCGGCGTTGGCCTGGGCACAACCGGCGCCGGCCAATATATGGGTCTGGATCTCGGCATCATTCTCGGCTGGCACAATCCGTACGTGGTGCCCTTCGTTACGGGAGGCGGTTATGTCAGTTTTCCTTTTAATGCCAGGGCGATCATCTTTTTCCCGAACGATTCAAATTCCACCCAGGTTTACGCGGATAATTTTGAGACGACATACGGGATCGAAGGCGGCTGCGGCCTGAAATATTATATCCTTAGTAAAGAGCGGCAGGCGCCAAACAAGATATCGCTCGGTGTATACACCGTGGGGAAGGTGACGATGTTAAAAGCCGAATATCACGATTTCGTGGAATGGCCGGTATCGATCGGGTCAGGCGTCGAGGTGGAATTTTAGAAAGGACGACGAAATAGCCATGGAAAATCATGTCAATAAATACGCAGATTACCCTCAAACCTGTATTCTGCTGTCTTTGGCAATCGTGGTGTGTCTTGCGGGAATTATCTGCATCGGCTGCACAAGGGAAATGCCTGACGCAACAGTCCCCCGTCCGTATGAGTACGACAAGCAAATGTGGAATTCGTTTGTAACGCAAAAAGCCATAATCGGGACAACCTTGGACACCTTTACCGTGCTTGCTTCGGGGGCTTTTACCGCAATGGGGGACGATTACAGCCTTACGTGCCGCTTGCTGCTCCAACCATCAGGGACCGCGCCGATTAAAAGCGAGTCGGGAAAATACTACCAGTCGGGCGCTAAAACTTATCTGTCGCCTCAAGGCGGGACCAACTGGTCGTTTGATGAATTGCCTCTGCCGGGCAGTTTCTTCGCTTTCCAGATGCCCATCACGTCGGGAAGTACTGCCATTTATTTCAGGTGGCTCCCGTCAAGCGAGCTGCAGCAGCGGCAAACGGGGAACTGGACAATCGCCGCCCGTGATGAGCCCCTACCTGTTATTGCCGATTGCCGCGGGGACGGCATTGAGCGGAGGTATCACGTTGACGCTGGAGGCATCTACGAATGCGACTCCAGCGGCGGTGCATCCGCCCTCTACAGGATCTCTTCGATAGGCGGAAACGACAACCCGGCGTTCTTGACAACAGGAAATTGTCGCGGCGACGGAAAAACCCGGCTGTACGCAACCGACCAGGGACAGAATATTATTGAAATCGAATATACGGCAGCGGCGTGGCAGAGTGTAGTCATTGCCACTATGCCGCCGCCAGCCGCCGTACCGGGTCCGCCGGGAAAACCGGGGTACCCCGTGCAGCCAACAATATTCGACTGCCTTGCCTGCGCAGATCCGAGGGGGGAAGGCAGACAGTCGCTGTACTTTGGAAGCGGCGTCTATCTTTATGAGGAACGATGGGCCGGCGCGCTGTTGGTGCGGAGTGTTGTAGACAGCATACCGTATTATGCCATGTATTTATCAAGCGACAATCCCCGCATTGTCAATGCGGCATGCGGCGACGTCCGCGGTGACGGGAAACCCCGCTTGTATTATACAGCCCGGTACCAGGACGCTTCCTGCAGGTATGCGCTTGTCGAATGTGAAATTGACACGGCCTCGGCATGGCATTCGCAGTTGATAGTCCCCGACCTCGAACCTGAAACCAGCCTTCTCGCCTCCATTCCAATGGCCGTTCTGCCCGTGCATGTCGGCAAAGACGGCCTGCTTATTAGCTTGCCCGGTAAGACATACGAGATTTCCTATGCCTCGGGGCAATGGACAAAAAATGAAATAGTGCCGATGCGGGTTTCCGGTATCGCAGGCGGCGCGGGCCGCAATGACGGGGTATACCGGGTCTACTTCACCATCGGCGGCGGCTATCCGGGTAGTGCGGCGGATGAAATCCTGGAGTATACATGCACCGGCGATGTCTGGTCGCAAACCGGAACTATACAGGGAGTTTCGGCGCCCCTGGGCATTGTTGTTGGAAAAGGCAGGGGAGACGGCGTGGAACGGCTTTACGCCGGAAGAGATCTGCTGATGTACGAAATTACCTATGGCAATTAATAGACCAATTAGATCATGCCTGAAGGAGGCCAAATGTCATTGCATCAGAAATACCGAATCGTATCGTATTGTAAAGCATTGCTCATTGCGTCGATAGCCGGGTTTCCGGTCATTGCATTGACCGGTTGCAGCCCTACAGGGCCTGATTACAAATTGGAATCAATCGATTTTTCCAAGTTTAAGGGACGGATTGCCTTCAACCGTGTCTATTACAGGGGGCCGACGCCGGACCCCGATATCAATACAATCCCCAATTATTTAGTCGTCGTTAATGCAACTCAAAGTACTGCCAATATGACGAGGGTATATGGGCATCATGTCATCCCGTCGCTGGCCCTGTCGCCAATAACAGGCCAGATTGTCTTTTCCGCATCTAAGGACTCCGGATTCGATTATTCGTACAAGCTTTACTCGCTTGATCAAAACGGCGCGGTACGAAAATTCGCTGACAGTGACTTAAATAATTTATATCCCGTTTTCACCTATGACGGCCAATGGGTTTTTTATCGCGTAAACCGGGTGTCCGACGGCGCCACCTGTATTTACCGGATAAAACCGGACGGCACCGGCAACACGCAACTTTTGGTTTATGGACTTACGTGGACCATCAGCGGACGTATTTCACCTTCACCTGACGGCTTACGTGTTACATTTCCGGTAAATTCCAGCATAGGTACCGCCAATATCGACGGAACAGGCTACAAAGAGATTGTAAAACCCGGAACCAACGAAACCCTCAGCGACCCGTGCTGGTCGTCTTCGGGCAGTCGAATCGCTTTCGTTTCGAGTCTGGGGCCTCTTGACAGGTACGGCCTGCCTCTTTCCGTAAGTATTTGTTCCGTGGACACATCGGGATCGAACCTCGATACCATTTACACAGGGACCCGCATCCTCGGCTCCTGCCCCGCATGGTCCCCGGATGATTCACTAATCGCATTCAGCGGGCAAGACCTGGACGCGGTAGGGTGCGCGCATATTTATATGGTTGATGCCCATGGCCATGTCGTTGATGCGGGTGGCGGTGAACCCGCAAATAAGATTACAAGCGCGAATTCGTGGGACTCGGCGCCGAGCTGGGTTCGTTGATGGTTCGGGGCTTAGGCTGGAGTCAGATGCAGCGGTGGTAACAAGAAAGTATTCATTGCAAGTCCCCTTTCGCAATCCTGTAGCAGAACACCTGAAACCCCGCCTTCGAATCGTCGTACCGTCCCGTCTTGATGCCCGTGTCGAATTCGGCGAGCAGCGAGAATATCCGTTTGTATTCATCGGGGCCGAACGACAGCGCCTGCTCGATCATGCGCGGCTTGATCATCACGGGAAAGAGCCGGGAGGCCTGGCTCTCGGAAAGGATGCCCGCGCCGACGCCGATTTCGAGCGCCGCGTCGTTCTGCGGCTGCCGGCCGCCGCCCTTGTATTTCCTGAGCGCAGCGGGGTTCGCCTTTGTGAATTGATAGACCCTGAAAAGCGCCCAGAAGTGCCTGAAAATCGCTCCGACATACGGCGGAAGATACACGCTGCCGTTGTAGATGGATTCGATGATCTCCAGTCCGCGCGCCATGTTTTTTTCGCCAAGCGCCTGGGCGAGCTCGAAGTTCGTGGCCTGCCGCGTTGCGCCGGCGACGTTGTCGATCACGTCGCGGCTGATCGCGGCCTTTGGCTCGAGAAAAAGGTCTATTTTCTGAAGTTCGGAATACAGCACCGCGGTGTCGGCGCCTACCAGGTCAACGAGATGTTCCGCGTCGTTTTTCGTGATGCGCCTGCCGAACAGGTGCGGCGCCTGCGCCTCCACCCACTCGGCCATTTTGTAGTCGGGCGGCCGGGGAAAGGTCTCGATGCGGAACCGTTCCGGCGTTTTTTCGGCACGTTCCTCAAAGGATGAGAGCCATGCCGCGTATTTTTTCGACAGGGCCGCGTCCTTTGATTTTTTTCCGCCTTTCAGCTTTTCGGTTTCCATCACGACCAGCGCGTCGGCCGCGTCATAGCCGAAAAGGCCGGCAAGCTGGCCGAGTTCCTTGTCGTCAAGAAGGTGGACGTCGGGGATAACGAAGACGCGCAGCGGCGACAGGAGCGACGGCGTGATGACGCGCTCGCAGAAGTCGTCGAATGGGGCGTCTTCGGCGCTGTAGCGGTGCATCTCGGCGCCGGGCTGCTGCTTCTTCACCGCCGCGATGATGCCGGCGGCCGCGAGCCCGCGGCTGGTGGCGTCGTCACCCGCGAGCAGAATAAAACGGAGCAGCAAGTCGCCGGAGCCGGAAAAAAGGTTGTTCATGGTATCAGGTCTTCGATGGAATGGCTTTTGTTGTTTATTTCATTGCTGAACGCGGTCTGGGCCTTCAGGAATTTCCCGGCGTTGCCGCGCAGCGCCTGCACAATAAGCCGGCCAAGCTCCTCGCCGTCGCCTGCGCGAAACGCAACAGCGGCGCGCAGGAGCGTATCGCCGCTTTCCTGCTGAGTGCGGTAGTCGGGGCCGAAAAAGAGCGGTATACCGAACTGCGCGGCGTCCCACATGTTATGGCCGCCGGTATCGTCAAATGTCCCTCCGACAATGGCAGCGTCCGCGATTTTATACATGGCCTCCAGAACGCCCATTTTTTCCACGATGCAGATGTCCCATTGTTGCGGCGCGGCCGTGCCGGACAGGCGCACGGTCCCGTTTCCCAGTTCCCGGGCGAGCGGTGCGGCGTCCTTGAGGTGGCGCGGTACGACAATGCACCGGGCAACAAGCCCCGAAAGTTTCATGTTGTCAAGAGCGGTTCTGACGACCGCGCCTTCGCCGGCATGGAGACAGCCCGCGGTGATGCAGATATCGCCGGGCGCGATGCCCATCGCGCCGCGGAGCCGGCCCCGGTCTTCCGGAGAAGGGGGGCGCACGGTAACATAGCTCTTGAGGTTCCCGGTAACGCGGATGGCGGCCGGCGCCACGCCGAGCCTGGCAAAACGGGCAGCGTAGGTTTCGTTCTGCGCAAGTACAATGTCGGGGTAGCATAGGAGCGGGGACAAAAGCCAGGCGAACCGCAGGTACCACGAAAGCGAACCCTCCTCGATGCGCGCGTTCACGAGCCCCACCGGAACGCGACTCTGCCGGCAGGCAAGGAGCATCGCGGGCCACAGCTCCGTTTCCATGAGCCAGGCGCGCGAAATGGAATAGGTTGACAGAAGTGACATCATGAGCCGCATGGTGTCGAGCGGTAAAAAACCCGCCGCGATGATGTCGCCGTCGTCAAGACGCCTGAGGTAGTCTGCGCCCGTGCGCGTCGTTGCGGTGAGCACATACTCCTGGCCCGGGTGCCTGTTCCGCAGGATGCCAAGGAACCGGACAAGCAGCTTGGCCTCACCGAGCGATGCGGCATGGATCCACACCGTGGGTTTGGCTACGTTGCTTTTGCGGGACGGCAGGACCGCGGCACGGCCGGCGACGTCCCATCGCTCCCACAGGGGAGTAAAGCGCAGCAGCGCGAGCGCAAGGAGCCTGGCGGATTCCATGATGGTGCTGTAGATATGAATAAGCAGGCGAAGCAGAAGAAGGTTCATAGGACAACGCTAAACTCTTTGTCTGAATCATCCGAATGTTCGGAGTCAATGATTCAGATGGGCTATTATTAAAAAAAATTATTCTATAGTTAAAATCAGTATCATCATTTTAATCAGGGTAATCCCGGTCAGCTCACCGTTATCCTGCTCTTGCCGTCGGCCTTTGACTGGTACATGGCCTTGTCGGCTTCGCCGATAAGCTGGTCTTTTGGCTTGGGTTTTTTTCCATCGTACATGGAAAGTCCTATGCTGACGCTGTAGGGCACTTTTTTCCCGGCGAACACATAGGGCACGGCCGCGATTTCAATGCAGAGGCGCCGGGCCAGGACCTCGGCGCCATCACAGCCGGTGTCCGGGAGGATGATGGCGAATTCCTCGCCGCCGTACCGCGCGAAGATGTCGGCGCGACGGACCATTTCGAGCACGTGCGCGACAAGGTGCCGGAGCACGGCGTCGCCCACCAGGTGGCCGTGCGCGTCGTTGATTTTCTTGAAGTCGTCAATGTCCATGAGGATAAGGCCGAACGCTTCACCGCTCCGGTCGGCCCTGGCGATTTCCCGCGTAATCAATTCGTGAAACGAGCGGTGGTTGGCAATGCCGGTGAGCCCGTCGGTGCGCGCCAGCAGCCTGGCGTGCAAGTCGAAGCAAGAATGCTCGATGACGGATGAGATGAACGACGTGAACACATAGAGGAACTGCAACTCCTCGGGCGAGGGGGTGAGGGCTTTTTTCCCGAAAATTGCGAGCGAACCGATGTGTTTGCCCGTTACGGTAAGCTGCAGCACCAGAGGGGGAGTTTTTTCGGCGATGTCGGCCCCGGCGCTCCTGCCGCCGAACACCGTGAGGCGGAGGTCCCCGCTGGCGAACGAGGGGGCGTCGAGGAACGGGAAGGCGTTGTCCCAGTTGTCAACAATTGCCTGTCTGATGCCGGCGGCGCCGGCGGGGCCCGCGCCCGCCATGGCGAACAGCCCGCTGATGTCGCGGCACCGGATGCCGATGACGCTGTACAGCGCTCCCATGCGCTGGTTTATCTCCTCGAGCACGGCCTTCATCACCTCCGGGACTTCGAGGGACAGCATTGCCTTACTGGAGAAGCGGAACAGCGAGGTGATGTCGCTAAGGTGGCCCTTGATGTCGGGCGCGAGACCGTTTGAACCTTGTAAAAGTTGGATGCTTTTAAGATGGAAGAGCCGTTTGGCAATGGATTTTTTCACCTGGAACTGCAGGTCGGTCATGGACAGGGGCTTGATGATGTACGACGAAACGCCCAGTGTGACGGCTTCTGACGCGGCTTCGAGCGAGTCGTGCCCGGTGATAATGATCAGTTCCGTGTTTTCGTCTTTCCTGCGCGCTTCCTTGAGGACCTGTATGCCCGAAATGTCGGGCAGGCTGATGTCGGCAATGACGATGTCGAAGGCGCGCGACCCTATGAGCGCCAGGGCGTCGCGGCCGTTGCCGCATGCCGTTACGCGGCAGATGCCTTTGAGCGCCGTTTCCAGGAGGTCGCAGATGACCCTCTCATCGTCCACGACAAGGGTGTCGCATTCGTCGGGCAGTTTGGCCAGGGTGCTCATAGAGGGGGACAATCCCGTTTACAAATGGCGGTGTTTGGCCCGTGCCGGTTTCCGGTTGGTTGATCTACAAATATAGTAATTGATGGTTGTTCGGTGCCACGGTAATAAAAGCCATATAACAATTGAATGCCGAAACGTAATACGTATCCATATATAATGGGTTTGACATTTTTAAACAGCTAACCTATATTATCAAAACTATTTAAACGGCAGTTCTCCGTTATTCTTCTTTTTAACCGCGGCACTCATGATAAAAAAGCTTTTTGCAATAGCAGCCTTTTTGGGGTCCCTTTTCGCTTTCGGCCTCTCGTGCACGTCGCCCTTTTCGCCGTCGACAAACCTTGGCCGGAACGTGGTGAACAGCATCGATTCGAGCCTCACGAACCTCAAGGGCGGATTCAAGACGGTGGACAGTGTAGGCCTTGCCGTGCTGAGTGCGCGCAGCACGATTGTCGCGGGGCCCGACACGAGCTCGTTTGTTCTTCAATCGGGGGACCATCCCCTCCTGCTTCTGGCCGGAAGCGAAGGGGGCGACAGCGCCGTTGCGTATGTGGAATTCCACGTGACCACCTCGATCCTGGCGAGCCTGCGCGCCGCGTGCAGCACCTCCAAGGCCGACAGCGTCTATCTCTTGCTGCACTATGTGGCGGCCAATAACGACACGAGCCTCTTCAAGGGTTCCAACACGGTCCAGGTGTATTCTTGCGGACGTAAATTTTTCCCGCGTATCCGCAACGACCTCTCTTCGGTCGACAGCGCAGGCCCGTCCACCATAACCATTTCCCGTATTTACCCCGATTCCATCTTTGCCGTGCCGCTTACCAGGGACATAGTCACTCTTCTTAATAGTGCTGTCGCGGACACGAATGCCTACGTCCGTCGTGTTGCCGGGACCGACACGGTTATCGGCAATGTCAAGGGCGATTCCGCAAGGCCCGTGAGGCCGGACACGGTGTTTTCGGCCGGCCCCGCGCTTCTTCAAGAGGTGCAGGACACGGTGGCCGGCATCGCCAGGATAGACACGGTAGTGTCCGTGATCAAGCGGGACACCGCGCATGGAAGGGACACCGCCATCGTGAGCTGCATGGCCCTGCAAAGCAACGGCACCGCGGTCACCCTCGTTAAGGCCGATACTCTGCCGTTTACAGACAGTATTGCCCAGCTAGCGTCCGCCCTGGCGGGCGACACGGCGATTATAACCTACACCGCCATGCGGTCCAGAAAGATCATGACGGCTTTTTCCTACGATTCGTCGCAGAAATACGTGGCGGCCCTCCACCTTTACGCCTCGGGCGGCGGCCTTGTGCGTTTTAGCGGGCTGTCGTTTAGAATCAAGTACCGCAACGCCTGCAGCGACACGGTTCGCCAGAACATCGAGAGCGCCAGTTCCGCCTACTACTACGACACGCGCGTGATCGAAACCCCGCCCCTTGCCGCCGATTCGCTGGTGGCATCATGGCAGGCCGACCGGTTTGTCGAGCTCAAGATAAATCTGCAGCCGTTCTGGGATTCGATAAGCGGCACCGGGACCGGGAAAAGTTTCAGAATCGTGCAGGACGCCTCGATCTCGTTGAGCGTGTCGGACCCTGTGCTTGAAAAAATAGGAACAGCCGATACGACGAGGACCATCGTTTACGGGATGCTCGACCACCAGATAACCGGTTCAAGAGCGCAGAGCTCCGGCACGAGGGATTCCCTCGGCGGTATTCTGAACGGCATAACCGTCAATCCTTCTCCGGCGCAGATTTCCCTGCCGCTTGCGAAATTTCTCCAGAGCATGTACGAGGAAAGCCCCAGGCCGGCCACGGGATATCTTTACCTGTTTGTAAGGCCATCAAGCCATTTCGCAAGGGTGATTTTCGGGAACCAGAAAACCGTTTTCTGCAAAGCGTTTTTTTCAAATCCTCAAAAGTAGCGGGATGCAATGAAGCGGAAGTTGTTGTTCATCGTTCTTTGTGCGGGGTGCGCGGCCGCGGGTTTCGGCCAGTCGCTCCTCGGGCTCACGTTTCCCTACGGCATTCCGGTGCAGGGAAATACCGGCATGTCGCTCACCATGGGAGGCGCGGGGTGCGCGGTGGCCGACGATTACAGCGTCATGCTCAAGAACCCCGCCAATCTCGGCGCCGTGGACCGGACCGTTTTGTCGGCAATGTTTTCGGTGGACATGCTCCGCATTACCGATGCGGGTTCACACACGAATTTTTTATCCGCGCTTCCCACACAGGTGTCAATCGGCATCCCGTTCGGCATCGCCGGGACCGTGGGCCTGTCCTATGATCTGCGCTCCGACCGCAGCGCATTTTTCAGGGAAAAAGACATTATCGGCTACAGCGACAGCGCTTTCTTGGGGATAGCGGCGCGGGGCGGGCTTGTGTCGTGGCAGGTGGGATGGGGATATTCCATCCTGAAAGCCGTTCAAATCGGCATTTCGTACGAGCGTTTCTATCTTGATGCGGAGCAGACCCGTTTGTCAACATTGTACATTTCGGGCGTGGAAACCGATTCCCGCGACAGCATGAAGGTGGAGGGCCGTTGCAATGCCATCCGCGCCGGCGTACTCGTGCCCGCAGGCAAGGTGAAACTCGCCGTGTCCGGTGAATACAACTTTACCGGAGAGGCCCAGTCGTTCACGGGAGTGTACTCTAATGGAAGCACCGTGCCTTCGGTAAACTCCTACGCAACACAGACCTTTAATCTGCGGCTCCCCCCGTCACTGACTCTGGGCGTCAGTTACGACATTTCCCCGGAATGGCTTGTTGCCTCCGATGTAAACTTGGGGTTCTGGCAGCAATCGCAGTTCTCGGGAATGCTTGCACAGCCGGGCGCATCCACCACAACCGGCGTTTCGCTGGGAGCGCAATACATTCCCGCGCCCAATTTACTTACGCCAAAATACTGGGAAACGATCCGCTACCGCGCCGGCTTCAGGTTCACGCAGCTTCCGGGCAAGGATTCCTACGAATACCTGCTGAGCCTCGGGACAGGGCTTCCGCTGGGCAAAGGCTTCGGCCTGCTCGACATCGGCCTTGAAATCGGCAGACGGGAGAGCGGGCTTTTCAAGGATTACAGCGAAGACATCGTGCGCATCGGCATAGGGTTCAACGGCGGGCACAAATGGGCGAGCCCTGCCAAGGGAACGTATTAGCAGAGACCTGTTCAAACTCCGAGGTTGCCGTGCCGGTAAAAACAAAAAAGGCCTCTCTTAAGAAAAAAACATTGCGCGGCAGGCGCAAAGCGCCGGCGCATCGCCCCAGCAGGCCTGTCGCCATAAAGCAGGCCGCGCCCATGGCCGTGAAAAAGACACGCGCAAGGAAACCCGGCACTTCCCCGACCAAGGCGGGGCGTGGTCCAAAGCCAATGCCTCCTGCGGCGGTTTCCGCTTCCGCAACGCTCCGGAAAAAATCTGCCGCCACGGTCATAAAAAGAAAAGCCGCGCCGCGGCGTTCGGCAGGTAATGCCGCAGTCCAGAAAAAAACGTTTAGCGGCGGTCTCTTAAAACCGGCTGAAAAAACAGCAGTGCCGGTTTTTACCCAGGGCCGGGAGCCGGTAATGGGGCCCAAATACTTTTTCTCCACCGAAATTCCCGGCACCTACGACGAAACATACATGCGTGCGCTTCCCAAAGATCCGCTGTGGATCTTTGTATACTGGGAACTTTCGGGTGAAACCATCGAGCTCATGAGGCGCCATGTGGGCGCCGATGTCTTCAACAGCTCGAAATGGGTGCTTCGAGTGCTTGACGTGAGCGACATCTTTTACAACGGCACCAACGCATGGCGACAGACCGACATCGAGCTAGCTCCCTATGCCACCAGCTGGTACGTCAAGGTATGGGAACCCGGACGCACCTACATGCTCCAGTGCGGCATCGTCACGCCGGACAGCAGGTTTTTCAGCGCCGTTAATTCAAACCCTGTTCAAGTGCCCCGCGCCGGGGTGTCTCCCGTCCTCGACGAGGAATGGATGACCGCCTCCACCGACGAGCTGATCAGGCTCTCCGGTCTCAAGCGGGGCCTCGGCTCGAGCGAAAACTCCTCCGGGTTTTCGGGCGCCGGTCTCGCAAGTGGATCGGGTTCAGGCTCAGGTTCAATCCTGTAAAGGGAGCCCGAAGGCATCGTACCAAAATCCCCCCTAACACCCTGCTCGCCTCCGCGTAGCCGCTCCGGCGGAGCGGGGAGGGGGCATACAATAACAAAGGATGGAGAAATCGTGCTGCGCCGCTTGGTGACAAAAACCACAACGGCCCTGCCGGAAACGCCATGAATACACCCGCACCCGTTAACGGCCCCAAGGGCCACCTGTGCATCGTTCTGCACGCGCACCTTCCCTTTGTGCGGCACCAGGAATGCGAATATTTCCTTGAAGAAAACTGGCTGTTCGAGGCGATCACCGAAACCTACATTCCGCTCCTAGCGGTGTTCGAGAAGCTCGCGGCCGACCGCGTGCCCTTCAAGATCACCATGACCATGACCCCGCCGCTGGTCGCGATGCTCACCGACGCCTTGCTGCAGCAGCGTTACGTACGGCACCTGGCCAGGCTCATCGAGCTTGCCGAAAAGGAATGCGTCCGCACCAAAAACCAGCCGGAGTTCCACCGTACCGCGCAGATGTATCTTGACAAATTCAAAATGTGCCGGAGCATCTTCGTCGATGTCAACGGGTGCGACATCGTCAAGAACTTTAAAAAACTTCAGGACCTGGGTGTGCTCGAGATCATCACCTGCGGCGCAACGCACGGGTTCCTTCCCACCATGCAGTTCAATCCCAACGCGGTGCGGGCCCAGGTGCAGGTGGCGGTGGAGTCGTACCGCGAGGCGTTCGGGAGAAACCCGGTGGGGATGTGGCTGCCCGAGTGCGGGTACTACAACGGGCTCGAAAAATTCCTCGAAGACGCGGGCATCCTGTATTTCTTCAGCGACGCGCACGGCATCCTGTTTGCCGAGCCGCGCCCGAAATACGGGGTCTTTGCGCCGGTGTTCTGCAAGGGAACGCATGTGGCCGCGTTCGGCAGGGACATCGAGTCGTCAAAATCCGTGTGGAGTTCCAAGGAAGGGTACCCGGGCGATTATGACTACAGGGAGTTCTACCGCGACATCGGCTTCGACCTCGACATAGACTATATCCGGCCCTACATAGATCCCATCGGCATACGCATCAACACCGGCATCAAATATTACAAAATCACGGGCAAAACCGAGCACAAGGAGCCTTACAACCGCGCCACTGCGATTGCAAAGGCCGCCGAGCACGCGGGCAATTTCATGTTCAACAGGGAAAAGCAGGTGGCCTATCTCGCCTCCATCATGGACCGCGCGCCCATCATCGTCGCGCCGTACGACGCGGAGCTTTTCGGGCACTGGTGGTACGAGGGGCCCGAATGGCTCGATTTCCTCGTCCGCAAAATCGCAGCGGACCAGGGCACCGTGGCGCTGTGCTCCGCGTCGGACTACCTCACCAAAAACCCGCGCAACCAGATCTGTACCCCGTCGTTTTCGAGCTGGGGCTATAAGGGCTATTCGGAGGTGTGGCTGGAGGGCAGCAACGATTGGCTCTACCGGCACCTTCACAAAATGGAAGAGCGGATGGTGGAGTCGGCCCGGGCGCACCCCGAAACGAGCGGCGTGCTGCGCCGCGCGCTCAACCAGATGGCGCGCGAGCTTTTACTTGCGCAGTCGAGCGACTGGGCGTTTATCATGAAGACCGGGACCATGGTGCAGTACGCGGTGCGGCGCTCAAAGGAGCACATCGCGAATTTCAACAGGCTTTATACGGAGACCCAGAAAGAGGGGATCGACGAGAATTTCCTTTCGCTTCTTGAATCGCACAATAATATATTTCCTCATATAAATTACCGGGTGTACGCCTGAGGCCCCGGCGGTGCACGGGGGCCCGGACCATTTTTTTTCAAAGGAGAGAGACCATGACACGGTCGGCAAGTATAATGATTGCGGTACTTTTACTCGCGTGCGGCTGCCTGGCAAAGTACGGGCCGCAGAAGAAGTTCGACCTTTATCTCACCACGGGCTACGGTTTCGGCATTGGCGGTACTAATGTCGGCGCGTCGGAGACGTACGCCGGCGGGATACTTACCGCGCGTGATGACCATTACCAGAACTTCGGATGGGGGATCAAGCTCGATGGCGGTGTCGATTACCTGGTCATGGACAAACTCTATGTGCAGGGCGGGCTCTGTTTTAATTTCGGTGTCCCCGGCATCAGCAATGTCCAGGATGATGGCGCCGGAACCAAAACGACCGTGAATTACGGCTGGACCACTTTCGGCATCAAGGCCCTGGTAAAACCAACGTTCCAGCTTTTTGATTTGTTCGACGTTTACACGGGCTTCGGCCTGGGGCTGTATTTTGCAGGGTCGGGCGCCGATATCAAGAGCACCACTCCTGGCGGGGATTTTTCGGCCAGGTCGGTGGACAACAACAATCCGGCGCTTGCCGTTATCGGCTCTCTCGGCGTAGAATATCCCCTTACAGAGAACATTATATTCTTTGGCGAGTTATATTGCGAAGCGATGAGCTTTACCACGACCAGCACGGCATATTCGAATTCCACGTACCCCGGCGGAAACAACTACTTTAACCATATAGTTTATTACCACGAGGATGAAACCAACAGTCCGCCGCCGCCCAAAACGCCCGGCACGAACGTGGCGATTAGGGCCGGGGTGAGATTTCCTATTTTTTAAGGATTGAACAAGATATCGTTTTCCCAGGAAGAGATGCATTTGTGTGTCTCTTCTTGGGGACTTCCCTTCCTGATTCCACTGATAAGCCTCGTTGTCAGACCGTTCAAATAAGAATTTCACAGCAGCAATTAGAAGTCAGAATTAAGCGACGAGCTTTTTAAACAATTACGAATATGAATAATTACTTGTAAATTGCTCTCCGTGGGTGCCCCTTGTCAATAGAGGGTGAATCTTGCCGCTGGTGTTACCCTGGGGCTACCCAGGAGGGGGTGCGGGTCCAGACGGCCGGTGGTTATAAATAAAAAGGGCGCAGCACGCTGCGCCCCTACAGCATACCGGCCGGCTTGACCCCAGGGGGAAACCTCCCCCACAAGATTAATCTTTCCTTCTCTCGCTCATCTCCACAGCCACGCTTTTTGCATATCTGAGCGCCTGCGGTTTGTCAACGCGCACCGTGGCGCCCTTCACGGCCGGGTCTTCCATGACAATGGCGAGCACCCGCGCCGCGAGCTTCTCAACAAGACGATAACGCGAGCCTTCCACTTCCGCCATGATTTTTCTTTTCAGCTGCTTGTAGTTCACCGTGTCGGCCAGCGCGTCGGACGCCACGGCCTTTGACGCGTCGAATTCGAAAGACAGGTTGATGATCACGTCCTGCTTCACATCGCGCTCCCAGTCGTTGTCGCCGATCACGGCGCGGAGAAGAAGGTCAACGATAGTTATTTTTGCGAGGGGCATGGGGATTCCTCCAGAGATTGATATCCGATAAAAATTGATACTTGCTTTTTCGGACGCCTCACCCTATCACCCCGCCCTTCGGGCACCCCTCTTTCCCTCTCCACAGGTGGAGAGGGAAAGAGGGGCCGGGGGAGAAAGGGTGAGGCGTATCCCGCGCAACCGCGGTTGCCCTACGGAAGCGGGATTCCATATATTTTCCCTACATCATGAAAGATACTAAAAACCATTTGCACATGGAACTTCTTGCTCCCGCCGGCACGGTGGAAAGCTTTCGTGCTGCCATTGAAGCGGGCGCCAACGCGGTGTACCTCGGGCTCACCGATTTCAACGCGCGGCTCCGCGCCAGGAATTTCACCATGAAGACCCTGTCGTACGCGGTCCCGTTTGCGCACGACAGGGACGCGAAGGTGTACGTGACCTTCAACACGCTTGTCAAGCAGGCGGAGCTGGAGCCCGCCGTGCATTTTCTGTATCAGCTCGATCAGGTCGGCGTTGACGGGATAATCGTCCAGGACATGGGAATAGCCGATATCGCGAGACGCAACTTCCCGCGCCTGCGTCTGCACGCCAGCACGCAGATGAGCGTGCATAACAGCGCGGGCCTTGAGGCGTGCAGGCGTCTCGGCATGCGGCGCGCGGTGGCCGCCCGGGAGCTCACGCTTTTGGAAATCAAAAAATTGTGCGACGCAGGCACGGTCGAGATCGAAGTGTTCGCGCACGGCGCATTGTGCTACTCGCTGTCGGGCATGTGCCTCGCCTCGAGCTTTTTCGGCGGATCAAGCGGCAACCGCGGCAGGTGCACGCAGGTGTGCAGGCGCGCGTATGACATCCAGCCGCGCGAAGAGGGCGCGGAAGCGGGATATTTTTTCTCGCCCAATGATTTGTGGACCATCGACGCGCTTCCCCGGCTTGCCGCCGCAGGCGTGAAAAGCCTCAAAATAGAGGGGCGGATGAAAGGCGCGGAATACGTCCGCGCGGTGGTCGCCGCATACCGGATGGCGCTTGACGATCCGCAAAAAGCGGGCGCGGCAAAGGAGCTGCTCCGCCACGACATGGGCAGGAGAAAAACCAGGCTTTTTATTGACGGTGTTTCGCAGGAAGGGATCATTGACGCGAAAAACCCGGCGGGAACAGGCATATACATCGGCAAGGTTGAAAAGGCGCAGGGCCGCGACATTGCAGTGAAGGCCCATGAGCCGCTGCGCACGGGCGACATCGTGAGGATACAGCCGCAGAACGGGGACGAGGGCGCAATGGCGGGCGTTACCCAAACATCAACGCAGGACGGCTCGCTGCATTTCGTGCTCGACAAGGAACTGCCCTGCCTTGCCGGCGACGCGGTGTACTGCGTGGGCAGGGGAGGCAGGGAAGTAATAACGGAAATGAAATTGTCCGCCGGCCCGATGCGCTATCATGAAAAGTATGCCGATGTGTATAAAGTCCTGAGGTATTATCTTCCCAAAGGCCACAAAGACAAAAACAGGGACAGACGGCTTTTTGTCAAGATAGATTCCTATGGATGGCTCCCGTTTCTTGTCAGGCCGGAAATCGGCGGCGTCATCTGCGCGTTTGACACAGGAGACATGCGCCGCCTTGCGCAGGACGGCCCTGTGCGCACGACACTCGGCCGCGCAGGGTATATCGAGCCGCCGCCGTTCATCGCGGAAGAGGAGCTTGGCGGGTGGCGAAGGCTTGTCACTACCCTGTGTAAAGAAGACGGATGCGGCCTTGTGTGCCAGAACCTGGGGCACATCACCCTCGATCAGGGTGTAAAGCGGATGCGCGGCGATTACCTGCTCTGGTGCATGAACCGGGCTTCACAGGCCGCGTACGCGGCCCTCGGGCTTTCGCACGTTGCCTATTCGCTCGAAGACGACTCCATGAACATCCGCGACATTGCTTCACAGCAGGGAATGGCGTACCTGTTCACCCACGTGCCGCTGTTTGTCTCGCGCATAAAGCCTGTGCTCGCCGCGGGGGGCCATATCACCGACAGGCTGGGCAGAAAGACTGTTGCAAGGGAGAAAAACGGGCTGTATTACCTTCTGGCCGAGGAGACCGTGGGCCTGTTTAACAAGCGGCAGAAGTTCGAGGAGCTCGGGATCAACACGTTCTGCGTTGATTTGAGTTTCATGGAGCCGGATAAAAAGGTTCTGGATGAGATTCTGGATTGTTATGTTAATGAGAAAAAATATCCGGGATCGTGCATGTTTAATTATAAGGGCGGATTAAAATAGTTCTTCTGGTTTAGTTTTCAGGTGGGGGAGGTTTCCCCCTCGCTTCAGCCCGCGCAGACGCGCGGTCTTCCGCTACCCCCTCCTGGGTGGCCCCCGGGTACCATCCATGCAAGATTCATGCTCTATTGACAAGGGGCACCCGCGACACTCTTTCATTTGGTTTCTTTGTTTTTCTTGGTTTTCGCGTTAGGTGGACTGGAGCGGTGCGCCGGAGCGCAGGGCCGCCTGACCACGGCCCGGCTTGTCCGCCGAAGCGCTTTGGCGAAGGCGGAAGGGCCATCGTGGCAGTGCGGCACCGAGGCCTTGGCTGAGCCCGAAAGGAGACCGACCCGGCTTTGGCCGGGGAACGCCCAGATCTTCTTTAAAACTGCTCGTATTCCCTGCTTTTACCTCGGCCCTGCGCCGGAAATCGAATCGGTCGCAACTGGGTCGATAAGCACCTTGCCCAGCCCGTTATCGTCGTTATAATCGTAGATTTTCGTCTGTATTGTCGCGGTGTCGGCCGTGCCCCACCAGTTGTTGGGGGCGGAAACAGTACCTGTGTCGTTGACAAGGAGCCTGAAATCGTAGTCCGTGTTGTTGTAAATATTATTATTTGTTAACGTATTGCCCCTGCTGCTGACGACGCCGATGTTGTTGTTGGTGATGATATTGCTGTCGATGGTAGATACAGGGTTCGCGCATGCGATACCGGCATTAAGATAAGGAGATACAGAAGGAGCCCTTCCGCCCCCGTTGGAAGAAAGAGTGTTGTTTCTAATAATGCACGTCCAACGTTCATATATTTTAAAAGTAACCAATATTCCGCTCGCCAAGTTATTGATGAGAGTATTGTTTTGTATATGATGTGTATAAGGCCCGGGGTCGGAACTCAATTCATCCGATAGACAGATTCCATTTTGCGCGTTATCTTTACAGATATTGTTCGTTATTGTCCATTCCTCAGACGAAGAGCCTACTACCCATCCGTTGACTCTTAAACCATTTGCCGTACTATTTTGAACGAGATTGCCATCCATCACCCCGCCGCCATCAACGGCAATTTCTCTTCCGTCTGTCACTCGGTTTGAGGAAACCGTCAGACCTCTCCCTTGAACAGTCAGTTTACCCGATGAGCCGATTGCGCCATTATCTGTAAAAACATTCCCCACCACAATCGCATCATTGCCAAAAATTGAAACGTCGGATTTTTTATTAAAATTGCAATATCTCAACGCGCCGGAAATAGCTATCGCCGTATTTGAAAATTGGCAACTATCAAACATAATTGCATCGCCGGAACATTGAATAAAAGCAGCGTAGAAACTGTCTTTGAGAGCGGTAAACGGCACCGATGAGCTAATTTGGCAATACCGTAGCGAACTGTTAGCTATATGGCTGCCGCCCCGATCCGAATATATTTCCAATGTCCACGGGTCGTTTAAACTCGTGGTATCCAACGAGTTTGTCGTAAACAATATTCCTTTCTCGATTGTTCCCTCAGCGTCAAGCGATCCGGTTACAATAACACTATCACGCGGGTTAATTCTAACTATTACCCCTGGCTCTATCGTCAAATTTGCTCCATACGGCACAATGAGATTGCCTTTTACAACATAAGGGCTTCCTGATTGCCGGAGGACGGTATTCATGGGCAGGGGCACAACACCCCCTATCTCCGTCACCACCAGTATGTTCACCGTATCAGCCGTCGCGTTGCCGTCATCATCCCTGACTTTGCAAATGAGACGCTGTTCGCCGAGGTGGTTGAAGGTGATACTTTTGGAATGCTGTTTTCCACTGTCTGTCCAATTGGTATCGCCCTGATAGCTCCATGTGTACACGACGAATGATCCGAAACGCTGCTGGACATCTGCACTGAATGTCAGGTTCGAGCCAACATTGACATTGGTATCATTCCTGAGAGTAAAGACAGGAGGATCAATGATCACGGAATCAATTACCGTATCGGCCGCGGTGTTCCCGAATTTGTCCGTCACCTTGAATATGCTGGAAATGATGCAGGAACCCTTGGGTGCCACGATTACGGTATCTTTTTTTGTCGTTTTTGTAAATGTCCCCGCGCTGCCGATCTTCCATTCCATGCTCACAATGGAGTCGTCGACGAGTGTGGTGACGACCGGCCTGAGCCGGATCGTATCATTAATACTTACGGTCGTATCGTTCATCGCAATCATGGGCATTGAATTGAACGGGTTGAACGTGGAAACTTGGATATCGCCGGTTGCCCGGTTGATGGTCGGGACCCGGAATGCGCCGCTCCTGCGGCCCAGCGTGTCGAAAACCCATATGTCAACTGTCCAGAAAAACCCGTTGTCGGGCACGTAGATAAAGCCCGAGTAACCGCTGATGGATGGCCGCCAGTCAAGCTTATAGATTCGTGGGCTGTTTACAGGGATGCTGCCGCCGCTCACGACCGCTTCGATGCTGTCGATCGCTTTGCAGTTGTATGTGGAATCAAACACGCCCCACACATCATGCTCGTTCTTGCTGCGGTCGAGACCAAGCGCGATATACCCTGCATCTGTTTCATGGTTCGGAGTTACTTTAATTCCAAAAAGAGTGGTGTCGTTGAACCTGGCGCTGGTTACCGAGAGTGAATAGGTGCCCTCAGGAATACCGGTGATTTTGAATCCGCCCGTGTCGTTGGTAATTGCGATGTAAGAAGTACCGGGAATGTAGCAGGTGATGTTCTTCGGGCTTTCGCCGCTCGGGACCACCACGTTCCCTTTTATCCACCCGGGAAGAAACAGCGTGTCGTACCCCAAATCCATGCTTTTAATAAACATCACCGACGGATGCCGCATGGTAAGCGTGTCCGTGCCGTCTATATACTCACCAACAATGGAATAAACGTTCTGTTCCAGGCTGTCGAAGCTGTAATAACCGGCAGGGTCGGTAAGCGTCGAATCGATTGCCGGTGCGCCGCTCGCCGTTTTTCCGAGCGCCTGTGCCATTTTGTTAAGGTATACCTGATGGAGACGCACGGTGGCGCCAGGTGCGGCAAGCCCGGAACGTCCGTCCACGAGATGGCCGGACAGTTTTGGATTGCCGACCTCGGAGGTGTTCGCCGCGTTCATGGTGGTGCAGCGCAAGGCCGTCAGCATCACGGCAAAGACCGCAACAGCCGCCGCATAACAACCGATTCGTTTCATAAGGGGCTCCTTATTGTCTATTGGAAACATTGGTTATCGGAAATAAGTGAAAATTGAGCTGATAGGTCCTGTCGGCATCTTTATCGTCCTGAACAAGGTTCACGATCCTTTCCCGAAAGGCCTGGATCTCATCGCATATTTTTTTATACATGGTTTCGGAAATCCCGAGGGTAAGGCCCGTGATGTTCCGTTTTTCGCGCGGGAGGGTGTCGAGCGCATGCTCGACCAGATGCGCCGCGGCCTTGTGGAAATGGAGCGCGGCAAGCGCGGTGATTTCGCTGCCCGTGGTGATGTTGCTGTTGGTCAACTTGTAGAAACCGTCCTTTTTCTTTTCTATAAGGCCCAGTTTTTCGATGAGCGCCACGGACATTTTTGCCTGTTTCGTTGTTATTGCCGGAAAGACCTTTTTAGCAAGCCACGCGTAATCGTTTTTAAATGGATACATATCTATGACCGACCGCACCGCGCTGTGGTACCACTTCGAATAAAACTCATATTGGTCCCTGCGCATCTGCTGAACAACGGTGACGCTTCTGGACGGGTGACTGATGCTTTTTAGCTTTTCGCAGAAGTAGGTGCGCTCGATGAGGTCCATCGCCTGATTGAAGAACACGAGATTCTCAAAGTAATCTGCCTCGGTCTTTTTCAGGCCGATCGCGGTAACAAGTTTCACGATGCTGGATTTCGAGAGATTTTTTCTGCCGTGAAGCACGGAATGTAGAAAACCCTTGTTTTTAAAACCAGCCCTGACCGAAAGGCATGTATAGGAAAACGATGGATTATCCTTTTTTTTGGCCAGATAATAATCGAGCAGGTATTTTCGATAGTCGGTGTAGTCGAAAACATTCGGCATGGTGTGGTTCGCCTCCTTTGTTATAAATTACAATAAAAAAACAAAAAAGCAATAGGTGATGGCAAAATAACGTTTTCTTTGGGAAACGGCAAAAAGCACTTTGCCTGGTTGAAGAGTTGGGCGCCCCGCCTTTGGCGGCGGCCCTCTCTCCGGTCTCGGCCGTTGGCCTCGGGCTGCCACGGCCCTATGCCGCGGTAGCGGCGGGTCCGGGCAGCATCGTGCTCCAGCACGACCTCCGGTCCGGCCTGGCGCGCGGGCGATTAGTAGGTGCATAATCGGACATTTGCTGCCGCAACGCCAGCAAATTGATAATACACAGGAAAAAAAAGTATTTCTTGTAAACTGCTCTCCGCGGGTGCGCCCAACAGGTGGATGATGCTTGCAACGAGCGGCACCCGGCCACACCCAGGAGAGGGGAGTGCCGAGGACGGCGCAGCTGGCCGAGGCCGGGGGAGATACTTCTCCCCCGGAAGCAATTAAATTGACTATCCTTCATATTTGTCTTATTTTGTTGTTCAAATTTACCATACAAAACAGAGTGTGTTCGATGGGGAGATTCGCTTCATGAAACTCGATGCTCAGGCAAAGGAACTCAACGAAAGCATCAGGGCCGCAAACCGGTACGTGTATGCGATGCTTTCGGAAAAAGGGAAAAACATCTATTTCCCGAAGAGGGGGATCCTCGCCCAGACCGCCGAAGCCTCGGGCAAGACCATCAACGCCACCATCGGCACGGCGCTGGAGGACACCGGCGCGCCCATGTGCCTGGAATCCCTGTGGAAGCAGCTCAACCTTCAGAAAAAAAACATCTTTTCGTATGCGCCGAGCCCGGGCCGGCCCGAATTTCGCGCGATATGGAAGGAAACGCTGTATAAAAAGAACCCTTCACTTGCGGGAAAAACAGTGAGCCTTCCCGTGGTGACAAGCGCGCTCACGCACGGACTGTCCATGGCCGGATATTTGTTTTGCGGCAACGGCGATACGGTGATCATCCCGGATTTGTACTGGGAAAATTACGACCTCATCTTTTCGCACGGGTGCGGGGCCACCATCGCTACGTATCCCACGTTCAAGGGGGAATCGTACAATGTCGCGGGAATCACCAAGCGCCTCAAGGCGCTGCCGCGGGGAAAAAAGATCGTGCTGCTGAACTTTCCCAACAATCCCACCGGATACACCGTGACCGTTTCGGAGGCGCGGGCCATCAAGGAGGCCCTTGTCGCCGCGGCGGACGCTGGGGACGACATCGTCGTGTTCATCGACGACGCGTATTTCGGGCTGGTATATGAGGAAGGGATTTTAAAGGAGTCGCTATTCGCCGCCCTTGCCGACGCGCACGAGCGCATCCTGTGCGTCAAGTTCGACGGCCCCACCAAGGAAGACTATGTTTGGGGGTTCAGAGTGGGCTTTGTCACCTTTGGCGTCAAAAACGGCACGCCGCGGTTATACGGCGCGCTTGAGGCCAAGCTCGCGGGCGCCATACGGGGAAACATTTCCAACGCGTCGAACATCAGCCAGTCTTTGCTGCTCACCGCGTATGCGGACCCTCTGTACGAAGGGGAGAAGGCGGCGAAGCACGGCGTGCTCAGGCGCAGATACGAGAAAATGCGGGACCTTTTCAGGTCGCACCCCGAATACGCGGAAGTGCTTCGGCCGCTGCCGTTCAACTCCGGGTATTTCATGTGCGTCAGGCTCCTGGCCGGCAACGCCGAGGCGGTCCGGCAGAGGCTCCTTTCGGCATACGACACCGGCATCATCGCCTCACGCGACGTTATCCGCATCGCCTTTTCGTCCACGCCCTATCCCCAGCTCGAAAAGCTGCTTGACAATATCTACAAGGCGGCCGGGGAAGCGCCAAAGGGATAAACCCCGCACGGAACTACTATGAGCCAGACTCCCCATTCCCCTGTAGGCGGCATCATCTTCGATCTCGACGGCACCCTTTATGTGCTGCGGTGGTTCATGAAGCCGCTCATTTTTTTCCGGCTGTTCACGGAGAGCATGCGCCTTTTCCGGTTTCTTGCGGTCCGGGACACCTTTGCGGGAAAGGAAATGGGCACGCAGGAACGGCTGCTTGCCGCGATCGGCGACGAGTTCGGCCGCAGGGAGAAAATTTCTTCTGATGAGGCCCGGCAATGGATATGCGGCTCGTTTTATCCCGCGTTTGTGGCGATCATGCGCTTTTTCCGGTTCTCGCGGCCAACCCTCCGCAGGCTCCTTGACGGGCTCAGGGCAAAAGGGACCAGGCTTGCGGTTTTGTCGGATTACGGCTGCGTAAAAGAGCGGCTCGAAAAACTGGGGTTGCCCGTTTCCCTGTTCGATATGGTTTCGTCGTGCGAGGCCGCGGGCGCGCTCAAGCCGCACCCCCGCCCGTTCCTTGCCATTGCGGAGAAATGGGGGATCGTGCCCGGCAACATCCTCGTGATCGGCGACCGTGGCGACACCGACGGCGAAGCGGCCAAAAACGCGGGCATGCAGTTTGTGATGGTCTCCGACGCGCTGCGGGTGTCGCCCGGCGCGCTGCGGTGGGGAAAAATCTGCAGGATGCTGTTGCCATAACCCTCTTTATTTGCATGTTTTACTTGACTCCAGCAATTTGAACAAACTATTATTTACCTGTATTCTCTTTTCAAAGATTGCTCTAAAGAAGAAGGAGACGCAAGTCATGAGAGGAATTCCCGTAATTAAGTCCATTGTGTTCGCCGCGCTTATCGCCGCATGCGGCACAGGCGGGTGCTCAAAGGCGCCGAACAAGAACGACCAGTCGAAGGTCGAGGAAGCTAAAACGGCAGCGGAAGACGCGCAAAAAAAACTGTATGATACCAGACAGGAGCGCATGCGGCTCGAAGCGGAGAAAGGCCAGAAAAAGCCTGACGACAAATGAGAGCCTCCCTTGTCATTAAACTTATTGTCGTTGCCGCAATTCTCGCCTGCGGCGGCCTGGGCGCGGGCTGCACCAAGAAGCCCGGCAAGGACGAATTGTCGAAGCTTGACGAATCCAGGAGCGCGGCCGAAAGCGCCGAAAGGAAGCTGACCGAGCTGAAACAGGAGCGCACGCGGCTGGAATCCGACCTTCAGGAGAAACAGAACGAGCTTAAAAAAAACGAGGAAGAACGCGACAATATCAAGCCGAAAGCCGGCAAATAACAAATGCCCCGGGGGCCCGCTTCTCCCCGGGAAACCCGTGACAGGCGCGTACGTACCGCGCTAATCAAGATTCCCGCACCGACGCGATGAACATGCGCGCTGCCAAGCGGCCTGCAAAAGGCCGCCGGCATGCAACCGCCCGCCCCTGCGCGCCTGCGGGGCCGCCCCTTTTTTCGAGACCCTTTATTCTATGAATGTCGTTTTCCGATTTATTGATTTTGTCTTACAACGAAACGACGGGGGCGTGACCTCCGCCGACGCCCGTCCGCGCGCCTCTGCCAGGCCATGGTTAGCCAGGAACATCGCCCTTGTGGCCGTTGTATTATATGCGGCCGCCGGCGCCGCGCTCTTTTTTCCCTATTCGTCAACCACCCAGCCGTTTGACCTGCCGCGCGAGGGCGAGATCGCGAAACAGACCATCATCGCGCCCTTCACCTACGATGTGTTAAAGTTGCCCGAAGAACTTGCCCGGGAGCGAAAGGAAGCGGCCGCGAAGGTCCTTCTGGTGCTCGACTGGGACCAGGAGACCATGAAGCTGGTACGCCGCAGGTTCAACGAGCTGCGGGGCCTTTTCGCTTCGTTCGGCGCGCTCTCGGGGGACTCGCTGCCGCCGGCGGCCGTCGCGTCGCTCAACCGGCAGCTTTCAGTTGCATCGGTAAAGACCCTCAAAAAGTCCCCGCGGGTCCTCGACGAGGCCTGCGCGGGCGCGCTGCGGGCGCTTGACAAAGGAATTTGCGGCACGCTCGTCGTGCGGTCGAACGAGCAGCGCGACGAGATGAGGACGCGGTTCAACACCCCGTTCGACAAGTACCTGCTCTACGACAGGGATTATGCGATGCTGCGGAAAGGCGCTGCCGAATCGCCGGCGGTCGTCACGGAAATCCCGGTCAAAGAAGAGGCGCTGGAGTCGGTGATCAGGGCCCTCAAGGAAAACCCGCATAACGACGCGGCCCAGCTTAACGCTGTCTACGAGATTTTGTTCGCCGTGGTCGCGCCCAACGTGATTGTCAACGAACCCGAAACGGCGCGGCGAAGGGAAAAGGCGGTCCAGGACGTGCTCCCCATCAAGGGAAAGGTCATCAAGGAAACGGAAATCGTGAGGAAAAACCAAGTGGTGACCGCCGACATCGTGGAGCGCCTGTATTCGCTGAGCAAAACCCAGGAGCAGATGGACTACAAGACCCACACCCTGCGCTCGCGGGCGGCCAACGCCGGAAATTGCTTCATGGTGTTCGCCATCGTGGGGTTTCTCGCGTTTTACATAAAGAAATTTCAATGGAAAGGCGTCGACACGGCCAAGCGCGCCTTTGCCCTCGCCACCATCGTCGTGTTCCAGGCCGCCGTGATCCGCCTGGGGCTCCTGGTCGCGCCGCGGCTTTTCGAATCGTCCGGCACGCTCGTGCTCGAATATATCGTGCCGACGTCGGTGGGCGCCATGCTCGCCGCGATCCTGTTCGACATCCGTACGAGTTTTGTCGTGTCGCTGTTTACCGCGCTGTTTTTCGGCATGTCGCTTGGCTTCAACCTCCAGATGTTCGTGCTCGCGCTGCTCACCGGCATGACCGCAGGTTTTTTTACCGAAAATATCCGCTACCGCTGGGACTTTATCAAGGCGGTCCCACCGGTGTTTCTGGTGTACGCTGTCCTTGTTATCGTGCTGCAGGCGCTGGGCTACCGCTTTTCGGCGGAAGTGCTCCTGGAGAACCTCGGGATCGCGTTTATCAACTGTATCATAGCGGTGTTCCTCGTCATGGTGTCGACCATGGTGTTCGAGAACCTGTTCGATATCGCCACCGACATGACGCTCATCGAGCTGTCGGACATGAACAACCCGGTGCTCAAACGCCTTTCCATCGAGGCAGCCGGCACCTACAACCACAGCGTGCTCGTGGGCAACCTCGCCGAGTCGGCGGCCGAGAAGATCGGCGCGAACTCGCTGCGCGCCCGCGTCGCGTCGTATTACCACGACATCGGCAAGCTGAGCAAGGCCGATTATTTCATCGAAAACGCGCATGACAAGAGCCGGCACGCGAAACTCGCCCCGAGCATGAGCGCGCTCATAATATCCGCGCATGTCAAGGAAGGGGTGGAACTGGCCAGGGCAAGCCGGCTGCCCCGGATCATCCAGGACGCGATCCTGCAGCACCACGGCACCAGCACCGTATCGTATTTTTATGAAAAGGCCAGGCAGCAGGACCCGCACAACCAGGTGCTGGAGGAGCATTTCCAGTACCCCGGGCCCATCCCGCAAACGCGCGAGAACGCGATCATCATGCTCGCGGACGCGGTGGAGGCGGCGTCGCGGAGCCTCGCCACGTCGTCGCCGAGGCTCCTGCGGGAGCTCGTGAAAAAGATCATCCGCGACAAATTCCTTTCCGGGCAGCTTGACCAAAGCGACCTGACGCTCCGCGACCTCGACGAGATCGTGGAGGGCTTCATGCCGATTTTGCAGGGGATATTCCATACGCGCGATTTAAAAAACACGAAGGAGATCAAACGTGAACAGTAAACAGGGGTTTGTGAGGAAGCATTTCTTCATCGACCGTAAAATGCAGGGGCGCTACATGCTCACCCTGCTCATCCCGATGCTCATTCTGCTGGTCTTCTTTCTTATCACCCTCTATTACGCCTCGCAGAGCATCGTGGCCACCACCACCAGGATCATCAAGGAGGAGGTGGAGAACAAGATTACAACGCATTTCCAGGACGAAGAAAGCCCGCCGGTGGAGGCCTATCAGGCGCTCCTGTCGGACATCAAAAATTATGTCCGCGATTTTTCGAGCGACGCGAAATACCGTAAGGCCGTGCTCGCCTCGCTGCTGTGGATTTTCGGGATCGGGATCTTCATCATCGCGGCCCAGATCGCACTGCTCACGGTCTTCTTTTCGCACAAGCTTGCCGGCCCCATTTACCGGCTCGAAAAGGCGTGCCACAGCATCATCGAAGGGAATTACGCCGAAAAGATATTCCTCCGCAAGGGCGACGAAATGCAGAACCTCGCGCAGCTCATGAATGAAGCGGTCCAGCTGTCAAATGAGAGGATTTGCGCCCTGCGCGACGCGACCACCGAGGAAGAAAAGGCGAAGATAGTCTCAACGCTTAAAATTTGATGTTGACACGTGTTAGTATTTCAACTAATTTAATACATCTTTTTTAAAGGGTGAAAGAAGTTTTAGTCATGTTCAGCGCATTGAATTATAAACTGTTAGGACTGAGCTTTGCCTTGCTCGTAATCGGCTACATCTGCCTTGGCCAGGGGCCCATCAACAACCACTTGTCGTGGAGCGTCGCCCCCGCCATTCTGGTAGGCGTATATTGCGTGCTTCTGCCCATCGCCATCATCGTGAAGGGCAAAGAAAAAGCCGAAAAGAAACGCTGAGACTGCGGGCGTTTAGCTCAGTTGGTATAGAGCACCTGCCTTACAAGCAGGTGGTCGTAGGTTCGAATCCTACAACGCCCAGATACTACCCCGCGCAGGTTTCATAAAATAAAGGGGGCTGGTAGTTCAGTTTGGTTAGAACGCCGGCCTGTCAAGCCGGAGGTCACGAGTTCGAGCCTCGTCCAGCCCGCCACTTTAAAAGCTCGGTAGCCTTTTATTTGTAAAGGTTGCCGGGCTTTTTTTTATTCTAGGTTTACATATGTGTCTGGTGGGGGAGGTATCCCCCTTCTATGTTATGAAGTCAAGCCTCGCGTAAAATAAAATAATAGCTCTTTGACAGAAGCAGTATGATGATCTCAGCCTTCTATACGCAGTCCGGGATTATCTCCGGCTGCAAGTT
>Ga0182027_10000267_pt1 | contig 89545 bp, 72 predicted proteins | sample 712E1DmetaG_FD_121300 | JGI IMG/M metagenome (GOLD analysis project Ga0182027, IMG submission 121300) | Permafrost microbial communities from Stordalen Mire, Sweden - 712E1D metaG (Illumina Assembly) | ecosystem: Environmental > Terrestrial > Soil > Wetlands > Permafrost | place: Sweden... | reverse complement strand
TATAGCGTCTGCCCGCATAACTTTGTCCGTAATAAAGGTCGAATCCTTTATACTTTAGAGTAAAAGAAAACAAGCCTTTGTGGAGTGGAACGTAAATTAATTGTTTGTTTAAAGCTGGGTCTCCTGCAAAGTCTGCCTTCGATTTAGTCGATTTTGTAAAGGAATAGGATATAGAAGTTTTTACCAGCAATTTATCAATTGGAAATACAACTGATAGGTCATTTTCGATACCTCTGGCCCAGACTTCACTCATGTTTTCAGGTTTCCATTTCCCTTTATCGGCCTGGTTTACATGAGGATACCATAAGATCCAGTTTGTGACCATATTATTAAATCCTGAGGCCTCATATCGGATGCCTATTCTATCAATTTTTGGAGAGAAAATAAAACCCAAGTCTTCGTTTAGGCCAGATTCGCATTTAAGGTTTGGATTACCGAGTCCCTCCCAATATAAATCGTTAAAAGTAGGCACACGATAATTTTTAGAGACTATACCTTTTAATAATAGCGAGTTTGTAATTGTCCGTTCAAATCCTAATGAAAATGTGAGCGGAGTGAAGTTTTGGTTTATTGCTTCGTCACGAAAATTAAGCGCTATTTTCCACTTCGATTCATTGTCTGTGAACCTATAAGAAGTGAAGAGTGCAATCCTGTTTCTTTGGGCATTAGATATAAGGCTTTCAGCAATTCCCTTTTCATAAGTATAGTCCAGCCCGATGTTTAAGAGGTGGTTTGCATTAATTTTAAGGTTATATTCTGCATTGGTTGATGATTGTATAGATTGAAAATTTGATGTGTCATAAGTCATGAAATAATTGGAGAATCCTGAGCGTAAAGAAAAGTCGGAATTGTTTCCCCATGTTTTCCAGGAAGCTGTAGCTCTGTAGAATCTATCACGCTCGTTATCATTAGTTGGATTACTAAAAGTCGCCATGGTAGGCGGAATGTTCTTATCATTATCCTGAAACCAGACAAAGCTTTCGAGTTTACTTTTTATCCCCAATTTTATTGCATTTCCTGCTAAAATTCCATATTGCTCACGTTCAGCATTTTTAAGTATCTGGGTGGGAGAGTTAGATTCAATTGTATTTTTAAACTTGAAATTGTTTTGAGCATTATTGTAAAAGCTTCTGATAAATCCCGAATATGAAGCATTGCTATAGCCCAGGTTCAATCCACCGAATATATTATCATAACTGCCATATCCTGTACTTATCGAGGAACTCAAACCTTTTTCAAAATTCAACGTGTTGTTCAGATGAATGACACCTCCAATGGCCCCGCTTCCGAACAAAGCACTGCATCCACCGTATTGCACTTTAATATCATCGACGAAGTTTATGGGGAGAAGGGAACAATCAACACCTCCATTCAGCAAATCCTGAAGGTTAAAGCCATTCCATAACACTGCTGTATGACTGGACCCCGTGCCGCGTATAGATGGATTGCTTAAACCCAATCCGTAAGAGTTGATTTGTACTTGACTATAGGAACTGAGTACCTGCGAAAGGTTTGCTGTACTATAGGAGCTGATCAGGGAACTGTCTATTGTTTTGATGGTATTTCCCACAGAAAAGTATTCCATCCGGTTAGATGAAATAGTGACTTCCTGAATTTGGAATATCGAGTCAGTAATTCCTTTCTCCTGGCCAAAAACCGCTGATAAATAAAGACAAAAAAAAACTGTTAACACAAAACGATTCATTACAAACAATTTAGGTCTGAACTAAAATCATTCGTAACAAACGGAATAAAAATCCAGAAAAAGAATTGAGATAAATCTTAATTCTCTGCTCTTATCCCCGAAAGCTACAAATCGAAGCATTGTAATGGCAGGTCTTCTGACTTACTCCTTTTTAGCTGCCTTCCCAACCGCCTTCTGGAGGTCAGTGGCTTGTAGTGCTAAAAACATCTGGAGCTTACAGCAGCGGGTACTGTCCAGGATTTACACCTGATTCCCTTAAGCTGATCCCGGAAATAGGATTTGCTCACCATCTTGATGCAAATATATAATAAAAATCTTTCCTTATAAGGGTATTGTTAATAACTAAAGAAAAATAAAATGGAACACCCTCTTTCTTTTATAATTAAACCAAGTTGCGTTATTTAAAGGCTATAAATTGCTATAGAATTTAGCTTGAGGCTTGTAACTGGCTGCCTAAATTAATTACTGATATGGGTCCAGTTGCGGAGCTTTTGGAAGGAAAGATGGGAGATTCAATACTGGTTCTCCAGAAAGCCCTAATGCCTTGGTTTTTGATCCGGATGCAATATTGGGATAGAAAGCGAATCTTATTTCTAATGTGTTAAAAACAAGCCGTTCGTTACGGATTCGAATTCCCAAACCAATACCAGTATAAGGAAATTTATCAAGCAAATATTGAGGTTGTTTCTCAATCCAGGATAAATCAGCAAATCCGAAAACTACAAAACGAAAATCAAAGACAGACCATGGGGTAAAGCATACTGTTTCCAAATGCATATTTAACCTTATATTGCCGTATAAGGAATCATTTGTCAATCCCGTTATACCACCATGATTGTCATTAATAGTCAAAAACTCATTTGTGAAACGATTGATTCCATATGTAAGATCAAAATTCACAAATTGACGGAGATGAAATCTCCCAACCAATAAAAGCGGTGAAAAATAATCGAGATTACCCTGAATTATTCCTTGTTCTTCATGGTAATCATGAACGAAAAAGCTACTAAGGTTTAATGATGCATAGATATATCCTAAATTCCAGATAAAGTTACTGGCGGAAAACCCTAATCCAGCATATCTTCTATTAAAAAATTCGTTTTTCTCCAATCCTAGGGTTAATTGAGCTATGCCACCAACAGGAATATCTTCTGTTCGTCCGAAATTATAAACGAAATTACTTTTGAAAAAACTTTGTTTTGTATAAGCTATAGAACCAAGAAATAAAGTTTTATTTTGAAAATTATAATAAGAGTTTTCAGTGATTCTTGGGCGCTGGTAAAAATAATTGTTCATTACACTCGTCGTAATGGTGATATTGCGCCTCGTTTTTGTCAGTTCGTTTTTTCGGATTAAGAACGATCGCCCCACCCACCCGTCGTATCTATTGAAACGGAGAGGAGCTAACGAATCTGTTTTAACTATAGTTTGTGTCTTAGTATTTGTCAGTGTTATACCCCCGGCATATTTTATATTGGGAGTAAAGAAGCTGCGTTGGAGGTCCACTTTGATCGATTTGGCCTGAAAAGAGGTTAAATAGTTGAGTTGACTCTGAATAAACGTTCCTCCAATGTTATTTACATTGTAAATACCATTATACCCGGTTGAAGGATTTTCATGAGTATCCCATAGAAAATTATTTTGAATTTCATGCCCAAAACCAAGAATATTCCTGTCCCACGATTCAAAAATACCGGAATATATATTATTTATTTTCAAATCGAATGCATTTGACCATACGTCCTTGGTTAACACCAAAATATCAATTGAATCATTCCACTCACCGGCTGGTTGTACAATGATCCTGGCATCTTCAATGTACGGCAATGCACGCAAAAGTCTCTCATTATCAGATATTTCAATAGGGTCAAGTTTGTTTCCTTCCTTAAATAATAAGTTCTTTCTAATAAGATAACTTTTAGACCGAAAGTGCAACTTATTTCCTGTTTTTTCAAACCAGTTTCTTGCCCTGCGATTAGTATCGTTAATGGTAGGGCCAAATACATCTAACTGTTTGATATCAATATGTCGGATTGGACGTCCGCTATATGAGACAAATGGCAATACACTGAGACTGGTTTTCAAAGTATCAGAATTGCCATTGTTGGTTTGCTTAGCGATAATGACATTGTGCAGTCCGCGTGTCAAAAAATTTTTATTGGCACCTTGGGCCAGTCCTTTATAAAAGCGGTCGCTACGGCTGGGTTTTATTTCATTATTGATATTCGGTCTGATGGGTAAAGCAGTATCTTTACCAATAACATATGTGTGGTTTTGAATACTTGGGATTTGCCCTCCTATTAATACAACAGTATCCCTAATTGGCATGGAATTGAGGTCTTGGCCAAAATTGACAGGTGAATTCAAAAGGAGACATGCACCTGTAAAAAGTCCGATAATATAATTTTGCAGAATAAGTTTTTATTAAAAATCCAGTTTTGTTTCTGCTGAAATATCGTCTGAATTAAAAGTAAAACCAAGTCGTTTGCCTGTTTGCATCCGCGATGATTCGATATGAGAGTTGATTTGAGCAACAGAAACTATTTTTACGCTATCGTAAGGCGGTACCAATAAATCAAATTCGAGTGAATATTGAATAGCCGAGTAAACAATATCCCTTAATGTTTCTTTATTAATCTGTGTAGTACCAAAATTGTTGATCCAATAACCCATTTGGCGTTTGCCTTCCACAAAGTAATATTTGTCCTTGTTTATAAATATACGGGCAATCAGATATCCTAAATCGTCCTCCCGGTTGTAACGAAACGAATCGTTCAGAAAATTGTAAACGCTGATCATCCCGCAAATGCTGCTTAAAGGATTTTTTTCCACATACGACAATTTCCATATTGTATGATTACGGTCGAATTCAAAAGCATTGGAGTGCATATTAAATACCAGAAGGTCGCCGGCCACCTTCAATTGTGCATCAAATATACCTTGGTCTTTGTATTCCAGGTAAACTCTTTTGTCAATACCTTGCAGATTTGAATTAAAGTTGTTAGCTATATAGTTTAAAACGGATTTAAGATCTAAAAAGGTGTTATAAGTGTTATCAAATACATGTTGTTTAAGCACCGATTTTTCGGAAATAATTTTAATGATTTCCTCTTTTTTGTCTACTTGGTTCATATTCTTTTTGTTACTGGTCACGAGTACCTGGTTACTAGTTAAAAATACTACAAAAACCAGTAACTAGAAACTTGTATCGTTTATTTAATATGCTCTTGCAAACAATACCCGCTGTGCAGAAGGCTTTCCTGTGCGTATACATTTGCCTGTCTCTGATTCATTAACGAAAGGCAGACAACGGATAGTAGCTTTGGTTTCTTCCTTAATCAAAAGTTCAGTTTCAGAAGTACCATCCCAATGTGCCAGGATAAAGCCTCCTTTTTCATCAAGTAGTTGTTTGAACTCCTCGTATGAATCGGTTTTATAAGTATGTTCTTCCCTGTATTTAAAAGCTTTTTGATAAATATTCTTTTGAATATCATCAAGCAGGTTAATTACATAGTCAACAGTCTGTTCTGTGGGAATCACCTTTTTCTCCAGTGTATCGCGACGTGCAATTTCAACAGTATTGTTCTCTAAGTCGCGCTGGCCTAAGGCAATTCGTATGGGTATACCCTTCAGTTCATGTTCGGCAAACTTAAAACCAGGCTTGTAGGTATCACGGTCGTCAAATTGAACAGTTAAACCCTTTGATTCGAGTTGCTTCTTCAGGGGGAGCACTTTTTCAGCAATTAACGCTAATTGCTCTGTTTTATTATAAATAGGTACAAATACAACTTGAATAGGTGCTAATTTTGGCGGCAGTACTAAACCATTATCGTCTGAATGGGCCATGATAAGCGCCCCTATTAATCGGGTTGTAACTCCCCAGGAGGTAGCCCAAACATAATCGAGCTTTCCGTCTTTATTAGCAAATTTCACATCAAATGCTTTGGCAAAGTTTTGGCCTAAAAAATGGGATGTCCCAGCCTGAAGAGCTTTGCCATCCTGCATCAAAGCTTCAAATGTATAGGTGTTTATAGCACCCGGAAATTTTTCATTTTCGGTTTTGTCTCCTTTTATAACAGGTATTGCCAAGTAATTTTGTGCAAAGTCCTCATAAATGTTTAATATTTTAAGCGCTTCTTCCTGGGCTTCCTCTTTGGTTGCATGTGCTGTATGGCCTTCCTGCCAGAGAAATTCGGCAGTGCGCAGAAACAAACGGGTACGCATTTCCCATCTCACCACATTAGCCCATTGGTTAATTAGTAGAGGTAAGTCGCGGTACGAGTGTATCCAGTCCTTGTAAGTATTCCATATAATAGTTTCAGAAGTGGGACGGATAATAAGTTCTTCTTCAAGTTTAGCATCTTCATCAACTATTATACCTTTTCCGTTTGGGTCATTTTTCAAGCGATAGTGAGTTACGATGGCGCATTCTTTTGCAAACCCTTCCACATGACTGGCTTCTTTAGTGAAGAACGATTTAGGGATTAATAAAGGAAAATATGCATTTGAGTGACCTGTATCTTTAAACATCTTATCCAGAATACCCTGCATCTTTTCCCAAATTGCATATCCATAAGGCTTGATTACCATACATCCTCTAACAGCCGAGTTATCAGCCAGTCCTGCTTTGATAACCAAATCATTATACCATTGTGAATAATTTTCAGCCCTACTCGTAATTTCTTTCGCCATATTGTTTTTTGGTATAGTATTTGTACAGATTATTATGATTAATTATCTTGCAAAGTAAATAAATTTGAATTAAAAACTATATTTAACCATTTGGAGGACGAGTCATGAAAGTAAAAATTATCATATCAGTTTTCGCAGCACTACTTGGTGGTGCTTGTTCTTCAAGTTATCATGCCAGCTCAGGATATGACGATGTTTATTATAGTCCAAAGCAAAATTATGGAACAGGTAATGAAGAACGTGTTGCAATGAATAATAATACGCAAAGCCAATATGTGGTAACTAAATCCGCTTCTACAGACAATAACACTGGAGGATCTGATTATGAAAAGTACCGAAAAGCACTTGAAAATGGAGAGTTGAATGATTCAGCCAACAATCAAGCAACTGAATATTATAGTGAAGATACAACAGAAAATTTGGCCGATTCTAAAGAACCCATTGTACAATCAAAAGAATATTACAATAATAATGAATCTTATCTTGCAAATAGTTATTATTTAGATGATGATTATTACGGCGGCTATGGCTCCAGATTTCGTAATTTTTACGGTTATTATTCACCTTTTTACAGTCCGGGATGGGGCTTTGGTTTAAGTTATGGATGGGGATATAACCCATGGTATTCTGATTTTTATTATCCTTATGGTTATTACAGCCCATATTGGAGAGGCTATTATGGATATAACGGCTATTATGGTAATGACTACTATTATAATAATGGTCATAATCACGGTTTAGGACGCGCTTATAATACCCGTTCACTGGCTGCTTCCAATTCGGTAGTTAGAAATTATCCGAATAGGAATGCGGTTAATACCAGAAGGTCAGTTGGTAATAATGCAACTACACAAGCGAATGCAAGAAGGTCTTATCCTAATTCGACTGCACCAAATACCCGTCAAGTTTATACTCGAAGAGCTTATGATCAAAGCAATAATAATAATAGGGTAAGAAATACGGATGCAACATCTGCTCGTGGAATAGATAGTAGAAGGATATATACGCCATCTTACAGTAAACCAAGAACTTATTCACGTCCAACATACCACGAAAATTCCTCATCTCCTACCAACAGTAACAGTAGTGCGAGAAGAACTAGCGCTCCCCGATCTGAAAGAAGTTCTTCTAGTTCAGGAAATAGCTCCTCCAGCAGAAGCTATGAAGGGAGGTCTTCATATTCTGCACCTTCCAGTTCCACATATTCTCCACCATCCAGTTCCAGTAGTAGTTCCAGCTATTCTTCAGGATCTTCAAGTAGTGGATCATCTTCAGGAAGTAGTTCTCGTTCATCGTCATCGTCATCAGGAGGTAGTTCTCATTCATCAGGTTCATCAGGAGGCAGAAGATAAACCTTCAAAAAGTCTACTTACCTAGTATGGTTCAAATTTGGATCGGAGGGTCTTTATTATCTATAAAAAGAGCGTATTACATAAATTAAAACCTATGAAAAAGTTAGCAATTACTATAATTTTGGTTTGGGCCGCTTATTTTGGTATTCAGGCACAAAATATTCTTCCTTCGGATATGTTAATGTATTCCCAAACCTATCCCTGGGGAACTGCCAGGGCTATGGGAATGGGTGGGGCATTTGGTGCGCTTGGCGCTGACCAGACCGCATTAAGTATAAACCCTGCAGGTATTGGGGTTTATCGCACTTCCGACTTATCCCTTACGCTTTCACTGAATGACAATACTTCCAATGCTACCTATTTTAATCACGCATCCAGCGATTTTTCTGACAAATTGAAAATTGGTAACTTCGGATTTGTTTATACTGCCAATTCCAATAAGAACCAGGGATGGGTAAGTGCAAGTTTTGGAGTTGCATACAATAGGTTGAACGATTTTAACAGAAACATAGTTATTAAAAATCCCAGTGCAAGTAGTTCTTTATTAGATGAATTTAATTATTATGCTAATGATCAGGGAAGAGGAGCCTTACCTACCTCAGACTTTTATCAATATTATGAAGGTATTGCATGGGATACCTATTTATTAAATAATTCATTATATGGTAATAACTGGTATGATTCCCCTTTTTCAAATGGGCATACCTATGGACAATCTCAAAAACGGGAGCGTCAGATTAGAGGAGGTATAGGGGAAACAGCTTTCTCTTTTGGCACCAATTATAGTAATAAATTTTATTTTGGTGCTACGATTGGTATCCAAAGTCTTACTTACGAGGAAACAACGCTTCATACCGAAACGGATGTTAACAATAACATCCCAGATCTGAGTTCGTTTACATTTGGACAATACCTCAATACTTATGGAACAGGATATAATTTTAAAACAGGTATTATATTCAAGCCTATTGATTTGATTCGTATTGGCATAGCATTACATACACCTACTTTTTACAATTTAAATTCCGAATTTCATACAAGTATGGATGCCTATTATGATCATCCTATTGGTGATCAAAATGATCCTTCTTCTTACAGCGAGTTAGATATACGTTCCGAAAATAATGCCCTTCGCACACCATGGAAATTTATTGGTAGCCTTGCTTTTCAGTTCAAGCAATATGGTTTGCTCAGCGTAGATTATGAAAGGCTTAATTATAGCAACATGCGATTGTCAGGAGACCATATTATAGATCAAAACGATAATTTGAGTACAGATTATCAACCCGGTAATAACATTCGTATAGGTGCTGAAGGTAAAATAGGCCCGTTTGCACTTCGTGGCGGTTTTGGATATTATGGTACCCCTTATAAAAATGCAGATTTGAAGGATATTACATACAAAACTTATTCAGCTGGAATAGGATTTAGAGGTAAAAGCTTTTATTGTGATTTAGCTTATGTACTTCTTCAATATCCGGAAAAATATTTGCTATATTCCTGGGTTGAGTCTCAAGATACTTCAACAGGATTACCATTACCTGCTTGGAAAAATAATCCAAGTGTAGCAGATATAAATTATAATATAAATCGGTTTGTTGCCACAATAGGATTTCATTTTTAGAGTTTAATATTACACGTGGGTTTTTAGGTTAAGTGTTAGTTAGGTTTTAGGGTTAACACAGGGCCGTTCCATTAAGGAACGGCTTTTTTATTGGTGCTTTCCAATAATAATTTCATAGCATCGGGGCCGGTATTAAAAATCAGATCGATAACACTTAAGTTGGCTACAAAACCTAACTTCGGTTCAAATACCTGGCGATAAACAGGTGGTGCAAATTGCTGATCGGGCTTAACCATAAGTTGTTTAGGGTGGATGCTGTTGCGAAAGTCAAGCTCATCGCCTGAGAGGTTTGTGATATAATGATCGGTTTCGTTAATAATAGGAGTTATGCCTATAAGTTGACAAACTGTATGTGTGATGTCCAGGTTAAAGTCATATAAGAATGAGTATTTTTTATTGTAAAAAGGAAGTAAATAGTCTATATAATACAGGTAAAATGGCGAACACCGGTAAGCTGATTCAATTGCTTTAAAGTGAATTTTAGGCCAATTTGTGGTATAATCGATTTGGATATCTTTGGTGTAAATTTTTAGCCGGTTACCTTTTGTTACAGGAACTGTAAGTATTTGCGGACCATTTGCCCCATAAATCATGCATCGGTTGCGGCAAGTTTGCTTGGGGTAATGCTCGAACCGCTCAATAATTACTTTTTCGAAGGATATTAACTTTGAATAGTACTGGATGGGTCCAAAGTATGTGGTAGATAATAGAATGGTCATGGACTGTAATAAAAATATAAAGTTTAAATGACAGTAACCAGTAACCAGTAACCAGTAACCAGTAATTACATCCTGTTAATCATACTAGCAATATAGCCTGCCCCAAAGCCATTGTCGATATTTACTACGCTTATGCCAGCAGAACAAGAATTGAGCATGGTAAGTAAAGCCGATAGACCTTGAAAATTGGCACCATACCCAACACTCGTAGGTACAGCAATAATGGGTTTGTCGACCAAACCGCCAATAACACTTGGCAGGGCGCCCTCCATGCCGGCAATGGCAATTATAACCTTTCCGCCACGAATAACATCGAGGCTCTGATACAGACGGTGGATACCAGCTACACCAACATCATAGATACGTTCTACACGATTTCCAAAAACTTCGGCAGTAACAGCGGCTTCTTCACCTACAGGTATGTCGGCTGTGCCTGCTGTTACTATAGAAATATAAGTATCGGGCGGTTCAATAGTTTTTTGTTTTATCACAATAGCTTTTGCAGCTTCGTTGTAAGTACTTTCAGAAAATTTGTCGGATACCGTAGTGAAAAGTTCCGGTGTGGCCCTGGTAGCAAGGATATTGGTTCCTTTAGCGTACATCATCGCTATAATCTTTAATATTTGTTCTGTAGTTTTCCCTGAACATAAAATAACTTCCGGGTAGCCTGTGCGCAGTTCGCGATGATGATCGATTTTGGCAAAGTTTACATCTTCGAACGGAAGATCGCGCAATCTGTTCATTGCCGCTTCAATAGATGATTTGCCGGTTTTGACGTCTTCTAGTATTTTTTTTATTTCTTCGGGAGCCATGAAATTATCAGTTAATTAATTTATTCAAGTTGTTAGTTGCTGGCTATGTAGTTGTAAACTGCTTACTGCTTATTGCCGACTGCCAACTACCAATGTCAAACTTAATACAAATTCATATTCAAACAAAATTCTGAATTGTTATAACGATTCGTTATGGCTGCCTGTACGATACCCTTCCATATCGAGGGTTACGTAGGTAAAGCCTATTTCCTTTAGTATGGAGGCAATTTTATGGAATAGTTCAGGGTTTAAAATCATGTTTAAATGTTCTTTCATTACTTCGATACGTGCCAGGCTCCCATGGACACGAACCCTTGAACCATTAAATCCCAGATTGCGCAAGTAGTTTTCAGCTTGTTCAATTCGTTTTAACTCTCCGTTTTTAATTTCCTGGCCATACGGTACGCGGGTTAGGAGGCAGGCATAAGCTGGTTTTTCCCATGTAGGTAATCCAAGCTGTTGAGAAAATAAGCGAATTTCGGGTTTGGTAATTCTTAATTCTAGCAAAGGGCTCTTAATATCAAGCTCTTTGAGCGCCCTTAAACCAGGCCGGAAATCCTTTAAATCGTCTAAATTAGTACCATCTAATAGGGTGTTAACATTGTCTTTTCTGGCCTCGCTAAGCATAAATTTAAAAAGATGCGTTTTACACCAGTAGCAACGGTCTTTAGGATTTTCTTTTAATTGGTGCAGGAAAGGGAAATCAAAAATTTTATGCTTAATCTTATGTTGCCTGGTGAAGGTAGCAGCTTCTTCAATTTCCCATGCTGGTATATATGGCGTTTTTACGGTGATGGCAAGAACTTTATCATTCAAAGCAAGCTGTGATACTTTTAGCAGAAGTGTACTATCAACTCCCCCTGAAAAAGCCACTGCAACCTGCTTGTAATTCTTTAAATGATGCAGGAGATTATTAAACTTAACACTTTTATCGTTCATTTAACAATGGAGTAAAATGTTTTTATCTATTGATTTAGCAAAGCACCTACCTCTTTGTAAACATCTGAGATCGGTATTTTGTTTTCGCGCGATATTTTCAAACAGTCCTCATATTCGGGTTTCGATTTTATGATGTTATTGTTCAGATATCCCAGCTTAATACGCACCTTGCCCCATTTAGTTTCAATGGCCTTCCAGTCCCGTTTCAGCATGGTTTTTTGAACAGGAAATTTACGTAATCCCAAGGTGGAAGTTTCGGTTAACAATATATTTTCAATTGATGATACCTGAAGATTTTGGCAAAGCACTGATATTTTAACGGCAGGACGTGTCTTTTTCATAATCACCGGTTGGAAATAAACATCATCGGCACCGGCCTCAAATAGTTTTTCCATCACGTATTCATACATTTCAGGATTCATGTCGTCGATGTTGCACTCAATCGTGGTTGCGGTTGTTGTTTGATAATCTGTTTCTTCTGTGAGTTCGGCAATACATAATCTAAGAACATTTGGAATAGTATTGTCTCGATGACCAATCCCATAAGCAATTTTATTAATTTTCAGATTAGGCTGTTCGGTGAATTCAGTGGCTAGTGTGGCAATGATTGCTGCGCCAGTAGGTGTTGTAGTTTCAACTTGTACGGCTCCCATTTTTACAGGGATACCTTTTAATATTTCAACAGTAGCAGGTGCAGGAACTGGAAAAGTACCATGGGCACAGGTAACAAACCCTCCTCCCAATTGTACCGGAGACGAGATAATTTTATCAGGTTTCAGATAATCGATGCAAATGGCAGCGCCAACAATATCGACAATGGAATCGACGGCGCCCACCTCGTGAAAATGAATTTCATCTATGGCTTTTCCATGCACATGGGCCTCTGCCTCTGCTATTTTACGAAAGATTTCAACACTTAGGTTTTTAATATTATCGTTTAATGTGCTTTTTTGAATAAGTTGGCGGATATCGACAAAATTTTGTTCATGATGAGTGTGGGAGTGTTTTTGATCGGTAGGTTTTAAATTGTTCAAATCGATATTTTGTGGGAGCTTATGAGAATGGTCATGTTCGTGAGTTTCTTCCAACACCACATCGGCGCGTATGCCAGTAATGCCTTTGCGTTGGTCTGGTATAAATGAAAGTGAATAACCGCTCAGGGTCAGTTTTTTTAGCTCGTTAGTAAGATATGATGCATCAATGCCAAGATCGATCATTGCTGCAAGGTTCATATCGCCACTTATGCCTGAGAAACAATCGTAATATAATACTTTCATGGGTGATATTTTAGAATGCCAAAATTACTAATAACAAAGAATGAACCGAGCATATTTTTCAAAAAACTCAAACTTACATGAATCCCGCAGTCGCGGGACGAGCTGCACCTGCCCACCGTATAAATCTGACAGGCGGGTCCGACCTTTTAAAAAAAATGTTCGGATGAAATATAAAATTTGGGATTCTTTTTCTTTATATTACTTTACTATTTACTATGATATTATTTAACATATAGGGTTTCTGCATAAATAAGGATCAACTTATCTGAAATTGTTTTATATTTAAAACGTGAAAAGGACTAAATAATATTCTATAAGATATGAAGCGGAGAGACTTTATTTTCAAAAGTGTAGGTGCGGGTATAGCAACCGGTATTGGTTTATCTGGCAATCTTTTTGGTGAGGGTATAAGCAGCATGGCATCGTCGCTGACAGTGGCACCATACGATTTGGTTGCCGTTCTTGGAGGAGAACCTGAAGCAATGTTCGATAAAGCGATTGCTTCATTGGGAGGAATGGAGGCTTTTGTAAAAAAGAACCAGACAGTAGTGGTAAAACCTAATATTGGTTGGGATGCATTGCCAGACCGTGCCGCAAATACCAATCCCAAACTTGTAGCCCGGATAGTTACTCATTGTCTTAAGGCTGGGGCTAAGGAAGTATATGTATTTGATAATACCTGCGATAACTGGCAGAAATGTTATGCCAATAGTGGTATTGAAAAGGCTGTAAAGGATGCTGGTGGTAAAATAGTCACTGGTAACAGCGAAAGCATGTATAAAGAAGTGGACATCCCGAAGGGACAGAAGCTTAAAAAGGCTAAAGTGCATGAATTGATACTATCGAGCGATGTATTTATCAATGTTCCGGTTTTGAAGAGCCATGGCGGGTCAACGCTGACCATTTCCATGAAAAACCTTATGGGGATTGTGTGGGATCGTGGTTATTGGCACAAAAACAATTTGCATCAATGTATAGCTGATTTTTGCACGTGGCGTAAACCCGATTTGAACGTTGTGGATGCTTACAGGGTAATGAAGAAAAACGGTCCGCGTGGCGTATCAGTTGAAGATTTGGTTACTATGAAAGGTCAAATAATATCTCGCGATATTGTTGCTGCTGATGCCGCCGCAGCTAAGTTATTTGGTATTGACCCATCTACAGTTGGCCATATTAAAAAAGCACAAGAGTTGGGGGTAGGCACCATGAACCTCGAAGCCTTAAATATTAACCGTATAAAAATGTAATGCTTTTATGACCAGGTTTTGGAAGCCATTCAGGGTAATCATTTCATTGATTATATTATCCTCAATTACTTTTATTTTTATCGATTTCAGGCAGGTTTTTTCTTCAGCATGGTATGATAGATTTACATACTTGCAGTTTATTCCTTCTATTTTGAAGTTTATAACGTTTGCAGGCATTCTTTCTGTTGGTTTTGTAGTAGTTATATTACTGACAATGCTTTATGGAAGGGTGTATTGTTCTACTATTTGCCCTTTAGGCATCATTCAAGATGTCATCAGTTATATCTCCAGGAAATTGCGCACCAAAAGATTTCGGTTTAAATATGCCCGCCCTAATTATTTTTTACCTTATAGTCTGCTGATTTTAACTGTGGTAACATTGTTATTTGGGAACCTGATTGTATTATACCTTCTTGACCCTTACAGTAATTATGGACGATTTGCTTCCGATTTTGGACGTCCTGTTTATATTCTAATCAATAACCTGCTGGCTGACATTTTGATAAAATTTAAGGTTTATGCTTTATCACCTTTTGATATAGCTCATTTCGACTGGTTAGTTATTGTTTTTCCTTTGATGTTGTTGGGTTTGGTGATTTGGTTATCTGTTACACGGGGAAGGCTTTACTGTAATACTGTTTGTCCGGTTGGTACTTTTCTGGGCATTCTTAGTAAGTTCTCATTATTTAAAATAAAGATTGACACCGGCAAATGTACTCAATGTGCTAAATGTGCATTTGTTTGTAAAGCTCAATGTATCAGCGCTAAGGAACGGACCGTTGATTTTTCCCGATGTGTGGGCTGTTTTAATTGTTTAACTACTTGCGATAACAATAGCATTAAATATCAATTGTCCGAATCCTATAAAAAGAAAAAAATAGAAGTTCAATCTACTGACGAATCAAAACGAAAGTTTCTGGCAGGCTCATTATTATTGACAGGTGTTCTGTTTGGGTTATCAAGAAGTGCGAGGGGAGGGGATACCCAGGGTAAATCGGGTAAAAATTTGATACCAATCAGGAAGAAACATTACTGTTCACCTCCCGGATCGAAAAGCATTCAACATTTTAACAAGATTTGTACAGCTTGTCATTTGTGTGTGAGCGCTTGTCCCAATGGTATATTGCAACCCTCAATGCTTGAATATGGCATGGAGGGTATGTTGCAACCATACATGGATAACCTTAGTGGTTTTTGCAATTACGATTGTACCAAATGCGGCGAAGTTTGTCCTACTGGCGCTATATTGCCATTAAAGGTTGAAGAGAAGCATACGTGCCAGGTAGGTATAGTACATTTTATTAAGCAAAACTGTATAGTTTATAAAGATGAGACATCGTGCGGATCATGTTCGGAGCATTGTCCTACACAAGCCGTTAGAATGGTACCTTACAAAGGCGTATTGTTTATTCCGCAGGTGAACGAGAGTATATGTGTTGGATGTGGCGCTTGCGAACATGTCTGTCCCGCAAGGCCATACAGGGCCATCTATGTTGAAGGTAACCCCGTTCATCAGTTGGCTAAGAAACCTGAGATTAAAAAATTAGAGCAAAAACAGACAGAGGAGTTTCCATTTTAAGTTAATTTTTTTTGTAAGAACATTTTTTTATGAATAATGAACAAGGAATAACGATTTCCGATTTTTGATGTTTTTAATAAATCAACGTTCTAAAATCGTTAACCGAGCGAAGCGAGCTCATGAACACCTTATAAAAGAATAAAGAATCGGTGAATAATCCTTGTTCGACATTCAATTGTTATATAAGTTAAACTCTAAATAAAAACGACCATCATCCAACATTAAATATTTCCTGGCTATTCCGAAATAGAGGCTACACGATTATCCGATCAGGCAAGTACCTTTTGTTATACTTTTTTTAAGGCAGTTGGATATAAGTGAGAACGTAGTTTTAAGGTACTTTTAGTGAGGGACGGTTTCATGGTATTGCTTTGCCGCCCGGAAGGGCATCATCTGAATAACCTTGGGTGAAGCCAGCGGCAGATGGAAATAAGCTTGAATATCCCCAAAAGGGGTGAACCTAAACATTAGGGAAAATGCCGTTCATCTATTTTTATCCTATGTTATTCCAAAAGTTTCCTTAATTCTTCTTCCAAAGATTTCTTTTTATGGTGTTCCTGCTGGTTCTTAATTCAATAATGTCCTACCGATATTACTATTGAATTTCAAAAATGAATTGAAAAAATTTGATTTGTGAATTATTCAGGATAGAGGTTTATCTGAAAAGAGCCGGAGTTTATCTGAAAAAGGCCGATGTTTGTCTTTTTTTTATTGCAGGTAACCATCTTTGTTCGTTACTTTACTCCAATAGGCTCAATAATAAGTTTATGAAATGCCAATAGATTAAATGATAAGCTTGTATTGCTATAGATATACCCAAAAAAGACTCAAATGAAGAAGTTAATCGTTTTTATTGTTTTCAATTGCTTTTTACTAAACGGCTATAATCAAGACAAAACAAAGACCAACAACTTTCTGTCAGCAACAAACCAACCTATTATCGTTGGTTTTGGGGAGAGAATTAGGGCCACCGATTTACAAATAAAACGTTTAACTGCGGTTCTAGATAAAGATATGGTAGTGTTCACATTGATCTATCACAGTCAAAAAGAAAGATTTCTGTCATTTTTTAGTCCACCGGATGGGGATATTCTTATGTATGTTGATTGGAATGGCATAAAAAAGAATGATACAATAGCTACATTTCGTATAGCAAAAAATGATTTTCAATCTGTAGATAACATTACAATGCGCTTTTCTACCAACAAAAATGCTGAGAGCGATCGAAATTTCATTTTTCTCGAAATAAATGAACCTACTCTGAAAAAATTACTTGGCATATCAGGAAACAAACATGTTTTTTTCGCCAAAAACTTTCCATTATCCCCAATTTTGATAAGTATTATTGCGTTATTGTTACTGGTTCCATTATTATTATTCATTGGAAGCAAAGCTAATTCTTATGCATCGGTTATTGAGAGGTGGATAACCAATAAATGGGTCACTTTCAATGTGAAAGTTGTAATTTTTAGTATCGCTATTATAATGATTATTCTTTTTATTCAATTGATATCCGGCCACCTAAAAAAAACGTTACCTGTTTCCTTATACCTTAATCTTCTAATAATACCGATTTTGCCTGCTAACTTGGTTTACTTAATAGAAAACGCTTTTTTTAAAAGCAAAAAAATATTTTGGCTCCGGCAATACTTAAACCTTGTTTTTATCACAATTGGGTTATATATAACCTATAAGTTATGTAATGAAATAACAGGTAAAATGATTGCCCGGGAAATTATTCCAATTGAATATGCTATTCTATGTGGAATTCTAGTGGGATTTGTACGATTAATCAACAATTACATTTCAAACCAAAAAATCGCTTCGTTACGCGAAAAAGAACTTGAAATAGCGCGGCTGAACGAGTTAAAAGTCCGCTCCGACCTTAATGCATTGCAATCTAAAATAAATCCACATTTTTTATATAACGCATTAAACTCTATTGCCGAATTATGTTGGAAGGACCCAGAGAAAACAGAACGAATGGCATTATCCCTTTCAAAATTATTCAGGTACAGTATTAATAAAGAAGAAAATGATTTTAACCGTTTGAAAAATGAAATAGAGATCGTAAGCTTATATTTGAGTATAGAAAAAGAACGTTTTGGAGATCATTTGAATTATGAGTTCGATTACAGCAGCGGTATTGAAAACATATTAATTCCAAAATTCACGCTGCAACCTCTAATTGAGAATGCTATAAAACACGGAATAGCAAAAAAAACAAACGGTGGACATATTAAACTGACAATAATAAAGATGGAAAATCAATTGGAAATAAAGGTTTATGATAACGGACCTGATTTCCCCATCAATTTAATATCGGGATACGGGTTAAAAAGTATTTATGATAAATTAGACATACTATATCCCAAGCGGTATACTATTGAATTATATAATGGTATAGAAAAAAATATAACACTAATTTTGAAAGATGATATTTAAATCAATCATTATTGACGACGAAGCCCACGCCCGCAGCAGGATAAAGCGCTTGCTTTTAAATTACCCCAATGTAATAGAGGTAGTTGCCGAAGCTTCAAATGGATTCGAAGCTTTGGAACAGATTGAATTGCATAAACCCGATCTTATCTTCCTCGATATTCAGATGCCAGGATTAGATGGTTTCGAACTGATTAACAAATTGAAATTTTTACCTATTATCATTTTCACTACTGCTTATGACCAATATGCCCTAAAGGCTTTTGAAACCAATACCATCGATTATCTTGTAAAACCTATTGAAGCAGAATGTTTGGATTTAACTATCCAAAAATTACAACGGTTTAAAAAAGACGGTCAGGAAGAAAACATCAGAAATTTTTTACAATTTGCTGAGAAACTAAAACCACAGAATGAATTAACTTCCTTATCTGTTAAGATTGGCGATAAAATACTACTAATCAGATTAAGCGAAATAGTTTTTTTTGAGGCCGACGAAAAATATGTAACCATTCAAACATTTGAAAGGGGCACTTATATTACCGACCTCAGCCTGAAGACCCTTGAAGAAAAATTACCTGCAAATTTTGTCAGGGTTCAACGGGCTTTTATTGTGAATAAAAATTATGTGATAGAACTTAACAAACAGTTTGGTGGAAAATACGTTATCGTCATGAACAACAAAGATCGCACCCGAATAGTATCGGGCAGTACTTACAAGGGAAAACTCATTCGTTATTTCGATCTGTAAATTTTTATCCTTCCCACGAATTAGTTTATCAGGAGAACAAAGGGGTTTGTCGCTTTTTCGTTGCAGACAAAGCTCTTTGTTTGTTACTTCACGCTCCTAAACTTTAGCAAATTTAAAAATATGAGAAGTATACACGTTTTAATCGCCGTAGCTTGGTTGTTTATAGGTAACATCAATCAGGTTAAAGCTGACAATCCGAGCAAAGAATCGAATATGTCAGCTGTAGAAATTAGTTTTACACCCCAAATTACTGCACCAGACTTACAAATAAAGCGTTTAACTGCGGTTTCAGTGAAAGACTCGATTTTATTTACACTGACATACTCGAGTCAAAAAGACAGGTTTTTATCGTTTTTTAATCCTCCGCAAGGCAATATGCTTAAATATATTGATAGGAACGGTATAAAAAAGAATGATACATTAACCACATTTTACATAAAAAAGGACATTTTTAAATCGGTAGATGAGATCACAATGCGCTTTTCTACGAACGAAAATGAAGAAAGCGATCGAAATTTCATTTTTCTGGACGTGTTCGAACCGTCAACCATAAAGCTATTGGGAATTACACCTAAAAAGTCGAATTATTCCGATTTTAGCTCTCATTTTTCAAAAAATATTACTTCATTTAAAGAATTTCAGGATGTCCGCTGGGGCAATCTTATTGCGATTGAAGATACATTAACCTATGAAAAGATTACAACTTTAAACTATAATAAGGATTCAAAATTTGGTAAACATATTGCTGATGCTGAACAGATCATGGAAAAAGGCAAAAATCCGGGTTTGGGGGTGCGGTCGCTTCATAAGCAGGGAATTACCGGGAAAGGAGTACGTGTTGCTATTATTGATCAGAATTTACCAGGTAAACATCCCGAATATAAAAACAAAATAGTTAAATATAAAGATGTCGGCTGTAAACGGCCCCAATATAAGGGCAGTATGCATGGCCCAGGGGTTTTAAGTTTGTTGGCTGGTGAAACTATAGGAACTGCGCCCAGTGCTCAAATTTATTTTGCAGCTGCCCCTTCATGGACTGCTGATGCTAAGTACCAGGCCGATGCCCTTAATTGGATAATCGAAGAAAATCGACTTTTACCTAAAGAAAATAAAATCAAAGTTGTATCGATATCGGCAGCACCTTCCGGCACCGGCTCACCTTTTAAGAAAAATAATAACCTGTGGGATGAAGCTGTAAAAATAGCAGAACAAGAAGGGATAATTGTTTTAGATTGTACTAAAGATCATGGATTTATTGACCCGTGTTATTACGACATGAACAATCCTGACGATGCAAAAAAATGTAAAGTTGGCTGGCCGGATAAGGTAGTTAACGATTCTTTAAAGTTTCCCTTAAATAAAATATTCGCTCCCTGTTCCGGCAGAACAGTTGCCGAAGAATATATTGAGGGTACAAATTCCTACCAATACGATGGCGAAGGCGGGTTAAGCTGGTCAATCCCTTATGTGGCCGGAGTAATGGCAATGGGTTGGCAAATAAAACCTGATATTAGCGGAGCGGAGATGGTTACTATTCTCTTACAAACCGCATCCACTAACTTTCAAGGTTATAAGATTATTGATCCGGTTGGGTTTATAAAGTATCTCCAACAAATGAAATAAAGCCCTGACATTGAGTGTTAAGGATTGGTAGTAAATTTGTCAATTCTAAACTGAAGTACCTTGGTTTATCAATTCACAATTTTTGCTTTTTGTCAAGCTTCTTAAGAGTTTCTCTTAGAAAAGCTTCGAAATCTTTAGCAAATTCTTTGCGCTTAAGGGCAAACTCAACGGTTGTCTTGAGAAAATCCAATTTGTTGCCAATGTCGTAACGTTTTCCTTCAATTGTGGTAGCAATAATACCTTCCTGCTTTAAGAGTATCCGCAGGGCATCGGTAAGTTGTATTTCATTGCCTTTGCCTCGTGGGGTTTGTTCCAAAGCTTTGAAAATTTCAGGTGTAAGTATGTACCGTCCTGCAATAGCTAAGTTCGAGGGCGCCTGATTGCGATCGGGTTTTTCAATAAGCTCGGTAAGCTGCATGATCTTGTCGCTGATTTTGTTACCTCCGGCAATGCCATAACGTGATACTTTTTCCCAGGGAACAGTTTCAACAGCAATCACAGTTTGGCGGTATTGTTCGTAGGAATCAATCAACTGCTGGGTAACAGGGATGACCGAATCAATAATGGTATCGCCCAGGAGTACAGCAAAGGGTTCGTTTCCGCAATGAAAGCGTGCATGATAAATAGCATCGCCAAGACCGTTTAATTCTTTTTGTCGGATATAGTGAATGTTGGCCATGTCTTCAATATGACGAATTTTAGTATATAAGATTTCGTCTTCTTTTTCCTGGATACGCGACTCAAGCTCAAAATTACGATCAAAGTGATCTTCTATGGAGCGCTTTCCTTTCCCGGAAATGATTAATATATCTTCAATGCCGGAATCGACACATTCCTGAACTACATACTGAATGGTAGGAGTGTCGATAATGGGCAACATTTCTTTGGGTTGAGCCTTAGTTGCAGGTAAAAAACGTGTCCCGAATCCTGCAGCAGGAATAACAGCTTTTTTTATCATGGGTTCATTACATTATAATGGGTTTAATCACTCTTGCATTAATTTTTCGAAGATTCACTATAAGGCGTTGGAGCATTTCATCATCATCATACATTCCAATGATAGCACCACCTGAGCCGGAAAACTTTGCCGAAGCCCCGCATTCTCGAGCGGTCATCACAAGTTCCATATTACTTGGTGATATTTCCATAATCTTGCAGCGAAGATCGAAGTTTTGGTTGATAAGGTTGTTTAATGTTGCATAGTCGCGTTTTAATAGGGCTTCGCGTCCCTGTTCTGCCAATGACGCTTGTTCAGCTAAGGTATCGTGAACTAATTGATCGCCTTTGTCGTACCTTTCACGAATATCGTTATGGACATTACCCGACACTTTACTTAATTCCCCTTTATAAGCTAAGTATAACTTAGGAAGTAAAGCAGGATCGATGCTTTCATATTTGCCATAACCGGTTTTCAATAAATGAGTTTTCTCAAAATCCATGTAAACACAACCTTCATACACTTGTATTACACGGTCTTGAAGTCCGGCATTGATATTAAGTTCTTCAGTTTCGGCTGTAAGAATAAGAGTTGGCAGAAAATGTTTAGGAATTTCAACATTGTAAAATTTCATTAATGCTTTGATAGTCGCAGTAACAATAGCGCTTGAACCTGCCAGGCCAACCTGACGGGGTATCGATGAACGATAACGTATGGTAAAGTTTTGATTCGATAATTTAATATGATTTTGTTCACAATATTCCCAAAATTTTTTGATTGCAGCTTTAATTAACCTGGATCCACCATAATATCCGGTTAATTTAACAGAATCGGCCAAATGGTAAATATTTCGAAATTTGTTTATGTCAACCTCAGTTTCCTCGATACATAAATCAGGAGTTTCATAGAGCGAAACAGAAGCGCTGAAATTTCGGACAATAATCGAAATAGTTTTTCCGAAATACCCATCAGATGGGTTACCTAGCAAACCTGCCCGGGCAAAAGCCCTTGATTCAATTATCATGAAAACCAGCGAATTAATTATAGTTAATAAATGAGTTCCAAATTTATCAGAAATTATTGATTTGTTCAAGGTGTTTCGTATAGTTTTGATTAATAAGCAATCATTTTCGCAGATTACTTGGTAAAGACGAGGCTAAGTTTATTCTGAATTTAAAGCATTTGAACAACTTTTGTTAATACCTAAATTCTTTATCTTTAATGAAAAAAAGTTAAGCCATGAACGGTTATCAGCATCTGATTATCTATTATTTTTCAGGCACAGGAAATGCTTTGCAAGCTTCACACCGGATCATCGAAAAGGCAAATGAGAAAGGCATAACTAACATACTGATTCCTATGGATCGCATGAAATATCAATTTCTGTAAAATTTTGGCAACAGCACACACAGGTATTCTTGGATGGAAAGGTATTAAGGTATAATGTTTGAATATTTTTCAGGATGACCTTAAACGTTAATCCCCAAATTTATATTCAATCCCTATGTTACTGCTAAACCTTTGGTAGGGTTTATCGTTGCCCGTTGCAAACGGTTTGAGAAACATAGTATATTCCGGGGTGAGGGTTATGCCAAAATTCTTTGATAAATTATATTTAATTATGGCTGAAACAGCTCCTCCGAGTATCTTACCCGGGTGTTTGAGCTCCAGAATGTTCCAATTGGTTGATGAAATGGAATGCCTCATCTCAAGTTCAGATTTTACAGCAGGCGAAACAAATAACTGAAATTTTTTAATGGAGATCAATAAGTAATCCAAATGTAAATTGAAATCAACGTAATTCACATTGGTAACAGTTGTCCCAAATTGATATACAGAAGGGCTCCAATCTATTCCATACTTTACATTAACATATTTTATTTCAATTCTTGGTCTTAATTTCTTTGAAACTTTTAGTCCAAAATCAAGGCCTATGTTATAGCGGGGGCTTATACCGTAATATGCATACCCATAACTTTCGTTTTTATCAAGCTTATATGCATTCATATTATAATCCAGCCCTCCGTTAATACCCATAAAAAACTCGGTTTCGTCGGTTTGAGCGTTTCCGGCAAATGGAATGGTTACCATCAACAATAGAATAACAAATATTTTTTTCATAAGCCCTTTTTTAATTTGTGTTTATACCTTGTTTTCACTTTAATTCACAACTTATTATATCAATACCTGACTGAAGAACTGATCAAAAATAAGAGATATTGTTGAGTAAATTAAATAAAATAGATGAATAAACTTAATTTATAGACCATTTGCCTGAATTTAATTCCGAATGAAATAAAAATGTAAGATTTTATTCCGCGATTATTTCCACCGAAGTATCCGGTAATCCCTCCGATTTGGCAGTAAGTGTGATTTTACCCTTTTGTTTGGTAGTTTGTACAACAACTATGCATCGTCCGTTAAATGCTTTACGCTTAGGCAATTTGTAATTATCCAGGCATGTTGGGTCGCCATTGTCTACACCAATGATCCTGCCTTCGTCGCTTATTTCAAAATTGATCAGGTTATCGGCCAGCAATGCCCTGTGGTTGTTTTTATCAACTAATTGTACATCAATAAGAACTATGTCCCTTGCATCGGCTTTTAGTTTTGAAACATCGGGTTTAAGAGCAATTTTAACTGGTTCGGAGACGGTATTAAGAATAGCAATCTGTATTTTGCCATCTGTTCCTTTTGCAAAAGCCTTAGCTTCTCCCGTTTCGTAAGGCACATACCACCATATACACGAGTTATCGGGGTTCGATTTCTTTTTACCATACGATTTCCCGTTGATAAAGAGTTCCGTTTCAGGGCAGTTGGTGAAGGCCATAACCACCAAAGTATCGCCTTTATTATAATTCCAGTGTTCTTTTTCTTCTGCTGAATTTAAAAAGCCTGCCAACCTGGACATGGGATCTGTGGCTTCTTTATCAGATGCTTTCTTTTTGCGTGCAGCAAGGTAAAGCATCGGCTTTTCCGACCACATAGCCTGACGCCAGTAATAAATAGGTTTTTCGTGAGATGTTAAATCAAGTAATCCTGAATTTGAAGTATGTATAGGAAATTTACCAGCCTCGCCAATGTAATCGATGCCTGTCCACAAAAATTGTGCACAGATATATTCATTATTTTTAACAGGTAGCCATGCATCATAATTGTGAGAGTTTTCGCTGCCGAAGATAATACGATTAGGGTATTTTGCGTGATCATTCGCATAGGCATTTTCGGTGTAATTATAACCGGAAATGTCTAGTGCTTCGGGGAGTCCCACTTTATTTGAGGTCCTCACATTGGCAATAGCCATAGTAACCGGTCGAGAAGTATCGATAGCTTTAACTACACTCACTAAATTACGGGCAATTTCTGTCATACGGTTTGCGTCAGGCCTGTCAGGCGAATAATTGTTGCTTTCCGGGTCACCGTATGGATCATTGTCATAGTCAACTTCATTACCTATGCTCCAGATGATGATGCCCGGATGGTTCTTATCGCGTTGAACCATATCGTGCAGGTCTCTTTCGCACCAGTTGAATATATCGGGATATCCGTCATAAAGGGCTATTGTTTGGTTCCAGCCATTTACCCATTTACGCTTTGGATATTCCCATTCGTCGAATGCTTCGTCCAGAACCAGGAAACCCATTTGGTCGCATAAATCTAGGAACTCCGGGGCAACAGGGTTGTGACTGGTACGAATGGCATTGCAACCACATGCTTTTAACTTTTCAAGCCTTATTTTCCATATTTTTTCAGGGACAGCAGCTCCAACACAACCGCCATCGTGGTGTAAGCAAACACCTTTGAGTTTAATATTTTTTTCGTTCAGAAAGAAGCCTTTATTGGCATCGAATTTTATAGTACGAATTCCAAATGGTGTCTCATATTCGTCGATTACTGCATTTCCGGAAACAATTTTTGTTTTTAAAGTATAGAGGTAAGGATTATTGATATCCCATAATACCGGTTTATTGAGTTTAATGTCCTGGTTTATTGATGTTAAACTATCCGGCAACACAACTTCGCTTTCAGCCGAGGCGACCTGTTTTCCATCTTTTGTAACGATAGCAGAACTCAGCCTGATGGTCTTTTTAACTTTTGCATCATTGGCAATAGTTGTTTTCAGGGTTATTTTAGCTTCAACCATAGAGGCTTCAGGTGAAGTAACCAGTGTACCCCATTGTGCCACGTGGACCTTATCACTTATCGTAAGCCACACGTGACGATAAATGCCTGAACCACTGTACCATCGCGTATCAGCATATTTTCGATGGTCAACCCTCACTGCAATCACATTCTTTTTACCATATTCAATGTAAGGTGTAATATTGTAGTAAAAGCTAATATATCCATATGGACGTTTCCCAACGTGCTTCCCGTTTACCCAAACATCGCTATTACAATAAACTCCATCGAACTGGATGGTGATGGTTTTGCCCTCATACTCCTCAGGTATATCAAATGTTTTACGGTACCAACCAAATCCGGCGGGCAGATAGCCCGTACAACTGGCTAAGTTTTTATCGAATTCAGATTCTATACTCCAGTCATGGGGTAGGTTCAATAAACGCCAGGAGGCATCATTGAACAATGGGTCTTTGGCCCGGGTATAATCACCTGGTTTAAACTTCCAGTCCCGATCGAATAAGATTTTTTCACGGCCGTTAGATTGCGAAAATGTATTGTTACTAAAGAGAAGTAATATATTAATACTCCAAAAAATAATTTTGATCCTCATGATGGATGATTTAAAAATTAGGCAAGATTCAAAATTTATAATATGTTGTTTTTAAATGAGTTTATAGTATTGAATCGTTAAAATTGTTGTTAGTGATACAAATATATCAATAAAATATTGCGTATAAATGAATTGAATTTTATTTTGTATAAATTTAAGATAAGTGATTTAATTGGCACATTTGCATATTGAATAATTGATTAGGCTGGTATCAAATCGCAATACTAAAATCCATACTTTAAATTTTCGTTTCTTTAAAAAAAATCATATTTTCGTAATAACAGGTATCTTAAGCCAAGTTACTAGTTAACCAGTAACACGTAACTAACAACTTAAGGTTAACTATCTGGTAAACGCCTTGTCTTATTTTTTATGCGCAGAATTATATTTTTAGCTTATTTCATCCAGGTTTGTTTCTCATTAACTGCTTCATCGGGTGAACCAGATAATCACAAGCTCACTAAATCAAACGTTGATAGCAACTATATTACAAGCTATTATGACAGATTATGCTTAACCTTTTCGGGTAATCTGAAAGGGTTAGAAATGAAAATCCATAATCCTGATTCAAAAATTGAAAGTATTCTATATCAACCTAATACAAACTTTTATTGGACTTTTGCATTGAAATATAAGTGGTTGTCATTTAGTTATTCGACAAAAATAAAAGTACTTGACGATATTGATCCTAAAAAAGGAAATACCAAAGAAAGCGGTATGCAATTGGCTTTTATAGGGAAAAAATTATGGATTACTATGATGTATCAGTATTACAAAGGTTTTTATATGTACAATCCAACTTTATTGGATCCCCAATGGTTTAATAACCATGATTATTACCCCAGCCGCGGCGATATCAGAAATTTAGTTCTATCTGCTGGCCTTACTTATGCCTTTAATTCTAAACGTTATTCTCAAACTGCTATTCTGGGGCCTGTTGATCGCCAGATTAAAAGTGCTGGGTCTCCTTTAATCGGAATGTCTCTTACTGCCTATTCCGTTGGATCCGATTCGTCCATTGTTTCCCGCATTTTGTGGGATAAATACCCTGCGCAAACACATTATACAGGCTCGTTATCATTTGATTACAGTAATAACTTCGGATATATGTATACTTTTGTGATTTTTAAGCACATAATTTTGAATTTGGGACTTATTACAGGAGTAGCTTTACAAAACCGCAAGATATATCTGGCCAGTTCACAAACTATGAAGGCTACCCGCAAACTCGCATTTACGGCTGAATATCGTGCAAACCTGGGATATAATTCGAAAAAGTATTACTTTGGCCTAATGACATCAGGTAATTCATTTACAGACAATGCTATTAAAGGAGGATACCTTTCGTTGCAGTATACTTATTTTCGGTTTTATTTAGGCCGGAGATTTGACTTTTCAAGGAAGAACCGTTAATTAATAGCCATCAACTCAATTTATTTTTATAATCCTCATATCCGAATTGCCTTACCAACCGAAATCCCGTCTTATCATCCCAAATTCCGATAGATGGATGGTTTACACCATTAAAAAATGTAGTTTTAACCATGGTGTAATGAATCATGTCTTCGAAAACAATCCTGTCACCAGGTTTTAATTCCTGTTCGAATGACCAAAAACCAACAAAATCTCCTGCTAAACAACTGCTACCACCCATGCGATAAGTTGGTTTGCCAGGTACAGGATCGAAATAGGCGCCTTGTATTCTTGGTTTGTAGGGCATTTCGAGACAGTCGGGCATGTGGGCTGTAAATGATACATCGAGAATGGCGGTTTTTATATTTTTATTTTCAACAACATCGATCACTGTTGAAACCAAAACACCGGTTTCCCATGCAAAAGCGCTTCCAGGTTCAAGTATCACATGAACATTGTATTTCTTTTTGAAATTTTTGAGAAGTTCAATAAGGTGTTGTACATCATAGCCCTTTCGGGTCATCAGATGGCCGCCGCCCATGTTAATCCACTTTGCCTGGGGAATAATGTCGCCGAATTTATTTTCGAAGGCTGCCAGTGTTTTAGCCAAGTCAGTAGAGTAGGACTCGCAAAGGGAATGAAAATGTAATCCTTCAATGCCTTCGGGAAGTTTGCCCTTTAACTCGCCAGCTAAAACACCAAGTCTTGATCCAGGCGCACAGGGATTGTACATTGAAGTTTCAACTTCCGAAAATTCGTGGTTTACCCGTAAACCTACCGAGATTTTTTTGCCGGATTGCTTTATTTTTGGTAAAAACTTATGTAATTGGTTCAGTGAGTTAAAAGTAATGTGGCTGCTATAGTTTAGTATTTGGTTAAATTCGGTATCCGTATAAGCAGGCGAATAGGTATGTGCTGGTGTTTTCATTTCCTCAAAAGCCAGTCGGGCTTCGTGTAAGCCACTTGCAGCTGCACCTGAAATGTATTCTCTTACAATAGGAAATACACTCCATAAGGCAAAACCTTTAAAAGCAAGAATCACTTCTATTTCTGCAGACTGGCTAACCGAAAGGATCAATTCCAGGTTAATACGCAATAATTGCTCATCGAGCACATAGCAGGGTGAAGGTATTTTGGAATAGTCGATAGCCATTGATTATTGAATATTGACAATTGATGTTAAGTAATTGCAAAGAAATTAAAAATAATAGTTGAATGGATGGTTAAACTGCATTTTTATCATCATGTTTTAGCAAGAATTTAAAATTTGGGACGTTAGCACTAATACAAAGGTATTTATTTTCTGCAGCCTATGTTTTTCAGATTCGTCATGAACATAATCATATACACAATTGTTCTTTTTTCTTATCTTAGTTGTTTTTTAGGTTCCATTGTCATTACTCGTTTTGCTGACACAATTGAATATATATCTGATCATTGACAGCAAAAGTTTAAAAACAATTATAACGAAAACCGATGGAATTTTAATAATTAAAGATAAAATGTCGTTTAGTTAAGCTTTCTAAACCTCCCAACCCTCCTAAGAAGGGCTAACTTTGGCTGTGTTCCAGTTATAGCCCCTTTTTTAAGGGGTTGGGGTTGAAAGAAGAATTCTTAACTAAACAACATTAATTTATGATAAAACAATTTGAAACATTATAAAAGACCGAATAAGCAAAAAACATGAAGATATTACTTATTTCCCCTGCTGTAGATGCTGCAAAAAGAACAGTTAAAGGGCTTATGATGCCACAACTCGCTCTTTATATTTTAGAAGGTTTAACTCCGCCGGAGCATAAAGTTAAAATTATTGAGGAAGAAGCAGAAGTTTTGAACCTTGAAGAAGAATGTGACTTAGTAGGGATAAGCTGTATGACAGCAAATGCGCCGAGAGCTTACGAACTTGCTAAAGCATTTAAGAAGAGAGGTAAAACTGTTGTTTTAGGTGGGGTTCATCCTACGATTTTGTCCGATGAAGCACTGCAATATTCAGATTGTGTCGTGATTGGTGAAGCAGAAGGCGTATGGGAAACGCTACTTCATGATTTTCAGCACGGGAGCTTACAAAAGACATATCATAATCCGGAGCCTGACTTGGAGAAATATGTCCCCAAAAATTTTAACAAGATCATTAAAAAAAGGTTGTTTAATCTTGTTCCGATTATGACAACACGCGGATGTCCTTATAATTGTGATTTTTGCTGTGTAACAGATCTTTTTGGAAAAAAAATCCGGCACATTCCTATCAAAAATATTATTCGGGACATAGAAGATTCCGGTGCAAAAAATTTTATGTTTCTGGATGACAACATTATTGGCCATCCAAAATACTCAAAGGAACTATTTATGGCCATGATACCATTAAAAATAAAATGGGTTGGGCAAGCATCCTTGTCGTTTGTTAAAGATGTAGAAATGATGCAGCTCGCTGCCGACAGTGGATGTAAAGCGCTTTTTTTCGGATTGGAAAGCGTATCGGCAGAACAAATGAAGACTATGCGTAAAACATTCAAAGAAATTGAAGAGCTTGAGACCGCTTTAAAACAGATCAAAAAAATGGGTATTCTTATTCATGCTTCCATGATATTTGGTTTTGATAATGATACCAAAGCTGTATTTAATGATACAGTTAAATTTTTGATTAAAAACAAAATCAGTACCGTTTCTTTCAACATATTAACTCCCTATCCGGGGACAAAAACCTTTGCAGACTTAAATAATGCAGGCCGCTTATTAACCAGGGATTGGAAATATTATGATCATAATACGGTTGTATTCCAGCCCGAAAATATGACCCCTTATGAACTTCAATGTGGTAAAACCCATGCCAGGAAGAAGTTTTATAAAATATCTTCTGTTTTAAAAAGACTAAGTGGGAATATGTATAGCCCGGTTTTATATTTTGCTTTGAATTATGGTCATATGAAACAGGTTAAAGTTGAAGGAAAAAGAATAAGGAGACTGAAGACAGAGTTATTTGATAAATATTGAATATACCAATATTCTGTTTACTTCTTAATATCATAAAAACAACGTTTGGGCGATATTATTTTATTGTCGGCCAGTAACTTTTTAATTGCTTTATCTACTTCTTTTTTGTCAATGCCTGCTTTTTCTGCAATATCACCCGAACGCATTGGCGCATTGACATCTTTCAGTGTTTTCAGAACGATTTCGTTGTTTTCCATAGTATTATTTTTTTATGGGTTTAAACAAAAATAAAGAAAACTTGTTAAAGATTATAATTAACGTTTAAAATGTGAACCATGAAAAAAATATTCATTACTATTGCTTTATATGCAATTGGATCAAGTATTTATTCACAAAATTTTGAAAACGGAACGAAAATGAAAACTTTATATGATTTTAAAGCCAAAACGATTGATGGTAAAGATTTTGATTTGGCAACTTTAAAAGGTAAAAAAGTATTGATAGTCAATACGGCTTCGAAATGTGGAAATACGCCTCAATATAAAGACCTTGAGGATTTATATAAAACTTACGGAGGCGATAAATTTGTAATTATAGGTTTCCCTGCTAATAATTTTTTACATCAGGAACCAGGTACAAATGCCGAAATCAAACAATTTTGTGAGCTAAATTATGGGGTTACCTTCCCAATGATGTCTAAAATATCTGTAAAAGGGAAAGATATAGATCCTATATACCAATGGCTTACTCAAAAAGACTTGAATGGCAAACTTGATTCGGAAGTCAAATGGAACTTTCAGAAATATCTAATTGATGAGCAAGGAAGGCTGGTCGATGAAGTTGATCCAAAAATTAACCCTAAATCAGATAAAATTATTAACTGGATTCAAGGGAAGTGAAATTTTTTTATTAATTACCAGTAAGAAATTTATTTACCTTTTTTAGAAATAATTCTATTTCCACTGGTTTGGAAATCACATCTTCACATCCTGCATTAAGGCATTTGGTTCGTACTTCGCTAACGGGAAAGGCCGTTTGGGCAAGAATAGGTATCTCACTTCGAAACGATTTTATTTCGCGTGTTATTGTATAACCGCTTTTCTCCGGAAGTTTAATATCCATGAGGATAAGGTCGATTTTATTAATTGTTTTGCACAGTTCCAATGCTTGTTCGCCATTTATGGCATGAAGTAACTGAACCTGAGTTTTTTCTAAGAGCGCTTCTATAAACTGGTAATTCACGGGATCATCTTCTACCACCAAAATTACTTTACCTTTCCAGTTAGGTTCTAACTTACTGGGCTCTGATAGAAGAATGGTCTCAAGATTTAAATTTGAATGGCTTGCTTTACCTGGCTTCTCAATAGGTAGCGTAAAGTAGAATTCGTTTCTCTTGTTTAATTCAGAGGTTAACCTGATTTTTCCACCTAGTATTTCTACAAGGTTTTTAGCAATGGTAAGTGACAAACCGGTGTCAGCAATATGCTGATGGGTAACATCCTCGAATTGCCAAAAATAATCGAATATCAGTTTCTGGTCATCTTTGCTTAGGCCAATGCCTGTGTCGATTACAAAAAATTCAATAGTTTTCGGGTCTTTAATGGTATAACCAAATTTTATAACTCCTTTGCTTGTATTGCGGATAGAAAAACTAAGAATGTTATTAATTATTTGTTGGATTCTTCCAGGATCAGATTGAATCAATCCGATATCGTTCTGTGGATTTCTTTCAAGTGTAAGTTCGATTTGGTCTTTTCCTGCTTTATTTTTTTTTAGAAAAGTTGACGAATATATCTCATTCATAAATTCGTCGATATTTATTTGTGTAGAGCTTAATTCAAGCTTTCCGGATTCAATTTTGGAGATTTCGATCAAATCGTCTATCAGTGATAGCAGTTGATGCCCCTTTTCGTTAATAATACTGATAAATTCCTGTTTTTTTGTTGATGAAACGCCTTCTATGCCTATAAGCTCGGAAAAGCCTATAATGGCATTCATGGGAGTCCGTATAGCATGAGACATATTGGCCAGAAAAGCTGACTTTAATTTATCCGATTGTTCCGATATTTCGTGGGTTTTGTGAAGTTCCCTTTCAAGCCGTTTAATTTCTGATTCTAAGTCACGAATACGCTGTTGGAGATCATTGTTTTGAACCGGCTCACTCATCATCAGATAAATACATTGAAAGTTAATATTCAAGATACTATCGAATATTAACAAATGTAAATATTTATCTGAAATTATTCAAGTTTTTGTGATTCAATTAAAATAATTCTACTTCGATATTTTGTATAAACGCTGTATATGTGTGCTCATCATCAACTCTGGCTTCAGAGAGTAATATCAGTACTGGCAGTTCTACTCCTTCTTTGTTTGTAATTTTAACTTCCTTACGTTGACCAATCAATTTATTTGTACCAGGACTTACAAGTCGGGCTACAAATTCATCATTTATGATATTGCCTTCAGAGAAAAGTGTGCTGATATTCATGCCCAGTATTTCTTTGCGAGGTATTCCCCAGAGATTTTCCGCGGCCTTGTTGAAAAATTCGATCCTGCCTTCCTGGTTGATGGTAAAAATAGCATCAAGAGCGCCTTCAAGAGTTCTTTCGTTGCGGATTTTAACTTTTTCTATTTCTTTATATTGCTGTTCCATCTCAGCTTTAGCTTTATCGAGTTTACGGCTAAGATCAGCGCCTGCCTGGCGAAGCTTTTCTTCCTGTATGCGTAATTGTTCAGTTTGTCGCTGGGTTTCAATTTCCATTAACTTTTCTTTAGTGATTTCGTTTGAGATGTAAATAACTTTGTTCACTTCTTCATACATATCGTTAACTGCGCTGAGCGACCCTCGAAACCATCGTTCCTCTCCAGTTTTAGATATGTGTTTAAGCTGGCCCTGAAATGAATGACCTGTAATTACATTTTCCCATATATCGCGAAAGATATTTATTTCTTCCCTTGGGATAAAGTCGAAAATTGTTTTATTCGAGATTTCTTCCATAGTAAATTCCATGGTCACAAGAAAACGTTCGTTGCAATCAAGTGTATCACCTTCCGGGCTGAATTCTGCTTTAAGGCTCGATCGGTTTAAAGCCTCAATTTGGGCTTCGAAATCGAGACTTTGTTTTTTCTGGTCGGTTGTATCAATAGCCAGGAAGACAATACGTTCTACTACATTGTTTTTCTTGACGCAAGTGAATGTAGCCATAGTCCATAAGTCATTGTTTTGTTTTGTTTGCAGTTTTACGTCACCTTCGAAATGCTCGGAACCATGAATTAGACTATCCCATGTACTGTCAAACCATTCGCGGTCTTTTTTATTGATAAACATGGAGATGTGTTTACCGTCCACGTCCATGTTGTCATTGTATCCAAGTTTTGAAACAAATTTATTGTTAGCATAAATAAGGGTTCCATCAGGAACGAATTCGGCGCGGATTAATGTATGATTAACGGAGTTGGCAAAAGTGATAAATTTTTCATTTTGTCTTGCAGCTTCTTCCTGAGTGGTCTGGAGTTCTTCCATATTCTGTCTCATCTGTTCTTCCTGGTTAGCAAGAATTTCAGCTTGCTCCTGTGATTCGCGCAAGAGCTGGGAAGTGCGCAAATTAATTTTAACTGTTGATATGGTGGAGGCAATACTTTCAGCAACTTTTTCGACAAATTCGATTTCGAATTTCTCAAGTTCTTTGAATGACGCTAATTCGAGTACTCCATGTATTTCATCATTAATGATTAAAGGTACAATAAGAAGGCTCCGCGGGTTAGCTTTGCCCAAGCCAGAGGTAATGAGTACATAATTGTCCGGGATCTCCTTCATATAAATTGTGCGTTTTTCGAGGGCACAAGTTCCAATCAGGCCATCACCCCATTCAATACGTTTATCGGTAAATTTTTTACGGTCAAAGGCATAGCAGGCAGTCATCTCAAAATACTTTTCATTACTTTCATCATGAAGGATAAAAAAACCTCCCTGATTGGCTTGTAAGTATTTTACCAAGTTATGAATGATGCTGTACGATAGTTCTTTAATGTCGTCGTTATTGTTGCGAAGTATTTCGCTGAATTTAGCAAGCCCTTCAGCAACCCAGTTTCTTTGATCATCTTCATTATGTCGTTTTAATTCAATTAATTTATTATTTTTAAGATTATCACGAAGGTTGATGAGCGATTGGCCAAGTTTATCATTGTCATCTTGCAAGTCGTAATTAGCCTCGAGATGGTCGTTTATCAGGTTATTGGTAAACTCGTGAACTTTATGTGATTTACTAATTTCTTTTTTGAGTAACGATTCGGTTTCTTCCATATATTTTCCGTACCTTTTGCCAAGATAAAATCCGGAAAAGGCAAGACCTATGGGCAAAAGGTCAAATAACCATAGTGCAGAAAATTGTCTATGAAGAAAGGCTATTCCATGAAAATTAAAAGGTTGATTAAAATGAATCAGTCCCCAGAAAAAACTAACGAAGAGAAATGATACCCCGAAAATGATACCCAAGATAGAAAGGTATTTGGAAAGGTTAGCCGAGTCAAATTTATTCATAAAATATTATTTCTTATAAATCAGAATGCGTTGTGCCAATTTGATTAGAATTGTTTTGCCCAATTTGTCGTCGTGGCAGCAATTTGATCAAGCGGAACAACCTTATCGGCAGCGCCAAGTTTAATTGCTTCATTTGGCATGCCAAAAACCACGCAAGATTTTTCGTCTTGGGCAATGGTATATGCTCCTGCTTCCTTCATTTCAAGTAAGCCACGAGCACCATCGTCACCCATGCCTGTCATGATGATACCAATTGCATTACGACCTGCAAAGCGAGCTGTGGAACGGAAAAGTACGTCAACCGAAGGACGATGCCGATTGACAAGCGGGCCATCTTTAATTTCAACATGATATTTAGAGCCATTGCGTTTTATTAGAATATGATGGTTGCCAGGCGCAATCAAAGCATGGCCGCGGATAATTGAATCTCCATTTTCAGCTTCTTTAACTGAAAGGCCGGATAATTCATTAAGCCGGTTTGCAAAGGATTTTGTAAAATTTTCAGGCATGTGTTGCACTATCACTATGCCAGGTGAATCGGGAGGCATAGATTCGAGAAAAACCCTTAGCGCATCCGTTCCACCGGTTGATGCGCCAACAGCAATGACAATTTCTGTTGTTTTAAGCTTGCTTGTCTCGTTAGGTATAAATTTTGGTAGAATTGCATCTGCTGAATATTTGGGTTGTACAGGAAAATCGATAGGTAAAGTTCTTCTTCGTATTTTGGCTATGGCAGCAGCCTTAACGGCATCACATAAAGATATTCTTGATTCTTCGATGAAATTTTTTGCATCCATTTGTGATTTGGCAATTACTTCCACTGCTCCGTATTCGAGTGCTTTCAGTGCTACTTCAGTGCCTTTGGCTGTTATGCTTGAAATAATAACTACAGGTATGGGATGTTGTGACATGATCCTTTTAAGAAATGTTAAGCCATTCATACGGGGCATTTCAACGTCTAACGTAATCACATCAGGGGTCTCGATCGAAATTTTTTTGGCAGCAAAAAATGGATCAGAAGCCGTACCCATTACTTCAATTTCGGGATCGGAATTCAGAATGGTTTGAAGCGTTTGCCTAACCACTGCAGAATCATCTACAATCAATACCCTGATCTTCTTTGCCATACACTAATCTTTGTTTCACACTTTTTTGCCACTTGTTTTAAAGTATTATAAAGTTTTCTGAATATATTTTTGACGCACTTCACCTGTAAAGGTAATGAATTCAATTTTACGGCCGAGTTTTCCTCCAACACTGGAATTAAGTATTGGTATTTTTTTTTCCTCAAGCATTTGCCGGGCAATTTCAATATTACGGGAACCGATGTGAAATTGTACTATTTGAGTTTCGATTACTTCACCTCCTCCGAATATCTTAGCTTTCAGGTTATTTTTGTTAGAACCCAGAGACAACATTTTGTCAATAAGTTTTTCTATAGCTATATTACCATATTTGGGCGATGCAAGTCCTTGCCCATTCCAGTAAGGAAGCATGTAATGGTTTATTCCGCCAATTTTGAGCACGGGGTCGTATAAGCAGACAGCTACGCACGAACCCAGGATGGTATTAATCTGGTAGGGTGTCTTGCTTATAAATAGCTCGGCAGGATACAAAAAATGAACAGGCAGATTCTCCATTACCCTTGGTTAAAAAATTTCTTCCTCGTCAAATAAAAATTCGTTCCCATCTGTTGAAAAGCCAGCAATGTCAGCTTTAGCCTCAGGAATTGCAAAAGTAAACCTACTACCTTTACCAATTTCACTCTTGATTTCTATGCTGCCGTTCAGTAAATCCAGGGTTGCTTTATTGATAGATAATCCCAATCCATGTCCGCGGTTGATTGAATTAATCCCGGAATCGAGGCGTTTAAAACGGTCGAAGATTTTTTTCTGGTTTTCTTCTGAAATGCCAGCTCCGCGATCTTCGACCGAGACTTTTAATGTTTCATTTTCTATCCATGATTTGATTTCAATTTTTTGTTTTTCGAAACTGAATTTAATAGCATTACTGAGAAGATTCGAAAGGATCAGCCTAAGTTTTTCAGGGTCGGTTTTAAAATAAAAGGTTTTTCCTATTGGTGGTTTTATGTCAAAGATAAAGCTGAAGTCAAGATATTTTTTCTTTGCTTCAAATCTAAATGATTCTAAAACATTCATAATAAGTGTTTTAACATCTACATTTAGAATTTCGGGACATATTTCTCCAGCTTCAATTTTCGCTGCAACGAAAATGTTACGTAATTGAAAGTCAAGGTTAAAGGCTTCTGAATGGATAAGGGCAACCATCGAAATAACGGTCTTCCAATCTTCTTTCTTAACGGATAGAATGTGTTTGGCAAGTCCAAGTATTGAGGTAAATGGATTGATAATTTCGTTGGTAATATTCGAAATAAAGTGACTCTTTAGTGATTCCGATTCCTCCAGTTTTTTATTAACGATTTGAAGTTCGCGATTAAGCTCCTGCAATTCTTCAAGGGCCTCACGGTTCATCCGGAAACGGTTTCGTAATTCTTCAATTAAATCTTCGTCAGCAAGTTTACTCATAATAATAATTATATCGTTATTAACCAGAAATCGATTTTTATGTTTTTTACTACATGTTTTATGCTCAAAATAATAATATTTTTAAAATATAATAAAATTTGGAATGGTCTCCAAGTTGTAACTTATGATCCTTTCTTTCGAAAAATTGTTGGTCGTAACTGGTTGAGTGGAACCTCGAAATTTGTAATTGATTCGGAATGTCCCAGGAAGAAAAATCCATTTGCTTTGAGTTTAGAGCAAAGTTTGTTGATGACTTTTTCCTGGGTTTCTCTATCAAAATATATTAATACATTACGGCAAAAGATAATATCGAAACTATCGGGTACGTTAAAATAGTGATCCATGAAATTCATACGTTGAAATGAAATTTTTTTCCGTAATTCGGGAATCATTCGGATAGTAGGATTAGTACGATTTTTACTTCTAAGTAAGTAACGTTTTTTTAAATTTAAGGGTAACATTTCTATTCTATCTTCTTTGTAAATTCCTTCAACAGCAGTCTTTAGCATTCGAGTCGAAATATCAGTGGCTAAGATATTATAATCGAATGACAAGCCTGGATTTTGAACCATGAATTCATTTAGTGACATGGAAATAGTATAGGGTTCTTCGCCGCTCGAACATCCAGCGCTCCAGATTTTAAGAAAACGGGTTTTATCGTTATAAAGTAATTCCGGCAGAGCTTGAGAATGAAGAAATTCAAAATGGACTGGTTCGCGAAAAAAATCCGTTTTGTTAGTGCTTACTACGTCGATCATATGTATTATCTCGGTTTGTTGCCCTTCTTTACTAAATACATATTCAACGTATTGCTTATAACTGGTCATTCCGAGTTCACGCAGGCGCTTATGTAGCCGGCTTTGAAGCATGGTTTTTTTAATTTCCGGCATTTTTATTCCATATTCCCTGTAAATAAAAGTACTTAGCCGTTTGAAATCTTCCATTGTCATTACGGCTTTGTATATCTCGCTAAGATTAACGTTTGGTTTGTCCATGAATCTTAAGAGATTTTATCAATAATTTTTGATAAATTCATTAAATTTTACTGTAAAATAAAATATCCCGGTCGATTTTATCCTGCCATTTCGAATTTATATATCATTACATCGTTGAAAGGATAAAACCCCGGGATTTTTTTATATCTGATGTTTTATTCTTTTTGTTCTTCTTCAACTTCTAATTCGCTCGAAGAATCCCTTAAAAGGGATATTTCGCTGGTAGAGAAAATGAGGTCCATGTTAAGTAACATGATAAACTCGTTATTAATTTTGGCCATCCCTTCAATAAATTCGCTTTTGTATTTACTTCCAATAGTTGGTGGTGGCATAATTTGAGAATCATCAATTTCGATCACTTCCTGCACTGAGTCGACTAAAGCTCCAACATGAACCTGGTCACCACTAATATCGATATCCAAAACTAAGATACAGGTATTAGGAGTATTTTCTGTTTCGCCCATATCGAACTTAATTTTTGTATCGATTAAAGGAAGCACGGATCCGCGTAAATTGATAACCCCTTTCATATAAGGAGGCGACTTGGGTACTTTTGTTATTTTAGTCATCTCCAATATATTGAGTACTTTACCAACATTTGCTCCAAATATTTCATCCCCCAGTTTGAAGGTTAAGTAGGAATTAATTTTTGTAGCACCCTTTTTCATTTAGAATCCTCCATCATTAGTGATTTATATGCAAAATGTTTAATGGCTTTATTGGTATCCATTACAAGTGCTATTGTTCCATCGCCAAGTATGGTAGTACCTGAAATAATTTCCTGTTTTTTATAATGTTTACCTAAAGGTTTAAGCACAGCCTGGTATTCACCAATAACGTTATCGACAGCTAACCCTATACGTTTGTCTTCGTAACGTAATACAATCACCTGGTCGTGCGTGAGTTCTTCATCTATGGATATTTCTAATTCATGCCTAAGATAGAAAAACGGTATCTGTTCACCGTCGAGTATAATTGTATTATTAAAGGCTTTCATAAGTTTGGTATGTTCAACGGCATAAATTTTATCGATCACTGTCAAAGGTAAAACGATGAAAATTTCTTCAACTTGTATCAAAAGGCCATCAATAATCGATAGGGTTAGCGGAAGCTTAATGGTAAGCGTAGTGCCCACGTTGATTTCCGATTCTACTTCAACCTCACCGCGAATATCGGAAATTTTTCGTTTTACTACATCCATCCCAACACCCCTTCCAGATACATCAGTAATATTGGTGGCAGTTGAAAAGCCGGGAATGAAAATCAGATCGAGTATTTCCTTTTTCGAAAGGGTAGCATCGGCGGAAATCAGTCCTTTTTGAATTGCTTTTAACCTTATGAAATTTGGATCAATACCCGCTCCATCGTCAAATATTTGAATGATTACATTGGCCCCTGAATAGAATGATTTCAGAAGGATTTTTCCCTGAGCGGGTTTACCTTTGCTTACGCGCACTTCGGGTTGTTCGATACCGTGGTCGAGGCTGTTACGAAGAATGTGCATAAGTGGGTCGGTAAGGTTTTCGATAATGGTTTTATCGAGTTCGGTATCGGTTCCTTCGGCCTCGAAAACAACTTCTTTTTTGAGTTCTTTAGACAGGTCACGAATTAAACGTTGAAAGCGGGTTAACATGTTCTCTATGGGGATCAGCACTATGCTAAAGGCATTATCCCTAAGCTGACGAGATAGTTTCTGAACGTTCTCAGCAATAGCCATCAACTCAGGGCGTCCATCGTTATCGGCATACAGGCTGAGCCTTGCCTGGGTGGTAACAAGTTCGCTTACGAGGTTCATGAGTTGATCAAGCTTATCGGACGCAACCCGGATACTGGAAATAATTTGATCTTTGGAGACTGGAGTTATTTTTTCGTCTTTACCCTTTCTTTCCTGTTTGGTTTCAGGATTAGAAAGAGTGCCAATGAAGTCCTGTAACTGTGCTAAACCAATTTCCTGCTGGTTTTTTCTGATTTCTTCGAGCTTATTTACAAATTGTTCATTGCCCAATAAGTTGAATTCGCTGATTAGGGTTACCTGCAATTCGCAGTCGTCTTCAACAAAAATAAATATATCCGTTATGGCATTGATATCTGATTCGGTGGCAAGAAATAGTTCCCAAGTGGTATAACATTTGTTTGGATCGAATTCATCAAGGCTCGGTATCTTCTTTATTATAGGGATAGCAATACATGCGCCTAAAGAATATAATTCATCAATAAGGAATAAAGGATTGGTTCCATTATTCATTAAATCTTCATGGGGCTGGAAGAGGATATAATATGTTTTCAGATTAACGTTGGCTGGTATATCTTCGGTTGGTTCTTCTATAGTAATTGACTTTGTATTATTGCTATGAACAAGCTCGTCAATTTGCTGCATGAGAAGGTTATGTTGTTTCAGTAAGGTCTCAGATAATTCAGAATCTTCTTTCAGCAACGCACTTAAATGATCTACAGAAGCAAGTGTTAGATTAAGCAGTTCGCTAGTTATGAGCATTTCCTCGCTACGTACCAGATCGTAAGCTGTTTCAAGGTTATGCGTAAATTCACTGATTTTTTCGAATCCAAACATGGCACCGCTACCTTTCAGTGAGTGCATAGCCCTGAAAACCCTCTCAATAAGAGGTTTGTCAGTAGGATTTTGTTCGAGTTCCAATAGGGCTTGTTCAATGTCTTGAATATGCTCTGTGGCCTCTTCAATGAATTTCTTTTTAAAATTATCCATCATCGTAAAACTTTGTTAATAGCTTCAATTAACTTGGCAGGAACAAAGGGTTTGATGATCCAGCCGGTAGCTCCGGCTTCTTTGGCTTCCATTTTTTTGGCAGCCTGCGATTCGGTAGTTAGGAATAAAATAGGGATTCGCTGATACTCGGGCATGACCCGAACCTCTTTGATTAATTCAATGCCATTAAGTATAGGCATGTGAAGGTCTGTAATAACCAAATCTATTTTAGTGCCGTCGAAGAATTTGAGCGCATCTTTACCATCAACAGCAATCAGGACATTATATCCCTCGTGTTCGAGCGTGAAACTTACCACTTCTCTTATGCTTTCCGAATCATCGACAATTAATATAGTTTTTGCCATAGGGTCAGTTAAATTCAGTTTTTTAAAAATAATATTTATTTGTTTAATTTAAAAGTGGTTAACGTAAATTAATTAATAATCAAAGCAATTCTTTGAATCCCGACCGAGATACCAATGTTTTCAAGTCTTCGTTCATCCTTATAAAATAGGTCATTTGTTTGTTTAATATTGCACAAGTTTTCTTAATAGAATAAAGAAGTTGAATGCCAGTTAAATCCAAATGAACAAGACTAGCCTGAATATTAAGCTGATCGATCCCTTTAAGATGTTTCAAAATATCTTCTTGGATTTCAGCCGCGTTGATAAAACTAAGTTCATCATCAACATAAAGGGTAGCCCTTACGGGTTCGCCTTTTTTAACTTTTGGAATTTCAAGGGCTCTTTTTTTCATATTAAGTTCGTAATAAAAATTCAATATTCAATAAAATAATTCCAAATTATCATCATCTTCATCGGCACTGGTACTGGTACTGCTTAGGCGGTATAAGTCGATATCATGCTTTGAGAGATGGTCATGAATGATATGCTCGCTTTCCATAGTATATCTCGATTTTAAATATTCAAGATGTTTAAGGCGAGACTCGTCCGACGAATCATCTATGTTAGTATGTGTTAATTTAAAGTTAATTTCATTGAGCTTGGCAATGATTTCTTCAATTACTTTATCAAAATAATCATAATATTTAATTTGTTCGATTGAAGTTTTGATATCCAACGAAATTTTTTTGCTCAATATTTGATTGTCGGAGATAATTTTATATACATTTTCATTGTTTTCGTACAACCTGTCAATTAATTGATCGCATTGAGCAACAAAAAACCGAAGTTTGTTTTCAACAATTTCTAATGGATTAGTATTGTTGTCTTCCTTCACAGTATATAAACATAGCTCTTTTATTTTTCCAAATTGAGAATGGTATTGGTTATTGATGGATTGTAGTTCAGAAAGAGTGATACGAATTTGATTGGTAGTGTTCTCACATTCTTCAATTTCTGCCGAAGTTTGCTTGTCGAGCGATTTGATGATACTTTTTTCTATAGTTCGAAAAAAATCTGATAGTTCGTCGTAATTGTTAAGTATCTCATGCAATTGTTTGTGAATACTGCCAGTTTTCTCTTTAGCATAGAGAAGGGATTTTTGGAAAAGCTCAGTGAAAAATTCAGTTTTTTCGAGTTTTTCCCTGATTTCATCGAAATGAGAGACACTCGATACATTATTACCAATGAGCTGACTGCACAAGTTGGCAATTTCCGTCATATCGCTGCCAACGTCAATAAATTTTCCTGAAATATTTTCAATTGCTTTCTGGTACTCTTTATTGGCATGAATTAGCTGTGCTGCCTGTAAACCTGCAATATCACGTATTTGAATAAAACATTTGACACGGTTTTTAAGGTTGACTTCTTCGTCTTCAGATTCTTTAATTTGACTTAGTTGTTTTAAAATATCTTTATGCGTATTTTGGATATGGTCAATTTTTTGTCTTATAATATCCTGGTACTGTAGGTTAGTGATAATCTTGGCAATGCTATCTGAAGTATTTTGTGTGTTTTCGCTTAATTTAGGTACTAATTGTCGGGCTTCATTATATTTTTGATCGAGTAAGTTAGAAGCGTTCATTACTTCATTAAGTATTTCGTTAATATTTTGAATATTTCGATCGCGTTGCTGCTGCAATTGGTTATTAAGCAATTTTAACGATTCCTTAAATTGGTTTGAATTTTTATAAAACTCAATAAAAAATGATCTGGTTTGTATAATTAATTCATTGAAATCGTTCGTTTTATGGCCAATTCTGTTAGTTGGGGATGCTGCAATAGTAATATCGAGCCTTAAATTGGTTACCAGTAATTTAAGGGTCATTAAATCTTGCTTGAGGTTATTGGCTGTCACAAACATTTGATCCATTTCTTTGATCATCTGGTCAATTGAAGCAATAATCTGACCGATAAATTTTTCATAGGTTGTAAGCAAATCCTGTAGATTGTTCTGAAAAACTTTCAAATGTTGAATAAAAACTTTACGGTTTTCTTCTTTGGTAATTAGATTAAAAAGGTTAGTTGCATTGTCAGATATTTGCTTAGAATCGGTGAAATATTTTTTAAAATAGGCATTTAATGTAAGAAAATCTTCCGATGAACATGAATGCAGGGAGTATATTTTTTCATCAATTTCATCAAAGATAGATGTAATTTCTTGGATTGAATATGCATTTAACAATGCTGAAACCTGACTTTTATCGTTGTTGCTATTTTCATTCATTATAAGAAAGCAAAAATATCTTTATCTAAGATAGAATTTTTTAGGCAAAGCACAAAATAAACTAATATTATCACAAATAAAAATCAAGCAATCGTCTCTTTTTTCTTTAAGATAATGTCGATTCGCTCAATAAAATCTTGGATATCAATTGGCTTGTTAATAAAATCTAAAGCGCCGAGTTCGATTGACCTTTTTTTGTTTTCGGGGTCTGCAACTGCCGAAACTATAATTACTGGAATATCCTTTGTACCCTCATTACTTTTAATTTCTTTCAGAAAATCGTAACCACTTATGCGTGGCATTAATAAATCTAGTAAGATCAGGTTCACAGTTTCCTTTTTTATAATCTGGTAAGCTTCCTTCACAGATTGTGCCGTTTCTATCAGATATCCCTGCCCATTAAGTATTGCCTCAAGTAATACGATATTTGTAGCGGAATCGTCAACAACTAATATCCTGGAAGTTTGATTCTTTTTCATATTGTGTTATAAATTCTTTTAAGATTCAATAAGACTAAAAAGTTATATAAATATACGTAAATATATTACTAGATAAGTCATCAAAAGGAGTTTTTTTAATGAGATTACTTACCAAGCTCGGATGATATATATCATCTGGATTAGTTAAGTTTTAAAAAACAATGGTAAAATAAACAAAAATTTGTATATTTATAAATCAAAGTAATATTTCGATAATGGGTTATTATACGCAAGAGCAATCTACCGACACTAATGATTTTTATCTACCGTTCATGAATTTGCTTACGGAGGAGCAGGTTGAGCAGATTTCGAAAAGTAGTAATGTTGTCCGTTATAAAAACAAGGATGTGATTTTTTTACAGAATACACGTACTTCACATATTATGTTTATTAAATCGGGGTTAGTGAAAGTTTATAAGGAAGGCCGTAATGGTAAAGTATTGATATTGCGTATTGAAACTCCTAATAATTTCCTGGGGCTAATGTCGGTTTTTGGGCACGATATTCATCAATTTTCAGCAGCTGCCATCGACGACACCGAAATATATTTTACCGATATTACTGTATTCAGGAATTTGATTAAAGAGAACGGTGTTTTTACGATGAAACTGATAAACGTCCTTAGTATTGAAGGGCTGTATCTATTTGATAGACTGATGAGCCAGTCGCACAAGCAATTACCCGGTCGAATTGCCGATGTTTTACTTTATTTTGCTGAAAAAATTTATCATTCGCAGGTATTTACTTTTCCATTTACCCGTCGTGAACTAGCCGAACTTGCTGGAACCACCAAGGAAAGTTTTATTAGGACCCTTACCGAATTTAAAAACGATAAAATTATTGATCTCGACGGTTCAATAGTTGAAATCAAAAGTATGAAGATTATCAAAACATTAAGCGAATTAGGTTAATTGGTTTATTTTTTTGATAATTAATCGTTTTCTGTATTGTACAAGGTTAAGGTTTGTCTCTTCTGTATTCCTTAAATTATAATATTATGGCCGAGAATTTAACTATGCTTACCAGCACTGCTTATAGCAAAGCACAAATTATTGCTACGCGTCTGGAATCGTTGGGTATAGGGTGTTATTTAAGAAATATTAACCTTATACAACCTGCTATTGGTACAGGTGTAAAAATTTTTGTTAACGATAGTGATTTGGAAAAGGCATTTGTCCTTTTAAAGGAATTTAATTTGGAATTTAATTCTTCGGCAGATGTTGCGATTGAGGAAACAGCTTTTGCTTCATTATTTGTTATTCCCATCGATTTTAGTAATGCTTCGCTCAATGCCTGTTATTATGCCCTTGAATTAGCAGCTAGATTTAAAGCAAGGGTTAAACTTATTCATACGTTTGGTATCCCTGATATTCAGCCTATATCGTTCGATAATACTGATTTTTTCCAGGGAGCACTTGCATCTCAATTAACAAACTTTCGAGAGGAAGCCGAAAATAAACTTTCAGACTTCATACAAAAACTTAATCTTTATATAAAATCAAAGTCGCTTACTGAAATTCCAATTTCAACTCATATAATTAATGGTATCCCCGACGAGATTACCCTTTACACAGCAGAATCAGAAAACGCTGGCCTGATTATCCTGGGCATAGCTGGTAAGGATGTGCGGACCTTTGAGCCTATGGGAAAGATTGCATCAAAAATTGTTGATAGAGCTTCAATACCTGTATTGATTATTCCGGAAGATACTATATTTAAAGGGATTGATAAAATTAATAATATATTATATACGACGGCCTTTGATGAATCGGATTTTTTAGCTATTCAAAAGCTTATTTCCTTCATTAGCACACTTGATATAAATATTTTTTGCTTACATATCGACAATAAAGAAGCTACGCCTTGGGATAAAATAAAAATGGATGGATTGCATGAGTATTTTAATAAGGTTTACGGAAAAACAAACGTGGAATGTGATTTAATGATGTCCAATGATATTTTTAAAGCGTTGGATGAGTTTATTACCAATAAGAATATTGATATTATTTCTATTAATAGCCAAAAACGAAATTTAATTTCGAAATTAATTAATCCAAGCATTACCTTAAAAATCCTTTATCATACTCACATTCCTTTGTTGGTATTTCATTCGTAAATTTATTTGCCAAATTCAACTCTAATTGTTTTGGTCCTTTTTTTCTTCTAATTTTATTGCTTTTTAACCTGAATTATTCATAAACTTCTTTAACTACTTCACCCCCAACCCATCTTCAAATAGAGAGGGGCGTTTGAGTAGTACGAAACTCAAGTTCCTCTCCTTTGTGGGATAGGGATTTAGGGAGAGGGTAAAAAAAATCATGAATTAATCAGGTTAAAGCATTTACCTAAGTTTTTTAGAAATTGAATTTAAAATTTATGCCATTTATGCTAAGGATTGCAGCTTTATGGTCGATTGGATTTTTGATATTTCTGGCATTCTCCTGCCAACAGGTTGAGGAGAAATATAATTTTGATATCCAGTTGAATTCTGGTTGGAAATTTCGAAAGTCAGGTGAAAAGAATTTTTTACCGGCGCATGTTCCTGGCAATGTGGTTTCAGATCTTCTGAGCAATAACAAAATTGAAAATCCTTTTTTTCAAAATAATGCAACCAGGATGCAATGGATTGCAAAGGCAGATTGGGAATATCAGACGGCCTTTGTTTTAGACCCGGATATTTTATCGTACGATTCGATTCAACTCTGTTTTCAGGGACTTGATGCTTATGCAGATGTTTACTTGAACGATTCATTGCTTATAAAGTCTAAAAATGTTTTTCGACCGTGGACTGTTGAGTGCAAATCAATTTTAAAGGAGACGGATAACCAGTTGAGGGTTTATTTTCATTATGATAGGTTTAACTTTGGGGTACCTTTGATTACACGCGGTATGCGTTGGCCTGTCCATCTCCGGGCATGGTCAATTGCAAAAATTAGTGATTTGTATATCCATCCAAATCAGATCACTAAAAAAAATGCGGAATATTTTGCAGATTTTGTAATTTCTTCTTCAAAAGATCAGTATGCAACTATTGAATTGTTAGTTAATAATAAGCTTGTTCATCTGCCTAAAACTATTCTGTTGAAAAAAGGACAAAATCAGCAACAAATTATTTTTTCTATTGAGGATCCAAAGCTTTGGTGGACAAATGGGTTAGGTCATCCATATCTGTACAATTTTTCTTTGCGTGTGAAGAAAGAACAAATCATTATACACGAATGGCATCAGCGTTTGGGTATCCGCACTATTGAATTGGTTCATAAGCCTGATTCGTCTGGCAATGACTTGTATTTTAAACTTAACGGTATCCCTATTTTTATCAAAGGCACCAATTATTATCCATCCAACATATTGTCCGCTAATAGCACACCCGAAATTTATCAACATGTAATTGAAGACGCCCGCATTGCAAATATAAACATGATTAGAGTGCGAGGCGGCAGTGTTTATGAGGATGATTTATTTTACGATTTGTGCGATGAAAAGGGTATCCTGGTATGGCAGGATTTTATGTTAACCGGAGCTATGCTGTACAATGATGGTAAGAATATTGAAAATATCAGACAGATTATAGTAGCAAATGTCAAACGATTACGGAACCATGCTTGTTTGTCTCTGTGGTGCGGAAAGAATGGGAATCTTGGTGGGGCGATGAAAAAACCTTGTCCGAAAGATGCTAATGACAAGCAGGCAAATAATTATGAGCAAATGTTTTATCAATTATTGCCTCTTGCAGTAAGGGACTATGACTTTCAAACAGCATATTGGGCCTCACCCGAAGTAAAACCCGCTGAATTGCCTGAAAAAAACAAACTTGGTTTCTTACAAAATATTAATAAAGAAGGAAGATATTTTATCATTGAAGAGGGCATGCCATCTTTACCTTCTTCTCGGACGATGAAGATGTTTGTTCGGGCTGAAGATATGCAGTTTAGGTCAGAACTAATGAATGCCAGACAGCAAAAGAATTTGCCTATTGGTTGTACACTGGATAAAGATGGTGCCATTCTTGATAACGTTTGTAAAAATTATAAGGTACCTAAAGATTTTGGATCATTTGTTTACCTGAGCCAGCTAGTGCAGGCTGATGCCCTGAAAGCTGCTATCGAAAGCTTCCGTCGCAATATGACCAGATGCTCCGGATTATTATATTCACAAATTAATGATTGCCAGCCCGCTATATCATATTCCACTATTGATTTTTATGGTCGATGGAAACTAGCTCATTATGTGATTAAAAATGCTTATGCACATATTTTAGTTATCCCGGTCAGGGAGAATAATTTTGTTAACATATATGCAGCCAGCGATGCTTTGAGGGATATGGATGCTATTTTGCTGGCTAAGGTCATCGATTTCAATGGCAAGGTATTGTATGCAAAACAAATTCCTGTGGATTTAAAGGCCAATAGTTCAAACATTTTACTTTCAGTGAAAGAATCTGAGGTGCTTAAAAATGCCGATAAATCAAAGTGTTGCCTTGTAGTCCAATTGAATCAACCCAATTTGACATTATCTCAGAATATTTTATATTTTACTCTTCCAAAGGATCTTACATTGCCGGAAGGACAACTCACTATTGATGTTAATGAAACAGGAAAAGGATTTAACCTTATTCTTAAATCAGATCAGCTGATGAAAAATGTTTACCTTGAAACCATTTCTAAAGACAGCTATTTCTCTGACAATAATGTCGACTTGTTACCTGAAAAGCGTTTGAAAATTAATGTTCAATACAATGGTACCAAAAATGAGTTTTTAAAGGATTTGAAAATTCGTTCGCTAGTGGATATTAAATAACCAATTTAAATTTTATGCCTAATGTGGGTGATTCTAGGAGTTGTATCAGCTTCTCTTCTTGGGATTTACGATATTTTTAAAAAATTTTCGTTAAGAGATAATGCTGTGCTGCCCGTATTATTTTTTAGTACCCTTGCCAGCGCCTTTATTTTCACGCCAATTTTACTGGTATCTCATCTTAATCCAGGTTTGGAACATCATTTTTGGTATATTAAACCCCAAAGTGTCCCGGCTCATCTGTATTTTATGCTCAAATCGTTGATTGTAGGTTCATCATGGTTGCTGGCATACTTTGCCGTGAAGCATCTTCCTATTACTATTGTTTCGCCTATCCGTTCATCAGGTCCCATGTGGACACTGTTTGGAGCAATACTCATTTTTGGTGAAACCATGAATTTGTGGCAATGGACGGGATTGGCGGTTACTATTGGTTTTTATTATCTCTTCTCTTTATCAGGAAAAAAAGAAGGTATTTCGTTTCGTACCAATAAATGGGTGATGTTTATGACGCTTGCTACAGTTATAGGTTCTATTAGCAGCTTGTATGATAAATTTCTCGTGGCACATTTTGATAGAATTGCCATGCAATGCTGGTTCTCCGTTTATATGATTCCTATTACCGCTGCGCTGATGCTTTTTGTTTGGCTACCTAATCGGAAAAAGTACACACCTTTTCAGTGGCGATATACTATCATGCTTATTGGGGCGACACTCACTATTGCAGATTTCGTTTATTTCTGGGCGCTTTCGTATCCTGGTGCGCTTATAGCTATTATTTCTACTGTTCGTAGGTCGAGTGTAATCGTATCTTTTTCGCTAGGCGCTATCATTTTTAAAGAAAAAAATATTAAGCATAAAGCCTTGATTCTAATAGGAATACTTGTAGGAATAGGATTAATTATACTTGGTAATTATTGTTAAATCGAAGAAATTTTTTATTATTGTTTAGTTAAAAGCTGAGTCTATATCGAGCGCACTGCATTGAATTTCAATTCAGAGCGCTGAGCGGAACTCCCTCTCCTGCGGGGAGAGGGCAGGGGTGAGGTAAAAACGACTTTTAGAATTGGACTCAACTGTTTTACAAACCATTAACCATGAACGTCACACCCATTGTAATAGTTACTGTATTGATTTTCATCATTGCCTACCGATATTATTATGGTTTTGTAACAGCGCGGTTGGCAATGCATAATGACTCAAGGGTTACACCATCACATCGTTTATTTGACAGCCAAAACTATTATCCCATGAACAAATGGGTTTTATTTGGTCATCATTTTGCAGCTATTGCTGGGGCAGGTCCCCTGGTGGGTCCTGTTTTAGCAGTACAGTTTGGCTATTTCCCAGGGTTGCTATGGATTTTAGTTGGTGCTGTATTTGCTGGCGCTATGCATGATTATATAATCTTAATTGCTTCAGTAAGGTACGACGGTAAATCACTTGTCGAAATAGCCAGGGCTGAGATTAATAAAATAAGTGGTTTAACAGCCTCTGTGGCAGTACTAATTATCCTTGTAGTGGCCATTGCCGGACTTGGTATGGTGGTTGTCAATGCCTTAGCCGAAAGTGCCTGGGGTACATTTACCATTGCAGCTACCATTCCTATAGCGCTTTTAATGGGTATATGGATGTTTCGCTTCCGGGAAGGCAAAACAGCTGAGTCAACTATAATTGGTATTACATTGCTTGCAGCAGCAGTGGTATTTGGGAAATATATACCCTCATCAGTTGTTGGTTCGTGGTTTATCTTTAATAAAAAGACATTGACCATCCTCTTGGCTGGCTATGGGTTTCTGGCATCAGTACTTCCGGTTTGGCTGCTTCTTTCGCCACGCGATTATTTAAGCTCGTTTATGAAGCTTGGGGTTGTAGCATTGCTTGGGATGGGTGTTATTATAGTATCACCTGAACTAAAAATGCCGGCTTTTACAATGTTTGTGCATGGTGGAGGACCTGTTATTCCCGGTGCACTTTTCCCTTATCTTTTTATTACCATAGCATGTGGAGCAGTATCAGGCTTCCATGCATTGGTAAGTTCAGGTACGACACCAAAAATGCTCAAAAACGAATCGGAGATTAAGATGATTAGTGTAGGGGCAATGCTTGCCGAAGGAACTGTGAGTGTCTTGGCCTTGCTTGCAGCAGCCAGCCTTTTACCACTTGATTATTTTAAAATTAACATTCCGGTAGAAAAATTTGGGCAATTTGCGCATCAATTACAATCCCTTGGTTTTACAGATAGTAACATTAATGAGCTTTCCAAAGAAGTAGGCGAAACTATTACAGGCCGTACTGGAGGCGCTGTATCTCTTGCTGTAGGAATGGCTCAAATTTTTTCAGCTATCCCCGGTTTAAAAGGATTAATGTCGTACTGGTACCATTTTGCAATTATGTTCGAAGCCCTCTTTATCCTTACTACCATTGATGCCGGTACACGAATAGGGCGATTTATAATTCAGGAAGCGTTGGGAAAGGTATATAAACCCTTTGCCAAGACAAATTGGCTACCCGGAAATCTTATTGCCAGCTTTCTTTTTGTAGTTCCCTGGGCATATTTTATATATAGCGGTAGCGTTGCAACTATATGGCCTATGTTTGGGGCAGCTAATCAGTTACTTGCAACTATCGCCTTAACAGTCGGTACATCGTTTATTATTAATAACGGGAAAAAGCAATATGCATGGTTTACCTTAATTCCAATGCTTTTTGTGGGTATTACTACCTTAACTGCCTGCTGGCTCAATATTACCCATATTTATTGGCCTCAAATTTCTTTTGAGGGAACCCAGTTGAAAGGAGTTATAAACCTTACGTTAACTTTGATTATAATGGTTTGCGCAATAACAATTATCTTAAATGCTGTGCCAAAATGGATTAGGGCTTTTACAACATAAATTAAACATAACATGAAAACAAGCACTTTTATGAAACCGAAACTGGTAATAATTTTATTTATGACACTGTTAAGCTTTTCTGGTCTCCAGGGAAAAAACAACCCTCAACCAGCATTACATACTCCGGATAATAAAGATATCCAATACACTGGCAGGATTGATTTTTCAAATTCGAAAAAGCCCAGACTGGTTGGTGCCGGCGCATATTTTGAACTTAAATTCAAAGGAACTTCATGCACCATTTTGCTTGAAGATCAGCATATAGACAATAAGTATAACTATATTGCCATTGCAATTGACGAAAAATACCAGGGAAGAATTAAAGTCAGTTTTAATCAAACACGCTATGAAATAGCAAAAAATCTGAAAGATACCGTACATACGCTTCTCGTTTGTAAAGCTACGGAAGCAATGATCGGGTATCTTGATTTCGCGGGCATAGAGTGCGATGAGATTTTACCTTTGGGGAAAAGCTATCAGAGAAAAATTGAATTTATTGGGAATTCGATTACCGGCGGTACAGGATTAGATGCGTCTGAGATTCCATGTGGTTTCGGCGAATGGCACGATCAGCATAATGCTTACCTCGCCTACGGTCCGCTTACGGCAAGGGCATTAAATGCCAATTGGCTTTTAAGCTCTGTATCCGGAATGGGTATGTGCAGAAATTGGAACAGCGAGGGGCCAACCATGCCGGAAGTTTATGAGCACACTTACCTGGATAAAAATTCAAGCCTTTTATGGGATGCTAAAACCTATATCCCGGATTTGATCTCCATTAGCCTTGGTACAAACGATTTTTCTGATGGCGATGGCTCTTATAACAGGAAAGAACTGGATTCTGCAAGGTTTGTCAATGCTTACATTGGGTTTGTAAAACAGATACGGGCACGGTATGCTGACGCACAAATTTGTTTGCTGACAAGTCCTGTGTTTTCGGGTGATAAAGAAAGAAAGATATTCAATTATTTAACTGCAGTGAAACAGCATTTGGAGGCAGTGGAGCATGATAATAAGATTCATCTGTTCACTTTTTCAAAGGCATATTCGAGTGGTTGCACGGGACATCCCAATAGAGAAGAGCATCAAAAAATGGCTGATGAACTTCTGCCTTTTTATAAAAGGGTTATGGGTTGGTGAAAAAATGGGGTAATAAATCATTTCTATAAGAAAAGGAGCCATTATTTGAATAACAAATGCCGATTAACGATTTTTGATTTCAGAGGTATTATGCGAATACTTCAATATTCTGAAATCGATATTCCTTGTTCGATATTCTTATTTTTTGGTTTTTTCTCCCTCTTCAATTCTTTTTAAATGGCAAAATAGACTTGTCCTAAAATGTCCTCGGATACTTTGTCACGCCCCATGTGGGCGTATGGATTGAAACTCAGTGGCTCATCTTTTTAATTCCTTTAACTCCTCAAACTTATCAAGATAAGCCTTCAATTCAATTAACCGTTTTTTGATATTTTGCAGTCTCGCGTTAATTTTAATCTTGATTAGGAGTTTATTAGCATCATTGAGTTTAATAATCTCATTGAGCATTTTAATCTTCAAATAATAAAAGGACACATACTGCAATACATTATTGTAATTAAACTCACTATCGTCAATATTCCCTTTCTTTTTTAACAGGTCAAATACCTTTCTTTGCCCTTCTTCAGAAGCATTGATTAATATAACTTCAGCTACCGAATTTTCTAATCTTCCTATAATTTCTTTCAAATTATTATTCTGGTAAGCCGCATTACTTAATTCTCTCCAATTCACGATATCTAACATATCTAAATTCCATGATATTTCCAGATATAGCATTCTTAAAACAGTATATCCAAAGTCTTTAAGTTTTTTTGCTTTTTCTATTCTTTCAAAAATATTGAAGAATAAATTGGTTCCGGCTTCAGCCTCTGAAATTATGTCATTAATTGGATTCATAGCTTGTATGATTTCAAAGATTAAATGTTTATAGCAAGGTTACTTTTATGGTTTGTCGAATATCATTTGATGCAGCCCCTACCATGATGTTAAATTCGCCGGGTTCTGCATACCAGTCGTTTTTGCTGACATCCCAAAAAGAGAAATCCTTTTCATTGAGGATAATTTTAACTGATTTTATTTCACCAGGATTAAGGTATATTTTGCTAAATCCTTTCAATTCCTTTAAAGGACGGGGAACAGAAGATTGTATATCCTGCAAATATAGCTGGGCTACTTCAGAGCCAGCAACCCTACCTGTATTCCTAACATTAAACTCAATAGTTAGGTGATCCCCAGCTTTGAGTGTTTGACTGGATACTTTAATATTACTGTATTCGAAGGTAGTGTAAGAGAGGCCATAACCGAAATGATAGAGTGGTTCTATCTTTTTAGATTCGTACCAGCGGTATCCTACAAATACACCTTCTTTATATTGAATATTATTGATCCGATGTGACATATTCATATCTTCACTTCCATCCGAAATAAGCGTTTCTCCTTTTGGAATATATGGGTAGCCCGGTGAATCTTCAAATTTCTTTTCGATGGTGATGGGCAATTTTCCCGAAGGATTTGTTTTACCTGAAAGGATTTCAGCTAACGCAGTATTTCCATTTTGTCCTATGTACCATGAATAAACAATAGCTAAAACTTTATCGTTCCAGTTGGTCATTTGAATTCCGCCACCAGTATTGACAATGACTACCACGTTCGGATTTTTTACTGCAATATCCAGTATTTTTTTCTCAATTACAGGCTGTGCAAAAGGTTTGTCCCATCCTTCGCTATCTTCAGAACCCACACTCACAACGATCATGCCTGCCGCTTTAATTTGTTCGTCAGTTGGGTTTTGAACATATTCCAGTTTGTCGCCGAATTCTTTGGTCAATGCATCGAGCATGGTAATGTTATTAAACCCTTCAACTTGCGCTGATCCTCTTCCACGAGCTAGTTTCTCAACATAATCACCCGTGAGTAATATTTTTTTACCTGATTTTTGGTTCAAGGGCAATATATTTTTATCATTTTTCAGCAACACAATAGCTTCACGGGCAGTTTGTAAAGCCATTTTTTCGTGTTCAGAAAAGTTATCCAGATATTTTAGGTCTTTTACGGGACGGTCGTATAATCCCATAGCAATGCAAGTGCGGATAATGTTTTTAGCCATTCGGTCGATATCGTCTTCAGTAACTTTCCCTTCTTTTATTAATTGCAGGGCATTAGTCTTTACACTTTTGTCGCCCATTGCTTTTACCGAAGGATATTTTTCTGCGAGATAACCAGGCATTTCAATGTCCTGCCCGGATTTAATCGTTTTAACAGGATCCCAGGTTGACCACCAGTCTGTCATTACCAGCCACTTGAAACCAAGTTGGTTTTTAAGCAGATTGTTGATGACATATTCACTTTGACCTGCCCACTCGCCATTTACCTGGTTGTAGGAAGTCATCACAGCCATGGCACCAGCATCAATACCGGCTTTAAAGGCTGGTAAATAAATTTCATGAAGTGCACGTTCATCAACAATGACATTGGTGGTGCGCCTGTAATACTCGTTATTATTGCATAAAAAGTGTTTCAGTGTAGTAATGGTACCGGTGCTCTGAACTCCAACCACGTAATTCTCAATCATCCGGGCAGCCAGGTAAGGGTCTTCTCCAAAATATTCGAAATTGCGGCCATTTTGCGAAATCCGGTAAATGTTCATACCAGGGCCTAATAGCACTGCAATATCGCCGGCACGGCATTCCTCACCAATACTTTTTGCATATTGCCCTGCAAGCTCAGGGTTCCATGTAGCAGATAAAGCGATAGGGCAGGGGAATGCAGTTGATTTTTCCATCAGGTTGCTTAATTGCTTCCGAATATGTACGCCTTGTGTTGCATCTGACAAATACAACTGCGGAATTTTATACTTTTCGAAACCTTTAATAAAGAAGGTATTATACCCACCAATGATTTGTATTTTTTCTTCAAGGCTCATCTGTTTCAGGATCGAATCAGCCCTTGTACCTGCTTCTTCGTAACTTACAGGCGGTTGAAAAGGTGTGAAGTCAATGTTATCAGATGATTGATGAAATGAAGTCAAAAGCATAATTAACATGATTGAAATTAATGAGATTTGAGTTTTCATTAAGTATTATATTTTAACGTTATATTATTTAATTCTCACGTACTTACTTTTGTAACAATCAAAACATTCTTCGTTTAAGAATAGGGTATCACTTGTAGCGAAGCTAAAGGATTCTACCAACATATCCTTTTTTTCTATGAGTTGGGCAGAATCCTGACTAAAAATTGATTTTCCACGGGTAATTTTAAAGGTAGTTTCTATCAATAGCTTATCATTCTCATATTTACGAAAAATAGAGTCTTTCGTAAACCCAATCACTATTTTACTATGCGTTGATTCAGGTGTATTGCATCTTCCGGCGATTCCGCCGCAACTTTTGATCCAGTTCCATTTTCCAACTATTGCGTTTTTGCAATCAACATCATTTACTTGCTCTTGTTTACAATGAAGGTTCATAAATCCAAAGGAAAGGGCTAAGATTAGTAAAGTACTTTTCATAAATTATATATTAATTTTATGTAAGATACAGTTTGTGTAAAAATGGTTGCATATTATCCAACGTTTGGTTGCGTGGTTTGCGTGGACACTTTCTTATCGCGGAATAAAAATAAAAGCGCAATAGCACCAATAGTAACATAAACATCTGCCAGGTTGATAATTCCAGTCCGTAGATTTTGAACGCCTAAAATCAAAAAATCCGTTACATGCATGTCATTAAGGATTCTGTCTTTAATATTTCCTACTCCGCCTGCAAATATCAGGGCTAAGGGAAGTAGTTTTAAAAAGCTGTATTCATTCGATTTTTTAATAGCCCAAGCAAACAAACCAACCAGGAAAACCAAAGGAAGGATGCACATTAACCAAAACTTAACAGGCTTGGGCAAGTCTGTACCCAGGCTTAAGAATACACCAGTGTTCTCAGCATATTCTAATCTCACTGTATTGTAGAAATAAGAAATAGGCATCTTGTCCTTTAAGTGTTCTTTAGCCATATCTTTGGCAATTTTGTCAAAACCTATCAGTGATAAAGTGATGGCGCAGAAAAGGGTTATTTTTAACCATGTTTGCATAAAATCGTTATTAAAATACTCAAATTGTCGCAAATCTAATCATTATATACTTTTTATCTGAATGATAAATTCACAACTATAAAACTAATATTATTGTTCCTTTAACAAATTTATTCCATTAAATTATAATTCAAAAAATTACAGAGGTATTTTATATAAGAGAGAAGATAAAAGTTCGAGAAGCAAGATATAAGCTAATAGCCAGATGGCTGTCGCCTGTTAATTTTTTCATTTGACTAGTCTCCAATCATTATCCTTTCAACTCCAAACAATGACATTTTAAAACATTTTTCCTGTCTTCCTGCCATAGATGCAGCCCGCTGCCATTGCACCATTTATAGTCGGAGCAATTGCTACATATTCCTGTTTTAGTCCATTCCCGGTTGCGCATTTCAGTGAACTTATGGTTCCATATTTGCAGAAAATCGTCCTTATATATATTTCCCTGGATAAAGCTTCGGTCAATGTTTGGGCACGCAGATATTGAACCGTCTGTTAATATGGAAGCAATATTAATCCCTGCCCGGCAGAAAAAGTAGCTATCTCTTACCTTTTTTTCATATGGTCCTACATAAGCTTCGCAACTGAACTTTATATCTATTTTTTTCTCTTGCCTCGATCTAGCAATAAAATCCATCAGATATCTTAGCTGGGCTGAATCTAATTGCAGCTCAGGGTTATTCATAGCCCTTCCTATGGGCGTAATAGTAAACAATCGCCATGCTTTCACATGGTTCGCGATAAAATATTTTTTGATTTCTTCTAGTTCAGCAATGTTTCGTTTATTAACACAGGTTACAACGTCGTAATTAATACGTTTAGAGTCTTTTATTAGGTATAATGCTTCTAATGCCTTTTGGTAACTGTTTTTATTACCTCTTAACCAGTTGTGTGAATCCTCCAAACCGTCAATGCTTAGGGTCAATGCCCCCATTCCGGCCCCAGTTAGTTTACCATGAACTGCTTCGTTGTATAAATATCCATTGGTGACCATTCCCCACCTGAAGCCTCTTTTGCGTAATTTCTTACCACATAAGTCTATGTCATTTCTTATCAACGGCTCTCCGCCAGTAAGTACTACTGTAATGGTATCTTTTTTATAAAAGCTTCGTAACGGCTCAATGGCTTTGAGAAAATCGTCCAAAGGCATATCTTTTTGAATAGCATCTTTTGAACAATCCGAACCGCAATGCAAACAGCCAAGATTGCAGCGCCTGGTGCATTCCCAAAATAAATAATTTAATTCATGAAGTCGTGTTTCATTGATTATGAAATAGTTGTAAAAATTACGCTTAAAGGTTTCAACCAATCCATGCATTTATTTCAGATCTAAGGCAATTTCGATATTAACGGATTTTGTGACTTGTTTTAAAAGGGTGTCTTTGGGAGCATAAGAACCATTTTTAGTAGAATCTATATCTTCAAATTTAAGCAGGTATTCGCTGTCAGTCTCTGTGTAAAGGTTAAATCGTCCTGATGCATCTGAATAGGTATACTGCGAATGGTTTCCAACAGATACTTTGATACCTTCAATAGGTTGGCTGGTTTTAGAAGATTTCACCACACCGCTGAAGACAATGTCCAAGCCTGCATCCTTCGGGGTACCATAACAAGCCTGAAATACAAATAATGCCGATGAAAAACTTAATGTGGCAAACATTGCTCTCAATATTTTTCTTCTTTTTGGATTGTTTGTTGTTTTCATATTTAAAGGGTTTTCTAAAATCTTGTATAGACTAGCAAATTTATCCCGTTTAAATTAAATTTCAAAAAATTCATAAAAAGGTTAAAGGAATAAAGGATCAACAACCTGTAACCTGTAACCTGCAACCTGCAACCTATAACCAGCACCATAGGTCAATTGCAGTTTTGAAAAATATTCAAATAACCTCTTAACGTATCTATGTAACTTTTTACTTCATCCGGCTCATTCCCGGAAGCAAAGGTAACTTTATGTTTCGACTCCATGGTTTCAATTTCAATCCATTCTGCACCACAGTTTGCACAGTCAGGGCAGCCGATGATTGTTTTAAGACTATTGAATTTTGGGATATTAATTTTTTGGGTTAATTCAGACCATTTATTGCCCTCTATAGAATCTTTGAACGATTTTGTCTTTAATGTATCTACCCATCCTGATTTTATGAACTCTATATGGTCCCTGGTAATTATAATGTCCTTTTTACAATATCCCATATATTCACCGAACGAAGTTCCATATCTAACCTTTAAAATAGTATTATTCTCTTTCTTACAGGTCACAATACCGTACATAATACATACATTTCCTGACACAACAAATATTTTATTAAATTTTGTGGTCATAGCCTTTTACCTTTAATCTCTGTTTATATGATGAAATAGAATTAAAAAGGTTGCGTCATTGACTTAAATTACAAAATATGTTACATTAGCAATGTTGTTAATTAACCCTGCTCCAAAACCTTAAATGTCATGAAAACAACGAGACTGGTTTTATTCTATTTTCTGCTAACAGGCATCATTCTAGTATCGAATGCTTGCTTAAATCCGCCTAATACATCAAATGCACTACCTGCTTCAAATAACACAAATGCATCGAATACTGCTTTAAATTATTCAGCAAAACGCAGGAATATCAAGATTTGTACATTCAATATTCAAAATCTTGGATTAAAAAAATTGAATAAGCCGGAAGTTATCAAGGAGCTTGTTTCTATTATTCGAAAGTATGATGTGGTAGCAGTTCAGGAAATCAGTGATGTTCATAATACTGTAGGAATGAGGTTTTTAGAAATTATTAATCAGGGTCAGGCCACCGAATATAATATGGTATTAAGCGAGCGTTCGGGCCAGCAGCCTGACGACAAAAATGACCAGGAACAATATGCATTTTATTATAATACTACTACCATTAAGGATTTAGGCCAATCGCGGCTCTATAACGATAGCCTGCACGATTATTTCGAACGTGAGCCTTTTCTTGCGCATTTCAAAGTGATGCAGGGTAATTTTTCCTTTGTCCTGTGCACGGTTCATACCAAGCCTGAAGCCGCAGTAGAAGAAATCAAATCGTTGGACGAAACAGTTAAATGGGCAAAGAATATTTACAATAATGAAGATGATTACATTGTTCTGGGCGATTTTAATGCTTCCTGCAGTTATGCAAAACCCGCACAACTCGATGCCCTGGAAATCAGAAAGAATTACCAATGGCTTATTGCCGACACGGTTAAAACCAATTTATCCTCCAAACAATGTGCCTATGACCGTATTGTGATAACGCAAACAACAAAATCCGATTACACCGGCAACTGGGGGGTGGACAGATGCTTTATATCAAAGTCAATTTCAGACCATTGGCCGGTTTGGGCAGAATTTTATGCAAATAAAGACGCACATTAACCAATTACCAATTACCAATAACTAGTTATTGCCCTTCCTGAATTTTAAATATAATGACAGGTTAACAATAAATACCCCTATTGCTACTCCCAACACCAATATTGTAAGAAATTCAATTAATCTGATTTGATATGGTTTTGTTATTTGGAGAGTAGTCGCCGATATGAGGACAATCATTGCTGCACTAATAATCAGGCTTCTTTTTAATTTTTTTGGATACATAATCGTAGGTTTATAGGTTTTTATCAGTTAATTAAGCAATAAAAATAATTTATTTTTTTTTGTTTACAAATTTTGGACTTTAATTATGTTATAAAAATATTTATATACTATCATTTTATCTTACCGATAATTGAAATTTAGTGTAAATTTATAGTAGTAACGTTTACTTTCATAGTGTATAAAAACTGAACGATTATATTGCATTTCTAAATTATTGAATAGATGGCTAAAATAACTAAAGAAGATGCCCTTCGTTATCATTTTGAGGGCCGGCCCGGGAAGCTGGAAGTAGTCCCGACAAAACCACATACCACGCAGCGTGATCTTTCCTTAGCCTACTCACCTGGTGTGGCTCATCCTTGTTTGGAAATCAATAAAAATTTTGAGGATATCTATAAATATACCTCCAAAGGAAATCTTGTGGCTGTAATATCTAATGGCACAGCTGTGCTTGGCTTGGGCGACATTGGTGCAGGTGCCGGCAAACCCGTAATGGAAGGCAAAGGACTGCTGTTCAAGATATTTGCTGATATCGATGTGTTTGATATAGAAATAGAAACAAAAGATATTGACAAGTTTGTGGAAACAGTCAAACAAATTGCTGTGACTTTTGGGGGCATTAATCTTGAAGATATTAAAGCGCCGGAATGTTTTGAGATTGAAGAAAGGTTGAAATGCGACATTCAGATTCCTTTGATGCACGACGACCAGCATGGAACAGCTATTATATCTTCCGCTGGAATGATTAATGCACTCGAACTGGTTGGAAAAAAGCTTGATAAGGCAAAAATTGTCGTAAATGGGGCCGGGGCCGCTGCCATTGCATGTTCAAAGCTGATTATATCGCTGGGTGCGAAAAGGGAAAATATTATTATGCTCGATTCAAAAGGGGTATTACGAAAAGACAGAACCGACCTGAATAAATACAAAGCTGAATTTGCAACTGATAGAGACATCAGGACCTTGCCTGATGCCATGAAAGATGCGGATATTTTTCTTGGTTTATCTGCTGCCAATGTTGTTACCAAAGAAATGTTACGTTCCATGGCGAAGGATCCCATTGTATTTGCTATGGCTAATCCGGATCCTGAGATATCGTATGAAGATGCCATGTCATCGCGCAAAGATTTGATTATGGCAACAGGCCGATCAGATTATCCCAACCAGGTAAACAATGTACTTGGTTTTCCGTATATTTTTCGTGGCGCGCTCGATGTTCGGGCCACATGCATCAATGAAGCAATGAAAATGGCTGCTGTCCATGCCATTGCTAAGCTTGCCAAGGAAGATGTTCCCGAAAGCGTTAGCAAGGCATATAATATTCAAAATTTAGTATTCGGACGAGAATACATTATTCCAAAGCCACTTGATCCCAGACTTATAATAACCGTTGCACCTGCTGTTGCAAAAGCAGCCATGGACAGTGGTGTAGCCCGCAAACCTATAAATGACTGGGATGAATATAAAGCTGAACTAAGCCGGCGGCTGGGTATAGATAACCAGTTGTTCCATAATATTACCATCAAAGCAAAGCAAAATCCCAAGAAAGTTGTATTTGCAGAAGGTAACAACCTTAAGATATTGAAAGCTGCAAACGAGGTATTGCACGATGGTATAGCGCTTCCAATTTTGTTGGGAAACGTGAATGAAATAAGACAGATGATGGCCGATAACCATCTCGATTTATGTAATACCCCCATCATTGACCCGCATCTTAAAGGGAGCGATGATATACGAAAGGCTTTTGCCGATTTAATATGGGAGAAACGGCAACGTAAAGGTATTACATTTGAAGATGCCTACGAACTAACGTTCAATCGCAATTATTATGGTATAATGATGGTGGATACCGGCTTAGCAGATGCCATGATATCGGGTGTTACCAGTCATTATGGCGAGGTGATGGGCCCTGCGTTGAAATTAATAGGCACAAAGCCTGATCTTAAGCGGATATCAAGTATGTATATAGTGATGACAAAGAAAGGGCCTTTTTTCTTTGCCGATACTACTGTAAATCTTGATCCTGATATGCAAACCCTTGTCGAAACTACGCTGCTAACTGCCGAAGAAGTAAAGAAATTCAATATTGAGCCTGTGATTGCTTTGGTTTCCTATTCAAATTTTGGTTCAGTCAAAGTATCGGAACATACCATGGGCCCTGAAAAAGTAAGGCAAACAGTCAATTTTCTGCACCAGAACCATCCCGAACTAATCGTAGACGGTGAAATCCAGATAAATTTTGCGCTTAATAAAGAGCTTAGGCATCAAAAATTTCCATTTACCCGGTTAGAGAACCGCGATGTCAATACTATCATATTTCCCAACCTTACTTCGGGCAATATTGCCTATAAGATGATGCATGAAATAGGCGGTGCTGAAGTAATTGGCCCCATATTAATGGGTATGCAAAAACCTGTACATGTGATACCCACCGAATGTTCGGTTCGTGAAATTGTTCACATGACAACCATTGCAGTAGTTGACGCTCAATAAACCTACAGCAATACTAAACAAACGGTATAACAGCATTGTTTACTATCCCTGATTCATTCAATTGATATAATATGCTTTCTGCAATTGACGTATCTGCCATACTGGTGAGCAATACGATTTCTATTCCATCTTGTTGTTCATCTTTCTGAATTAACTTTTCGATATTTATCTTATTTTCAGCTAAAATACCTGTAAGGCTGGATAATACGCCAACTTCATTTTTTACAGTAAACCTCCAATAGAGTTTCGACTGGTATTTAGTTATAATATCCCGATCTATGAGTGAAAACGGAAATTTTTTCTTCAGTTTAGGTGAAACAAGTAAGTTCATAAGATCATCAAACATTGCAGATGCAGTGGGTTTTGCACCAGCGCCTTGTCCATAAAATGCTAAATCGCCATTGTTTTCGCCTTCAATAAGAATGGTATTATAGTTGTTGAAGGTATTGGCAATAATATGTTCAGATGGTATTAAACATGGGCCGATTTTGTATTCAATAGTACTATTCTCGTGTTTTATAATGGCAATGGGTTTAATACAGTACCCTAATTCCTCGGCATATTTCATATCTTTAATATTAATCCCAGCAAACGAATCAGGGACCAGGAGAGAAGGGTCAATTACCTTGTTCATTCCAAATATGGTTAGAATAATCAGTTTGTACAACGAATCATATCCATCCAAATCATCCGTGGGATCGTTTTCCGCATATCCTTTATCCTGGGCCATTTTAAGTGCCGCGTCAAAAGACAGGTTTTCTTTGAACATTTTAGAATATATGTAATTGGAAGTTGCATTAAATATTCCCATGATTTTTAGCAGCTTGTCGCCTTTAAAGGTATGTTCAAGCACTTTGGCAATGGGAATGCCTCCGCCTACGGAAGCATCGTATTTAAGATGCACGTTATGGGAATTTGCTGTTATTAAAAGCAGTTCTGCAAACTTTGCCAATGCTTTCTTACTCGACATGATTACATGTTTACCATTTGTCATGGCTTCTAATACATAATCGCGGGTGAGTTTAAAGCCGCTGCCGCCCATGCACTCGCAGACTATATTAATAGATGGATTACTTATAATATCTTTGATATTGGTAGTCAATGGCAGGCCTGTTGTATCTATTGAGCGGGTTTTATGTAAAGTTTGTACATAAATTTTTTCAATTTTAAGACTTACACCGGTTTCCATTTGGATTTTCGATGCATTTTTTACGATTTGTGAAACCAGCTCGGAGCCTACAACGCCTAAGCCCAGAATGCCTAATTTTACTGCCTTTTGATTTTTCATGATGATAGATATTTTAAGTTTATTATAATAAAAAAAGGCTTACCGTGTGGTAAGCCTTCGTAATCGTTCAACTACATAACAGGTCTATACATCACGGTATTCCGCTTGTATGCAACGTGTCATTGTAGATGTCATTATATTTTGCATGTCTGTTTTTGTCTTACTGCAAATATAGCATTTTTAGTGATTGATACTGAACAAATATTTTAAATAAATTGGTACTTAATGTTTAACAGGCTATAGACTTAGTGAACGGTTTTTTCCTTTATAGACTTTCTAAAAAGTTCAATTTCAGATGGTTTGCCTAAGACAAAGAGTTGATCATCGCAAGTTAATTGCATATCGTTACTTGGATTCACTACATAGCTTCCGTCTATTCTTTTCAAACCTATTATGTTTACATTTTCTTTGTTTAGTAAATTTAATTGTTTTATGGTGGGTGAAGGGTTTTCGTTTATTTCTTTGCAGGATATTTCTTCAAAAATAACATCTTTGGACTTTTCAAGCATCAGATAGTCCATAAATTCAACCCTATTGGGCTGTGCAATCATATTTGCCATGTGTTGCCCGCTTATTTTATCAGGCATAATAACATGTGAAGCCCCTGCAGTTTTTAATTTCTTAATAGTGTTAAAATTGATGGCCCTGCTTATGATCGTTAGTTTAGGGTTCAATTCATAAGTGGTTAAAACCACAAACAGGTTTTCTTCGTCTGTGGCCAGGACACTAATCAGTGCTTTTGCCCTTAATATACCGGCCCTGATCAGGACTTCATCGCTCGAAGGGTCATCGTCAATATACAAGAGATTATTCTTCTGCTGAATCTCTTTAATCTTATTTTCGCGGTTTTCAATCACTACAAGAGGTATGTTATGATTGCTTAATTCTAAAATGGCTTGTGAACCATTTCTCCCATATCCAACCACAATGACATGATTGTTCAGTTTATCAATTTCTTTTTTCACTTTTGAATATTTAAAATAGTTACGGAATACTCCATTGACAATATAACGGGTTAAGGTAGATATTGAAAATGCAAAAAAACCAAAGCTAAAGATGATAAGCAAAGAGGTAAATATTTTTCCCCAATCCGATAACGGGTGAACTTCACCAAACCCAACCGTAGTCACAGTAATAATGGTCATGAAGAAAGCGTCTACAAGTGGGTATTTTTCAATTAAAGAAAACCCCAAAATGCCTATAAATAAAATAAATATAAAAAAAAATATAGAATAGTATGCAGGCTTAAGTTCTTCCAGTTTCATGAAAAGATCATTTTAAATAGTGTGTTGGCAAGCAAGCTCATTTTTGTTAATAATAGCAAGTTAGTAATTAACTGAAAATCCTGCAATAAACCAAGGCTGTTTTTTAATGTAAAGAAGATATGAATTTTTGAATATGAGAAAAGATGTATCCGAAAATTCTATATTTCTTCAATGCTGACTGAAGTTTTCGCTATTTTAAAACTAAAATGTTTTTGTGAAAAATAGCTGTAAATGACAACAAAAACTGTTGTTAGTACTTTAGATGGAGTAGGATATAAGTGACAGTATTCGACAAAAAATTTATGTAAAACATAGTTTAATAAAATGCAAACAAGAACTGTTACACCGTAACGGAACAGTTGCACTCGTCCGCGAAGGTCAGATGCAGAGAAGGTAATATATTTCATTAACAAGAAACCTGTTAAAAAGGTAATGGGGAAAACCATCATAAAGGCTGCAATATAAGGGCTAATAGATATGATTTTCAAATCGAGCACTTGTTTCTTTAAGATAAAGTTGTAACTGATAAAATATAAGAAAATATCCAGTGTCGTATTAGCACCACCACATATTGCATACCGAAATGTTTCGGCAGGTAAAAGTTTTTGAAAGGGTTTATATAACCAATCAATCAGGCCCTGAATTAAGTCTCGTATGTTTTTCAAATGTTTCATGTAATAACAGTGATTATATTTGCAAAAATAAATTTCTTTCTCTGATATAGAAATAAATGCCTAATATTTTATTAATTATTTTGCAAATTATAAATCACAACGATTGTGCGATATAAGAACGTTATAGAAATTCATGGATTAAACAGTTTATGTCCTGAATTCCAAAAAAATAAGCATAAAAAAGTTGTTTTTTTTCTATTATTTTTCTAAATTTCGTATTGTAATTCGAAAGATTCTGTAAGTTTTTGAAATTTTAAAAGGCGAAAGCCTTAACCCCGACAAGAATAATTAAGCTTTAATGTATTATTATAATATAAAAACATAAGTGTTTTATATAGAAAATGTTATTATTTATATAAGCTAAAATGCAATGGAAAAAAATATTTCAATACCTGACCTTAAGCAGGCTGAGAAAAAACTAAAAGCCTCTGAAATCCGTTACCGGAGGCTTTTCGAAACAGCGCAAGACGGTATCCTGATCCTTGAGTGCGAAACCGGTAAGATTGTTGACGCTAATCCATTTATTATTGATACTTTAGGTTACACCCTGGAAAGTATTCTCGGTAAAAAGCTTTGGGAGATCGGAATATTTAGCGACAAAGAACAATCGGAACTTGCTTTCACAGAGCTAAAAAAGAACAAATATATTCGCTACGAAAATCTGCCACTTCAGACAAAGGATGGAAAAAAAGTTGAAGTTGAATTTGTAAGCAATATCTATCTTGTTGACAATGAAGAAGTAATTCAATGTAATATCAGGGATATTACCAAACACAAGCAAAACCTTATAAAGCAAAACATCGAGTACCAAGCCCTAAATAAACAATATATAATTATTAATGAAGAACTTACAGCAAGCCTTAATCGTATCCGAAAGATGAATGACGATCTGGTGGTTTCAAGAAATAAGGCCGAAGAATCAGACACACTGAAATCAGCGTTCCTGGCCAATATGAGTCATGAAATACGAACACCTATGAACGCTATCATGGGATTTGCTGAGTTTTTAACCCAGCCTGGATTAGCACAAGAAAAATTTGAACAGTTTGCCCAGATTATTAAAATAAGCAGCCACCAACTCCTGACTATTATAAATGATATATTAGATATTTCAAAAATTGAAGCAGGTCAAATTATTATTTCTTCAGAAAACTTAAATATTAATCAACTACTAAAAGCGCTATATTTAATATATAAGGAACAAGCTGAGTTTAAAAAAATAAGCCTGTCATATTCATGTGGGCTGACAGATGACCGTAGTCAAACCCTAACAGATGAAAACAGGTTAAAACAGGTGCTTTGCAACTTACTCAACAATGCCTTAAAATTTACATCTGGAGGGAAAATTGAATATGGATATACCTTAAAAGAAAATAACATAGAGTTTTACGTTAAAGATAATGGGATTGGTATTGCACCTGAAAACCACTCACTTGTTTTTAACCGTTTCAGGCAGGTTGATACAAAAGATACCCGTGAATATGGAGGTAATGGGTTGGGATTGTCTATTTCAAAAGCGCTGGTTGAAAAGCTGGGAGGCGCTATAACGGTGACTTCAGCGCTGGGGAAAGGTTCTACTTTTATTTTTACTATTCCTTATATACAAAAAATTGAGACCATTAGTAATGTTGAAAAAACAATCGAAGCTGATATTTTTGAAGATTGGCAGGGAAAAACCATTCTTTTGGCAGAGGATGAAGTACACAGTCATATGTATATTGAAGAATTATTTGCAGATAGTGGCATTCAGATGCTTCATGCATGGAATGGAAAAGAAGCAGTTGAAATTGTAAAAAAACGTCGTGATATTTTATTGGTATTAATGGATATTAAAATGCCTGTGATGGATGGTTATGAAGCCCTACGCCTTATTAAAAAATTTAGGCCAAAACTGCCAGTTGTTGTTCAAACAGCTTATGCACAGAGCGATGACAGGTTGAATGCCCTTCATGCAGGCTGTGATAACTATTTTTCAAAACCTATTCAAAAAGATCTATTTTTAAAGGCAATAGCCAGCTATCTTATTAAAGGTCAGATTTCCAATTTGAAATGCTAAATTTTATTTTTGTGGCTTATTACTTCTTTGGCTGTCTATAAATCCGATCAATTTTTTTGGACTCGAACCAGACCTTAATCATTTTCCCACTTTCTGGATTTTTTTCCAGGTTGGCTAATTATCTTAAACAGATTTTCATGGGCTAATAGGAACATTTTTTTTCTCAAAAGTTTGGGATAAAAATTTGACAATACATTTCCACTTCTTGATTTAACCGGAAATAGTCCGATTTGGCTTAATACATCGTATGTGGCTGCGGCACACCTCATCCCGAAAAATGCATAATCGTAAGGAGATTGGGTAATGTAAGCACCCAAAATATATTTCAATTTATCATATTGCTCATTTGTAAGTGGAATTTTAAAAGTTGTGTATTTTGAAGCAACAGTGTCTTTTACAAAATTTTTTAGTTTTTCGTATTTGTACATTCCTGCCAAATGTTTTTTATGCGGTATTAAATGAATACCAACATGGTTAAACCCGATAACAATAGAATCAACCCCAATACTTACATGCCCTCCATGAATTCCCCCGAATAAATGAGCTTCGGTATGCCTGTATCCATGAGCAGGTTTTGAACCATAAAGAAAAAAAACCTGTATAGTATCAATGTTTTGTCCAAAAGCAAAATTAAAACTGGATATAAATAAGATGATTAACCCTATCGTCTTCATTTAGGTCTTTACTTAAAGTCAGTATTACTTATAAAAGCAATCTTTTTGCTGTCTGGTGACCATGAGGGTACATTTATGGTTCCTTGTCCGCCGTATACATAAGCAATGACTTTTGATTCGCTACCACTTGTCGACATTATTCGGAGATAAACGTGTTTGTAAAAGGGATGTGCGCCTGAATCAATGTCTTTTGGGTATGACAAATAAACTATCCATTTTCCATCTGGCGATACGTGGGGAAACCAATTATTATAATCATCAAATGTGATTTGTTCCTGGTCGCTACCGTCAGGCTTCATACGCCATATTTGCATTTTACCGGTACGATTGGAATTGAAGTAGATGTATTTGCCGTCTGGTGTGTATTCCGACCCATCGTCAAGACCTTTGGCATCAGTTAACTGAGTCTCTTCGCCTCCGTCCAAAGATATTCTGTAAATATGGTACTCATTGTTTCTGCCACCGGTATAGATCAGGTATTTACTGTCTGGTGACCAACCATGCAAGTATGAAGGCCCTTTTGGAGTTATTCTTTTGGGCTTACCCCCTTTAACCGGAAGGGTATATACAATTGAGTTATTATTATCATCCGCGGAATGGTGGCTTATTCCTATTAATTTACCGTCAAATGACAACACGTGGTCATTATTATTGTTTGTAGCAAAAGCTGTATTCAATACATCGGGCTTGTTGGTCGTGAGATCGAAATTATATAGCAAGCCTTTACTGTTATAAATTAATGTTTTGCCATCAGGTGCCCAATTAGGGGCTTGCAATGAATAAGGCGCTTGATAAACAACTTTTCTAATTCCGGTCCCGACTTCCATTATTTCCAAATTGCTTCCAATATAATCTTTATAGGGAACAAAGTCTGGCTTTACAGGAATGGTAATCCGCACATTCCGAAATATGGCTTTTTCAGAGACCTTAGGATTATGGGCGCACACAAATAGCCCGATGTAAACTTCGTCACCAAGGGATATATCCGATATTTCCTGTGTTACAAAAGTTTCTCCGAAATGGGCTACAGACATTATATAGGTATTGCCCCTGCGTTCAAGCTGAACAATATCAGGCGATTTTGTCGCAAATTGTTCTTCTTCCATATTGCTGCCCTTTGTTTTACGATACTGCAATGAGGTAAGTCCATCGCCATGAATAACAGTACTGACATGGGCAGAACTGGAATCAAGCGATTGACGGATCATCCAGCCGATTTTTCTGTGTGGTTCTATGCCTTTTCCAATAAATTCGACTTTTGCAGTGAGAATAAAGTTTCCTTTTATTCTTTTCCACAGAAATTGGAATTCATCAGTAGCAGACCAGATATTGGCACCTGATCCTTCGATCTGGTACTCTTGGTTTTCAGGGTTATAGGTCACGGAACCCGGTCGTTCCAAGTTACCTATATCAGAGTGACTGTCGAATATCCCCAGGGGTTTATCCTGAGATAGTAAAGAAAAATTATTTGCTAATCCCATAATCATGGTTATAGTTAAGAGCTTACTGGTTAATAAAGGTTTATTTTTCATTCTTAAAAAGTTGTAACTGTTAAAAAAAACAGGCGGAATCCATCAAAGAAGTATAGAATACCTACGGCACCAATAGCAAGGCTAAGATACCATATCATACGTTTTTTAATAAGTGCTGCTATAGAAGCCAGGAGGATAGTAATTTGTAAGAAAATAACGGCAATGCCAAACGCACTTGCATGTTTTTGACAATTATCACGTTCCGCTTCAAAAGCTTGTGCTTTTTTCATAATTTCAGCTTTTTCCTCATCATATTGCTTTAGTTTTTTATTGTAAACGTCAATTTTTGCCTGGTATTTAGCAATTTCTTCTTTACCATTAGTTGATTTGGAAATGATATCTTTTTGAAGTTCAAGATTATCTTTTTGGTTTTCAAATATATAACTCTTTATACTTTTTGATTGGTAATAGGACCACTGATTGGCAGCATTTGACTGGTTCAATAGCGCTCGACTTCCAAAGCCTCCACCTTTGAAGGTTGATAGCGTAGCACATACTGCAAAAATTACAGTGCTCATTGCCAAGTAATTCATCCATTTTTCTTTTTTTTCTTCGGCCATAATATTATCTATATCAATTTGTTAATGTTATTGTTACAATAAAAAATTTTAAATATGAATCAAAGTTCAAAAATGCAAAAATATTTAATTCATTAATTTATGCCCCATTAAAAAAGCATAAATATTCTCATCTTAGAGGATGTGAACAAACTTTTTGAGACTAGCAAGGTTTGGGCTGATGCTAAAGATACAATTTATAAACAGCTAGCCTATCTTTTATAAACAGTTGATAGGGGCAACATGAAATCATTAATCGCTATATTATTTTAGGGGTTCATATTTAATGTAATCATAGTACACCCTGGAGGGTAATTTCGAAGTATCAACTTTTCCTAACCAATTAGTAATAAAATTATTATCCAATGCACCAGCCCAATGGTTTAATCTAATATACATTTCTTCATCTATTAATATTCTCTTTTCACTATAGGCCCACTTACCATCAACATACCATGAGATCGAATCTTTAGTCCATTCAATAGAATACTCATGAAAGTCCTTAGACGAATCAAAACCTAATTGATGGAGGTGCAAGTTTTCAACATGGTTTTTACCACCATTTTTAAAGTGGTGAACATTAAATTGAACTGCACTTTTATTTTTTCCTAAAAATTCGATATCTATTTCTTTATGTTCCCAATTTTCAGGTTGCCACTTATTCATAATAAAAAATGAACTTACTGTTCCGGGTGCGATTTCATTTTTCATGCGTACTTTAAAATGTCCGTATAGAAATGGTAATGCCAAACTAATTTCTCCCCCTTTATAAGGTTTAGCCTTATTTTTTTTATTTAACTCAATCACAAGGGTCAACACTGAGTTCTTAACTAATACCTGTGAATCTAACATTTCACAGCCGTTTTCTGGAAAAGAATATCTTTGGATCATCCAATTTTCAGACAATTTTGAATTAAAATGCTCTTCAAATTGTGTTATTCTGCGCCGTATAGTGTCATTTGCATTTTTTGTTTCTGTTGTAAGCATAGGCTTGTGGGCATTATCATTAAAACAGGCAGTAAAACAAATAAATTCAAACAAAAAAAATATTTCTATTAGTTTTTTCAATTTTTATTAGAATATAAAGTTTCCCGTATTATCAGTTAATTTCTCAATCATCAAAATTATTTGAATTTTTGATAGTATTCAGATTTATTTTTTATTATTATTTACCAAGTTTATTAGTTCCGAAATGAAATACCGTATAACCTCTTACTTTTGCAACGGTATCAATAGTCCCAAATTTATTGAGGAGTGTATTATATATTTTCTTTTTAGGATCAACAATTGCTAAGCCATTCCAGCCATCGATAATCAAAACGTCAGAGACTTTATCAAAACTCAATTTATCCATATCTTTCAAAGTTAATATCGAGTAAATGTGATCTTTATTTAAGTTTTTTTCTAAATTTTTATAATCTTTAAATAATTCGGAATTATAATGATAGGCAAAAACATGTTCAGTCCATTGAGGGACAATATAAACCCGTGTTGAGTCGGATTTATGCTTTCGTACGGCTGCAACCGCTTCTGAAGCTTTCAGATTATAAGGGGAAAATTTAATATCAGTATTTTTGACCATGTAAAATATACAAATTATGGTTATTAATAATCCTATCATCTTCAGGTTAAATCTACTAAGATAATTAGCAGCAATCATTATTGCAAGATAAAAACCGGGAGTAATAAATATCATGAATCTAAGAACATTAAAACGAATTTTAATTGATACAGCAAACATTAGAAAATATGGAATAATGGCCCAACCCAAAATCATTTTATCATATAAAGTAATTTTTTTCCAGGTTATTAAAGCAGCAATTGTTCCTGCTAAAAGAATTGACAGGAATATTAAAAAATTCTCTCTACCGTTACTGAATTCCCAAAAGAAAGTATACAATTGACTATTATCAGGACTATCAACTGCTTTGCTCATATAATTGGCTGTCGTGATAGCTGTAGATAACATAAATATTATGTACGGTAAATATGTAATAAAAAGAACTAACGAAGAGAATAGATGTTCTTTAAAAATTGTTTTTCTTACACTTGGAATGATTAGCGTATAAAGAGCTTGTAAAAATAAAAGAAAAAATCCACTTAAGTGAGAGTATGCAATAAGTATGTTCGTTATAGTCAATGCAATAGCATATTTCCGTTTAGATTTCGCGTCAATCAAACAAAAATAAAAGTACATCGAGGCAGTCCCAAAGAAAACTAAAAGACCATATACCCTGGCATCATGTGCATGCGAAATGTTTAAGTTAGAAAATGTAAAGAGTAAAGATGCTCCCAAGGCAACCAATACATTATAATATTTTTTACCTATTAAGTATACAAAAACTACTGTTAAAGAGTTGAATAACATAGGCAAAAATCTAAGAGAAGCTGCTCCTATACCGAACCATTTTATCCAAAAATGCATGATTATAAAAAATAATGGCTGATTAGTTTCAAACTTTAACATTGAAATTAAATCAGGGAGACTAGCTGTAGCACGAAGAATTGTAGTTGGTTCATCCACGTCAATACAGCTATAGTCTATATATATTGATTTGACTATAATATTCAATATTATAAGTAATAAAATACATATAATGTTGAATGTCTTTTTATTTATCATCTCTGCGTATTTCATTTTTTTAAATTAATTATATGCCGATGAAAGAATATCTGTAAATTTAATTAATATACAATATTACTGCAAAGTATCTTTCTTTATTAAAACATTATTAACAAGATAGGCGGCTATTTTTCTATTTATTTTACCATTCGGGTGAAATTCGTATGGGAATTTTACGCAATATTGACGCGTCGATCTATAATAATCTGGAACAATTTCAGAAATTATATGCGTACTAATATTCGTATTTTTCAGCTCTTTGAGCATCAATGAGCCAATTTTGTCAAACTTATTATCCCAGAAAAGTACATGAAATTCGCTATTAGGATATTTGTTCTTTAGTAATGTTTGAGATTTTTGTACCATCTTAACAAAAAGAATAACGTCAGATATTTCAGCTTTTTTCTTTTTAAAGAGACCGTAAATTTCAGAATTTTTGATTTTTGATAGTGCCAAGTTGTTGAAATCATCAAAAAGTCCTGCATATTTTACTTCATGTGTATTAGTATCTAATATATATTTAGGACAATGGTGACCATAAGGAACTAAATCTAATATCCTATTTAGATGATCAGGTATTAAAGCATATATAAATATCTTTGGTTCATATTTTACAATTGAATCAACCATATTCTTTTCGATTAATGTTAACATTTGGTGGGTACCGTAACCTCCATAGCCAAAATTATAAACTTTATATTTGTTTTGTACTAATTTTTGAACTATGTTAGGCATTACATCATTGTCGTTTATGCCGATTCCAAATGTAAAGGAACAGCCAAAGAATACGGCACTTTTTGTTAAAGAGTCAGCACTAATTGGCGGTGTTTTACGAAGCCCGTGTTCGTCAGTAGTATAATGAACATCATAAAGTAAAGTATTTCCAGAATATGCTTTTGAATGGTCTTTAAAATTTCTTTCAGGTCTGTAACCCAAGGTATCAGACTTAACGGCCCAGCCTGGTGAGTCAATAATTTTTTCAGCTTTTGGTTTCTTTTTGGTTAGTACCAAATATTTCTCTGTTGCAGCTATTAACAATATTATTATACTTATATTAAATAACAATGTTTTGCATTTCTTGAAAGCTAAAAAAGCAAAAAATAAAATAAAAGCTAAAACAAATAAACTATACGATATCTCATTAGTTATAATTCCATCCTTGACCCAATAGCCCAAAAATGGAAACATTACAACAAATATCCCGAAAAAGGATAATACCTCTATTATGAACAATAAACAAATTAAAACAATAAGACCAAGAATAATATATGATGTTAATTTTTTCATGATTTCAATAATTTTATTTTTTAGAGATTGAATATCTTTGGTTCGTTAGTTAATTGTAAAACATATTTTTCAAGTTCTAAATACCTTTTTATCTTGTTTATAAATTAAAATGATATTCAAAATTATGGTCCTAAAACTTAAAAGGAAGCTATAGAATAATATTAAAAGCATTGCTAATTTTGGTCCATTCATAGATGTTCTAAACTCAAGAATATAAAATATAATATTCAAAATAATACTTATTATAAATAATTGTAACCATGTATTGAACGGGAGTTGCTTAAATACATTAAATTTAGATGCATAAGGTTTCCTATAAATATTAAATGATAAAATGCCACCCCCTATTAGCATTATATTAAATAATGTCCAGAAAATAAATCCAATACTTAGATTTTTTATAGTGACAAGTGAAAAAATATTTAATAAAAGTATGGCATAGATTCCGAGAAAGTTTTCATTTGAAAATTTTTTGGATTTATCAGATCGCCACCCTTTAGGTATAAGCCCCAATATACCCTTTATATGACCTTTTAAAGAAGGAATTGCAAGTATAGTTTCCATTGCAATTAATCTTAACGGAGAAAAGGAGACTTTACCCTGACAATAATAAAATAAAGCAAAAACATTTACAAAATTAAATATAACAACTACGTTGAAAAATATCATATGATCAAAATAGGTTGAATTGTTTTGATTGCACCACGAGTTGTAAATAAAAGGCAAACAAAGGAAAGTAAATAACATAAATCTAAAAATTATACCAAAGGCTGTCAATGCAAAAGCTAATAAAAATTGTTTATTTTGTAATAGTTTGGTTTCTCCTTTAAGTATGCTTTTATATATTGCAGGAATTAATAAGTGAAAAAGAACTTTACTATGTCCATGAGACCAACGTTCTATTTGCCTGATTTTCCCGTTTAAATCAATACCTTCACCAATAACATAAACATTTTTAGAAATTTCACCAGGAGCTTTGCCACTCTTGTTTTTGCCAAAGATTGTTGAATTATGTTGAATCAGTGATAGATAACCTTGACCAAAATCTTCACATGAAAAATCAACTAAAAATCCTCCGGTATCTGCTATTGAGCTTTTACCATCAGTAAAATTGAATATTGTGCCTGTTCCCCTTGGAAATGTTAATATCCGGGGATAGTTATAGCCATAAGTGCATTCAAAATAATGCATTACTTCTGCATCAGTTTGTTCGCCAACTGTTGTATTATCATACATTCCTCTAAATGCTAAGGGCGCTTGAAAATAATCTAAATTGTCTGCGTCAATTTCCTTATGTGCTGCAAGAGCAAAATTAGGAACAGCAAAATAGTCGTCATCTAATGTAAAATAATATTCTTTGCCTATTCCATCTATAGCGTTGAATACAGCCCTGTTTTGGTTACCGGCTTTTAAATGCTGTCTGGCATGTATTCTATAATAGTTGTATCCTAATGTTAAACAATTTTCTCTTTCTTTCAATACAACCTCAACCTTAGAAGAAGAAGATGATATATTGAAAAATATCTTTTCAGAATCCCAAATTAATAGTTTATTTATGACCATTTTATCATAAAGTTTTTCACAATTGGCATTATGTATATGGTGGGTTAAAACTAATCTGGGTAAGTTAGCAGGTAGTTCTGTATTAAGGGTAAATAGTTGACCTTTTTTCTTATACTGATATGCATAAAAAGGCACAAGCTCAGTAAATAATATCCCTAAATTTTTGCCATCTTCTGGATGGTCGGCCTGATATAAAATGCTGAGAATTTTACCTTCATAAAGTAATGCTTGAAAAAAGGGATTGGTTGTATTTATTAAATAGTTTTTAATAGGTATTTCATCAGGTATTGAGGATGCATCATAGTACTTCTCATCAACAACAGCCCTTATTGCCCTTAACGAAAGTAAAACATCATAAGTATTGATAGCACTCGCCTTCGAAACAGTATTATATAGCTTAGTAAGCGATTTCAAAGGATTTTTATGATTTAGTAAACTTTTTTGACTATCCGTATGTTTTAATTCATAATACGTTGTATAATATTGATTGCAAATATTAAACGCGTTATAACGCCTATTTAAGAAGTCTAAAATCATTTCAGGGGTAGCATTCTTTCTATTAACTTTTACATATTTTAGCAATTCTTCATAATCTTTATAATAATTTTTATACTGAATATCCGGAAATTCAGGGAATAGTTCTATCTTTTTACATATTTTTTTTGTATATTCTTTAATTTGCTGGTAAGATTCATTTGAAAATAAGATTGATACTTTTTCCACAAAAGATCCTGTTCCAAGAAAATAAGATAAAATGAATTTTGAGGTAAGCACTTCATCAGAATATTTTACAACATTCCTAATTGGATCGCGCATCAGTTTATTTATGCATGAAAACTTAAAAAAATCCAGATAGATGTATTTACGCCAGATATGGGGTTGCATTGTTTCATTAACAAGTTGTCCTTTTGTAAATTCCGGTATTTCGGAAGCAGTTTTATTGATATAGTACATTTCCTGTATTAATTCACGAAAACCCTCATCTGGAATTTGACTTGTATATTCCAAAGCATCTTTATATATTCCTGATAAATAGTCGAATTCTTTTTCTGAGATGGGCGAAGAATAAGCGTTTAGATCACATATAGCAAAAGAAAATCGTAAAGCAATTTTCATGCGTTCCGGTATTCCCACCATAATCTTATTCAACAAAGCAATTTCATGCTCATGTTTTTCCTTTTGTTGTTTTTCTGAATACTTATATTTTTCTTTACCCCAAATACCCCAATCAGTTGAACTAAGCCTTGCATTAATTAGGGTTTCAAAATCATTGTTTTTCGAGTACATATACACCAATTTTATTATTAATGGTTAGTTTATAATTTTTAAATATTTCTAAGAATGCTTCAGTCGGATTAAAAATTTTTAAATTATTCTTTTCCAGTGATTTTTTTAGATCATCCTTAAGATAAGTCTTATCGGTACATACCCAATAATGTTTACTTGCGAGATGCGACTGAATATTCAGGTGCATCGGAAGTGAAATGATGATTAAACTTAATTTGTTGCTTTTTATGTTTTTCTCAAAATGATTAATTACCAGTTTCAAATATATCGCAGGACTAATGGTATTGTGTTCGAGAACATGGTTGTAAATTATACATTCATAAGGTTTCTTGATGTCATAAAAATCTTTTATTAAGTTAATTTTTACGTTGTGACTAAAGATGGGTTTCTCAATTTCATAACCTACGGCATCAATATTATAATCCTTTGCAAGCTTAACGAAAATTCCTTCACCGCACCCTATATCCGCAATTTCAGAATAAATACCTTTTGATTTTAAATATTCAATTTCAAAACCATAAATACTTGAAAACAAATTAATGTGTGAATATTGATTGGTTTGGATATCCTGTATAGGGCAAACATCATATCCTGAATTTATATTCTGTTTGCACTGTTGATATGTATCTTCTAAAATATATTGAAGGTATTTTGCTTCATCACTGATTTGCAATATATCCATACAAAGCCTCTTAGCAATAGGTAGCACGTCGTCTTGGTGACATCCGAGGTTGATCAATTGTTTTCTTAAATGAAAAAATTTGTCCCTGTTTACATCTTCGGCATTAAAAAGAGGAATAAATTTGTCATCTTTTTTAATTACGAGTTGCTGATTCAATTGAGTATAGGCCATACTTGAATGTTCCATTTTTCAATTGTCTTTAATTTATTTTTTATAGTTTATTGAATAATTAAACGATAATGTAAAAACACCATTAGAAAAATCCGAATTTGTTGACAATAGCACCAAGATGAGTAAGTCATAAATACTAGCGGTATTATCGATATTTTTTTTGCATTTTCTTATTAATTTCATCTTTAGCAAATTCAAGAACCTTTACCAGGGATGTTCAAAGTCTTCTTTGGTGTATTTATGATCACGGTTATAAAAAGTGGATTCTTTTATATTCTTAATTTTTAGTGTGTCCTTATTAAATAATCTGTATAAAAAGGAAATAGGTACGAGAAAAATAAAAAAGACGATACTAAGTATTATTTTCGAGGAAATAGTACCAAGCATTTCGGATAAGTTTAACCACATTTTGCTAATGATCTCTGCCAAAGGCTTGATAAAAATACCTACAAGCCCTAGTATTATGGATATCGTTAAAAGTAATTTGATTTTCAACAATAAGCCGAATATAACAGATGCCGTCACTAATGTTAATATTGTTTCAAATGTTTTTTCCTTTTTCATTGTTTATAATTTAAATCCTAAATAAAAAAATTAAAATTTATAGTTTTGTCTGTTAATGCATTGCATAATATATAGAAATTATTTTTCCAACCATACTATTATCCATGGTTAAATTTTACAAATTAATTTAACCAACATACTCTCTATTGTAATACAACGGATACTAAGAGAATAAGCTTGGATTTAACGATTAATCAACCAGTTAAAATAGGGTGTAGATAAAAGGAGCAATCGCGCTTCCACCAGAAAATACTATAATAATTCCTAAAAGGATTAATAAAACGATAATCGGAAATAACCACCATTTTTTCCTTTGATTTAGGAATTGAAAAATTTCAATAATTGCTTTCATGGGTAAGGTTTTTAGAGTTTGTAATAATAAGTTTTTAATTCATTTTATTAACATTTCGAATTAATTTTAACCGGTTTTAAATTTTTCTGGTTATCCAAAAAACAAATTTAGATAACCACCATAAGGGAGATAAAGAATAACTTATAAACCTATCAGCATTTTTGCCGAATTCATAAACATATTTATATCCTTTAGTTTCATCAATTTTTATACTTGAAACGTTCGGTTTACTTTCTGCAAATTTATTTTTTACAGAGTATGGGTCAAGCAATTTTTGCATCAAGGGTAATTTATAATCAAAATAATCAACCATATCTTTTTGAGAAAGTGGGCGTGATGCTTTCCATAAGGTTGAATATACTCCTAAAAAACATCTTGGTTGATGAGTAACATTTGATGCTCCGATTGTAGTACCAATAGTTATACCATTTTGCTTTAACATTTCTTCTTCTTCAGCTCTTGATTTTATATCATAAATTTCATTTAAATATGAAATATTATATTTTTCCATAAATTGAGAAAAACGGTTTATAATAGGAGGCATATGTTCGGGATGATCTGATTGGGTGCTTGTTAATCCATTAGTTATAAAACCAATATTTTCTTCAAGACAAATTTGAATTGACATTACCAGCATAGAAATTTTGCAACCCAAGCATATAATTCCAGGAGGACCGCCATGGCAAAATTTAGCATAATCTTTAGAAATACCCGGAAAACCTTCCCATATATTATTTCTTAATTTTGTCATGTTTATAATCCTATGTTCAATAAGACATTCGGGATTTAGTTTAACCAATTGAGGAACATTTTTTTTACTGTTTTGGTTCCCTATTGTCCACGAAGCTTCATAAGTAACCAATAAAACTCGCTTAAACTTTTTAGCCATTAACATCGCCGTTAATGTAGAGTCCAATCCTCCTGAATATTCTACAAGAACTGATTCTTTTGCTGATATAATACCTTTATTTTTCATAATTTAAATTTTATAATTGTTATTACCCAAAATACAACTTATACCAAACTGCAAAATTTAATAATCCCCATAATTCTCTTCCATTGTCTTTTTTGTACGTTAGATGCTCGTTAATAATTTGTTGAACATAGTTTGAATTTATAAAAGAAATATTATTTAATGATTCCTTCGAAAGATAACTTAATAATAATTCTTTAAGATCATTGCAAAACCAAATAGAATATGGTATCTCTAACCCTATTTTCTTTTTGTTTATAATCTTTTCAGGCAAAAAAGGGACCATGGCCTTTTTTAAAAAATATTTAGAATTATTTAATTTTATTTTAGATGTTCCCGCAATTTTTGACATGTAATCAAATAAATCATTGTCTGTAAAAGGGACCCTGGCCTCCAATGAATGGGCCATAGTCATCCTGTCGTTTTTGATCATAAGATCGTCCGGCAAATGAAAAGAGCAGTCGATATAAAGCAATTTATTTAATTCGTCTCCACTTCCTATCTCATTATAAAAATCAACAAATAGTGTATGGGAAGCACCATAATCCTTTTCAAAATCATAAACAGAATTGAATAGTTTTTTCTTTTCAGATTCTGAGAATACTTCCCGCCACATATAATGGCTTTGGGGCACACTATAATTAGTACCACGAATAAATTTTTTTGCTTTATAATCAAAGCTTAACTTTTTGTATGAAACTGGCAGTAATTTAACACTTTGGCTAGTAAACCATTTGATGGGCTTCGGTAGCTTTTTATATTGATTGTTAAATAAAAATGCTTTATGGGTTGAATATCCTGCAAATACTTCATCACCACCTTCCCCGGAAAGAAGGACCGTAACATATTTTTTTGCTTCCTGAGATAGCATAAATGTAGGAATTGCAGAACCATCTGCATAAGGTTCATCAATAAACGATATATATTTTTCCAGATTATCTTTTATTGTTTTTGGAGTAATTTTAATAGAATGATGTTTTGTTCCAATATGTTTTGAAACAATTTCGGCATCATCCGATTCATTAAAGGAAGGTTCGTCAAAACCAATTGAAAAAGTATGAAAATCTGAATTGCCACGGATATGTGCCAAAAGTGCAGTCAATGTGCTGGAATCCATGCCGCCTGAGAGCATCACTCCCAAGGGGACATCAGCAATAAGTTGTGATCTGACGGCATTGATCAATAATTCTCTAATTTCATTAACCGTTTCCTTAAGATTAAAAGGTTTTTCATTGCTATAATTTGCTTTCCAATATCGTTTGTAAGTTATGTCTAATGATTTACCTGTTTTTATCTGGATTAAATGCCCTGGCCTAATTTCTTTTATATTTTCAAATGCAGTATCTGCTCCTGGTATATAATCAAAGCTGAAATAGTTGTGAATTGCTTTATAACATACTTTTTTTTCAAAACCGGGAATACATAGCAATGATTTTATTTCCGATGAAAACCAGATAGTATCGTTTAATATGGTATAAAAAAAGGGTTTGATGCCAAACCTGTCCCGTGCTAATATAAGTTGCTTAATACGACTGTCCCAGATAGCTATGGCAAACATCCCATTTAACTCTTTTACAAAGTCGATGCCCAGCAACTCATATAAGTAAAGAATTACTTCGGTATCTGTTTTAGATTTGAATTTAAACTGATTATCTAATGAATACTGAGCTTTAAGTTCACGAAAATTGTAAATTTCTCCGTTAAATGCTATAGAAATTGTACCAGAATCATTTTGCATAGGCTGTCGTCCGTTTGCAGAAAGATCTATGATGCTTAACCTGACATGAGATACGGCATAATTTGTATCCGAGTATGAGCCAAAATCATCAGGACCTCTATGATTCTGTAGTTTAATTAATGATTCAGTAAGACCGATATCAGCTTTTTTTTCGTAATTACCATTTAAGTATCCAAATATTCCGCACATATCAATCCCGCAGTTTTAAACTATGAAACTTATAAAAATTCTTATACCAGTTTTCAGCTTCTTTTTCATCTATTAAATGTTGTGCCAGTTTTAATCCTATTTCTATTGAGTGGTCCATGTTGCAATGCATAAAGAATCCGCCTTTTCCGCTTGTATAAATATAATTGTATTTTTTTTGTAAATATTCAAGCAAGTGTGTTATTGTCTTTTGCCATTCAATGGTGAATAACGGGTAAACTTTAGTTAAATCAATTATAAAATTTTTCTCTGTTAGCATGCCATTTTCTTTTTTTATGAGATTTGCTTTCATCAAATCTTTGTGACATTTTTCATAAATTTCTTCCGGTTTCATGTTCCATTTTTCATCATCTGGCTCACAAGGTACTTCACACACAAAACTTGTATAATTTTTATCAGCTTGCATAAGATCCGAAAATCTTTTTGGTATGGATATTCTGCCAAAAATGTATTTGATCTCCGGAAAATAAAAAGTTTCACCGGGAATTAGCGGCTCTTCTTATAAATGAATATAAACAAGTTTTAAACCTCTCCATTTAACCTTTTTAACAATATCAATAATTTTTTTCCCGGGATTTAGTTTCAAAACAAGTTCGTCAATCGGTATAGTGGATATTAATGTATCATAAGTAATTATATAATTTTCATTTACGTTTGTTGAAAATATAATTTGATGTGTATTATCAAAATCCCTTAATTGAAAATTCTGAATGTTTGTAACTATTTTAACATTTTTTTCATATAATTTCTTTTCTATACCTTTTGCAAAACCGCCAATGCCTTGATTTATATAATAATAGTAGCAAGAATTATTTTTATTAAAAAAATGATTGAATATATCTTTAATAAAAGTTATCGGGTTAGTCATCGACATTCTTTTTTTTACAGCAGTAGTAGCTATGGTTTTAGGATCGCATCCCCAGACCTTTCGTGCATAAGGTTCATAAAATATTTTATAAGCTCTTTTTCCAGCTTTATTGATTAAATAAGTTTCATAATCAGAATAGTTATTTTTTTTACTGTTAAAAAAGGCAAAAAGCCTGTATCTTAATAAAGACAGGGCACATCGGAAAGACTCAATAAGACCCAAAGAAATGAAAAACTGGAACGATTTTATAGGATATAAAATAAATGAACTATTTAATCTTAATTTACCGCCTCTGATATTTTTTATTATCTTATTACCTGATACTTCGTTTATAAATTTAAGCGATTTTTCCGGAACCTGCTTGTGAATCCGATGCGAACCTAAATCATAATAAGAGTTATTTTTGTTTATAGTTTTGCAAAGTCCTCCAATTATTTCGTCCTTTTCAAGAATTAATATTTCTCCCGGATGAACTTTTGAAAGCTCATAGGCAGTGGATAAGCCACTAACACCTCCGCCTAGGATGACATATTTATACGTTTGTTTTTCCATATTACATTCTCTTTGAATTATATTAAGTTTTTAGTTAATGAGAATTTGGTTTCAATTTGTCCTTAGTCTTTTTTACAATATTGTTAAGAACATAATTGGCCAAGATTTCATTTGTTTTTGCATTGGGGTGTGTTTCATAAGGCAGACGAATAACGTATTTGGAATTATTTGAGTAATAGTCGGGGATAATATCTGAAATTTTGTGAAGCTTTATTCCTGGTAAATTGAGACTATTACAAATGCATGTACTTATTTTCCAATATGGCACATCATGGAAAATTATATGAAATTCACTATTAGGATATTTTTGTTGCAAAAGCTTTTGTGACTTTTTTATAATTTCGGAAAATAGTCTTATATCAGTTGTATCAACTTGTTGCTTTTGAAATAAACCTGCAAGTTGTGATTCTTTAATCCTTTTCATTATTAATGTAGGTTCTTTTTCAGGAGTATAATTTCCTGCAAATTCGGCTTCTCCATTTTTATTTAATATGTATTTAGGGTCTCGAAATTCCCAATTTAAACCTACCGCCCTTCTTACATGATCTATTATTCCTTGATAGATAAAATATTTTGGTTCAAATTTTACAATAGTATCTACTATTTTTTTTTCAATAGCAGCAAGCATATGATGAGGTCCATAACCATTGCAGGCGAAATTATAGACTTTGTAAAGACTATCTACAGATTTTTGCACGATGTTTGCCATTACCTGGTCATCGTTTATTCCATGTCCATAAGTGAAGGAACATCCAAAAAAAACGATACTTTTAGTATTTTCATTTGTTTTTATCTGTGGGGTCTTTCGATGGCCGTATTTATCTGTTCTTATTATTACGTTATATAAAACAGTATCGCAAAAAGTGGCGTACGATGTATCAACAAAATTAGGACTTGGGGTGTGATCAAAAATATCGGAGAGTCTCATATAGCCAGGGCTATTTATAAATTTCATATAAGGCCAATACGATACAGGTTTTCGTATTTGTAAGTATTTTTCAGATGCACCTAATAAAAATAAGACTATGCTAATATTGAGTATTAGCGCTCTTCTTTTTCTGAACGCAAAAAAAACATAAAGGCCAATAAAAGATAAACAAAACAGGCTATAGGATATATCAACAGTTTTGTTCTTTTTACCAAGGAATAGAAACAATGCAACAGATATACCCGTAATCACAACAATATATGAAACAACAGTTTTCTTCGGATTTTTCATAATTTATCAGTTCAGATTTTTTATTTAATTTAATCAACAGCAATCTTTCTTTATTTAAGCATCGTTTCACTAAATACTTTCAATAATTCATAATGTCGATATAAGGATAATTGTATGAAAACGTAACTGTAAGTTCTGTCCTGGCAAACCTTAATCTTTATATATTAAAGAAATTTACAGAAATTGATCTTAAGTATTAATTATCAATAAATTAAATAATACTTACAATCAGTTATCTAGCTTAAACAGAATAATAAAGAAATTAAGATTTTATTACGAGAGAGGAACAGCCATTACAGTTAATAGCCATTTTTTTCTGACTTTCAGAAATTGCCATAATTCTTTAATTAGGTTCATTAGGTTTAGGTTTAGGTTAAAATAATAATAGGTTTTGTTGTATAATATTTAATTAATCTAGTTTTAGCTCTGCCTTCCAATTATGTTTTTCGTTCCAATCAGGTTGTCTCTTCTTATCAAATAAATAGTTGTTTATAACAAGGTAATCCATATCTGTTCTCATAAAGCATTTATAAGCATCATCCGGAGAACAAACTATAGGTTCTCCTCGAACATTAAAGCTGGTATTGACAATTACCGCACAACCTGTTTTTTCTTTAAAGTTGTTGATTAATTTCCAATAACGTTCATTAGTTTCTTTATGAACAGTTTGAATACGTGCTGAAAAATCGACATGAGTTATTGCTTGTAAATCTGACCGTTGTACATATAACCTTTCCATCATTGGTGCAGCAAAGTAATTATCCGGAATATTTTTGCGATGTTCTTCTTTAATAGGTGCAACTAAAAGCATGTAAGGTGAATGAGTATTCAAATCAAAATAAATAGAGGTATCTTCTGCTAATACAGAAGGTGCAAAGGGTCTAAAACCTTCTCTGAATTTAATTTTCAGGTTTAATTTTTTTTGCATCTCATGGTTTCTTGCATCGCCCAAAATACTTCTGTTTCCCAATGATCGAGGTCCAAACTCCATTCTTCCCTGAAACCATCCGATAACATTTCCATGAGTAAGCAATTCGGCTGCATCGCAAGCTAACTTATCAAAATCATCATATTTGACAAAAACGGCTTTGTATTTATTTGCAACATATTCGACATCCAGATCACTATATTCAGGACCTAAGTATGAACCTTTCATAGCGTCCATGCTACCATTTAATTTCCTTAGACTTTTAAAATAGATATATTCAGCAGCTAAAGCAGCCCCTAAAGAGCCACCAGAGTCGCCTGCTGCAGGTTGGATATATATATTATCAAATATTTTTTCAAATAGTAATTTTCCATTGGCAACACAATTTAGTGCCACTCCTCCTGCCAAGCAAAGGTTACTGGAATTTGTAAGTTTTTTTATTTCTTTTGCAATTTTTATAACTATTTCTTCAGTAACTTGCTGTATGGCATATGCCAAATCGCAATGATGTTGTTCGATATTTGATTCTGCTTTTCTGGCCGGAAAATTGAATAATTTCTCCCATCTTTTGTTCTTAACCATTCTTAGTCCTACTGCATAGTCAAAATATTTATGGTTCATCCATATTGACCCATCTTCTTTAATATCGATCAATACATTTTTTATGGTATGAATAAATTGTTTTACCCTATCGGAACCAGGATTGCCATAAGGGGCAAGTCCCATAAGCTTGTATTCGCCGGAATTTACCCTGAATCCTAGAAAATAAGTAAATGCCGAATACAAAAGTCCAATAGAATGAGGAAAATCCAATTCTTTTATTACCTGAATATTATTTTCTACGCCTTTACCCAATGATGCAGTTGCCCATTCTCCAACTCCATCAAGTGTAATTATTGCGGCTTCTTCAAATGGAGAAGTGAAAAAAGCGCTTGCTGCATGTGATAAGTGGTGTTCCGGAAATAATAGTTTAACCTTGTTTTTGTCAAAATCTCCAAAATTCGCTATTTCCTTATAGAGTATTTTGGATAAAAATAATTTTTCTTTTATCCATACTGGCATTGCTTTAATAAATGAACTTATCCCGCGAGGCGCAAATCCATAATAGGTTTCAAGTAACCTTTCAAACTTAAGCAATGGTTTGTCATAGAATACTATAGCATCAAGTTCATTGATCGAATATCCTGATTTTTGTAAACAATATTTACATGCATTATGAGGAAACGATGCATCAAATTTTTTTCTGGTAAATCTTTCTTCCTGGGCTGCCGCAATTATTTCTCCATCATGTACGATAGCTGCGGCAGAATCATGATAAAATGCAGAAATACCTAATATTTTCATTAATTAGTTAGTAGTTAGTAGTTAGTTAATATTTAAAATTAGACGACCCAAGTAAATATTAACTTTTTTAATTTAGGTTTATTTAAGGCGGTTAAATTAAAATTAAAATTTTAAAAAATATGGCATTTAATGTTAAAATTTTTTAATATGCTTCATTTTTTTTTAAAACCAATAAATATCAATGTTTTGAGGATATGACTAATTCGTTTTAATTCTAAAAGATTGATAACTAATTGTTATTATAAAGTATTCGTTTTTGTTAGCAGTAATAAGTATCCAATAAATTAATGAAAATGAAGAATGTTACATGACATATTTTTTCTAATAGATGTAGTTATGGTCAGGTGATCCAAGCTTGATAATTAAAAATAATTTCCTATTTTTCACTTTTAATATAGCACTGAGTTTTGAGGTTCAACAAAGTCAATATTACAATACTATGAGTTTAGATACTTTTTATGCATCCATTACTAGTTCGACAATTTCTATTGAATCAGCTATTTTTTAAATGTTTTTAAGCTTTCTTGCAGGAGGGTTAGTTGGTTTGAACCGTGAACAACAGAGACATACTGACCCACAATACCGATTACATTATTTTGTCAACAGTAAATGATCAATACCATTGGTACTAAATTCTTCGAAATATTTATCTGCCAATGTATTTTTTTCACGGAATATTTCTTCACTAGTCATGCATAAAACCTGGGCATGGTCGAATTTTTGAACAAAATCACGTTCGGCTATCCGCCAGGCAAGCTCATCCCAAAAAGTATAATCGTCATAATCCTGGATCATGGGATCCATAGTGTCTTCCAATTCCATTGCAGGAAAAAATTTTTTATACTTATTGTCATAGTCTACCATGTCATTCAATCCATAAGTTGATGCAAAGGAAAAAACATGCTGTTCCAGTTCTTCTAACGACTTATCAGGATCGTCTTGATGAGAGTTTGCCATCCATCGGCCGAGATAAACGAGTTTCAATAATTGAAGGAATTGCTCTTGGGTAAATTCAATTTTTTTGGATTCCATACAGAAGATTCAAAAGTAAACGTATTTTCATTGATAGATAATATAGCCATGATTTACACCACATATCACAAGCTATCTTTACAAAACTTAAAGATAGCAAGAAAGCAATAATTAGTGTATTTGTAGGTAAAAAAAATCACTCCGTCATAAAAAAGAGATACTCTCGCAAAAGCAATTGCTAAAAATTTTTTTATTTCGAGGAGTTTACTTGGCGAGAATTTACTAAGGGTCTGTTTATTTTCCAATTACTTTAAACTCAGTTCTGCGATTTAGGGCACGGCCTTTATCAGTATCGTTAGAAGCAATGGGCTGGGTTTCGCCATAACCTTTGGATGTAATACGCTTGGTATTTAAGCCATTTTTTACAAGGTAATCCTTGACAGTTATAGAACGGTTTTCTGATAATTTTTGATTATATTCTGATGTGCCTGTATTGTCAGTGTGTCCACCAATTTCGATTTGCAGCGATGGATTATCTTTCAGAAGGGCTGTCAGTTCATC